>OIZF01000012.1_pt1 | contig 124127 bp, 130 predicted proteins | sample 1588471 | NCBI WGS metagenome assembly OIZF01 (sample SAMN03283279) | human gut metagenome | biome: human-associated habitat; material: feces | host: Homo sapiens | place: Peru | collected 2012
GGGGTTATCCGGCTTTTTGCTTGCAAAAAAGCCGGATAACCCCGTCCCCAATGGCCTCTAACCCCCGTCCCCACCGGCACCCTTGTTAATCTTGGTAAACAATCTTTCCGCGGCAGATGGTATATTTGATTTTCCCGTATAATTCTTTTCCGGTAAATGGGCTGTTGGATGATTTGGATGCGTATTCTGTCGGTATCCATGTTTCATCTGGATTGAAAAGTACAAAATCGGCAGCAGCACCTTCTTCAATCGTGCCGTAAGGCAGATGATAAAGGTTGGCTGGATTGATTGTCATTTTCTCTAATAATTCCATCATAGTCAAGTGTCCCGGACGGACAAGAGATGTAATGCCAAGTGAAAGGGATGTTTCCAGCCCGATGATTCCACTAGGAGCTTCTGTCAATGGTTTTGCTTTTTCTTCGGCACTGTGAGGTGCATGGTCTGTTGCGATTAAATCGATTGTTCCGTCTTTTAAACCTTCGATGATTGCCAGACGGTCTGCTTCAGTACGAAGCGGCGGATTCATTTTTGCAAGCGTTCCATGCTCTAACAAGGCCTCATCGGTCAATGTGAAATGATGCGGTGTAGCTTCAGCGTGAAGTTTTGCACCTTGCGCCTTGAATATGCGGATTAGTTCAACAGAACGTCCGGAGCTGATGTGCTGGATAACAACGTCTGCGCCGGAGCGAAGAGCAAGCATACAATCGCGGGCAACCAAAGACTCTTCAGCAATAGAAGGAGAGCCATATACACCCAGCTTTTCAGACACATCACCATGATTGATTCCGTTGTTCGTAATAAATGCAGGGTCTTCTTCGTGAAGGCTTATCGGAACATTCAAAGCGGCAGCCTCTTCCATAGCTTTATAGCAGAACGCAGCATTTTTTAAAGGAATACCATCATCGGTAAATCCACATGCTCCGGCTTCTTTTAACGCTTTCATATCAGTCAGGGTTTCACCCTTTAAAGAATGTGAAATAGAAGCAGCCTGATAAACACGAATATCTTCAGCCTTGGCACGCTGTAAAATGTCTTCAAGTACAGGAACATTATCTACAGTCGGAGAAGTATTTGCCATGCAAATAACAGTTGTAACTCCTCCGTGTGCAGCAGAAAGCGAACCGGTATGGATATCTTCTTTATAAGTGAATCCAGGATCACGGAAATGAATATGCGTATCGATCAGACCAGGCGCAATGACCAGTCCGGAAGCATCAATGACTTCTTCTGATTCCGATGGAGTGATTGACGCAGCAATTTTAATAATCTTATCATCTTCAATAAGAATGTCACCAGAAATAATTGTTTGTGTGGCAGGGTTCAGAATTGTACCATTTTTAATAATCATGGGAAAAACCTCCTTAAAATTCATTGCATAATGTGAATATCTCTTTTCTTATCTCATAAATGTGTTGATAACATGAAGAATTCCGTCGTCATCATTCGAATGAGTAATAAAATCCGCATGCTCCTTTACAATTGGCTGAGCATTTTCCATAGCGACACCAAGTCCGGCATATTCAATCATAGAAACATCGTTGAAGCCGTCACCACAGCATATCATAGAGTTGGCGGTCAGACCGATACTGTTGAGCAATTTCTGCAGAGAGTTGGCCTTGTCAATTTTCTGTGGCATAATCTCTAAGAAAAATGGTTCCGAACGGTAAATATTTAAAAGTGAATGGAATTTACGCTTTAATTCTGGCATTAATTTCTCCAAAACAGCCGGTTCACCCGGAATCAGCATCTTGTTTACCGGGAAATCCAAATATTCAACAAAATTGTCGACTTCTTTCACGGGCATTTTATTGATAAACATTTCTTTTTCTGTATATTCATTTACCTTAATTCCGGAAATGACACAATCATTCTCATAAGAAATAATATCCAGCCCCGGATAATTTTTGGTACATTCAAAAATCGGTGCAATAACTTCACGAGGAAGAGTTTTATTATAGACCGGTTTATTTGTTGCACAGTCAATAATGAGTGCTCCGTTAAAAGAAAGAATATAGCTTCCAAAACGGTCAAGTTCTAATTCTTTTGCGAGTGGCACAACACCACATGTCGGACGTCCGCTGGCAAGAACCACCTTTTTTCCGGCTTCCTGAATTTCTATAAGAGCCTGCTTTGTGGCAGGGGTGATTTCTTTCCTTGAATTTGTGAGGGTTCCGTCCAAATCAAGGACAAGCATTTCATACTTCATAAACAACTCCTAAATTAAAATTGATAGTACACGTATTCCGTGAATATTTACAGTATAAAGGTACTGCTCACAGTACCTGCGACCAGCAACGCATCTCGCCATTTTAAATCGCCTCTGGCGATGGGCGAGATGCCGTTCAAGATAAAACGTGCATCCTCCGTGCCAATCAGCGTAGTGATTGACACGGGAGTGAACAGTAACGTTACTGTTATAAAGTTGCGGTAAATGATAGTTGATTGCATGCTGCTAACATGGTAATATACAGGCAGGGAAACCAAAGCCGGGCGGCTGCCCCTCTTTACGGAGGGATAAAAACACCCTCCAGACGAAAGAAAGGAGGGCGATAAGATGATTACATATTCTGATTCAGTTCTGTATATTCATTGTTGCCCTTGTAGGTCTTTGCTATGAGATTTTCAAGGACAAACGAAGATAGCCGCCACTACCGCAAATAGTGACGGCTATTGTACAATAGCTTAACATTATAACCGGGTAGCCGCTTGCGGTTTCCCTCTTCGTATTTTCAATATAGCATATCTGGCAGCAGGATTCAAGTCTGTTGGAAAATTTGCAACATTATTCTTTATCGCCTGATTAAACCGCTTAAAAATCCATTGAATCAAAATCAATTGTTAAATCGTCATAAATACCAACTTCGATAGAATCAGAAAACGTGTACTCTCCGGTATCTTCGGATTCAAAATTGTAAACTGTGATTCTGTTCTTGTCTGGATCGACAATCCAATATTCACGAACACCTGCAGTACGATATTTGAATAATTTAGTGTAATAGTCCATCCGGCGACTGCCCGGAGAGACAATTTCAATAATCCAATCCGGCGCACCCACACACCCTTTATCTGTGAGTTTATCTGGAGAACAAATAACGCTTATATCGGGTTCGACATAGTTTTTATCATCCTTATTCAAAAATACCGCAAATGGGGCAATATCGACCTCACATGGACCGCCGTTGCTGTCGATATAATCGGCAATCTTGCGACTGATAGACAATAATATCTGTTGGTGTCGTCTGGTTGGTGGTGCCATCATATAGATTTGTCCATCAATTAATTCAGCACGCTGTCCTTCTGGAAGTGTATAAATATCATCAATATTATATTCTCTGGTTGGCTGTGGTAATGGCATAATAACACATCCTTTCTTTTAATGAGTATTGACAGTTATAAGGAAACTTATATAGAATCTCTTTCCATTCGCTCTTCAACGGCTTTCTTGTGATGCAATTGAACTCACTTATTCCACTCTACTAGAAGTATATATCAAAAGTCTATTGGTGTAAATGAAGAGTCAAGAAAAGAAGATTCAAGAGGTACCGCTTTATAGCGGATCAGTAAGAGTGCTTGCGATATCCGCCCTTTGGGGTGAGCAGTAGGACAGCCCTTAGGAGGGATAATAATAAACCACCAGTTGAACTGGTAATTGTAAATAGAACTCAAAGGATATTAAGCAATGATATCTGCGATAGTGGATTTTGGGGGATTGAAGATGCAAAATTTGGATGGGAAGTATCCTCAAAGTATAGAAAGAGCAAGGTAGGATGCGTAATTTTAATGAGAAGCATCCTCACGTTATCGAAAATGTGAGATGTAGATGCAATTGTACATGATAGGCGGGCTGAAAAGTATCTGTAGGTTCAAAGAAAAGCAAATCGCAGATACATTGGTCTAAAAAAGAGCATCTGCAACAGTGAATATCAAGGTATTGCAGATACATCAGTTGCTAAAAGAGTATCTACGACAGAGAATATTAAGGTATTGCAGATATATCAGCTGCCAAAAGAGCATCTACGCAAGCAAATAACTGAGAGTTCCCCTCTTCCCATCGCTCCACCTATTTCAATCACGATACACCACAAAACAAGAAAAAGACGAAAACCACTTTCTATTAAAATTGTCTGATGTTTTACAAGTTCCTATCGCAAGTGATAGTGGCATATCTATATAAATATGTGACAATATAATTGAAAAAAACATGATTTTGCATATTTCAACTCGAATCTCAGAAGAAAGGATGTGTGATAAGAATGTTCAAAAAAATAGCAGGTGTTTTTTGTTTAATCCTCGGTATCTTTTTTAGTATAGCGACGATAAAAATGATATTCATTGATAATCCGAAAACAAAATCTGTATTGAAGGATGCTGTTTATGTTGGAGAAGACGCAATCGATGAAAAAAATGACGGAAAAATGGTGATTGTGTGTGGAACATTTGAACTGACAGAGCCAGCATATGATGATGAAATCGGAATATCCTTCGATAATATTCGTGTTTCACGTTCGAAACAAACGATGAAATTAAACAAAGGCTCCAGCAAAGATGAAGAAGATATGACAGCAACGGAAAAACTTTATGGTGTTTTGGAATGGAGTCCGGTAATGGGTAGTGTTGCATATCAGGGAGAAGGAAAAATAGGTAATTATACGTTATCATCTGATTTTATTGAGAATATCAGAACAGATACAGTATGGGCGAAGTATGATGAGGCGGAGCTACAAGAAGCGGGCTATGCTTATATGCCGGATAAAAAACATTCGCCGACTCATTTCATAGAACCTTTGGAACAGTGCCAGAGAGCTCTTAAGGAAAATGATTTTCGTTATAATTATTCTGCAGCCGGTTTAAAAACAGGGCAGAAGGTGACAGCAATTGGAATACAAGACGGTCAGACATTAAAGGCAGCACCAAAGATGGCTGACAGTGTAATGAAAGGTACACTTGATAAAAAGGAGGCAATAAAAAAAGGTGGAACAGGAGGCGTAGGAGTAACAATTTTCTCAATTTGCTTTGCGTTATTCTGGTTAGTGGTAGGAATGAGATTGATAATAGCAAAGAAAGAATAATTTCAAAAAAATTTAAAATTATGATACAAAAAATCGCCCGGACTTTTTATGGAACGGGCGATTTTCAACATTTATTTTCTAAAACGCTTCACATTTTTCTACAATCTCAGGAAATTCCATTCCGTGAGAAGCTTTGATAAGAATTGTATCGTGAGGCTTGATCACATTTTTCATTTCTTTAAAGAAATCTGCTTTTGTTGCATAGTGATGTACTTCTGTCCCCTTATTCTGGTTTTGGGCTCCTGAAGAGAGGAAGCGTGTGTATTCTCCGATGGAAATTACGACATTAATGCCAATCTGTGCAGCGTGGGCACCGACGTCATAATGCATCGCATCAGCATCATCACCAAGCTCAAACATATCTCCGAGAATAGCAACAGTTCTTGTGTCTGCTTTAGCGAGAACATCCAGCGAAGCTTTCATGGAAGCTGGATTTGCATTGTAGCAGTCATCAATGATTGTCAGATTCTCTGTTTCAATCAGATGATTGCGTCCGGCAAGAGGAGCCAATGCCTCAATCCCCTTTTTGATTTCATCATCTGTCATACCTAAAGCATATCCAACTGCAATTCCGGCAAGGGCATTGTATACCATATGTTCGCCCGGAATGGTAATGTGAGCTGTAAATTCAGAAGATGGTGTGACAAATGTAGCAGTTGTTCCGCGCATTCCCATATCTTCAATATCATCAGCATGATAATTTAAATTGTCATCAAAGCCGAAATAAATTGGTTTAATTTTGTTTTCCGGAACGAAAGAGATGAGCTTATCATCGTCTCCGTTGAAAATGATTGTTCCGTTTGGATTCATATACTGGAACATCTCTGTTTTTGCTTTTAAGATGCCATCGCGAGACTGTAAATGTTCAAGATGAGCACATCCGATATTAGTGAGTACACAGATATCCGGACGAGCCATTTTTGCAAGTCGAGTCATCTCACCAAAATGACTGATTCCCATTTCAAGAACAGCTACTTCATGTTCTTCGCGAATGTTGAAGATTGTCAATGGAAGTCCAATCTCGTTATTAAAGTTTCCTTCTGTTTTCAGTACATTGAACTTCTGGCTTAAAACAGAAGCAATCATTTCTTTTGTGCTGGTTTTACCAACACTGCCGGAAATACCGACAACTTTGATATCCAGGGAACGGCGATAGTGTTCAGCAATTGCTTTCATTGCCTGTTCGCAGGAATCCACAAGGATATAGGAAAAGTCAACATCTCCTAAATTTTCTTCTGAGAGGGCACATAAAGCACCGGCTTCTATCGTTTTTGTAATAAATGTATGTCCGTCTACGCGAGCACCACGAATTGCGATAAACAAGCTGTCTTTTTGAACTTTACGACTGTCAATTACAACACTGGAAACAGATTTTTCCAGATTTTCTTCGGGTCCAAAATATGTACCCTGACATGCTTTGGAGATTTCTTTTAATGTCATATGCTTCATAGTAACAGAACCCTCATCTTTCTTAGTTATATCGTGCTTCTAAAGATTTTTTGATGATCAGTTCACAAAGATCACCATATTCAATTCCTGTAACAGCAGCTTCTTTTGGAAGGAGGCTTGCAGCTGTCATACCAGGAAGTGTGTTCATTTCCAGGCAGTACAGATTATTGTTTGCATCTAACAGGAAATCAGCACGGCTGTATACATCCAGCTTCAGGGCATGGAAAGCACGGACTGTGTAATCCTGCATTTTTGCAGAAATTTCTTCGCTGATATTTGCCGGGCAGACTTCTTCAGTAGCACCAGCCTGATATTTGTTTGCATAATCAAAAAATCCTGTTTTTGGAATGATTTCGATAGGTGGTAATGCTTTATCATCGATAATACCACATGCAAATTCGCGGCCTTTTACATATTCTTCAATAACAAGCTCATCTTCATAGCGGAAAGATTTTTCAAGAGCTTCATCATATTCTTCCTCGGTATTTACAATGTAAACACCAATGCTTGAACCGCCGGAACAAGGTTTTACAACGACTGGAAGAGAGAGTCCAAGGCTTGCCAAATCTTTTTTATTTTTGTTTTTATGGATGCAGACACCATTTGGTGTAGGAATGCCGGATTCTAAGAAAATCTGTTTTGCGATTCCCTTATGCATTGCAGCTGCACATCCAAGTGAATTTGGTCCTGTATATTTAATTCCCAACAGATCAAATGTAGCCTGTAATTTTCCGTTTTCGCCTTCGCCGCCATGAAGACCGATGAATGTAATATCAGCCATGCGGCAAAGCTCGATTACATTTGGTCCTAAGAAGCAGTCTGACTGATCAGGACGGGACGCTTTGATAGCTGCGAGGTCAGGTTCTTCAGTTGCAATGTTCTTAGCAATTTCAAGACCATGTCCGGGAAGTGTAAATACTTCCTCTAGTTTGTCAGAGTCATAAGGAAGCCCCATAAATACATCCAGAAGAAATGCATCATGTCCTTTCTCAATTAATGTGCGGCAGATACCGGCAGCAGAAGAAAGTGATACGTCACGTTCTGTACTTAAGCCTCCGGCTAATACGATAATTTTCATGATTTATACTCCTTTTATAGTTATTTACTCATTTCATCCAGCAGTCTGGTCTTTGTATCATACAAACTTCTGGAAAGATCAACATATACTCCATGTGGATTGAAAAGTCGTTTTGTTTCATCCCAGAGAGTTTCTTTTTCTTCTTTGCAGAACTGTGCAATCTCCATAACAGAAGGGGATTCGTAGACACATTCACCATGTTTGAAGATTGGAAGCAGGATTTCTTTCATAGTGTAGCTTCCACCAGGAAGACGTGTTTTCTTCCATGTAGCATTTGGATCAAATAGAAGAAGTTCATCTTCTTCGTTCCATGTTTCGTCAGCAAAGCAAATGAGATCGGCCCGAATCTTGCCGGTTTCTTTGTCGTAAACACGATAAATAGTTTTGTCTCCGGGATTTGTGATTTTCTCAACATTTTCTGAAATTTTAATCTTAGGAATAAATTCTCCGTCACTGTTCTGAATGGCAGAAAGTTTATAAACGCCTCCAAAAGAAGGACAATCCTTAGAAGTGATCAAGTTTGTTCCGACACCCCAGGAACCAATCTTAGCACCTTGAATCTTCAGGTCGTTGATCAAGAATTCATCCAGGTCATTGGATGCGGCAATAACAGCATCTGTGAAACCTGCTTCATCCAGCATCTTTCTTGCTTTTTTGGAAAGATATGCGAGGTCTCCGCTGTCCAGACGGATTCCGTAAGATTTTGGATGGATTCCTGCATCACGCATCTCTGTGAAGACACGGATCGCATTTGGAACACCGGACTTTAATGTGTCGTATGTGTCGACAAGTAAAGTGCAGGCATTCGGGTATAAACGTGCATATTCTTTAAATGCAGTATACTCATCTTTGAAACTCATGATCCAGCTGTGTGCGTGAGTACCCATAACAGGAACATCAAACATCTGACCGGCGAGAACATTGGATGTTCCTACACAGCCACCGATCATAGCAGCTCTGGCACCATACAGACCAGCATCAGGTCCCTGTGCACGGCGCAGACCAAATTCCATGATTCCATCTCCCTGAGCTGCATAAACTACACGAGATGCTTTTGTTGCAATCAGGCATTGATGATTGATAATGTTCAAAATTGCTGTCTCTACAAGCTGGGCTTCCATAATAGGAGCAACAATCTTTAATAATGGTTCTTTTGGGAAGATTACACTTCCCTCAGGAATTGCATAAATATCACCGCTGAAGTGGAAACCGCTTAAGTAGTGGAGAAAATCTTCACTGAAGATGCCAAGACCTCGAAGATAATCTACATCTTCATAAGAAAAATTCAAGTTTTTTATATAATCAATGACTTGATCCAGACCAGCCATAATAGAATAACCGCCATTGTTAGGATTGTTACGGAAAAACACATCGAAAATAACGGTTTCATTTTCCTGTGTTTCGAAATATCCCTGCATCATAGTCAATTCATATAAATCAGTTAGTAACGTAAGATTTCGTGTATTCATTTTAGTCTCCTTGTGTTACGTTAAATTTCCGCATTCTTATTAATTGTTTCCTGAACAATATTCTGTACATAAGCACCGATATGTTTTTTTGTCTCAGCATCCAGTTCATTTGGATAAATCGGTTTGCCATATTCGATGACGACATGTGTCTTTTTAATACGCGGAAAATGATTTTCCAAAATATCAGCAGTATTATTCAGAGAGACCGGGACAATAGGACATCCTGTCTTTGTGGCAATCCTAAATGCACCATCTTTAAACGGAAGTAAACTTAATTCTTCGCCTTTATTTCTTGTACCCTCTGGAAAGATAAAGATAGAAATACCATTCTTAACATATTCAATGGCTTTTAAAATTGTCTTTAATCCTTCTTTTGCATTCTCACGATCTAGGAAAAGACAGTAGAGATATTGCATCCAGACAGAGAGAAAAGGAACTTTTTGAATCTCTTTTTTAGCTATATAACCGGTGAGACGTTTGCAGCGTGAATATGTCAGGACAATATCGAAGTAACTGCGGTGATTACCGATGAATAAAGCCGCTTCATCCGGAATGTTCTCTTCTCCGATCACAGTGACGGACACACCGGATAATCTGATGATGACTTTAAATGCCCACTGGACAATGCGAAGAGAACTGATATCTTTTGCATCTTTGTTTACCTTTCCAATCAGCCATTCAACGAAAAAAATCGGAATTGACAAAATCAAAAACAGTATAAGAAATACTGCGACAATGATTAAACGTATCATAGATATAAACCTCTCTTTTGTTTATGACTTGTAATCGAACTGTTACGTTCAAAACTACTATTCAAAGTATACTAAACTTGTGTTAAAAACACAACGCATAAATCAATATTTCAAGTAATAAGATACTAGAGAAATGGATATGTGAAGTGCGTGTTGGACATGGGTTTAAAGAAAATAAAGTGCTTAAGTGCAGGCGTCGTTGTAATTTTAAGCGTGATAATAACATCTGCCGGATGTATAACGAAGGTAGAGGTAACGGAAAAAATCCAGGATCTGAATTTTACCGTTCTTGAAAAAGCAGAGCTGCCGAAGGAACTGAAAGAAAAAATATCAAAAAATAAAGAAAAGGCATTTCATTTGACATATTCGGATCAAGGAGAATTGTATATTGTGGAAGGATACGGAGAAAAACCACAAAGCGGGTACAGTGTAAAAGTGACGGAATTTTATGAAACCGCAGAAGCAATTTATATCCATACAGAACTAGACGGACCGCCCAGAAGCGAAAAGACAAAAGAAATTGTAACATATCCATATATAGCAGTTAAAACGAAAGAAATCGGGAAACCGGTTCAATTTCATAATTGACACAAAGTCGTAAATAGCGTTTGTATGCAAGGAGGGGCTTATGGAATTAGTACAAAAACAAGTACGTTATATGCAGGGAAAACCATCAATAACAGATCAATTTCAAATGGATGAAGATTATAATGTTCCGGATACAAAAGATGATGTAAAGCAGATTGTAAGAAGTAAAGAAACAGTAAAAATTGAAGATATAAATCTGATAGAAAATTATCTGAGGGTGTCAGGAAAGCTTTGCTTTCAAATTTTATACATTGTGGATTCAGAAGAAAACAGACTGGCTTCACTAGAAGGAAAAATACCGTTTGAGGAGATGGTTTACGTTACAGACATGGGAAAGGATGAATTTTTTATCGAACATGTAAGAACGGAGTTTCAGGCAACTTTGATTCATTCACGTAAAATCAGTTTACATGCAATGATCGAACTTGAAATCGGAAGAGAACAAATGCAGGAGGAAAATACAACAATAGATATGGAAAATGATGTGCCGGTCTATAAGAAAATGAAAAGAATCAACCTGCTTGAAATCCAGATGAATAAAAACGATACATATCGTGTCAAAGAGGAAATCACACTTCCGGGAACAAAAGAAAGTATAGGTCAATTATTGCTCAGTGATATCAGTCTTCGTAAGCTGGAAATACGTTTAATGCAGGATGAACTTCGATTACAAGGCGAATTTCTGGTCTTTATAATTTACTTGTCAGAAGAACAAAAGACAGATTGGCTGGAACAGACAGTTGCATTTGAAGGAAAATTAGAGTGTAGCGGGATTGAAGAAGGAATGTATGACTATATAAGCTACACATTAGAAGATACACTTGCAGATGTCCGGCTTGATGAAGATGGAGAAATGCGTGTGATTGGAATTGAAGGAACAATACATTTGCGGATGAACATTTACAAAGAAGAAAATATAGAAGTGCTGGCGGATATGTATTCTCTTCAGAAAAAATGTGAATTTGAGGTGAGAGAAGCCAATTATGAGGAGTTGATGATTCAAAATCATTCGAAATGCAAAATTTCAGAACACCTGAATCTTCCAGAATTAAAGGAAGATGTGTTGCAGATATGTCACAGTGATGGTGAGATTCAGTTAGAGCATGTGGAACCTTCAGAACAAGGGCTTCAGCTTGACGGAATCCTACATCTTTCCTTTTTGTATTTGAGGGCGAATGATGAACAGCCTTTTGGAAACTGGAAGGGAATGATTCCATTTACCTGGCTTTTGGAGTGCAATAATATGCCGGAAAATGTGAAATATAATATAGCAGAACATGTGGAGCAGCTATCTGTAAATCTTGCGGGAAATGAGGAAGTAGAAATCAAGGCAGTCTTGTCATTCGATACATTTATACGAAAACCGGTGACTGTACAAGTGGTCACATCAGTAGTATTTACTCCATTGTCAGTAGAAGAAATAGAAAAACGACCGGGAATTGTAGGGTATGTGGTGAAAAAAGAGGATGAATTATGGGATTTGGCAAAGAAATTTATGACGACGGAAGAGGGAATCATGGAAGTTAATAATTTAGAACAAACTACAATAAAAGAAGGGGATAAAATCTTGATTTTCAAGGAAAATTTGAGTATACTATAGCTATATTGTATACAAGATACAAACGAGAACATGGAGGACACATCGATGAAGCAGATTGAGCTAAAGTCACTGGCAAAAATCAATCTAGGATTGGACGTTCTTGGAAGAAGAGAGAATGGATATCATGACGTGCGGATGATCATGCAGTCCATTTATCTGTATGATGAAGTAAAGATTAAGCGAACGAAAAATCCGGGGATTGAAATAAAGACAAATTTATATTTCCTACCAACAGGAAAAGAGAATATTGCATACAAAGCGGCAGAGATGTTGATAGAAGAATTCCATATTGAGGAAGGTGTTCATATTACATTGAACAAACACATTCCAGTTGCAGCCGGGATGGCAGGCGGAAGTTCCAATGCAGCAGCAGTTCTGTTTGGTATGAATAAGATGTTTGATCTGAAGCTGACACAGACAGAACTGATGGAGCGAGGAGTAAAGCTTGGCGCAGATGTTCCATACTGTATTATGCGTGGGACAGTTCTGGCAGAGGGGATTGGAGAAGAATTGACAACACTCACTCCTATGCCGAAATGTTTTGTGCTGATCGCAAAACCACCAATCAGTGTGTCTACGAAAGTTGTCTATGAAGCGTTGGATTCAAAAGAACTTGTAGAGCATCCGGATATTGATGGGCTAATTGAAGGATTGGAGAAACGAGATCTTAAAACAATCGCTTCATGTATGGGGAATGTTCTCGAAGATGTAACGATTCCAATGCATCCGGTCATCGAGGAGATAAAACAGGAGATGAAAAATGCGGGTGCGTTAAATGCAATGATGAGTGGAAGCGGACCTACTGTGTTTGGACTCTTTGAGACAAAAGCAGCGGCAAGAAAAGCACAGGACAGAATTAGGAGAAAGGCACTGGCAAAACAAGTTTATGTAACAAATGTACATGGTGCAGGGAGGAACTGACAGATGGAGATGAACTTTGAAGTGAATATGAATGAATATCTGCCACTCCGTGATGTTGTGTTCAATACATTACGACAGGCAATTTTGAGAGGAGAATTAAAACCGGGGGAGAGACTGATGGAGATTCAACTGGCAAATAAATTAGGTGTCAGCAGAACTCCGATAAGAGAGGCAATCCGCAAGTTGGAGCTGGAAGGTCTTGTTTTGATGATTCCAAGAAAAGGTGCGGAGGTTGCCCAGATTACAGAAAAGAGCTTGAGAGATGTTCTTGAAGTGCGAAGAGCACTCGAGGAACTTGCAGTGCAGCTTGCATGTGACAGAATGACAAAAGAAGGAATGCAGGAGTTAAAGCAGGCGGCAAAAGAATTCGAAGCACTGCTTGGAAGCGCAAGCGATATTACAGCAGTTGCAGAAGCTGATGTAGCATTTCATGATTTAATCTATCTTGCAACGGACAATCAAAAATTGATTTCCTTGTTGAATAATTTTAGAGAACAGATGTATCGATACCGTGTAGAATATCTGAAATTAAAAGAGCGGCATCCACAGATCATACAGGAACATAATGATATTGTCGAGTCAATTGAGAACGGTGAGAAGGAACGTGCAACAAAAGTAACTTGCACACATATTGATAACCAGGTACAAACTGTAAGTGATACATTGAAACATATTGAGTAAGCATTTTTAATGAGCAGATAGAACAATAACAAGAAGCTGGATGGCAGATAAATTTGATCTCGAATAAGAAGAATCAGAAATGGCAATACTCCCTGCATCAGAAAAGATGGAGGGAGTTAAATATGTTATCCGGTAAGAAGCAAAAACTGATAAGGACATCTGCTTATCGATATGAAGATGAATTACAATATGAAAATAAATTTGCGAGGCGGGAACTCAGATGGACAAGGGTCGGTCTGTTGTTGTGTGCAGCTTTGTTGTCGGTACTGGTCATAAGCATTGTCGGATGGCAAAGCATGATGATATCAGAGGCACGCATGCAGCAACATCTTGCACAAGAGGTGTTGCGTTTTCACGTGCTGGCAAATAGCGATAGCGAAGAAGACCAGGCATTGAAAATGCAAGTGAAAGAAAAGGTTATCGAATTGCTGGAAGAGGAAATCCCAGAAGGAATGAATGTGACAGAGACAGCAGACTGGATGAGAAGAAATACGGATAAACTGAGAAGCTGTGCACAGCAGGTTGTACTTGAAAACGGGTATGATTATCCAATAAGTGCAGCAGTTACAACCTGTTATTTTCCAGAAAAGACATATGGTGATGTAAGATTTCCAGCCGGAAACTATGAAGCTTTGAGAATCGAGATAGGAGAGGCAAAGGGGCATAACTGGTGGTGTGTTTTATATCCGGGACTTTGTTTTTTGAATACAACAAATGCTGTTGTTCCGGAGGATGGAAAGCAAAAGTTAAAGTCTGTTTTGACGGAAGAAGAATATGCACAGATTACATCAACAACAGAATTTCATATCAGATGGAAGCTGTTGTCAGGCTTGAATAAATAAAAAAGATAAAATATACTAATTGCGACAGACATTTTAGAGAGGAAATACAGATGTATACATTCGATAGTAAAGTAAGATACAGTGAGATCGATCATCGAGGAACGATGACATTACCGGCGTTAATCAATTATTTTCAGGATTGCAGTACATTTCAATCAGAGTCTTTAGGCTTTGGGGTGAAGGCTGCAAAAGAGAAGAAAAAAGCATGGATCCTTTCTTACTGGCAGGTTGTTGTAGAACGATATCCAGAGTTAGGAGAAGAAATTACAGTGGGAACATTTGCCAGTGATTTCAAGGGCTTGTTTGGAGAACGTAATTTTGTGATGCTGGATAAAGAGAATAACAGACTTTCATGTGCCAATTCACTCTGGGTTTATATGGATATGGAGAGAGGACGCCCGATTTTGCCGGACAAAGAAGAAATCGAAGCGTATGGAACAGAACCGAAACTGGATATGGATTATGAAGGCAGAAAAATCAGACCGGCAGCAGAATATGAGGACAGAGAAGCTTTCCCGGTGAGAAAATATCATATCGATACGAATGAACATGTGAATAATTGTCAGTATGTACAATTTGCAATGGAATTGCTTCCAAAAGATCAGGTTATACATCAGGTTCGTGTGAGTTATAAAAAGTCAGCAGTTTTAGGGGATGTTATTTACCCAAAGTATGCAAAAGAAACAGATCGTACAGTAATTGAGTTATGCGATGAAAAAGGGGCATCTTATGCGACTGTTGAAGTGAAATAAGTATATATATTTTCAAAGAAATAGTGTATAGTAAGAGATGAAGTTAACAAATCAGGAGGAAAAGTATGAAATACGATGTAATTATTATAGGAGCCGGACCGGGAGGTATTTTCTCGGCGTATGAATTAGTAAAAAGAAAGCCAGAATTAAAAATAGCAGTATTTGAGTTGGGGAATCCATTGGAGAGACGTCGTTGTCCGATCGATGGTAAAAAAGTAAAGAGCTGTATTAAATGTAAAACATGTGCGATTATGAGTGGATTCGGTGGGGCCGGAGCATTTTCAGATGGAAAATACAATATTACAAATGCATTTGGGGGAACATTGTACGAGCATATCGGAAGAGATACAGCCATTGATTTGATGAGGTATGTAGATGAAATCAACGTTGAGCATGGCGGAGAGGGAACTAAAATGTACTCTACAGCCGGAACAAAATTCAAAAAATTATGTATGCAGAATAAATTGCAGCTGTTAGATGCATCAGTAAGACATCTTGGAACAGATATCAACTATGTTGTATTGGAAAATATTTATGCAGAATTGAAAGATAAAGTGGAATTCCGTTTTGAGTATCCGGTAGATCATCTGGAAGCGATTGAAGGCGGATATCGAGTATTCTGTGGGGATGATTTTGACGATTGTGAGAAATGTATCGTATCTGTAGGACGAAGCGGAAGTAAGTGGATGTCAAAAGTATGTGAAGATATGAAGATTCCGACAATGTCTAACAGAGTAGACCTTGGAGTGCGTGTGGAAATTCCAGCACAGATTTTCTCACATCTGACAGATGAATTATATGAAAGCAAGATTGTATATCGTACAGAGAAGTTCGAAGATAATGTGCGTACATTCTGTATGAATCCAAATGGAATCGTTGTAAATGAAAATACAAAAGGTATTGTAACAGTAAACGGACACAGCTACGAAGATAAAGATAAACAGACAGAGAATACAAACTTTGCGCTTCTTGTGTCAAAGCATTTTTCAGAGCCATTCAAGGACAGCAATGGATATGGTGAAAGTATCGCACGTTTATCTAATATGCTTGGCGGAGGAGTTATCGTACAGCGTTTTGGTGATTTGATCCGTGGAAGACGAAGCAATGAGAAACGTATTGAAGAAGGACTTGTTCGTCCGACATTGGCTGCGACACCGGGAGATTTGAGCCTTGTACTTCCAAAACGAATTTTAGATGGAATAATCGAGATGATCTATGCTTTGGATAAAATCGCACCGGGAACAGCAAATGATGATACACTGCTTTATGGTGTAGAAGTAAAATTCTATAACATGGAAGTAGAGATTGATGAGAATCTTGAAACATTGTATAAAGGCTTATATGTAATCGGAGATGGAAGTGGAGTAACACACTCTCTTTCTCACGCATCTGCAAGTGGTGTTTATGTAGCAAGACATATAGCTGAAAATATGTAAGACGGGAAGGAAATAACGAAGATGGACAACGAAAAAGAAGTATTAGGAAAATTAAGAAATTCAGAAGCAATTTATGTGCCGATGTCAGAATGTACAAAGATGCCATTTGTACTATGTGATGAGGAAACATTCGATGATGAAATTTTAGTTTTCTTTGATGAGGAACATGCAAAGGAAGAATGTAAAAAATTGATGGAGCAGAAAAATCCTCTTCATATTATTAAATTAGATCATAAATTTCTGCTTTCCTTTTATTCCAGTCTGTTGCCGATGGGAATTAATGCAATTGTAGTAGAGAAAGGGACAGAGCAGGAGATGATCATTCAGTTGTCCTCTTTGATCACAAGAAAGAATGGCAGCGAAGATACTCAGGGAAGACCGATTGTAGAGAATCCGGAGCTTCAGCTTACAGCATTATATTTCATGCAGCAGCTTCGTAAGACAGAAGATCTTCAAATGACAGAGGAACTTAAAGAGATACAGGAAGAAATGCTGGCACACTATGTAAAAGGTACATATATTGTTGCATATCAGGAAGATCAAGGTGTTGCGATTTTAAGACAGAAGGATGGAAAAGTATTACAGCCATTGTTTACAGATATCCAGGAATATTTGAAGTTCCAAAATTCGCAGAAAGATGTGAAATTCAAGACCGCTGTTATCGAAGCAAAAGATCTTTCAAAGATTCTGGCAAAAGAGACAACAGGCGTAGTAGTAAATCCTTACAGTATTAATCTGCAGTTACAGGTTAATAGAAAAAACGAAGAGAAATAATAGGAGATAAGTATGAAATTAGGAGAAAAGCAGGTTCTGACTGTTGTGAAGATAGTGGACTTTGGAGTATATCTTGGAAGTGATGAGGAACGAGTATTACTTCCGAAAAAGCAGGTTCCTTCTGGAATTGAAGTGGGAGATCCGATTGAAGTATTCTTATATAAGGATTCTTCAGACCGTCTGATCGCAACAACAAATGAACCAAAACTTACGATTGGTCAGCTTGCAGTTTTAGAGGTTGCAGATACAAGCCGTATGGGTGCCTTTTTGAACTGGGGATTGGAAAAAGATCTTTTCCTTCCGTTTAAGCAGCAGACTGCAAAGGTAGAAAAAGGTGATCATTGTCTTGTAACATTGTATATTGATAAGAGTGATCGTTTGTGTGCAACAATGAAAGTATATCATCAGCTGCGTACGGATTCTCCATATAAAAAAGATGATAAGGTAAGTGGAATCATTTATGACAGAAGCGATGAATTTGGTATGTTTGTAGCAGTTGACAATCAGTTTTCCGCAAGAATTCCAAAGAAAGAATGTAATGGAAGACTCCGCGTCGGAGATATGATTGATGCACGAGTTACAGCAGTAAAAGAAGATGGAAAACTGGACTTAAGTGTCAGAGATAAAATTCCAGAGCAGATGGATAAAGATGCAGAGCAGATTTTGCAGGGAATCAAAAGTCATGGTGGCAAGCTTCCGTTTACAGATAAGGCAGATCCAGAAGTTATCAAGGAAGAGTTTGGTATGAGCAAAGCTGCATTTAAGCGTGCAGTAGGACGTCTTTTAAAACAAAAGAAGATAGAAATTCTTGAAAATGGAATTCGGATGCGTTAAAACTATTGCAATCCAAATAAAATTGATTATAATAAAAAAAGAAGATATAAAGGAATCATAAAGGTAGAGAAGCGAAAGGAGAACATAGAGATGAAAGTACAGAATATTACAAATGTTGATGCATTTTTTAAAGTAGTAGACGATTGTGTTGGAAAGGTTGAGTTAGTAACAGGCGAAGGAGACAGACTGAACCTGAAATCAAAACTTTCTCAGTATGTATCTATGGCAAATATTTTCTCAAATGGAGAGATTCCAGAGTTAGAGATTATTGCTTACGAAAAAGAAGATACAGATAGACTGATTAAATTCATGCTTGATGGAGAATAAGATTTTTCTGAATTAAGAATGTTGATATTGAGAAGTGATGAAAAGGGTAGTTTCCATATGGGAACCACCCTTTTTGAATCATAAAAGAGGTAGAATATGAATTTTTCACATTTACATGTCCATACGGAGTATAGTCTGCTGGATGGTTCTAATAAAATAAAAGAATATGTAGCCCGGGTCAAAGAACTTGGGATGAACAGTGCCGCAATCACAGATCATGGAGTTATGTATGGTGTGATTGATTTTTATCGGGAAGCAAAAAAGAACGGAATCAAGCCGATTCTTGGCTGTGAGGTTTATGTTGCACCCAATTCCCGTTTCGACCGGGAGATTACAGGTGGTGAGGACAGGTATTATCATCTTGTACTTTTGGCAGAGAATAATACAGGATATTCAAATTTGATGAAGATTGTTTCAAAAGGATTCGTGGATGGATATTATTATAAACCTCGAGTAGATAAATCGTTGTTGAGAGAATATCATGAAGGTATCATTGCATTGAGTGCATGTCTGGCGGGGGAAGTTCCGCGTTATATTTCAAAAGGATTATATGACAATGCAAAAAAAGCGGCATTAGAGTATCAGGAGATATTTGGTCAGGGTAACTTCTTTTTGGAATTACAGGATCATGGGATTCCGGAGCAGGGAATTGTAAATCAGAGATTATTACAGATGTCAGAGGAGCTTGGGATTGAGCTTGTGGCGACGAATGATGTGCATTACACTTATGCGGAAGATGAGAAACCACACGATATTTTGTTATGTATACAGACCGGAAAGAAATTACAGGATGAAAATCGTATGCGTTACGAAGGCGGGCAGTATTATGTGAAATCACCGGAAGAGATGGCAAATTTGTTCCCATATGCATTGCAGGCACTGGAGAATACTCAGAAAATAGCAGACCGCTGTGATGTAGAGATTGAATTTGGTGTGACAAAACTGCCGAAATACGATGTGCCGGATGGCATGACATCGTGGGAATATCTCAATAAACTGTGTTATGAAGGTTTGGAGAGACGATATGAGAACCCACCGGAAGAATTGAGGGAGCGATTGAAATATGAGCTGGATACGATTCAGCATATGGGATATGTGGACTATTTCCTGATTGTGTGGGATTTCATTAATTATGCGAAAAGACATGATATTGCGGTAGGACCGGGACGTGGGTCAGCAGCCGGAAGTATTGTGTCATACTGTCTTGAAATTACGAATATTGATCCGATGCGCTATCAACTTCTGTTTGAGCGATTCCTAAACCCAGAGCGTGTATCCATGCCCGATATTGACGTGGACTTTTGTTTTGAACGCCGTCCGGAGGTAATTGATTATGTTATGCGTAAATATGGAAAAGACCGTGTGGTACAAATCGTTACATTTGGTACACTGGCAGCAAGAGGAGTAATTCGTGATGTGGGTCGTGTTATGGATCTTCCATACGCATTTGTTGACAATATTGCAAAGATGATACCGCAGGAGTTAAATATTACGATTGATAAGGCTTTAAAAATGAATTCGGAGCTTAGAAGTACATATGAATCAGATGAACAGGTAAAATATCTGATAGATATGTGTAAGAGACTGGAGGGCTTGCCGAGACACAGTTCAATGCATGCGGCAGGTGTTGTGATCAGTCAGAAGTCGGTGGATGAATATGTACCATTGTCAAGAGCATCAGATGGAACGATCGTGACACAGTTTACAATGACAACACTGGAAGAACTAGGGCTTTTGAAAATGGATTTCCTGGGACTTCGTACATTAACGGTAATTCAGAATGCGGTGAATCTGGCAAAGCAAAAGAATCCGGATTTTCAGATTGATAAGATAGATTACAATGATCAGGCGGTTTTAGATTATATCGGAACAGGTAAGACAGATGGTATATTCCAGTTAGAAAGTGCCGGGATGAAGGGATTTATGAAGGAATTGAAACCACATAGCCTGGAAGATATCATTGCAGGAATCTCACTATATCGTCCGGGTCCGATGGATTTTATTCCACAGTATATCAAGGGTAAAAATGATGCATCTTCCATCACTTATGATTGTCCACAGCTGGAACCAATCCTTGCACCGACATATGGTTGTATCGTATATCAGGAACAGGTTATGCAGATTGTACAGGCACTGGCAGGATATACACTGGGGCGAAGTGATTTACTGCGAAGGGCAATGTCAAAGAAAAAAGGCGATGTCATGCAGAAAGAACGACAGATCTTTGTGTATGGAGATGAAGAAACAGGTGTACCTGGATGTATCAAGAATGGAATTGACGAGAAAACAGCAAATAAAATCTATGATGAAATGATTGATTTTGCAAAATACGCATTTAACAAATCACATGCAGCAGCTTATGCAGTTGTCTCATATCAGACAGCATTTTTAAAATACTATTATCCGGTAGAATATATGGCTGCACTTATGACATCTGTGATTGAAAATCCTTCCAAGGTTGCAGCTTATATCTATGCATGCCGTCAAATGAATATTAAGATTCTGCCACCGGATATAAATCGTGGGTATGCGGACTTCTCAGTTGATGAAGGGAATATCCGTTATGGTCTGGCTGCAATTAAAAGTATTGGAAAACCGATTATTCAGACAATTGTAGAAGAACGTAAAGAATATGGTGAGTTTAAGAATCTGGAAGATTTTATCAGTCGTATGTCGACCAGAGAAGCATTAAATAAACGTGCGATTGAGAACTTTATCAAGGCAGGTGCACTGGATTGTCTTGGCGGAACGAGAAAACAGTTCATGAGCATTTACATTCAGATAGTAGATCATGTTAATCAGGAAAAGAAATACTCTATGACAGGGCAGATGAGTTTATTTGATCTGGTCAGTGAAGAAGAAAAGAGTGATTTTCAGATCCAGCTTCCGAAAGTGGGAGAATATGCGAAAGAAACAAAGCTTGCCTTTGAAAAAGAAGTCTTAGGTGTGTATATTAGCGGACATCCGTTGGAAGAATATGAAGAGCAGTGGCAGAAAGCTATCTCAGCAACGACATTGGATTTCCAGTTAGACGAAGAAAGCAATCATTCTAAAGTGCACGATGGAGCAAGAGAAATCATTGGTGGTTTCATTACAGAAAAAACGATGAAGGCTACAAAGACAAATCAGATGATGGCATTCGTAACATTGGAGGATTTGCTTGGAACGGTTGAGGTTGTTGTGTTTCCGCGCGATTACGAAAAAAACAGGAATCTCTTAGAAGTAGACAGGAAAGTGTTTATCAAAGGGCGCGTGTCAGAAGAAGATGATAAACCAAGTAAATTGATATGTGAGAAAGTAGTTCCTTTCAATCAGATAAAGAGGGAGTTATGGATTCAATTTCCGGATAAAGCGGATTATTTAAAAAACGAACAGATCGTATATGGATATCTTGCAGATTCCGAAGGGGAAGACGAAGTTATTATTTACTGTCAGGCAGAACGGGCTGTAAAACGCCTTCCAAAGAATAGGAATATACAGATTGCACCGCAGGTACTTAGCAAATTGATGAATCATTATGGCGAAAAACGTGTAAAAGTGGTCGAAAAGACTATTGAAAACAAGATATAAATAGTTTAGAATAACTCTAGAGTGTTAAAAAATAAGCAAACTTTAAGGGATTATTATTTTGAAAGGTGGACAATCAAAATGGCAGAAAAAAACAGAAAAGAAGAATTAGAACAGATTGAAGACCGCGTGCGTACAATTGGTGTACTGACAAGTGGTGGAGATGCACCGGGAATGAATGCAGCAATTCGTGCTGTAGTAAGAACAGCTATAGCAAATGGAATCCGAGTATGTGGAATCCGCAGAGGATATCATGGATTATTAAAAGAAGAGATCATTGAATTAACAGCACGTGATGTAGCTGATACAATTCAGCGTGGTGGTACAATTCTTCAGACAGCTCGTTGTCAGACAATGCGTACAGAAGAAGGACAGCAGAAAGCAGCAGCAATCTGCAAAAAATATGGTATTGATGGTCTTGTTGTAATCGGTGGAGACGGATCATTTGCAGGAGCACAGAAGCTGGCTAACTTAGGTGTTAGAACAATCGGTCTTCCGGGAACAATTGATTTGGATATTGCATGTACAGATTATACAATCGGATTTGATACAGCTGTTAACACAGCTATGGAAGCAATTGATAAAGTACGTGATACATCTACATCCCATGAGCGTTGCAGTATCATCGAGGTTATGGGTCGTGGTGCAGGTTACCTTGCATTGTGGTGTGGTATTGCCAACGGTGCAGAGAAAATTTTACTTCCAGAAGAACATGATTATGATGAGCAGTCTATGATCGATGATATTATGGAATGTAAGAAACGCGGTAAGAAGAACTACATCATTATCAATGCAGAAGGTGTTGGAGATTCTATCAATATGGCTAAGAGAATTGAAGAGGCAACAGGAATTGAGACAAGAGCAACAATTCTTGGACACATGCAGCGTGGTGGAAGCCCGACATGTAAAGACCGTGTATATGCATCTGTAATGGGAGCAAAGGCAGTAGAGCTTCTTATGGAAGGTAAGTCAAATCGTGTTGTTGGATACAGACATGGTGAGTTTATTGATTTTGATATCAATGAAGCATTGTCTATGAAAAAAGAAATCCCGGCACATCAGTATGAGATTTCTAAAACTCTTGCACTGTAAGAAAAGTGAACATGATAAAAAAGAGGATGATGAAGCATTGAGAGGCTTGTCATCCTCTTTTTCATTACAATACTTGCGGAGATGTGATGAATGGTATAATATATAAGAACAGTTCTGTTTCAGATTACACGAATATAGCAGAACGAATATAGTAAACCATAAAACGATTAGAGTGGGAGATAGATATAGTGAATGATAAGTGTAAAAATTCAGCACCGATTGGAGTGTTTGATTCCGGGGTTGGCGGGCTTACAGTAGTAAGAGAGATCGTCAGACAATTGCCGGATGAAAATATCGTATATTTTGGGGATACGGCTCGTGTACCATACGGAAGCAAGTCGAAAAATACGATCATTCGATTTTCAGAGCAGATTATTCGCTTTTTAAAAACAAAAGATGTTAAGGCGATTGTGATTGCCTGTAATACGGCAAGTGCACTTGCCTTGGATGCAGTAAGGCATGAGTTTGATGTGCCGATCATCGGAGTGGTAATTCCGGGAGCAAGAGCAGCGGTGGAGGCGACACAAGATAACAAAGTAGGAGTTATCGGGACTGACGCTACAGTTCAGAGCGGTATGTACACAAAAATCATACAAGGAATGAACCCTGATATTCAAGTGATTGAAAAGGCATGTCCATTATTTGTGCCACTTGTAGAAGAAGGATTTAAAGAACATGTCGTGACAGAAGAAATTATCGAGTATTATTTACAATCCATGAAAGAATCAGATATTGATGCGATGATTCTGGGGTGTACACATTATCCATTACTTCGTTCAAAGATACGCAGTTATATGGGAGAGCGTATTCAGATTGTAAATCCGGCATACGAGACTGCGATGGATCTGAAACAATTGTTAAAAGAAGGAAATATGGCAAATGATCGTTCAAAGATGCATAGTCATTACGAATTTTACGTAAGTGATACGGCAGAAAAGTTTAGACAATTTGCAAATACGGTGATGCCATTTGATGTGCCAGAGACTAATGTAGTCAATATAGAGGAGTATTAAAAGATGACAAAAGATGTATTGGTGAGCATTTCAGGACTTCATACCGATGTTATGCAGGAGGCAGAAGAGGAAAACGAAGCCATTGAAGTGGTGAATCCTGCCAACTATTATTTTCGTAACGGAAAACATTATATAGTATATGATGAGCCGGTAGAAGGGGTGTCAGGCACCATAAAAAATAAATTAAAAATTACAGAAGATCAAGTTGTGGAAATTATGAAATCTGGTGTTTCCAATGCACACATGATCTTTGAAAAAAATAAAAAGAACCAGACCTATTATTCTACCCCATATGGACAGATGCTTGTCGGAGTGAATACAAAAGAGATGAAGGTTGATATAAAAGAGAACAGAATAGATATTCTGATTGATTATGAACTTCATGTGAATCATGAGGCCGTAGCAGACAGCAGAATTAAAATGAATATTATTTCTAAGTCAGATTATAGGGCAAACATCGCAGAAGCGACAGAAATATAAGAAATGCATATGTTAAAGTAATAAAAATGGACAAGGGTGAAATGTGAATCATCCTTGTCCATTGTTTTATTTTTTGTTTTTACTTTTTGTGTTAGTCTTATTGTCTTTCTTAAAGCGATCCATGAATTTCTTCTTTTTAGGTGGTGTTTCCAAAGGACCACGAACACCTCTTACGCTTGTAATGTAGATTCCGCTGACAACAGCTTTGACTTCTTTCTTTACTGGAACCAGTGGAAATACCTGTGCATCGCACATGAAAGTCATAATCTTAGGTCCAACCTTTGCTTTTACAACAGGCACCTTTGAACGACGAAGATACTTTGGTGTATTTTCAATAACGACAGAAGGAAAACCTGCATCTTTTAATTTCATCTTTCCCTTATCGATAATCAACATATTCATGGTCTGAGCCATCGCATCCATCTGTGCTTTCTGTTCAGCCTGTTTTTTCTCAGCTTTCTTTCCAAAAAAATACAGTGCAACTAATGCAATGATCAGTACGGCAAGAATTACCAGCATTACAATCATTCCTGTACTCACGACAAACCCTCCTATTAAATTAAATGTAGAGCGGATATCAAGAAATCCGCAATTATGCATTTAGTATTGTATCATTGTTTAGAGTGAAGCGCAAGTAAAACAAGTGCAGAAATCGGGTAAAAGATAAAGGAAAAAGGTGTGTTTAAACAGTGTTCCAACTTTTATTCTAAAATAAAGTATGGTACAATGTAAGCATATGTTTTGGCTTGTATGGGTCATATAAATAAATCATGAGGTGAATTTAAAATGAAGAAAAAATTAGTAGCACTTACTTTAGCGGCAGTGATGACAATATCTATGGCTGGATGTGGAAATACAATGTCCGATGAGTACGTTACGATTAATAAATATAAAGGGTTGGAGATAACAGAGGTTGAGAAAACAGAGGTGACAGATGAAACTGTAGAGAATACAGTAAAGAGCTATCTTACTGCAGCACCGTTAAAAACAGAGATAACGGATCGTGCCGCACAGGATGGGGATACAGTAGACATTGATTTTGTTGGTAAAGTTGATGGAAAAGCATTTGACGGAGGAACAGCATCTGGTGCATCTTTAAAAATCGGATCTGGAACATACATTGGGGCAAATGGAGATTACAAAGGATTTGAAGAGCAGATCATCGGTCATAAGAAAGGGGACAAGTTTGATATCGAAGTGAAGTTCCCGGATGATTATTCTGAAAGTACTCTGGCAGGTAAGATTGCGACATTTAGTATTACGTTAAATGGAATTTATGAAGTAAGTAATGACACAGAGATTACAGACGAGTGGGTAAAACAGAATAGCGATACAGCAGAGACTGTGGAAGAATTCAAAGAAGAAATCCGTACGAAGATGAAAGAGAACAACGAGTCTACGAGACAGAGCCAGCTTCAGTCAGAGGTTTTAGAAGCACTGAGCGAACAGGTTGAGGTGAAGAAATATCCAGATGGAGATGTAGACAAAGAATATCAGGCAGTGGAAGACTATTATACGGCATATGCACAGCAGTATGGTATGGAGCTTGCGGATTTCCTTGAGACATATATGAATATGACAGAGGATGATTTTAAAAAGAAAGCAAAAGAAGTTGCAGAGGAGTCAGTAAAGAAAAAGCTGGCGTGCGAATTACTTGCAAAGAAAAAGAAACTGGAGCCTTCTGATAAAGAATATGAAAAGAAAGTGGAAGAATATGCAGAAAAAGCCGGATATGAAGATGTAGATGCATTTAGAAAAGCATATGATGAAGATACAATCCGTGCAACGATCCTTCAGGAGGCTGTAGCGAATTATTTGTTGGAAAGCAGTGTGCAGGTAGAGGCAGCAAGCACAGATAATTCAACAGATGGTTCTTCAAGTGATACAACAAATAAGTAGTTTATCGGACAAATAAAAATTATAGGTAAGGTAAAGAGTTAGGAGGAATTACGAATGGCGGTTAAGTTGGAAAATGAATTTCTATGTGTAGAGATTGCAGAGATGGGGGCAGAAGTAACACGAATTTACGACAAGACAGAAGACAATGAGATTTTGTGGGAAGGTAATCCGGTTTATTGGAAACGTCATTCACCGGTTTTATTTCCAAATGTAGGTAAAACATATAAAAACAGAGTGCTGATCAACGGAACTCAATATCCAACTTCCCAGCATGGATTTGCAAGAGATAATGTATTTACATGTATTGAAGCTGCAAAAGAGAGAGCTTCTTTTATGTTCCGTTCTTCAGAAGAGACAAAAGAAGTATATCCGTTTGATTTTGAATTGCATATCAACTACAAACTGAACAAGAAAGAACTTACAGTAGAGTGGCAGGTTAAGAATTGCGGTGATGAAACAATGTATTTTACAATTGGCGGACATCCGGCATTCCGATTTGCAAAGCCAGAAGAAACAAAAGCAGACTATGTATTAAAGGTTCCGGGAAAAGAGAAGCTGGAGTATGTTTTAATCGATATAAGCTGTGGCTGTGCAAATGTAGATGAGATTCATACATTGCAGTTGAGTGAAGAAACATATCCGTTAAGTGATGAACTGTTTGCAAACGATGCACTTGTAGTGGATAATGGACAGATTGAAGAAGCATGGCTGTGCCACAAGGATGGAACACCGTATGTCGGAGTTCGAAGCGAAGGATTTCCAAACTATGGTATCTGGTCAGTAGAAGGAGCTCCATTTGTATGTTTGGAACCTTGGATGGGACGATGCGATAATGTTGGATTTAATGCAGAGTTATCCGAGAAACCAAATGTAAATAAAGTGGAAGCAGGAGAAAAATTTATAAAAGATTATACAATCGTAGTTGCATAATTCTTGCAAGTTAAACTGTCAGAAGTGAATAGGGGACGATAGAGTTAATTTCTGTGTAGTAATTAAGAAATAAGAAGAGGCAGCGAGAGGAAAAAATGGGGAAAGAGATAGAAAAAAATGGTTTTCAGAGAGTACTTTCAGAGATTGACGAGGCAGTAAAACCATACAACTTTGCAGATGGCGTGTTACCGGGAATTCTTATTTACGAGGATACTCCATCCTGCGGAACATATCAGCTCGGGATAGTAGATTGTTCGGAGGAATCAAGAAAGAACGATAATAATGTAGAACCGGTGTTTACAATCCATGTAAATGGATGTGAGCAGCCGGGAGAAAACATGTCTGGTGATTCACAAGGCGTGATGAAAGAATCAGACATTCCGACATTTTTTATAGAATTAGGAACAACAATCCGAGGAACGGGCAAGACATTCGATACTTGGTTTAAAGATACACCGGAAGGGTTGAAAAAAATCCTAGACCAGTATCTGAAATAAAAGGAAAAGGTGAGTCTGATGGGTAGACTTAATTTTGAAAATAAAACAGAAAACAGACGGAATCTTGAAAGCAAATTGGAAAAAAGAAAAGAAGACTTTGTACGAAACAATTTGTTGTCAGACGAATTTATTGAGTTTGTTCAGAAAAATAAAAAACCATTTGATACATTAATGTCTTATTATCAATGTGCAATCATGGAGGTTGAGACAAAATTTAAGGTTTTGAGCGAAGAATATTCACTGGAGTATGATCGAAATCCGATTGAAAATATTAAGTCCAGAGTAAAATCGTTTGACAGTTTACTAAAGAAAATCCGCAGAAAAAATATTCCGCTTACAATGACATCGATTGAGGAAAATATTCAGGATATCGCAGGGGTTCGCGTAATTTGTTCTTTTCCAGATGATATTTACAGGCTTGCAGATTGTTTGCTGAGTCAAGATGATATTATTTTGTTAGAGAAGAAAGACTATATAAAAAATCCAAAACCAAGCGGATATAGAAGCCTGCACCTGATCATACAAACACCGATTTTCCTTCAAGAAGGAAAAAGGATGGTGACAGTAGAAGTGCAGCTTCGAACGATTGCTATGGACTTCTGGGCAAGTCTGGAGCATAAGCTCCGTTATAAGAAAAACATTTCTGAAGAACAAAGTGTATTTCTGGCAGAAGAAATGAGTCAGTGTGCAGAAATCAGTGCATCACTGGATGAGCGTATGCAGAAAGTAAAAGACATGCTTATACAGTCGGAACAAGAGTCGAAAGAACCGGAGAAGCCAACACGATTACTGAACTTGATAAACCGGTAGGGACGGAGTTTGTGGCTCTTTTTACAAATAATAGATTTAACATTCTATTACATGGATTTAACATTTACAGACATCTGATTTAACGTCAGCTTGCTAAACTTTCAAAGTAGAAAGGGAAGGAAGATGATATGATGAAAAAAATATGGGATTTCTGTAAAGATAAAAATTTAGGAAGAGAGAGCAAAATTAGATTATTTTTATTTTTGAATATCATTTGCTGGTGTGTAATCGGAGCAGTACTTTGGCTTATAGTAAGCAGAGTTGCTTTAGATAATATGACATGGCTTTTCGTATTCATAGGATATGCAGGAGTATTTCCTGGATGGATTGGCGGAATGCTTAAAATGATGAATATAGGAAATGAATTGGTATTGAATAAGTAAAAATGCAAAATAGGAAAGTTAAAAAAACTTCCAGAAATTTGAATCAGACATACAATAACAGACCCCTGCATAGATTGTAAAAAACAAACTATGCAGGGGCTTTTCTATGAGAGATTATATTGAAGAGCGGGCAATTGAGATTGCTAATTACATTATACAAGAGAAGGCAACAATCCGGCAGACAGCAAAAAAATTCGGAGTGTCAAAATCGACTGTACATAAGGATGTTACCGAGCGTCTGTTCCAAATCAATCCATCACTTGCACATGAGGCACGTAAAGTTCTCGATACAAACAAATCAGAGCGCCACATTCGTGGTGGACTTGCTACCCGAGAAAAATATTTACATTTACATGTATAGAATACTTAATTTTATTGCTACTCTCTTTAATAGTAAGGTATAATCAATACAGAAAGTTATGGGAACAGGACTAATACAGAATACGAAGGGAGCAGCATGAACAAAAGAAATCTCTGGAGAAAATGGTACATTTTTTTAATTGGAAGCTGTCTTGTAGTTGGACTATTGACCGGATGTCAAAAAGAGAAAGAAACGTCGGTTAAGCCAGTACAAACTTTGACGCTTTGGCATTATTTGGATTCTTCTGCGAGTAAGCAGGCATTATTAGAGATTGCAGATACATTTAATCATTCGCAGGAAAATATTCAGGTAGAGATACAGTATGTACCGGATGAAGATTTTAAGAAACATCTGGCACTTAGTATGGCAGATGGAGATATGCCGGAGCTTGCACTGGTGGATTCTTCTGATTTGAATTATTTCAATGCGATGCAGTCGTTTGTAAATGTAACAGATCAGATTGAAAATCTAGATGAATATTTACCAGAGGCAATAGCATCTTGTAATGTGGACGGACAGATGAAAGGGATGCCGATTGGGATGAACTGTGCTACATTATTTTGCAATACAGAGATGTTAGAGGAGGCAGGGTTACAGGTTCCAAAAACATGGGATGAATTACAGGAGACAGCTTTGAAATTAACAACAGAAGATCGTTATGGTTTTGCTATGCCTGCACTTCGAAGTGAAGAAAGTGTTTTCTCATTTTTACCATTATTGTGGGGATATGGAGGAAAAATAGCAGAAATAGAATCAGAGGAAAGTCAGGCTGCATTTTCGAAATTAAGAGAACTGTCGGAATCAGGTGCAATGAGCCCGCAGGTAAACAATCTGACAAGCGGCGATATTGGAAGACAGTTTATGGCAGGAAATGTGGCTATGGTTTTAGTTTCATCTGCTTTACAGCAAACAATCCAGAAAGAAAAGCCAAACATGAAATATGCAATGAGCATTCCGCCGGCTGGTAATGAAAACATTGAGAGAGTAACAGCAGTTGGCGGAGAAGTTCTTGTAGTAACGCCGGGAGAAAAACAGGATGCGGCATTGGAATTTGTTAAATTTGTTTCTGAAAAAAGTCAGATGGAAAAGTTGCTGAATCAGATAGGATATCTGGCTCCACGCCAGGATATTTTATCGGAACAGATTGCAGATAGTAAGGCTTTAAAAAACATATACGAAATATTACAAGATGCCAAACTGAGGGAATTTTCAGTAGATTGGCCGTATGTATCTGTTGCATTGACAGATGCAATGGAAGATGAGATTGTAGGTGAGATACCACAAGCGGTAATCATATCAAATCTAGCAGAAAAATTACGGGAAAATCGGGAGGCAGAATGATGGAAAAAATCAAAAGCCTCAGAGGCAGAATATTTGTGGATATAATGATCGTGGCAATGTTTCCGATTTTAATTTTTGCTATCATATCGCAGGGAAGTCTGAGGACCTGGCAGAAGAATGATTTACAGGAACGGATGCAGGCAAATCTTGAGAATGCAGATCGATGCCTTGATATTCAGTTAGATAAGTATAATGCAATTCTGTTTGATCTTTGTACGGATGATGTAGTAGTTGAGGCGGTCGAAAATATTAATAATAATGATGATGCGATGGAAGTAAATACCAGTAAATTACGTCATAAACTGAGTCATATTTGTAATCGAAATCAAGGAATTGAGGGTATTACAATATTTCTTGCGAATGGAGAAATAATATTTTATGACAAACAAAATTCGTCATCTATATCCAGTGACTGGGCAGGAAAGGTACATTGCCCGGAGGTGAAGAAAGAGCAGGTTTATCAAGGACAGATGCAACCGATAGTTGTAAATGATAAACACACCTATTTACTGCAAATTGCGAGAAATCTAATCGATTATCGAGATATTCATGAAAAGCTTGGAACTGTTGTATTCAGTATAGATGAGCAGTTGATTTCAGATACCTTGCAGGTCGGAGCAAATGCGAACACTTATTTGCTGGAAAGAAATTATGTTATAAGTGCACCATCGGTTGCTAAAATTGGGCGAACATTGGATTCTGTAAAAAATACGAAAAAAAATTTATATGTTTCGAAGGTAAATCAGAAGAGTCAGTTTACTATTTGTATAGAAAGAGATATATCGACATATAGAAAAACAATGAATGAACAAGTGGGAATGTTGATAGGTGTTGCGTTTCTTGCGTTTCTTGTTATGATTTTTTTGAGTTACATTTTTACACGTCCGTATATTCATGTTATGCAGAGTGTAGGAAAGGGATTTCATGAAGTAGAGACAGGGAATTTTGAAACACGTCTGGAATTTTGGAAGAGTGCACCGGAAGAAATAAAAGATATAGAATCTGGATTTAATGAGATGGTGGAAAATCTGGATAATCTGATCAATCAAGTAAAACAGGCAGTGCTGGAACAGAAAAATGCAGAATTATCTGCATTGGAAGCTCAGATCGACCCACATTTCTTATATAATACATTGGATAGTATTAATTGGAAAGCAATTGAAAATGAACAGTACGATATTAGCAGTATGTTGGTTGCTTTGGCAAATATTTTACGATATACGGTAGACAATGCAGGTGGAACATCAACATTGGCACAGGAACTTGGGTGGCTGAAACAATATATGTTATTGCAGGGCACAAGGCTGGGAAAAATTCCTGTTATTGAGACAGATATACCAGAAGAATTATTCGGATTTCAGATTCACAAACTGTTGTTGCAGCCATTTGTGGAAAATTCAGTAAAATATGGATTTTATGGCAAGGAAGAAGAATGTGTGTTAAAAATATCAGCGAGACAAATGGAACATCAGATCCATATACAAATCGAGGATAACGGAAATGGAATAACACAAGGCATGCTTGCTGAATTAAATGATGAGCAAAATGATATGACCGGTCATCTGGGTGTAACAAATGTAAGAAAACGACTGAAATTATATTATGGTGAAGAAGCAATGGTATATTTTGAAAGCGAAGAACATTTATATACAAGAGTACATTTGTTTATACCAATGATGGATGAATATCAAGAAGCGTGATGATAGGGAAAGAAAAATAGAAACGGAGGGATAAGATGAGAATTGTAGTTGTTGAAGATGAAGCACCAATCCGAGAAGGCATGGCGAAGATTCTTAGTAAAATAAATACAGATTATAAGGTAGTCGGGACCGCCGTAGACGGAGAAAAAGGTTTGGAATTGATACGGAAGGAACAGCCTGATCTTGTTATTATGGATATCCGTATGCCTCATATGACGGGATTAGAAATGCTTTCACAATTGCGACATGAGCAAAATAAGTGTAAGGTAATTGTGTTGTCAGCATATTCAGATTTTGGTTATGCAAAACAGGCGATTGAATTGGGAATCGAAAATTATTTGCTTAAACCAATCAATATAGTAGAATTAAAAAATGCATTACAACAGGCAGAGGCTGAGTTGGTAAAAGCACAGAATCAAGACAGGGCTTTCTCATTGGAATACATTTTTAACAGTTGTATCAACGGACAGCTTCAGCCTGATGATGCATTTCATAAAATGACGCAAGAAAAATATGGATTTACAGTGGGAGATTCTGCTGAAATAATGTTAATCTGGCTTGGAGAGGCATATGAAATGCAAATCGAGAGATTAAAGCTTATGATTGAGCAGGGAATAGGTCAAAGAGTAAGCTATAGTATGTATATGCAGGAAATGGAAATATGGAAGTCACTGGTTATTATATTTTACAAAAATTCGCAAAATACATCGTTGTATACATATCTATCAGAACATGTACTGCCAACGGTGTATAAACGAATGGAGATACCAATGGTTAGTCTGTGGAAACAATCTGAAGAAATATGTTCGGTTTCTTCGGATTTAAAAGAAATGCATACACAGCTGGAATGGGCATTACTATTTGAAGAAGGGAAATTAATCAGAGTAAGTGAGATCGAATTAAAACAAGAGTCAATTCAGAGCGGAATTGAGAAATATCCGATAGAGTTGGAAGAATTGGCTAAGAAAGCAATATTGATAAAAGACAAAGAACAATTAAAATATTGCTATCATCAATTGCCGCGATATTATCAAAATAACCCACAATCTCCAATGACGATAAAGAAAGATATAATTCGTTTTTTCTGGGCACTTGCCAAAGTGGGAGGATTAGAGATAGACGGAAAAGAGCCGGATATTCAGGAAAAATTGAATCAGATATCAGGTGCAGTGTGCTGGTCTCAAATTCAGAAAATTGTGGAGCAGACAATGCAGATTATCCAGAACATAGAGGATGAGAAATCTCCGGAAGAACATACCAGTGCCATGGTACAAAAGGCACAACAACTAATCCTTCAATATTATGATCAAGGAATCACATTGGAAGAAATTGCAGGAAAGCTAGTTGTGTCAGAAGAATATTTAAGTACGCAATTTAAGAAAGAAACAGGGATGACATTTTCAGAGACTGTAAGAAAATATCGTATAGAAAAAGTAAAAAAACTACTGCTGGAGACTCCATTTAAACTAAATCAAATTGCAGAATTAGCAGGGTACAGCGATTCAAAATATATGAGTAAAGTATTTAAAGAAGAAGTGGGAATGTTGCCGAGCGAGTATCGAAAATCATTGCATTAGCAGCGGGAAAGTTATCATTTAAAATTAACATTTTCATAATAAAGTTGTTTAAAATATTCTACCTTTTTAAAATATTTCGTCTTTTTTTGTCGAAAAACAGTGCTAATATAATTAGTGTAAAGAACAGATTAAAAAGACGCAGTAATTAAGAAAACTGTAAAGAATATATAGAAAAGAAGGTAAAAAATTATGAACGAAATGAAGATAACATTTAAAAAACCAGAAGAGATTTTAGATTTTGTAAACAAAGTAGAAAAATATGATTGTGCAATGGATATGAACAGAGGTATTTATGTAGTTGATGGTAAATCCATTCTCGGAATTATGAATCTTGGACTGAACAATATCATTAATCTGAAAATATATGATGAAGATTGTGAAGAATTAAAAAAAGAAATTGCTCAGTACGCAGTTGCATAAGAAAAGTTCACGTAAAAAAGATGAAAGTATAGGAATAAAGGGGACACTGTAAGAAAATGAAAATATTTTCTTTCGGTGTCCTTTTAAAATGTAAAAAATGGGACGAATGTCAAATTTTTTCTTGTAAATGAAACTACAGTATTTTATAATTAAAGTTATTCTAAAATATGCAGAATTAATTCAAAGGAATGGTAGAGATATCATCCGAAAGGAGGAACATTTTGAAGAACGAATTAGTGATAGTTCTCGATTTTGGTGGACAGTATAACCAGCTGGTAGCCAGACGTGTCAGAGAATGTAATGTATATTGTGAAATTTATTCCTATAAAACAGATATAGAAAAGATCAAAGCGATGAATCCAAAAGGAATCATTCTCACAGGTGGTCCAAACAGCTGTTACGAAGCAGATTCACCAACTTATACAAAAGAATTGTTTGAATTAGGAATTCCAGTTCTTGGTCTGTGTTATGGGGCACAGTTGATGTCACATGTATTAGGCGGAGAAGTAAAGCTTGCAGATGTTCGTGAGTATGGTAAAACAGAAGTTATCATTGATAAGCCTGAGTCAAAAGTGTTTGCAGGAGTCAGCACACCAACAATTTGTTGGATGAGCCATTTTGACTATATTGCACAGGTCGCTCCAGGATTTGAGATTAGTGCTCACACAGCAGACTGCCCGGTTGCAGCTGCTGAGAATGCAGAGAAAAAATTATATGCGATTCAGTTCCATCCAGAAGTACTTCATACAGAAGAAGGCACAAAGATGATCAATAACTTTGTGAAAAATGTATGTGAGTGCGCAGGTGACTGGAAGATGGATGCATTTGTAGAAGAAACAATCCAGTCAATCAGAGAGAAAGTTGGAGACGGAAAAGTATTACTTGCCTTGTCAGGAGGAGTTGATTCTTCTGTGGCAGCAGGACTTTTGTCAAGAGCTATCGGAAAACAGCTGACATGTGTATTCGTGGATCATGGTCTTCTCCGTAAAGAAGAAGGAGACGAAGTGGAAGGTGTGTTTGGACCAAATGGACAGTTTGATCTGAACTTTATCCGCGTAAATGCACAGGAGAGATATTATAATAAACTTGCCGGAGTTACAGAACCGGAAGAAAAACGTAAGATTATCGGAGAGGAATTTATCCGAATCTTTGAAGAAGAAGCAAAGAAAATCGGAGCAGTTGATTTCCTCGCTCAGGGAACTATTTACCCAGATGTGGTAGAAAGTGGTCTTGGCGGAGAATCTGCAGTAATCAAATCTCACCACAATGTTGGAGGACTTCCTGATTATGTTGATTTTAAAGAAATCATTGAACCATTGCGTGATCTGTTCAAGGATGAAGTTCGTAAAGCGGGATTAGAGCTTGGAATTCCGGAAAAACTGGTATTCCGTCAGCCATTCCCAGGACCGGGACTTGGAATCCGTATCATCGGAGAAGTAACAGCAGATAAAGTACGAATTGTTCAGGATGCAGATGCGATTTATCGAGAAGAAATTGCAAATGCCGGATTGGATCGCAGTATCGGACAGTATTTCGCAGCGTTGACAAACATGCGAAGTGTTGGAGTTATGGGTGATGAGAGAACTTATGATTATGCTGTTGCGCTTAGAGCGGTTAATACAGTGGATTTCATGACTGCTGAGGCAGCGGAGATTCCGTATGAAGTTTTGAATAAAGTGATGAGCAGAATTATTAATGAGGTTCGTGGGGTTAATAGAGTATTCTATGATCTGACGAGTAAGCCACCTGGAACGATTGAGTTTGAATAGTTGACGCTGGGCTACAAAGCCCGTAACCACGGGGCTTTGCGGCTTTGGGTGTTTGAAATTGCATTATCATTGCATTTTTATATTTCTTTGTGATACATTGCAGTATGCTGATTACTGGTATAATTAGCAATACTTTGAGAAGCTGACTGGTAGCTGAGAACCCCGGTCAGCTTCTTTGCAATCTCAATATTGGTGTTTGGATACAGATGACCATAAGTTCCTAGTGTCGTCTGTATTTTTTCATGTCCAAGACGCTCTTTAATCAGCAGTGGATTTTCGCCCATGCTGATAAGCAGGGAAGCATGCGAATGTCTCAGGGCATGAATTTTGATTCTGTGGACACCAGCTAAATTTGCCAATTTCTCTAATGCTCTTGGAAGCGTTGTTTTGCTGGTGGGTGTACTGTTATAACTCAGTACGAATCCACAATTTGGTAAAACCTTTGCCTGGACCGCCTTCCATTCTTGTAATTCCTTGATGGTATCAGCATCAATATAAATGGTACGGTTGCTTGCCTGCGTCTTAGGTTCAACGAATTTGTAGTCATTCATTGTTTTATAGTACAGTGTTTTACTAATAATCAGCATACCTGTTTCAAAATCAATATCATCCCACTGTAAGGCGGCAGCCTCTCCAATACGCATTCCAGTCATAAATAAAAGCCAGAACGAGATGAAGAGATAGTGCTCGTAGTAGTCACCTTTGTACAGCAGGGATATTACCTTCTGAAACTCCTCCAAAGTCCAGAAGTCGATCTTTACTTTTTTAGATTTGATATTGCCGATCATGCGGGCAGGATTCTTCTTTGCAAGTCCGAGGATAATCGCCCGGTCAAAAGCTAAACATAACATTCCCTGAACAATGCGTACATAGTTTGGACTGAATTGTTTTGCCAACTTGAGCTGCCAGGTCTGTACATTTATCGCTTCTATTTCGGACACTTTCTTCTTGTAGAAATAGGCAAAGTGTTTTTGAATGGTCGAGTAACGATTCTTGTAGGTACTTTCTTTCACCTGAGTTTTGTACCACGGAAGATAGATTTCTTCAATAAACTTTTTGAAGGTAATGTCTTCCTTCTTATCAGCTAATTCTTCCGTTGATGCAAGAATCAATTTGGAATACTCGGCACGGGCTTCTTTTTTTGTTGAGAATCCGCTGCGGTATTTTTGAATCTGTTTTCCGGTTACAGGATGATATCCGAGGTTGGCTCGAAAATAATAAGTGCCGTTTTCTGCTTTTTTAATTGGATCTTTTGCCATGATTTCACTCCTTACTAAAATGCAAAAAGCACGATCATTCTTGCTTATCGGGCAAAGTAATCCCTAATAATTCTTCAACGGCTTCTTTTGGAACCCTGTCTAATTTTCTGGATTGATAATAGGTATGCCCCTTTTCTACCATAAGTTCCTTTGCTTTTTTGATAATATCAGCAGCAAAGGAAGGACCGTAGCCTAATTCAATCAAATCCCTTTTTGTTACAGTTATCATGAATCTCCTTTCCACAGACAGGGAATCAACTTGATACCTGTCTATTATTATATCAAATTTTGAGTAAAAGTTCTCTAATAAAAGCGCTATAAGCTAAAATCCCAAAAGTCTATGTTATTCTTTCAGAAGCCAGTTCCTATGCCCGTTCCGGCCACGTAAAACGGTGTTACTTTGTAACTATTAAGCTGCAGGCGTGCGAAGATGCAAACTATCTGCAGTCACCTATATCAATCTCCCGAAAGATTTCTTTTGTTTTCAAGGTACGGCGAATGGATATATTACCCATTCAATTAAGGAATAGGGGGCTTTTCTTTAAGATTGAAAAATTTTAAGAAAAAATGATAAAAATAAAAGCTGCCTTGATTTGGCAGCCACGGAAATCTATTTGCGTTTTAGAGCCAGACGATTCAGCATGGAAATGAGCGCAAGCATATCCTCGTCATCGAGTTGTTTCATCAGATCAGTTGCTTTGTCAATCAGAGGAAGATTGTGCAGCTCTGAATCGAAGAACTGTTGAGGAGTGACTTCCAGATAGTCACAGATATCCAGAAAGCTCTGCATGGTAGGCAGAGAACGTCCGGAAGTGAGGGACTGGATGTAGCTTTTATTTTTGCCAAGATCCAGACTCATCTGATATTCAGATACATTTTTCTTTAAACGCAGTTCGCTGATGCGTTCTCCAATAAAGTTTTTATCCATACATTTACACCTCTCTTCCACATTTTAAACTATTTACTTACAGCAAATTACGGAATAAAATAGAGATATATTTGAAATATAGTGATTATTCCGTAATATAACCGTAATTTACTAAAATGATACAAAAAAAGAAATTATGGATGATAGAAAATGGATTTTGGGGTATGATGATAGCAAAGGAAGTGGATGTCTGTGCGGATTATAGGAAATGAGCAGGAAATTGAATGGGCGAAGGAAGCACTGCGGAATCAATGTAACGATTGTCCCTACTTGGACTGCTGTAATGAAAAGGCGAAAGAGGAGTCAAAGCAGTGTGGAACGGTTCGGTTTGGCTGCCGGGAGTATCTGAAAGAGAAGATTGAATTCGTAGTAGAAAAATAGATGTAGTATTTTGAACAAATATAAACACCATATATAGTATAAGCCTGAATTGACATGAGGAATATCTTGTGCTAGTATACTGATATAGTTTATTTTATGCACACCCTTTTTGGGGAGTTTCGGGATTCATAAGAATCTCCAAACTTACAGGAAACAGCAGGAGCTGATTCCTGGCATAAGTAGTTTATGTTTGTAGTGAGTGTCACGGTATGCCTTTTTTGGCTGCGTGGCACTTTTGTTTTTTCAGGAAGAAACCAGACTTTTAAGAATGAACAGAGAAAAGACTCTCTTTTCATTCTTTTTTTGTGCTTACATTTAGGTTTCGGCATAGTTGCATGCCACAACCAGCTTCGGCTGTTGATGGATAAATATTATTTTAAGAAAGGTGGAATAAGAACATGAATGAAGCAAGAGTGTATGCAGATGGATTTGAGAGATCCTTTGCAGAAGTAAAAGATCTGCTGGAGTTTCTGGCAGAGAGAGGAAGAAATGCCAAATGGATCAGAAAGCCAACGAATACGTTACGGCTGGCACCACTGGAAAAGGAGGCTCAAAATCTGGATGCGGCAGATGCATCCATGGAAGAAATTTTGGAGGATACAGAGAAGAATACGCAGCTTGTACTGAAAATGAGAGGAGAATCCTATCCGGTACGTGACTGTGCCATCCGCACCATTTTAAGCCGCGCAGGTGTCAATGGAGACGGGCTTCGCAAGCTGGATAAGGCAACATATGCGAAGGTAGTCAATTACTGCCTGCGGGTTGCAAAAGGGGATGCCCTGATTAAGATTGCGGACGGAAAGGTTTCCGCAGTACATGGCGGGGATAAACATGATTATTGCATCCTTGATATGAAAGCCATGTTTGAGACAACCTGCGAATATCTGAATCTGAATTTCAAAGGCAGTGTTTACATGGAGGGCTCTGGTATCTATGACCATTCCATTGTATCTGCCATGTGGAAGCTCGGAGGAAGTCAGGAACTTCTGGATACTTACCGAAAAGCACTGGATGCACACGGAATGGATGAGAAGATCCTGTCACCGGCACTTCGTTTTACCACATCTGACGTGGCAGCGAGCGGTGCAAATCTGTATCCGATGCTTTTGACAGACGGACCAAACGGCGTTATCAGTCTGGGAAGTCCAATCAAGCTGGCTCACGATAAAGGGGCAACGATTCTGGACTTCCGGAAAAATCTGGAGCAGGTATGCGCCCGCTATGTGGATGCGATGAAGAATCTTACTCAGCTTATGGACATTGAGATCCGTAATCCGGTGAACTGCCTGAAGCTGCTGATGAAGGAACTTGGCATTAAACAGAAGATCCGGAATGAGGTGGTGGAGCTATTTGTATCCCAGAACGGGGAAGGTGCCTGTACGGCACATGATCTTTATTATGCCATGAATGAAGCCTCCTTTTTTGCAGCCTGTGAAGGAATGTCCGGACAGGGCATCCTGAAGCTGGAGGAGGATATTACGAAGGCGCTTATAAAAGACTGGAAAAAATATGACGTTTATGGAGCAGTCAAATGTTAGGAGGAATTGGAATGAATAACAAAGCAGAGTATACACCGGAAAAGGTTGTGGATATCAGTAACCTGTCAAGAGAAGACTGGTTGGAATACCGCAAAAAAGGAATCGGCGGCAGTGATGTAGCGGCAATCATGGGGATCTCTCCATTTGCCACTATCCGGGATCTGTTTTACAACAAAACAGGTGTGCAGCCGGTCATTCAGGAGGAAGAGGAAAGCAACTGGGTTGCCAAGGAAGTCGGACACCGGCTGGAAGATCTGGTGGCAGAAATCTTTTCCAAAAAGACCGGACTGGAAGTATTTCCGGTACGTGTCATGTTCCGGCATCCATTATATCCGTTCATGCTTGCAGATGTGGATTTTTTTGTTCGTATGCCGGATGGGACATTTGCGATTCTGGAATGTAAAACCTGCAATTATAATGCGAAAGATAAGTGGGCTGATGAGGGTATTCCAGCTCATTATGTGCTGCAGGTAAGGCATTATCTGTCTGTGATGAATATGCAGAAAGCCTTTATCGCATGCCTGTATGGAAATAACGAGAATGAGTTTGTGTATCGCACCATTGAGCGTGATCTGATTGAGGAAGAAGACATCATTGATCAGGAAACGTATTTCTGGCAGGAACATGTATTGAAAAATGTAGTACCGCCGCATAACGGGAATTCCGATCTGGTTCTGGCAAATATCCGTAATTATGGTGGTTTTGCAGACAAATCTATTCCGGAAATTGTGCTTTCCGGTCTGGAATCAAAAAATCTTGAGAAGTATCTTACCCTTTCGGAGGAAAAGTCACAGTTGGAAAAACGGAAAAAGGAAATCGAAGCAGAACAGCGGGCAATCAGTGTTCCTTTTGTGGAACAGCTGGGGCAGGGCTGCAAGGCAGTGCTGGAGGACGGTACGAACCGTTACCGTATTACCTATAATCCGACCAGACGTACTTCGGTTGGGAAAGACCAGATGGAGAAGCTGAAAAACCAGCATCCGGATATCTATGAGGAATATACAAAAACAACGGAGAGCCGTACTTTCCGAATTAAGAAGGAGGCGGCGTAATGAGAAAACCAAATGAACGGATGCGGATAAAAAGCTGGAGGGATATAAACAATGAGGTGCAGATTTAAACATAAGATTTTCCAGAATGAGGAGAATGGGTATACGATTGCCATATTCACCACACAGGATACGTCTGTCCCCCTGTCAGCCAGAGACAAATATCTGGCATCCCGGAATATCATCGGCTTCTCAGCGATTGGATTCGGTCTTCCGCTTACAGACGAGATTGAGCTTGAGATGGAAGGCAGATGGGAGAGCGGAGAGCATGGAACTCAGTATCAGGTGGAAAATTTCATGGAGGTTGTACCACGGACAAAGGAGGGTATCTTAGGATACCTTTCTTCCGGTGCAATCAAAGGTATCGGTCCCAAGATGGCAGATACTATTTTCCGGAAGTTTGGGCTTCAGACACTGGAAATCATGGAAAACAACCCGCAGGAACTCTTGAAGATCCGTGGAATTTCCGAGAAGAAGCTGGCTGCTATTGTGGAGTCCTATGGAAAAAACCAGGTGTTCCGGGAACTGATGACGTTTCTGGCGCCTTTTAAGGTAACACCCAAAAAAGTGAATATGATTCTGAAGAAATTCGGAAATGAATCGGTGGATATTATCCGGCACCGCCCTTACATGCTGAGTGCAGTCAAAGGCTTCGGGTTTCTGACTGTGGATGCGATCGGAAGACAGTGCTGCTGTGCACTCAATGATCCCATGCGGATATCCGGGTGCATCGGACATATCATGAATCAGGCAATGAAAGAAGGACATCTGTTTAAGCAGCGTCAGGAGGTTATCAGGGAAGCACTGGAAATGCTGAACCGGGATCTGCAGGTCATGGCAGTATCGGAGCAGGATGTCAGTCAGGTGCTTTACCGGCTGGTGCTGCAAAAAAGCATTGTTGTGGAGGAAGAACGGATCTATTCTATCCGGCAGTATGAAGAAGAAACACAGACCGCTTCCATGATAGCCAGACGGCTTTTGGAGAAGCCGGTTTTGCTGTCCATTGAACCGGAGCTGGAAAAGGCACAGAAGACACTGGGGATCACGCTGTCAGAAACACAGAAACAGGCAGTGCGGATGGTGTTTGCACATCCCATCAGTATTATTACCGGAGGTCCCGGAACCGGAAAGACAACGGTTCTCAAGGTGATTCTCTATATCCATCAGGCGTTATGCAGGTCAGAGGTACAGCTTATGGCTCCGACCGGACGTGCGGCAAGACGTATGGTGGAGAGTACCGGCTGTGAAAATGCATCCACGATGCATCTGGCCCTGGGGCTTTTGGGAGATGATACGGATTTTGAACCGGATTTTGAGTACCTGTCTGCCGGATTTCTAAATGTAGATGAGGTGTCCATGGTGGACATGCATCTTGCCTATGAATTTTTCCGGCGGGTTAGCAGACATGCCAGAGTCCTTTTAGTCGGGGATAAGAACCAGCTTCCATCCGTAGGAGCCGGGGATGTGTTCCGGCAACTGATTGCCTGCGGGCTGATTCCGGTCACGGTACTGGATCTGGTTTACCGGCAGGGCGCTTTGAGCAGCATACCTTATAATGCAAAACTGATGCAGGAGAATAAGACTAATCTGAGCTTTGGGGAGGATTTTCAGTTCATTGCCTGTAAAGGAGCAGATGAAGCGGCAGAGATTGTCCGGAGGATTTATCTGGACGAGATTGCAAAAAACGGCATGGATCAGGTACAGATCCTGACTCCGTATCGGAAACGCAGTGCTGCCGGAGTGGATGAATTGAACAAATCTCTGGAGGATTTTGTAAATCCGCCAATCGCAGGGAAGAAGGAACTGCATATCGGCAGTCAGGTGTTCCGGGTTGGCGATAAGATTTTACAGAATAAAAATACCGAGATGGCGAGTAACGGCGATCTGGGCAGGATACTGGACTGTATCACGGATGAGGATGGAAATGCCAGGGCAGTGATCGGATTCCCGGATGGGCGGCAGGTGCAATATGAAGCTGACCAGATGGAAATGATCGAACATGCTAACGCAACAACCATCCATAAGGCACAGGGTTCCGAATGTCCGGTTGTCATCATCCCTTGGGTAAAAGCCTTTTATATGATGCTGAAGCGCAATATTCTCTATACCGGAGTGACCAGAGCGAAAAGCAAGGTTTATCTGGTAGGGGAATGGGCTGCAGTCTGTCAGGCAATCCATACGGATGACAGCGGGACAAGGAACACCATTCTGAGTGAGCGGATCGTACAGTATTACGATCAGTATCAGAGTGAACAGAAACCGGAAATGGAGCAGTTAAAACTTGTTGTTTAAAAATATTTTTCAATTTTTGAAATAAGCGGACTATTACTCTTATATAGGGGAACGTCTGCTTTTCTAAATGAAAGGAGCAGAGAATGAAAGAATTATTGTATAAGAAATCAGAGGCAGTTGCCGCTTTGAACCGTGTGGATGGCTTCCATCCGATGGAACTGGCAAGAAAGATTGGAGAAGAAGGGCAGGAGGAGCAGCTTTATCTGGATGTGAAATACCGGAAGCTATGGTTTCGTCTGGTCAATCCGGCAGGAAAGATCATCAGCCGGATTATCACTTTCACAGAGAACATGGCAGTTGTGGAAGCACGTATCTATCTGGATAAATGTGATCAGGAAGACAATTATGTAGCCAATTCCTTTTCGCAGAAATTCCGGAGCGATGACCCGAAGTTTGGAGACAAATTTCTGGAAATGGCAGAAACAGCAGCCGTAGGAAGGGCATTATCGGATGCCGGATATGGTGTGCAGTTTGCGGATGTGGGAGAGGAAAATGATCCTGCACAGGTAGATGCCGGAATTCCATATCAGAATCCACAGATGCCGGATTCAGGTGCCATGGAAAATGCAGCCATGCCGGATTCGGGTGTCATGCCAAATGCCCCTATGCCAACTTATGGAGAGATGCCAGGTCAGCCGGAATATGCAGGCCAGCAGATGATGAATCAGTTCTATCAGCAGGCACAGGCGGCGGGAAGCACCATTTACCATGGCAGTGGACAAATGCCTGGCTACGGTTCCGCTCCGGCTGCCTCTACGCCGCCAAAGACCGGACAGATGCTGCAGGGAGCATTACAGAATCTGGATACGTCCCTTCCGGTAGAAGAACTGATGAAACACATGAACTATGAAATGGCAGTCGGGACTGTGATTCCGGGAAAGGGAAAATACGGCGGAAAGACCATGGGACAGGTGGCAGTTGAAAGCCCGTCAACGATCCAGTGGTTTGCCGAGCAATATTCCGGACCGAACAATCTGGTTCCGGCGGCAGCAAAGGTAATTTTACAAAAAGCAATGCCGATGGCTGGTTAAGGAAGAACCCCGCAGAGAGCTTTTTTCTGCGGGGGAAAGGAGGAAGAGACCGGGATGTATTATGATATGTCTGGGTTTGATTATGGAATACTGGATGTGGTGCAGGTGCTGCATCTCAGAAAGCGGCGGGGAAACTATTATGACTGCCCGTTTTGTGGAGAGACGCATGGAAAACTGAATATCAATGTGGAAAAGAATGTATTCCGGTGCAACCGCTGTGATGCGTCCGGGGGGATGCTGAAGCTTTATGCGGATTTGCACAATGTTACACTCTCCGAAGCAAATCAGCAGATCCGGGAAGCATTAGGAAAAGGAGAATACCGGACGGATTATATCAAAGCAACGCCGGTACAGGAAGAAAAGGCAACGGCAGAGCTTGCACCCATAGAGGAAATCCACCGGACGTATCAGAGAATGCTGTCCATGCTCACGCTTAACAGGAAGCATCAGGAGAATCTGCAAAGACGAGGATTAAAACCGGAACAGATCGAAGCACAGCGTTACCGGAGTGTCCCGCTGTTTGGAATGAAGAAGCTGGTCAAAAGGCTGGCAGAAGAAGGATATATGGTGAAAGGCGTGCCGGGATTCTACCGGGATACAGACGGAAACTGGACGATTAACTTCAAAGCAGAAAACTCAGGAATCCTGATTCCCATAGTTTCTTTGGACGGGTTCATCCAGGGTTTTCAGATCCGGGTAGATCATGTGACTGACACGAAAAAATATATCTGGCTGTCCAGTGTCAATTATGACCAGGGAGTTTCCTCCGGAAGTCCGGTACATGTGATCGGTGATCTTGCCGTAGAACGTGTCTATCTGACCGAAGGAGCCTTAAAAGGGACCATAGCCCATTATCTGTCCGGCGCTACCTTTGTGTGCGTTGCCGGAGTGAACCAGTACCGGAATCTGAAACCGGTGCTGGAGCGGATGAAAGGATATGGGATGAAACAGCTTTTGGAGGCGTATGACATGGATAAGAAGATGAAAGTAGCCTGCAATAAGCATGACAGTAAGTGTGCGGTCTGTTTTGAGCGTTCCCCTGTTATCTGCCAGCATAAGGCGGAGAAACGGAGGATTATCCAGAACGGCTGCAATAAGGTCTATGAAATCTGCCGGGAGCTTTCCCTGCCGATGAACCGGATGGTCTGGGATATGGACGAGAGCGGGGAGTGGAACGGGAAACACAAGGGGATTGATGACTATTTAGCCGCCATCAAACAGAAGGAAGGAACCGGGGCACAGACTTCGGCTCTTCCGAAAGGAGAACAATCATGAGAAAAAAAGGAAATACGGTTCTTGCAGGACTCATTATCTGCCTGTTGCTTGTTTTTCTCGCAGCGGCAGGAAAACTCTTTGGTGCTTATCTGAAGTATCAGAAAGGGGACGTAAGTTACGAGAAACTGCAGGAATATGTTCAGGAACCAGAGGAAGAAGAATCACCGGAGTCTGAGAAAGAAAAGGAGGAACCTAAGAATAGGTATCTAGAAATTGATTTTGCAGGTTTAAAAGCGGTTAATCCGGATGTCATAGCGTGGATTCAGATTCCGGCACTGGATATTAGTTATCCGGTGGTACAGGGGAAAGATAATGCATATTATCTTCATCACCTTTTTTCGGGAGAATCCAATATCAACGGGAGCATCTTTGTGGACTGCCATAATCAGCCGGACTTTACGGATCAGAATACGATCGTGTACGGGCATAATATGAAAAACGGGAGCATGTTCGGAACTCTGGATAAGTACCAAGACAAAGAGCTATTTGAACAACATCCGGAGTTTTATCTCTATTTGCCGGACAAGATCCTCAAGTATCGTATCTTTTCCTGCTATGCGGGAAGAACCGGAAGTGAGGGATATAGGTATCATTTCCCGGAAGCGGAAGATTTTCAGACGTTTCTGGATACGGTGTCTTCTTATAGGGATTATGATACCGGCACCGAGCTGTCGGCAACGGATCGGATAGTTACGCTGTCTACCTGTGTCAATTCCAGACGGAATTATCGCTATCTGGTACATGGAAAATTAAGCAGTGAGATCATCACAGAGGAATAAAAGAATCGTGCTGGTGTGAGAAGAAATTTCTTATGCCAGCTTTTATTATGGGAGGAAATGTAATGGGAACAGCATTGGTTATGGAACATGCAAACGCACTGGCACAGATGATAGTCAGTGAAAAGGACAAGTTATTTGATGAAAGAGTGGAGGCTCTTGTAAAACTTTATAGAAGGGCGGAATTTTATCTGAAGCAGGGATTTCTGGAGAGCATCGTCTGCGAGTTCCATCGGAAGAAAGTGGAAATGATTATGCAGGCGGAAACAAAAGGAGAGATTACGGAAATACTGAAGTTATCAAAACCGCATTTTGACGGGAAAAAATTTGTCTATACCTCTCCGTATGCTGTGGAAGAGGAAGAGCTTCTCCTTTGGTCTCTGACATCACTGCAAGGTCCACTCCGGGATGAAGGGTATCGAAGATATCGGGAATTATTTGAGAAGTGCCTGCCGGAGATGGCAGAAAAGATTCCGGCGTAGAACAATGGCATAACAAAGGAACGAAAAAACTATCTTTTATTTTACTGTAATTTCACTCTTTATTGAATCTGCAATACTTTACAAAGTTTTTTACGGAAAAATGCTTCGGATTAATATACTTAACACCAGTATCTATCAGCTTAAATTTTGAATAACCAAACACCAGTGTTTCATTATTCACAAAAATCGTCATCTATCCAGAAAGCAGGTAAAATATGTTCACAATAATCAGAGTATTTTCTGCATTCAATACATTCTTCATCTAAAGAATCTACGCCGACATAATGAATATGATAATCTACAGTATCGTTTACAAATCTTTCAAGGAAGATGTTCAAAACAAAGGCTACTCTATCATCACAATAAACATAACCAATTAAATTCTTATGAATGATACAGTAAACGAGATAAACACAGCGTGTATCAACGATGCAGTTGAAATTGTATCCAGATTAAAGCCTATTTATACTTTAAAGCATGCACGGAGACAGCAAGAAGACCTATTCCTGTACGGAAGAGGTCTTCCTGTCCTTATACTAAAGTTAATTGGTATGCTGAAGTCCCGCAAAAGCAACATTTAATTTACCTCCAGATTACCGCTTTTAAGAGATAGATAATCGGAACTTCCGCTAAGCAGATAGAAAAAATATTCCCCTTTTTCATCTGGTGAGAAACTATATTTTCCACTCAGTTCATCGAACACTTCTCCTTCATACATTATCCCGTCTTTTACATAACCGATAATCAAATCTTGGGATACTGTAATGTCTGATTTATATTTATCAAACGAAATGACTATATTATCTTTATCAGTTAGTTCCCATCCCTTTCCATTGTCTTGTGTAAGTACACAAAGTGAATTGTTGATTAGAATTATTTCTGGAATGATATACATTTCATCTGATTTATCAGTAGGAATCTCTACTATTGATGATGGTATGAAATTAGGCATCAGACTGCTTTTAACAATTCTGCTTTCAGGAAATTCTGATGAAGATTTGGCTAATTCCTCAATATCAACAACTTTCCCCTTTTCATTGGTATATACACCGTCTTTTAATATGATGTAGCTTCTATCATTGGTTTCTGTCCCGATTAAATGTCGATTGCTGTCATCAATTAAAGCCGATGTTAACAGATGACTGATTGCAGCATATACAGGCATACACAAAAACACTGAAACCACAGTTACAATAATTGCAGTTCTATAAGTGAACTTTAAAGGCTTATGTTTTGAAGCTGTTTTACAAAATACATTTTGACGTATCTTTTGTTTGGAATATTTTTTCAGTATTTTATTGCAATCATGAAAATACACTTCCTCAATAAAAGATTCATCAATTTCACTCATTAACTCATTCAAAGAAAATTTTACAGTCTTCATATCTAAATCCCTTCTTTTCCATTTTTAGTTTTAATTTTTTACGTCCGCGTAACAGTTTGGATTTTACTGTAGATTCTTTTAATCCGGTTTCTTCTGCTATTACAGCGATTGTCTTAGTGTAATAGTAGTACGAGATAAAACATTTTCTTTCGTCAACTGATAGTTCATATATGCTTTCTTTTAAGCATTTGATTACTTCTTCTTTTAACGGCCCGTATTCAATATGTTCGTTCGTTCCAACCTGAAACGCATCTTCGTAATTTTCAAAATGCATCTTAGAGGTTTTTCGTAATGTGTTTTTTGCCATGTTTCTTGCGATTGTTCCTAAATAGGGTTTGAATGTGCTGTAGTTATCTGTATCTAAATCTGCACTGTAATTCCATAGAGCTACAAAAACATTAGACACGACCTCCTCCTTGTCTTCATATGGCAAAGCACTTCCAATAATATTCTCGACTATGTATACAACATATCTGTAGTATTTGTTCATACATATTTTTAAAGCGCGCTCATCTTTATTTTTTAGTTCGAGCATCAGTTGTTTCTCATCTATGTTAAATAACATGCTTCTACCTCATAAATTCAGTGAATACTATAGCAGTGGTTTAATAATGGGAATGTGTATTTTCAAAAAAGGGAACCGAGAAACCAAGTTAAAAAGCTTCAATTAAAATCAGGATAAGTACTCACCAGCACTTGAAATATTTTCCACTATTAAAATGTAATAGAAAATGATTTGATTGTAAAGGCATCAGAGGACAGATTAGTTACCATGCCGTAATAGTAATCTGTTGCCTGTGTCGTAAATCCTGAACGCAAACCACTTGCTGTAATCTCACGCACAAATTCTGATGAAGGTCCAGCTACGTATGCGCGTACTCTTGAACGATGAAAAGCAGAACGGCTCAAAGTGTAATTTATAGTTATGTATCTGCCGCTATTACAATAAAGTCCCATACTGTTATTTGATGGTGTTAATATGGCGACTTCGCCATTTTTCAATGTGATTCCGCGCCAAGTATATCGGGCATATGCATTTGGAATAACACCTTCTTCAACAACTTTCTGCAGGCTTTCGTCAGCAAACACAGTGTACTTCCATTCAATCATATTAGGGTCATCTGTAAGCGGCTCTGCTGCAAAAACATTAACACTTAGCGACAGCATCATAACGAGTGTTAGGATAAAACTGATTATTTTTTTATAAGCCTTCATATATGTACACGACTCCTTTCCAAGGTTCCCTTTGTAATAAGATACACAGTAAATATTGTAACGGTTGCATTTATTTAAAAAATTAAAAAAGATAATTTTTAATTTTTGTTTTTTGAATTTTTTGATTGGTAAAATAAGAAAATGGATTATAAAGAGTTGCACTCTAGGTACCTCCTACGTACAGAATAAGTATCAAATACAAAGGAGTGAAATCATTATGATTAAAAAATTAAGAGTAGCCGTGGATCACGGGAACCGGAACATGAAAACCTGTCATTTTATCTTTACCACAGGACTGACGGAACAGGATAAAAAGCCTGCCAGGGGAGAGAAGTATCTGAAATATCAGGGAAAGTATTATACCCTTAGTGAGAAGCGGATTCCGTACCAGAGGGACAAGACGCAGGACAGCCGGAACCGATTCTGGATTCTGACCTTATTTGCCATTGCAATGGAGCTGGAGCAGAAAAGCCAGATCCAGCCGGAGGATGTCATTCAGGTGGAACTTCCGATTGGGCTTCCGCCGAAGCATTTTGCAGAGCTTTGTGAGAGATATGAACGCTATTTCAAAGGGGACGGGAAGGTGCAGGAACTGTGCTTCAACGATAAAGTCTATCACCTCTGTATACAGAATGTAATGGCGTTTCCGCAGGATTATGCAGCCATGATGACGAGGATGATGGAAATCCGTGAGATTCCGAAAGTCGTAGGGATTGATATTGGCGGATTTACTTCTGATTATCTTCTGATGAGAAGTGGCAGACCGGATATGGATTATTGTGATTCTCTGGAAAAAGGTGTGATTACCATGTATAACGATATCATTTCCAGTATTAACAGTGAATATGACATGCTTCTGGAGGAGGCAGATATCGACAGTATCATCAAGGGAAAAACGCAGTATTATGAGGAAGCTGTTGTACAGGCAGTAGAAACCATGGTTCAGAATTTTGTTACCGATCTTCTGAACAGCATCCGAGAGCGGGGCATTGATACAAAATCTACTTATACGGTGTTTATCGGCGGCGGAGCAGTGCTTCTGGAACGATTTCTGGAGCAGGCAGACCGGTTGGGAAAACATACCTTTATCCGGGATATGAAAGCAAATGCCGATGGATATGATCTTTTGTATCGCATGACACAGGCTGGAGTGTGATTTTATGGGAAAGAAAAATCCGTTTGTATTCACTATTGGTTTTGATAAGTCGGATCCAGATCACGTGTATGTGACAGAACTTCTGAATACGACAGAGAAAAAAGCAAAACTGATCGTTGCGGCAATTCTGGCATATACGGGAAGAACGGATGAGACAGGTAATGGCAGTATAAGCATGGAACCGGATATGCTCCGGCCAATGATGCAGCAAATCATCCGGGAAGAAGTAAGAAAGGTATTGGAAGGGCAGGACGTTTCTAAGATAAATAGAGAAATGCCCACAGAAGTTGATTTGATGGAAGAAGAACCGCTGCGGATGGATCAGACTATGAGACAGAATGTAGTGGATGCTATCAGTGCATTTCGCAGGGCATAAAAAAGCAGGAGAGATACACATGCTTATGGCAGTGTACTCTCCTGTTCTTTGTATCAGAATGGGAATAGACAGAAAACTCACAGACTATTCACAGATTACTCACAGATTGTCTTTGTATAATGTGTAGATGATGAAGGATACGGGAGAGCCTTAACTTAGGTTCTTGAATCCATCCAGAAGTCCACGCAGTGTAGAAAGGGCAAGCTGTTTCTGCTCCTCCGGGCAGGAATTTAGTTCTGCCATGATTTGCTGCATGGTAGAATCCGGGTTCGTTTTCTGGTTAGAAAATATAGCATCTATGGAAATATGTAAGTAAGTTGCCAAGGCATAAAGTGTTTCCAACTGTGGATTGCCAATATAGTTTTCAATATCAGAGACAGTCCGTAAAGAAATCTTTGCCTGTTCCGCAAGGCTGTTTTGCGAAAGATTGCGGCGGAGACGTTCTTCCCTGACTGCATCTCCCAATAATTTTTTCACCATCTATATCACCTCACTTAATGCATATATTTTATCGTAGATTAACACTATACGAAATGCGTTAAAGTGCGTTATGATAAGCAGGATAACACATGCACAAATAGAGAAACATGGAAGTAAGTACGACAGACATGAATGGACAGCATAAGATAAAAGCCAAAGAGGAACTGAATCTGTTAAAAAAATCTTATCCATACAATGTGTCGGAGAGAAGTTAGAATATGCAGTATATGAGATACTATCATCGCATATCCTACACAATTACATAGAAAGAGAAGTATCGGCTGGACTACGAATAGAGTGGTCCAGCCTTTCTTTTTTTCGAAAAAATGAAGGCAGTGTCACGTTTTGTTGCCGCTCACCGCCATCCTCGGAATTTTTTGGAACGTGATAAAAAATTTCGGAGGATAAAACAAATGAACAAAAAAACATATACAGGATCAAAGATACAAAATCACTTTACAGCATATCTGATACAGTTTGTCCGTGGAAAACGACATGATTATCTGGAGAAGAAAATCCAGATGGCTGATGCAGAAGAACTGTTGGAGGATATTGGACAGATGGAGGCAAGAATTGTAATCGAAGAATTGCTGGAGAACCAAACGAGGGAGCAGCTTTTATTGCAGGAGGCACAGGGGAAATATCCAGAATGGAATAAGATGTCAGATGAAAGACTGATGAAAGCGCTTCATACGCTGCGGGATGAAGAACGGAAGCTGATTTACCAGCATGTGTTTGAAGAACGTACTTTTGAGGAAATGAGCAGGCTAAACGGGTTATCAGAGGAGCGATGCAAGGGTATTTATTATTATGCAATCCGGAAGATCCGCAAGGTGATGGGAGGTGAAAACTAATGAATTTTGAACGATTACTTTTAAAGGCAAAAGAAGGAAATGCAGATGCGGTACTGAAGATTTTAGAGATATATAAGCCGCTTTTAATTAAGAATGCGATTGTGAATGGCAGATTTGATGAAGATCTGTATCAGGAACTGGTAAGTACATTGCTTCAGTGTATCCAGAGATTCCAGATAATTGAGTAAGTTATCTTAAACAAAGGCTGCAATCACTCTCAGGGGAGTAACATCCTCTGGGAGTGATTGTTTTTTGAAGGGTGATATTGCCTCAGTTCGAAGCGGCAGACGGTGTTGATCTATTATGTTGCCTGATGCTTTAATGCTCTTTTGTTGTTGCCAGTTCTTTATGAAGATGTAGAGCCATAAACACAGTAACAATAGCAGAAATTACATCGGCAATCGGTTGTGCATATAGTATTCCATTTATGCCCCAGAATGATGGGAGCAACAGAATGATCGGAACAAAGCAAATACCTTGTCGGCAAGCCCCAAGAACGAATCCGGCGGTGCCTTTTCCAAGTGCAAGAAACAGAGAAGAATACACTGTGTAAAATCCAAATACGAAGAAGGAAAATCCATTTGCCATTAGCGATTTTTGACCTACAGAAATCATCTCTGTATTGCCTTCTGTAAATTGCGAAATAATCTGTGTGGAAAATAGGGCTATTGTCAATCCCACAACTACACAAAATATTGTTGACCATAAGATAGAAGTTTTAATTGCTTCCCTGAGCCGATCAAACTTTTTGGCACCATAGCTAAAGCCGGCAATTGGTTGGAAACCTTTTAAGAAGCCGAACACAACCAGAGTTCCCATTGAAGTGATTCTTGTAACAGCGCCCATTCCGGCGATAACAGCATCTCCATAGATATTAGCTTCCCGGTTTATGAATGCGATAGAAAGGCTTGTAAGAAGCTGGAAAGTCAATGTGGGTATACCGATTTTCAGAATTTCAGTTATGATCTGCTTAGAAGGACAAAATTCCTTAATGGAAAATGTAAAAGCGCTTTTTTTCTGTAATGCATAAATTAAATATACAAGAGTAGAAGCCATTTGAGAAATTGCTGTAGCGATTGCCGCACCAGCAACCCCCATGTCGAGAGTATAGATGAAAATAGGATCTAAACCAATATTCAATACAGCTCCTAATAATAATGCACACATAGTTGTTTTTGCGGCGCCTTCACTTGCAACGATATTGTTCATCGTTACATTAAATACATTGAAAATACATGAAATAACATAGATTCTTCCATAAGAAAGGGCGTATGGCATAATCGTGTCTGTTGCACCTAACATGGTTAAAATAGGTTTCAAAAAAATTGCAGTTCCGATAATAATAACTGCGCCAATACAAACACTGCTGTATAATGCAGTACTGGCGACTTTACTTGCAGCTTCCCTATCTCCTCGCCCTAAAAGTCTTGATAAGTAGGAGGCGGCACCATTGCCAAACATCAGACCTAAACCAACAACTACTTGTCCTAAAGGAAACGCAATGGAAATTGCACCCATTTGACTCTCGCCAAGTCCTCCTATGAAATAAGCATCCACCAAATTGTAGAGAGCGTTAATAAGCATACCAATCATTATCGGTATACCAAGAGCCATTAGTGCTTGGGGAACAGGTGCATTTCCTAATAAATCCATTTTGTTGTTATTCTTGTTCATTTCAAATACTCCTTTCAATTAAGAATATAAATTATAGTAGTATAAATTATAGTATACTACGTGAGAGAATACTACTATAATTTATAGTAGTTGTCAAGCGTGTATCCTGCAATTTCCTTGACAAGAGGTATAAAATCAAATACTATAAATTACAGTATATATAACCGTAAGTATTTTATAGCTTTCGTGGATATAGAAAGTGGGTGAACTATGGCTACAATAGATTTAATTGTGTTAGGAATATTGAAAAAGGAACCGATGGGAGCCTATGATATTCAAAAATTAGTGGAATATCGTAATATATCAAAATGGGTAAAAATCAGTACACCATCCATTTACAAAAAAGCAATTCAGTTGGAGGAAAAAGGCTTCATTAAAGGAGAAATTGTGAAAGAAGGTAAGATGCCTGAAAAAGCAGTTTATTCATTAACAGATGAAGGCGAAAAAGAATTTGTAAAGCTTATGATGGAAACAGCCTCTAAACCCATTCACTTTTTTTTAGATTTTAATGCAGTAATTGTAAATTTGGATAAGTTACCGCCTGAAAGTCAACAATCATGTATTGCCAGTATTGAGGAAAATATTGAAATATTAAAAACTTATCTGGAGGAAAATCTTCGAGAGAAAGAGAATGATCCGGAAATCCCTAAGACTGGTATGGCAGTATTGCAACAGCAGATAGTTTTGGCGGATGCTATTGAAAAATGGATTATTTCTCTAAAAAAAGACTTTTGATGAAGAAGTCACTAGCTGATTTCTTATTAGGTCTGCAGGATTGGGAAGAAACAGGGATGGATGCCGACCTATGTTCCGGCTTTGTAGCCAGAACGTAGAAATTTTCTTAGTGGGGAATCTCCCTCAAACCCGGTGCTCCTTATATCCTGCAGATTAAACTTCAAATTTATACCCATATCCAACTACTGTTTTTATGTAATTCTTGTCGCTGGAATACTTTTTTATCTTCTTGCGTATTTGAAAAATAGTGTTTTCCACGGCGTGGAAATAACCATTTGCTTTTTCATGCCAAACTGCTTCATAAATCTGTTGTTTAGTAAAAGCCATCCCTGGATTAGAATATAGCATATAAAGTACATCAAATTCTTTTACAGAAAAGTTAATGTCTTTTCGTACTATTAAGCCGTAGGTCGTAAAGGTCTGCGACTTTAACTTTACCCGGAAAGGAGCTGCCACATATATAGGCAGTGCTGTAATTTTAACAGTAACGGTCACCAATCTATGGGGATGGCTTGTATATCCGGCTGAAATGCTAAAAAATCAGTGGTTCTTATTTATCACTTCACTCTGCCCCGGTAATTATGTGTTTGCCGTTTCTGGCTCTTGCAGCTATTGCGATTCTACTGGTCTATTACCAGACTATTTGCAGGTAAAGCATTGCTCTGGTTTTGAATTTGAGTTTTGGCAGTCTAATAATAGCATTTTAGATTAGCTGTGATAAGGTGAAACAGATTAGGAGGAAAGTAAATTGCATTACAAAGACAAAAACCTACAGATAGATATTCGCTGTCATACTGTTTTTATGAATGATCAAAAGATTGAATTGAGTCTGAAAGAATTTACGGTACTAAAATATCTAACAGAACATCCTGGCTGGGTATTCTCTCACGAGGAGATTTATCGTAATGTCTGGAAGGAAGAACCGATTGACTGTGCTAATGCGGTTATGTGCTGCATTAGCCAGCTTCGTAAAAAGTTAAAAGTAGATTCACGGAACTGGAATTACATCCGCACCGTCCGAGGTGTGGGCTATAAGTTTCAACCACTCTCAGGGGAGTAACATCCTCTGGGAGTTTTTTGTCATATTTGTTGCACTTTTCGGCTCTGGTACGTACAGAAATAGAAAAGAAACATATCCCAAAATGTATACATTTTAGAAGTACGTTCCGGAAAGAGGGATTATATTTCAAAAAGGTTACACACACAGTTTTGAAATATACCAATAAAAGTGTGGATATTTTGGGACATGGAAAGGAGAAATGTGGATGCAGATATATGGATATCACCGTACCAGTACAAAGGAGCAGCATCTTGACCGTGGCATACAGGAAATTGAGCGGTACTGTAACGAGCATGAGATGGCACTTACGAATATTTTTACGGATCAGGAGACAGGGAAGAATTTTAATCGTCCGAGATATACCGTTTTAGTGGAGGATGTCCTGCGGCCGGGAGATATTTTGATTGTTACAGAATTGGACAGACTGGGAAGAAACAAGTATGACACCATGCAACAGATCCAGCGGATTAAGAACATGGGAGTGCGGCTTATGGTTCTGGAACTGCCGACTACGCTTATGGATTTATCTGTGATGGATAATGCGATGGCAAGGATGATGCTGGAAACAATCAATAACATGATGCTGGAGCTTTATGCTTCTATGGCGCAGGCAGAGCTGGAGAAAAAGGAGAAGCGACAGCGGGAAGGGATAGAAGCGAAGAAATTGCGGGGCGAATGGGATGATTATGGAAGACCAAGTGTGATGAAGCAGGAAACTTTTGATGAGAACTTTCAAAGCGTAGTTTCTGGAGAAACGACACCTACACAGCTTCGTAAAAATTTGGGAATGACGCACTCAACTTTTTATCGCTATCGAAAAACTTTTTATGAAAAATACCCGGAACTTTCAAATTCTGCAAATTAAAGTCCTATTACTTATATAGACCAAAGAATTTCAGGAGGAAAGAAATATGAGTGAAAAGAGAATAGGTACTTTAATTTATGATCCATCAATGGGAAGATTTGATATCCGGTTTGGGATTGAATCTTATTATGGAGGTCTTCATTGCGGAGAATGTTTTGATGTGAAGGTAAAGGATGCATGGATTCCGGTTCGGATTGAAATGGATGAAGACTGGTATCTGGTAGGGCTTCCTAAGACGAGTCTCAGTGGACTGACGGTTCGAATGTAGGAGGAGCATATGATGGAAGCTAAAAAGAAATATGAAAAGCCGGCATTCCGATTGGTGACAGATTTGGGGAGTATTTTGGAATGTCTGTATGAGGTATATGGAACGGATGGAACGATGTTGATTGCTGGGAACAAGTTATCGGATACGGTAATCTATCCGTTTATCCGCATGATTAAAAAGAAATGCAAAGCAGTGGATGCGGAAAAGCTGAATCTGATGCTCTGGAAGATTTATATGGTAAGTTCGAGAAAAGAAGAATTTGTGACGGCTGCTAAGAAAGAGCTGCAGCCTTATTTGACCAAGAAAGATGAAAAACAGATTGACACCACATATGACACCACATATACTATAGATAGGAGGCATTAAAGATGTCGAAATGGGATAAACTATTGACAAGAATTTGCTCATTATCGAAAGACCTTCGTTTTGATGAACTAAGAAAAGTATTAGAAAGTTATGGATATGAGATAAATGCTCCGAGAAGTGGGAGCAGCCATTATACATTCCGTAAAGCGGGATGCCAGCCGATAACAATACCGAAACACGAACCAATCAAGAAAATTTATGTTGAAATGGTAAAGCAGATTGTAGAAAGTGAGGCGAAAAACGATGAAGACACTGAATGATTATTTGGCAATGTCCTATCGCATGGAAATTGTGGAAGATAAGGATGAAGGTGGATTTGTGGTTTCTTATCCGGAACTGCCGGGATGCATCACCTGTGGAGAGACGATAGAAAGGGCAGTTGAAAATGCAGCGGATGCAAAAAAAGCATGGTTAGAAGCTGCACTGGAAGAAGGGATTGAGATTCACGAACCGGGAAGCCTGGAAGAGTATTCGGGACAGTTTAAAATAAGGATGCCACGCAGCTTACACCGGGATCTGGCGGAACACTCAAAAAAAGAAGGCATCAGTATGAATCAATACTGTATATATCTTCTTTCAAAGAATGATGCGCTGTTAGTAAAATAAATATACAAGAATATAGATGAAAAGAGCCGTCCGGATGGGCGGCTCGAAGTATTCTTTCTTTGATTAAAAATGATATTGTTCTAGCAGATAGATAGGAAGTGTTTGTACGTTTCCAACGGTTCCGCCTTTGGTATCACCTTTCAGATATAGTAGTTTATTGGCCTTCCCCTGTTCCAATGCCTTCAAGGCAGTAGATGCAGTTCCCTTACCGGCTTTAACTTCAATCAGATAGCGGATGTGAGTTTTCAATGTCTGAGCTACAAAATCAATTTCACCACCTTTATAAGTAGCAAAAGCCGGTGTCTCAAAGATAATTTCTTCCGGGAATTCCTGGCGTTTGGACAAGTTAATGTAAACATAGTTTTCGTTCAATGAGCCATCCATAGTTGATACAGTAGCACCAGTTCTGGAGAGATAATAATATGCAACTCCAAGATCCATGAAGAAGCAGCGGCTTCCCGGTTTGAAATTCAAGATGTCCAGTTCTGTGATTTTGCCACAGAAACCGATGATTCCAGAATGGTAAAGCCAGTTGATAGCACGATAGCAGGTTGCTTTAGAAAGATTACTGGAGTAATTCTTTGTAACGAGCTTTTGCAGTTCTTCACTTATACTGTCCTCATCTAATCCTTTCTTTTCACGAAGCAGAATACGGCAGATGCTTAAAAAGATGTTGGTAAAAACACTAATATCTGTGATGTCATCAAAGTACCGCATAGATTCGTTTAAGAAAATGCGGATGATTCTAACAAGCTCTTTTTGAGCTGCTTCCACGTCTTTTGTGTTAAGGTATGTTTCCACAACCTTTGGATAGCCGCCAATCTGTCTATAGATGTCGTAAACATTCTTTAATTCGTCATATAGTTCCGGTACGGTGTCATCTGCATGATCCAGTGGAAGTGATAGATACTTCTGAAAAAGCTGGTCATCCAATGCTTCCAAAAACTCTTTAAAGGAAAGGGTATAAATACGGATACTGGTAATATCTCCACTGGAGAATTTGAATTCCGGTTCCAGTACACGTCCCAGATAACTTCCAGTTACAATGAAATGCGCTTGAAAATAGCGGGTAAATTCTCGGATACGGTTGAATATCTCTGAGGATTCCTGAATTTCATCAATAATGATGACTGTATCGTTGGTATCTTCAAAATCCGGATCGAAGAGTTTAAAAGCATCGTGAAGGGGCTGCTCCGGTCGTTTTGTACCGGGAGTCCAGTCTGTGGCTTTTTTGTAACATTCCATAAATTGTTTGCCGGACAAATCAAACAGGTTAATGTAGATCTTGTGCCTGAAGTTCTCATCCGCAAATTTATTGATAATATATGTTTTTCCGACCTGTCTGGCACCATTCACTTCCAAGGTGCTGTGGACGGTATCGTTTTTCCAATCCAGAAGCTGATCGTAAACTTTTCTTTTCAGATACATGGGAAATGCTCCTTTCTTTCAACTGTTCCTATTATATCAAAATATGAATGGATAATATAGAGGGTAATTTCTGATAAATGATGAATTGTCTAGTCTGAGCAGTTCTTCACGGGTATTCCGGTTTCTGTCATTACTTTTTCGTACTGAAGAAGCTGTTCCCAGGTCAGCCATTCCGGTTTCTGATCTGTGGGAAAACCATTCCATAATTCTTTCATACGGGCAATATGGTTTTGAACGCTATGATTGCATAGGATAGACGGACTGCGATTTCCGTAGCCCAGATAGTATTCACAGTCAGACTGTAATTTACTTAACATCCGGTACTCGAATTCATAGGAACTTCTTTGATACGGAGCCGGATGAAATGTGTACTCCTGCTGTATGGGATGGGAAGGTTCTCCATCAATATGGTTAAAAGATAAAGAATAAAGATTCGGTTCAGGCTCTTTGCCAAGGTCAATATCCTTCCACAACTTTCCGAATTGGTCCTTATATACCGGACAGGAAAAATCATCCATGCCAGTATACTCAAGCACTAATTTTGTTTTTGCATTTTCATTCATTCTATTAGACCATCCTTTCCTTTATTGCAGACATTGAGGTATATTATTGGGCGCTGTTTCTGCATTCCACTGCAGCTTCGCACGTACATCCATCAGGATGATTCCTAACTGGTTTTCTCCGCAGTTATTGACTTTGCCCCAGAAATAGTCACCCCAGTTGTTTCCTTCAATAAGTGTGGACTCTCCGGTTGCAAGAAGTTTATCCCGGAGTTCCGGGTTCTGCATGAATTTGCACATGCAGATTTCATACATGAGCCGGACTTTCACTTTTTCCCAGTCCGGGCGTAATGTAAGATCTCTGCCGAGTTTCTTTGCATCAGAAGGATTATGCATCCGAAAAATACAGAATTTGCGTTGCTCTCTCGCAGAGAGTGTTTTCTGCGCTTGAAAAGCAGCTTCATTATTTGCATAGGTTTGTCCCATGTAAGAGACCGGTGCCGGATAGAAATTGCTTAGAAAAGCATAATCTCCCCGAAATTCATTGATCTGTGTAGGTATGCGCTTGCTTGTATTTGTTTGATTCATTATAAATTCCTCCTTTGTAAAAGAGGTGCGGCCTTTCAGCCACACCTCAAAATAATTCTCATCTATTGCAGAGATGGTTATGCAATCATCTCCAAAAATTCAGCTTCTGTAAGAATTGGAATACCAAGGCTCTGGGCTTTTGCCAGTTTGCTGCCGGCTTTTTCCCCGCAGATCAGGTAATCGGTTTTCTTTGTTACAGAGCTGCCAGGTTTGGCACCAAGCTCCAGAATCTTATCGTTGATACCGTCTCTGGTAAAATGCTCCAGTTTCCCTGTTGCTACGATGGTACATCCTGTAAATTTGTTTTCTTTTGTCATAATGGTCTCTTCCTTTCTTTGTTCAAATGTGAATTCGTTCTGTAAGTTTTTCCATAAATCAAGATTTGCTTCATCTGCAAACCAGGAATGGATGTTGTGATTTAAGATTTCGCCAAAATCCTCTAACTGAGTGAAGTCGTAATCTCCGACAGCCGCCTGTTCAAATGCAGTTAAATTTCCGGAAAATACGGTGTCCAGAATCCGGCTTTTGGTTCTGCCGATCATAGGAATATCCATGGAAACCAGATAGCGGACAAAGCTGGTCCTCCGGCTGGCGTTGATGGATTCCCACAAGCGGTCGAAAGATTTCTCACCATATCCGTCCAGTGCCACAATATCTTCCCGGTGTTCCTCCAGATGATAGATGTCCTGAAAAGAGTGCAGATAGCCCAGATTCAGGAATTTTTCTAAAGTGGCTTCTGACAGTCCTTCGATGTTCATTGCCTTCTTGCTGGCAAAATGGACAAACCTTCTTGTGATCTGGCTGTCGCACTGCGGATTATCACAATGCAGAGTTTCTACGGTGCGACCGTCGCTGGTCTTACGGCTGTAGGTTCTGGTTTTGGAACCACAGCAAGGGCAGACCGGAGGCGTGATGTCGGTATACCTTCCACGATCCAGATTATCCTCTATATGTGGGATGATCATGTTTCGTTTGGAAACAAGAATCCGGCATCCGGGTACAAGCTCCAGATTTTTGATAAAGGTCAGATTATGAAGGGAAGCTCTGGAAACATCACAGCCGTCAATCTCCACGGTATCGAAGATGCCGACCGGAGCAATCTCTCCGAATCTGGTCGGTGTCCATTCAATTTCACGCAAGAAAGTTTCGTAGGTATCATCCTCAAACTTATAGGCGAGGCCGTCCTTATAGTGGTGTCCGGTTTTTCCGCAGCTTTTGGAGTAGCTGAGACTGTCAAAAATCATGACAATGCCATCGATAGGAAGATGTAAATTTGCTGCTGTGGATACCAATTCCTGAATGAATTTCTCCGCATATTCTTTTGAAAGTCCGGTTCCTGAAATTGAGAAAAACGGGCAGTAACCAAAGCCCAGGTGTGTTAAACCTTCTAATTTGCAGGCTCTGCTGTCCGGGAAGGGAACATCCTCCATTCCTTCTAATACATTGAACGGAAGAAAGCGAACACAACGTCCGATACAGTTCTTCGGATCAAGACTTCGTACTGATCCGGAAGCAAAATTACGTCCGTTTTTATAAGGTTTTCCATTTCCATCACGCAGAGTATCTTTCAGACGTTCAAAATCATTGGTTGGTATAAAAGACTCACCGGTAATGACCAGACGTTCTTTGTGTGGAATGGTAAGCGGTACATTTAAAAATGCCGGGATATTGTGTGTAATATCTTCCCCCACTTCACCATCTCCACGGGTAGAAGCCTGAATCAGTCTGCCATCTTCGTAAATGAGTTTGGTAGTCAAACCGTCCAGTTTCAGCATAAAGAGAACTTCCTGTCCTTTCATGAAATCTAAAAGCTCTGAAATCAGTTTTGTTTTCTCAAGCGAGAGCAGTGGAATCGGATGGGTGACTTTGGCAAGTTCACTGACCGGATAATATCCAACCGTCTGTGTCGGAGAATTTGACAGGATGAAACCAGTCTGTTCCTCCAGTTCCTTCAGTTCGTCAAAGAGTCGGTCATACTCGGCATCAGATACCAGAGGGGCATCCTGATTGTAGTAGGCATGACGGTATTCATTGAGTTGTTTTACAAGATTCTTAATTCTTTTGACTGACATAGAGTCTCCTTTCTTTTGTGGCGTGCCAGTTCCGGAATCATTTGTTTCCGTAATCCTCCTTTCCCTGCGTTCAGGCATAAAAAAAGAGAATGACGCTTATGTTCATTCTCAAAATAGATGCAGTTTCCTGCAAAATAAAAAAAGCCAGAAGTCCCTGCTGCTTGTTGGGCATAGGAAAACTCCTGACTACGTTTCAAACCTAAACTGCGTGTGATAAATCCTTTCCGGATTGACACAAATAATTGATATAAGAACAGTATAACACTAGATGTAGTATATGTCAAATGAAATAGATTCCTCAATGAAGCTTTTGCCTTATGTTGATGACAAATTTGTCGGCTACAGGAATAAAAGCGTTCAGGATTTCAGATTTGCCCTAAGCGAAGGAATTCGTAGCCAGGTATTTTTTGCCACTTTCGTGGAGAAAGTCGAAAACCAGATAAAATCAATCTCTGTCATAAATGCCTCTAAACTGTTTTTACATCGTAGTGGTTATGCAAGTTCTAAATTTAAAAATAATTTTCACGAATAACTAACTTTTCTATATGCTGAATTGTCATAAAATATAGATTATTAAATTTGAAAGCAGATTGAAGGTGATAAACATGAGAAGTTATAAACGGTATACCAGGCGAAAGAGACTTTTGAAGCAAATCGCTGTGGTTGCTTTATCTCCTAATCGGGTATTCACGAAAGAACAGATCTATCAGCATATCTATGAGGAAGCGGAGTCAGAAGTGAATAACCGAATTTACGGTCTGATTAAGAACTTGAGAAAGAAAATAGAAGAAAATCCGGAAACACCGCACTACATAGAAACGATACGTGGTGTTGGTTATCGCTTTCGGGCATAAAAGGAGCCGTCCGGCAATGGGCGGCTCGAAGTGTTTCTCTTGTTGTTTATTTATTGTTTTTTTCGTTGTATACTGATAAAACGAGGTGATAAAAGTGGCATATAGAATTTTGATCGTGGATGATGACATCGAATTATTAAAGATGTTAAAGAACTATTTTGAAATCAAACGATATGATGTAATGATGGCAGAAGATGGCACAGATGCTTTGGAAAAAATCCATAAGAAACCGGATATTATCTTGCTGGACATCAATATGCCTAAAATAGACGGATTAGAAGTATGCAGACGTATCCGGGGCAAAGTAACTTGTCCCATTATCTTCCTGACGGCAAAAGTGGAGGAGCAGGACAGGGTAAACGGGCTTTTATCCGGTGGGGATGACTATATACTGAAGCCGTTTAGTCTGAAAGAACTGGATGCTCGTATTATTGCACATTTGAAGCGTGAGGAGCGTCATAAAGGGAAGTCTGAATACAGATTCCACGGAGACCTCAGTATTGATTATGGAGCAAAGAGGGTTCAGATCGGTGAAAATGATTTGGAGCTTACGAAGCTGGAATATGCAATCATTGAGTTTTTGTCCATGAATCCAGGACAGGTTTTTGACAGGGAGCGGATATACGAAAAGGTGTGTGGTTATGATGCGGAAGGTGACAGCCGTGTTGTTACGGAACTGATCCGGAGAGTGAGAAAGAAACTGGCGGAATATACGCAGACAGAATACATTGAGACAGTATGGGGGATGGGGTATCGATGGAAAAGATAAGAAATTTATCCTTGAAAAAGACAATGGTTTTATATACGATACTCAGCTTGATTGTCACTTTTTTTCTTTCTGTGTCAATTATTGAGATTGCCGGGCAGATACAGGAGGAGGTCTGGTGGAAGTACGTGGATCAGGACGAGTATTATCAGGCAATGAATGACCGCAATGAAAATTTTGAGGTAGTGGTACCGAGACCGAATCAGAGTAAAATGAGCAGAATGGACTGGCATATTTCAGAAACCTGTGATTTCCTTCAGACGTACGGAGTATTGCTTTTTTCTTTTGCCGGATGTGGAATTGCGGTCAGCCTGTTTTACAAAAATAAATTAAAGAGACCGATTCAGGAACTGAAGATGGCATCATAGATGATTGCGGAGGAAGATCTGGATTTTCATATGGCTTATGAGAACGAGGACGAGATGGGGATGCTGTGCAGGGAATTTGAAAGGATGCGTGGGCAGTTGGAAGAAAATAACCGTAGACTTTGGCAGATGATCGAAGATGAGCGGGTACTGCGTGCAGCGATTGCCCATGATATCCGCTCGCCGCTTGCAATCATGCGGGGATATCAGGAAATGCTTTTGGAATTTGTTCCGGAAGATATGCTTGATCAAGAGAAAATGATGGAGATGTTAAGGGGCGGTATGCTTCAGATTGAACGGATGAACCATTTTATTGATAGTATGAGGAAGATGACGAAATTGGAAGAACGGGAATTAAACTGTTCCGTGGTAGATATCCGGCAGTTGATAAACCAGATAGAAGCTCTGGCAGAAGTCGTGGTGGAAAAATCAGAAAAGAATTTTACAGTGACGACAGTGAGAGAATCTGAAATACTGACTGCGGATGAGGAAATCATCATGGAAGTAGCGGATAATCTGTTGGCTAACGCATTCCGCTATGCCAATCAGGAAGTTAGGCTGAAGCTGACAGTGACACCCCAATATCTGAAAATGAGTATCAGGGATGACGGAATTGGATTTCAGGAAAATATCGACAGGGTGACACAGGCGTTTTATCATGAGAATCCACAGGATGACTTAAAGCATTTTGGAATGGGTATGTATATCAGCCGTATCTACTGCGAACGGCATGGTGGGAAACTGCTGATAAAAAATGTAGCAGATGGCGGTGCGGAAGTTGAGGCAGTGTTTAAAAATTATGTATTAGAAGAACAACAGCAGAAATAAATGGCTGTTGTTTTTTTGTTGTGATTTGTAGGCTATGCTGTTTGTAGAAAAAAGAAAGGCGGGATGACTTATGAAAGCAATCATAAAAAGGAATCTGAAAAATTATCTTAAAAATCCGATATTCTGGATCGGTTTGATTGTTGTTTTAATCAGTATGTACCAGACACTTGCACCCTATCTGTCCATTCATTACGTGAAGTCGGATGAAACCTTCAGGAAGGTAAAAATGGCCTCCGATGGGGATGTTATGGAGGGATGTATTCCGGCAACACCGGATAAGGAGAGAGAACTGTGGGAGAAAGAGATTGTAAAGATACTTCAGGACACAGAGAATGGGTTTGGCATGTCGGAAGTAGAGGCGGAGGCAGTGATATCTGAGATGAAACAGATGAAGATTACGGAGGCGTGTCAGTATCTGAAAACGGAATACCACTTTAATGGTGCCAATTATGTGTATGAGGACGTTTCATGGTATCAGGGAAGCCCGGAGGAAGTCAACCGGTATATCAGAGAAAATCTTGAGAAACATCCATTCTCCTATTATTTCGGAAGAAAATTTACAGATTTTGCAAGCCTGCATATGGCATTCTTTGCAACGGTTCTGCTGGCGTTTTTATTTTTCCAGGATATGAGGAAAAATACTTATGAATTGCTGCACACCAAACCGATGACGGCTTTTCAATATATTGCCGGGAAAATAAGCAGTGGATTTCTCATTATGACGGCGGCACTGGTCATTATGAATATCGTATTTATCATTTTGTGTTACGCCACGGCAGTAAAATCAGGATTTGCTATGAACATACTGGATTTTGTTCAGAATTCGATCCTGTATGTCCTGCCGAACATCCTGATGATCTGCTGTGTGTATGCGGTTACAGCGCTGCTGTTTAAGAATCCGCTTCCAGCGGTTCCGGCGCTGGTTCTTTATATCATTTATTCTAATATGCTGACATGGGATAGCAAAGGACAGTGTCATGCAAGACCATTCTCTATTATGGTTCGATTTCCGGGGAATTTTTTTGAAACGGAATTGCCACATCAGGTATATCTCAATCAACTGCTTCTTGTGGCAGCATCCATACTGCTCATGTTTATAGCGGTGTGGATGTGGAAAAGGAGGAGAGTATATTGAAGAAAGAAGTAAAAATATGTATGCCATATTATAAAATTGCATATTCAATCGCTTTTGTTGTGATATTGAGTGCAATCCAGCCTGTTGTATATGCGAATGAAATCGGGCAGGCAGTAGAAAGAGCTGTTTCGCTTCTGGCAGTCGTTTTCTGTGCAGATACTTATCTGGTGGAAGTGCAGAGCAAACGCTCGGAAGTATTCTGCCTTTATAATCTAAAAAAGCAGGCAGGGGTAGTTTATAAAAGACTATTTGTGCAGGTAGCTTATCTGATTGGAATCAGTTTGTTGGCATATGGACTCTTTTATTGGCAGAAACCGGTGAATCTGACAGAAGAATTAGATGGCGGTGCCTTGTTTGGAATTTATTGTATTGCGATTCCCGGAACTGTTTTGTTTTGGAGTGTGCTTTCCGTAACTGTCAGCAATCTGGTTCGAAACAGATGGATTGGTATGGGTGTCGTGCTGCTTTTCTGGTTTTTCTCTATTTCCGGAAAGGCAACTCAGTTTTTGAAAAACTGGGGACCATTTTCCTACGGAACTTGTGATTTCGGTAAGCTGACAGAGTGGAGATGGCTTGGCGGGAAGGTGCTGTGCGTGGTATTTGCGGGGATGATGCTTGCATTTGTTCCTAAGATATTAAAGAAGAGAGGGTAAGATTATGAGTATAAGAATAGACGATTTAACAGTAACATTTAAAAATGGAGTGACAGCGGTAGATCATGTGGATCTGGAAATCCCACATGGGATATTTGGTCTGTTAGGTGAAAATGGTGCAGGAAAAACAACGTTGATGCGGGTGCTTACAACGGTGCTTGCACCCACAAGTGGAAAAGTTCTGTTAGATGGTACGCTATATTGCGAAGCAAATTACGAAAAGATACAGAAAAAGATTGGGTATCTGCCACAGGAAATTGATCTGTATCCGTCTTTGACTGTTCGAGAATGTCTGGAGTATATGGGAGATCTGGCTGGAATTGAGAAAAGAGAAAGCAAGAAAAGGATTGATTACTATCTGGAGAAGACCAGTCTTGCAGACCATCAGAAAAAGAAAATGCGGCAGCTTTCAGGTGGAATGAAGCGAAGAGTTGGATTAGTGCAGGCATTACTCCATGAGCCGGATTTTTTAATTGTGGATGAACCAACAACAGGGCTCGATCCGGAGGAACGCATCCGTATCCGTAATTTACTGGTAGATTTTGCAGAAGAACGCACCGTATTATTTTCAACGCATGTGGTGGAGGATCTGATGGCAACCTGTAATCAGCTTGCGGTTATGAAAAAAGGTAGATTCCTTTATACAGGAACAATGAGGGAATTATTGAATAAGGCAAGAGGGCATGTATGGGAATGCTGTACAGAGGACGAAAGCCTTGCAAGAGAATTAGAAAGAAAATATCATATTTCCAGTAAGCAGTATACGGAGGAAGGAATTAGATTAAGACTGTTAGGGGAGAATATGCCGTCAGAAAGTGGATGTATAGCTTGTGACGTAACTTTGGAAGATGCATATATCTATGTAACCAATCGATAAACATTGTTAATGAGGAGTGAAAGCTAAATGCTAAGAAAAGCAGGTGATGTTATGGGAAAGTGATGATTCTTACCATTTCTGATTCCGAAGAGGGAATCCTGAATAAAATTAAATCAGTTCTAGCCTGCGAAAGTACGTTAGAAGTTATGGAGATTACAAATTCTGAAAAGTTGACATTCCAAGGTTTGGAAATAGACCAGCTTCAGCGGAGCGTAATCAAAGATGGTAAGGTTGTGGAACTTACCAGACATGAATATGACCTGCTTTTTTATCTGGCCTTATCCCCCAATCGGGTATTTACAAAAGAACAGATTTACCAGCATATTTATGAGGATGTGGAGTCAGAAGTGGATAACCGTGTCTATGGGTTAGTCAAGAATCTGAGAAAGAAAATAGAAGAAAATCCGGAAGAACCGCACTACATAGAAACGATACGTGGTGTAGGCTACCGTTTTCGGGCATAAAAAGAGCCGTCCGATTGGGCGGCTCGAAGTATTTAAACAGCAGTTTTCTTCACTGCCTGTTTATAGTTACCGGTAGCATCGTAATCTCCAGAGAGGAGCAGATTCTGGCGAAATTGCTCCAGTTTGATCTTGAAGCGTTTCCCATCCTCAACAGTCGTAAGCATGGTAAGAGCTTCTAGCATTCCCTGAATATATCCGGTTAGCAGGTAATATCTGCAGGGTTCTTCCGATGGTGAGATATTGGACAGGGTTTCTTCCAGATGTTCCTGACGTTCCCTGAGCCATGCATCCCAGACATCCAGTTCCAAATCAGTCATGGTGTTCCTCCTTTAAATCTGATGATAATCGTCTTTGGTGTGGAGGGGAGAAGTTTCATGCACAAGCATTTTTCTGCTCCAGATCCAAATATGGATTTGTAAATTCAAAAATAATAAGTTCATCCGCATCGAACATGAGCTCCAACTCTTTTAGTGTAGCTGCTGGATATCCGCAATCTCTGAATCGTTCTAATACGTCTGTTTCCGTTTCAAATGGTTCACCGTCTTCCAGCTTTTCTCCGATTATTAAGCCACATGGAGTCAATAGGCTTTCTTCATATAAGCGGACACAATATCGGTCAGGGAAAAATAGGTGTGCTTCATCCGTGTTATAATAAATTCGTTCTCCAGGTTCTATGCTTTGCATCACAAAGGGAACATGATATGCAGCGGCTATCGCCTGATATGCTTCATAAAGTGGAGTCCATGCTGTCTCTAAAGAAAGTAGAATATACGTATCATTCCATTCCATGTAGCTGACATTTCCACGAAGAGATATTCCGGTGGAATCTATTTTCTTGTGGGAAAATAAATTGCCAATCCAGCATAAATCAGGATTCTGGTTCAGAATGATGTAGGTTTCCAGGTCCTCCCACAAGTCATATAGTCCTTCCGGATTTCCTTCTGTATAAAAGATCACATCATCACAGCAGATATTTGCCATTACACATCCACCTCCGTTCCAAAAGTTTCACCCATATTCTGGTTGGAAACCGTAAGGTTTACAGGGGATAAGGTGCCAGAGGCAAGCCATTGTTCGATTGCATCAATTACCTGCTCCAGCGTGTCGTTATAAGCCACATTGCAGTCTTCCAGTCGGAGAAACTGCAGGTATGCTTCATGAAGAAGGCTTGGATCATCACGCAGCGTTTCATATGGAAGGTTGCAGAGTCCGATTCTTTCCTCCAGACGTTCCATGGAGCGGCGGATGAAGTCGCAGGAAATAAATTGTTCCCGGTAGATGTTATAAGCAGCTTCAAGCTGGTCATAGGTCAAAATAAATGAGACTTTCTCGCAAGGATTAGATGGTTGTTCTTTCATGGTAAATTCCTCCATTCATACTATGATTGGCTGGTGGTACGGATTCTCTTTGTTCGGGAGTAAGATGTACCAGTAGTTTCCAGCGCAGGTCGATTTCTCGGTGAATCCAGGTATCATTTTCATAAACTTCATGTGTCAAAAAATTGTAAATTGTCGGTTCTTTTTCTATATCATCCAGATCTGCGACCAGACAAGTTGCCTGATTCACATAGGGCCAGAGTGCCTGTTCGACCATATGGCGTAGTTCCAGTATCAGAGGATATATCTGTCCTACATCATAGGTTTTGGACATGCAGGAGCTGATTTTCTTCAGCATCCCGGAAGTTTGTATCATCTGGTTGATGACGGTACATTGTTCCTCCACATCTGCATCCGGATTCAGGACCAGCCGGTGGAGCAGCACAGATTTTGCATAGGCAGAAGCGGTCAGGTTGATGTTTCTGACCAGTTCTTCATACGGCTGCTTATACTGTGTCTTCAGCACTTCCAGAGGCACATGTTCCCGGTTCTTCTTTAAGGTGGAGAGGAGCCCCGAAAGGCAGCTCTCCAGTTCTTCCATTCTTGTCAAGCACACATCGCCTCCAGCTCCATCGGAACACGGGTGTAGCTGAGACGGTAAATACTGTTGCAGGTCTCAAATACCACACCGTTTTCGGATACTTCCAGAATACTCTGCACCGGACTGGTAGCAAAGGTCTGGTTATAACTATAGATCCACGCCCGTTCTCCCAGATGGAGGGGCAGGGACAGGATTCCGGTGAGGACATATTCTTTCTTTTGGGTGGTGTGTAAGGTTATATTTGTATTCTTCATTGATTTCACGCTCCTTTCCTTACTTAATTTTGTTTGCAATTACGGCAGCGACCAGTTTAGCGCATCCCAATTCCATCTCGGATAAATGCTGTCCGGTTCTGGAACAGAGAAGAAGTGCCAGCGGCTCTCTGTCTTCCCTTAAAATCGGGAAAAAAGCACAAACCGGTTGACGGGTGTTGGATACCGGGTAGACAGGGCAGTTCTCAGCAGAGATCAGTTCCTGGCCGTCCGCAACCAATTCGGCGAGTTCTTCTGTAACGGGAGTGCCTTCCGGAAGATAGATGCCCGCAGATACGAGTATGTGAGCCTCACTGCAAATTGCGATACCACAGTGGATGACACTGTAGAGGACGGAAAGATAGGAAGCCATTTCCTCTTTTCCGTTTAAGTGGGTAGGGCATTTGCGTAAAAGCAGCTCCATTCCCACATTTTCCAGTTCCAGTGCATCTCCGTCTGAGAGCTTCATTTGTTTCCGGATTTCTGCAGGGATGACGATACGCCCCTGAGAGTCCATGGTCCGGATGAGTGCAATATTCATAACTAAAGTCTCCTTTCTTAAAAAGAGGAGAAGCAGTAAAGTACCGCTTCTCTTCTGAAAATTTAGGCAGCGTAAGGCGGAGCCTGTGCTGTCTGTTGCATTTGACTGTTCTGCTGGTCTGCCAGCATCCGTTTTCCGTTATTGATCAGTGATGCAGCAATCACCGTTTCCCAGTTGGAAATATAGGAATCCGTCCGCTTCAGAAGCGTGAACAGATCCATGTCGGTAAGCTGGATGGCTGTCGTCTTTTCGGACTGGAAGCTGCGTGGCTGCATGTAGGAACCACCGTTCTTATTCTGTGCTTTGATGCCTTTCCCATTTACAATCTGGATTTTCCATGGGCTTTTCATAGGCTGCCCTTTGGAATCATAGGGATGTCTGGAGATATAAAACATCTGGGCTGTGGAATAACCGTTCTGATCGGGATTGCCGTAGATCTTGCTCTGGCTCCATTCAAATTCCTGAAAACCGGAAGTGATCCGGGTTAAGAGGAACTGGATCTGTTCCGGTGCCAGGTTGAAACGGGTGATGATATTCCGGTCTCCGGTACCGTTGGAATAATCCTGAATGGTGATGCAGATTAAAGAATGTACTTTATGCCCGTTTTCCTGATATTCCCCTTTGGCATGTAGCTGTGCATAGTTGCCGAGTGGTGCGTAGCGGAGCCGGTCATAAAAGGCAATGAGTGCCCGGTCATTCTGGATCTTGCAGATCTGGTCGGTAATCCGGTTTTGATAAGTTTCATTCATGAGTATTCACCTTCCTTTATTTGAGATGCTGTTTGACAAGCTGTGCCATATTCTTTGGAAGCTCTTCCAGTTTCGTGATATCCAGGAATCCGTCCTTGTAAATCCTGCGGATATTTTCCTTATCGTCACCAATGGCAGCCGCAAACAGGATGACATCCCGTTTTTCGTATTCTTTCTTGATGCCCCGCAGATCTGCCTCTGCTTCCGTTCCGCTGTAGCCGTAATCGGCTGGCTGACCGTCAGAAATCAGGATCAGCAGCTTCTGAAGCTCCGGGCGTGTGCACAAATGCTCTGCTACGAAGCGGAGAGCTGCGCCGTCCCGGTTCCCGTTGCGGTCGCACATATCCATCAGCCGGTAACAGTCCTCATTGTCCACAGAATCAAATTCTGCATAGGAGTAAAGAGCAACGCCGCCTGCATCCGTGGAATGCCCGTAAATGGTGATAGGGATACCGAGGCTTTTACAGAAATCATAAAGGACAATGGCAGTCTTTCTTGCATGTGTCATCCGGTCACCCCAACCCATCGAACCACTCTCGTCAATCAGGAGGGCAACAGCCAGACGTTTTTCCTCTCCTGGAAGTCTGGTTCTGGTAAAGATGGTTCCGTCTGTCTTATAGAGAGCATGGGAGTCCAGACGTTTTCCAAACAGGAGATTCTTCTGCTTTCCGCCTTGCTGTTCTTCTTTCAAAAGCGGCAGGATGGTGCTTTGCAGCTTTTTGGAAGCCCGCAGGAGCGGGGGAGCAACTGTCTGGTATTCATTCTTCAGGTAATCGGAAACACTGGTCAGGCGATGGATGGTAACATGGATGCCTGCATGGGCATTGCCGTAATGAATATCATTGGCTGTTTTCTGCAGTTCCTCGGTCAGTTCCGTCTGACAGTCTTCCTGCACCTTTTCTGCAGCCACATCGTTCAAGATCCGGAACAGATCCTCTGCAGCATGCTCATAGCCGCTGCCCTGATACTGACTGACATAAGTGACGCCGGGGTTGTTTTCATCCAGAATGGTATTGGTCTTTGTAAGAGCGATGCGCCCGCCTTCTTCCGAAAGCACCTGTTTGGCTTCCTCTATAGCATCCTCTTTGGTACGTGGACCGGAAGGAGCATTGCCCTCATCATTCCCGCTTCCTTTTGGGGAAGCTGGTTTGATATTCTTTGGAATGGCACCGCTTTTTCCGGTCGGAAGAGGAGCGCCGCTGCTGACTTCATCCCCTAGAAGATCTTCCAGAGCATCGGCAGCGGAATCCTCGCCATGCATTTCCAATTCCTCCCGTGTTTTTTCGATGAGCGGCTGGATATAGTTCCAGGTCAGGGCTAAGAGCGCATTGGAAACCAGCATCCGGTCAGTGCCTTTTTCCGATTCCATTGCCGTATCCAGAAGATCGGTACAATCGGAAATGGTATCCAGATAATCCCCCTGATAGCCGGTGGGATTGTTGATGTTTCCGGTCCGGCAATAGGAAAGGATCAGGTTGGCAATGATGGAAAATGGCTGGTATTCTTTGTCAATTTGTTCCTGTATGGAAGGAATCTGTTCGGACATACGCAGGTTATTGAGTTCAATCCCCTGTCGGAAGGTGCCGTGGAATTCCTCACACATACGGTCTTCAATATGGATGTCTTCCAGAATGTTTTGAAAAGTTGCGGCGCATCGTGCCAGTGTCAGGCATCCGGCTTTGTCCTTTTCTTCTAACACTTCTTTGATCTCCTCCAGTGCTGTCTGATAAGCTGGAAGGGATAGCTCCGGCTCCTTCGGATAGAAGGAACCGTTTTCCAGACTCCTCAGATGAACAGCGTGGGCTGTGAAATCAGAATAGAGTAAGTGCCCCACTTCATGCCCGGTGAGCCCTGTCAGGCTCTGGGAACGTAAGAAACGGGTGGGGAAAGACTGGGTGATCGGGTTCGCTGCGTTGAGATGTACCTTATAATTGTCGGTATATGCAACGCCTGCCTGTTCGGAAATGTCCCAGTCCAGCAGTACCTGCAGTCCATACCGGTAACGTCCGGTAACGGCTCTGGCAAGGGAGGTCTGGTACTTCTGATAGGCAGCGGAGAGGAATAACTCCTCATCCGCAATGGAATCCTCTTTTGCCCGGATTAGTTTCTTTAAATTTCTTTGGCTGTGATTCACGTGATATTCTTCCTTTCTTTTCTTAGATTTTTTGTCAGCAGTTCCTCCATCGTGCAGCCGTAATACACAGCAAGGCGAAGGACGGCATAAGCCATCGGGGAGGAGTTTGCATTTTCATAATTCATAATGGTTTTCGGGGGAAGATTTAAGATTCTGGCAACTGCCTTTTGTGATAACTTCGGTGTTTTGGCTTGCCGGAGATAAGACAGATTATCTGCCAGATGCTTTCGGATCTGGGCTTCTGTGAGTGCTGCTTTTCTCATAGGCGTGTCCTACGCAGCAAGCACAGTATCCAGACAGCTTTCTTCCACTTCCGTACGGTTCTCAGCATCGGCAGAGGCAGAGGCAAGCACCGTGTAACGGGCCGCTTCCCGGATATCCCCGCAGACCATGTAGGACTGCACCCAGGAAATCAGCTCCCTCATGCCACAGCAGCCATCTGTAATGAGATTTTCCCGGCAGTAGACAGCCATGGATTTGACAATGCGTGTCATCAGACGTACCGTTTTTGCATCCTTGCATCCGGTAACAGCCATGGCACGTTCTACCTGTGTATCCTCATCCGGTTCATCCAGATCAATCACAAGGTTCATTCGGGAAATGACAGACTGGTTCATCTGTTTACAGCCTGCATAGTCATTGTTTGTGGTGATTACGATGGTCGTATCCGGATGACGGTGGATGGTTTCTCCGTTTGGAAGATATACGCTGTTACAGCGGTCTAAAAGGGAGTTAAGTCCAACCAGTACACCGGGATTAGCAATGACCGTAGGCTCCTGTATCTCAAGAATATACCCATAGCGGATGGCTTCGACTAGAGGCGTATCCACATACTGGAAGTTCTGTCCGGAGGTGTGTTCCTTATAATAGCTGTGCATTTCATCAAAAATCGTATCGATCAGCTTCTGGTAGGTGTCCTCGGCAGAAATTTCTTCATCATAGTTTCCGGTCAGCTTCTGATAGGCACCGGAGGGATCTAACTGGATTTCCTGAAAAGACGGGTACTGCCGCTGAAGCCGGGTGCGTTTTCCGTCCACATCCGGAAGAATCTGACCTAAAAGGTCGAATACCTCTGTATTTGCGGAACAGGTAATGCAGCGGTAAGGAAGGTGAAGTGCGGAAGCAATGGCTTTGGCTCCTTCGGTCTTTCCGGTACCTGCCGGTCCCCGTAAAAGAAAATTCCGCATCGGCTGTGTGGTATCCGTTGTCAGTTTTGCGTGTTCGCAGATCCGTTTGATTTCCGGAGGGATGATGTACCACTCTGCCAATGTCGGAACAGATACCTCCTCTTCCGGAGACAGCCTTCGGGATGCGGTCAGGATAAATTTCCCAACAAAATCATCTCTGGAAATGGCTGCCTGTGCTTTCTTAAATCCACTTCCTGGACGTAACACCTGAAAGTCTCCATGGAGCACTTCGGTTGGTGCATAGACCCCCTTCTGGATATTTAACGGTTTGATCAGCGACAATACGCCGTTTGCCGGAAGGTCAATCTTAACACCACCGGTCGGGAGACCTGATGCATAGCGGGTTCTCCGGTAAATGTTGTCGCAGAGAACGGCTGCTGTTTCCGCAGCGGCGTCCAGATCGGGATAACCGTTGTCCCGGTGCGCTTTTAATTCCTGATACTTTTCATTACACTCTTCATCTGCCAGAAAAACCGGCATCAGTGCGAACAGCAGAGCCGCACCGGACTGTTTGGAGTCTTTAAATTCGTATTTTTCCGGTGTGCTTTCCACATCCGGCGGAGGAGTATAGCAGCCTCCGTAAAACTTTCCGTTTAGCTGGTTGTAGACAACCACCTGAAGATCACCGGTTTTGCTCGGATATTCCGCCACAACAAAATTGTTGGATTGGGTACCGACCGCCCCAAGCTTTTCCGGCGGGGTACTGCCAACCGGGTTTTCCAGCTCCAGATAAGCAAGGACTGCCCGCAGGGTAGCTGCATGAAGCGTGGATTTTTTCCGTGGCTGAGTACAGTATTTGGATGCAATGTCATCAAAGATTGCATGGTCCGTATAATCCTCAAATGGTTCCGGGAGTTTGCGTTTGAACCCCCAGGTTGCTACGATGTTATTTGCCATGATTCGTTCCTCCTTCTTATGAGATCCAGGACAGTTCCAGTGCCTGCTCGGTCTCTTCTGTGGTCAATTCATCTTCAGTAAAAATCTCCGTCAATTCGCCCCAGTAATCTTTGGGCGGGAAATGTTCCAGCTTTCCCCGGACTTCCGGTTCAGTGCCGTTCAGAATATAGACATCTCCCTGCTCGTTGATAAACAGCTTTTCATAGCCCCTTGCCTGTAAGTCACCGACCAATTCCATCAGTAGCGGTTTCCCAATCAGGGAATACCATGATTTGGGATTAACGGCTGGTCTGGAATCCGGATTTCCTTCTGACGGTTCCTTTTTATGTAAGGATTCAATGGTCATCATCTGAAGCGTCAGACTGCCACGGGCATCCATGAGAATTTCCGCAAAATTATAACTTCCGGTATTCCGTGTGCGAATCCGTAATGGTTCCCCATCCAGTATCTGGGAGAGCGGTGGTTCTTTCACAAAATCCCATGTGGCATCCGGGAAGGCTTCCTTGAGCTTTCCGGTAATCTGGAATTTGATCTGTCTCCAGAGAATGGTTTCCAGATCAGGTGTTCCTTCCAGATGACGAGTTCTTTCTGGGCGTTTTCGTAGCTTATGCTCCCTGTTTTTCAGGCGTTCCGTGAAAAGCGGGAGAAGATAACTGAACAGCGTGACTCCGATACCGATCAGGGCAATGCCTGCAATCAGAAGCCGGTTGGCATCCTGTGGTACGAAAAGTGCTGCAAGAAACAGTACAAGCACGACAAACTGTAAGAATTTTTTTCGATTTGATTTTTTCATGAGCTGATTCCTTTCTGATTCATGATTCTTAGACAAGCCCGGAAGCTGGATGGGAAATCGCCGCTTCCGGACATGAAAAAGAGGAACTGCATCATCACAAAGATGATAAATGCAATTCCTCAACATAGGGTTCCTTGAGAGTTAATAGGGCAACTGGGATGCCATCTGTTCCGGCACATTTTGAAAGCCGTCAGTTGGCTGACTGCCCGGCATACCTCCGTAATTTGGCATTCCGGTATAACTGCCCTGCGGCGGGTAGCTGCTCTGTGGCTGACCGGTTCCGTTTGGCGGAGCCTGATACTGTCCGCCATTTGCAGGAGGCGTGTAGGCACCGTTAGCAGGAGCCATTCCCTGCTGTGGATAGCCGCCAGGCATTGCCTGATTCTGGTAGCTGCCATTGGGATTTCCCTGCATTGGGTAGCTGCCATTGCCGGCTGCACCGGGCGTTGCCGCACCACCATTCGGCTGGCTGTTCTGGTTTGCACCCGGATGTCCGGTATTGCTGTCAGAACGGTTGGATGGTACAAAGTGCCAGTCCTTGACATTGATCCTCGGACCGGCATTTGCCTGCCCCGCATTCTTTCCTTTCTGATAAATGAACGGATGAAGCTCCAGATCACCATAGATCATCAGCCCGGTTCCTTTCTTTACGCCTGCTTTTGCTAAGCGTTCTGCAAGGAACTTGTTAAAATAGCACTGATAGTAAATGGTTTCTTCCTTTCCATCCTGGCCTCGCTGTGAAACTGCAATGTCCAGAGAAACATATTCCGTACCGGAATTTTTTCCTTGCTGCATCTCAGGATCTCTTGTGGCCCTCCCTAAAATTGTTAAAATTGCTGACATAAAAATTCTCCTTTCTGCCTCTTTGGGCGTTAAAATAGATTAAAATAAAAAAAGTGCCATTATAGCACCGTATAAAACGGCAGTATAATGACACGATTTTCCAAACTTAAACTGCATATGCTTCTGGATGAATGGTCCAGACTCCCATGACGGGACAGCACAAAAACTTAAATACAAGATTATATTAACACAAGATATAGCATATGTCAAAAGAATTAGAACTATATATAGCATATGTAGACGAGGTGGAAGGATAATATCAAAAGAATTTTGGACATAGTTATAAAAGTGCAATATAATATTGTTTAAATCGGAAAATGGAAGGATGAGAAAAATGGAGCAGAAAAACAGAATTCTGATTGTAGAAGACGATACGGATATCAATAATCTTTTATATACGGCATTACAGAAAGCAGGGTATGAGACGGTACAGGCTTTTTCCGGGACGGAAGCGAGGATGCTGTTCCAGATGGATAAGGCGGGCTTTTCTTTGATTCTATTGGATCTGATGCTTCCGGGAATTTCAGGAGAAGAGGTGCTTGCCCAGATTCGGAAACAGGGCAATACGCCGGTTATTGTCCTGACAGCCAAAGACGGATTGGATGAAAAAATCGGGCTTCTTACCAGTGGGGCAGATGATTACATTACAAAACCGTTTGAGATACAGGAGGTGCTTGCCCGGATTCAGGTTCAGCTCCGCCATATGCAGCAGGAGCCGGAACATAAAAGCGTGTCATATAAAAACCTGGAACTGGACCGTGAGCGCTTTGAAGTCCGGATTGCCGGAGTGCTGCTTCCCAAAATTACAAAGCAGGAATTTGCAATTCTGGAGCTTTTACTGGAGCATCCGAAACAGGTCTTCAGCAAAGAAGAGATTTTTGAATATGCGTGGGATGAACACTATATGGGAGAGACAAAGACACTGGATGTACATATCAGCAATATCCGGAAAAAGATAAAAGCAGTAACGCAGGAGGAATATATTGATACCGTATGGGGAATCGGCTACCGTCTGCATTCTTAATCTTTACTCTTTTTTTACTATTTATTTGCGTTTGATTAGGATTTATCCGATATGATAACAGCAGATAAGAAAAGGAGATGAAAGCATTGAGTGAATTGTTATTAAGTACAAATGGATTGACGAAGCAGTATGGTCATCATAAGGCAGTGGATAAAGTAAACCTTCACATAAAAAAGGGTGCTATCTATGGATTTATCGGACGGAACGGTGCGGGAAAGACGACTTGCCTGAAGATGATCAGTGGACTTGCAAGACCGACAGCCGGAGAGATTGAGATGTTCGGGTGTAAAGGAAAAGAACTGGAGAGGATTCGTTCTCGTGTGGGGTGTCTGATTGAAGCACCGGGGCTGTATGGCAACATGAATGCATATACAAACCTGAAAATAAAATGTGAATTGTTTGGTATTCGGAAAAAGGGATACATCGAAGATATCTTAGAGACGGTCGGACTGGAAGGTGTCGGAAAGAAAAAAACGAAACATTTTTCCCTTGGAATGAAGCAGCGTCTCGGAATCGGGCTGGCACTGGTCGGGGAGCCGGATCTCCTGGTCCTTGATGAACCGATCAATGGGCTTGATCCCCAGGGAATTGCAGAGGTGCGTGATACCATACAGAGACTGCGAGATGAACGGAATATGACGATTTTGATATCCAGTCATATTTTAGAGGAATTATCTAAGATTGCAACGGATTATGGAATTATCCATAATGGAAGTCTTCTGCAGGAGCTGACAAGCGAAGAACTGATGAAACGCTGCAGTGAACGGATTGAAATAGAGTTAATCCATCCGGAGCAGGCAGTCCCGATTCTGGACAGAATGGGATTTACCAACTATCAGGTTACAGATAAGAGCCATATCCATATATTTGAACGATTGAATGAAAGCGCCAATGTCAATATGGAACTGGCAAAAGCAGGAATTTTGGTCAATGGAATTTCCATTACCAGTGAAGAACTGGAAACCTATTTCTTGAATCTGACAGGAGGGAATCAAAATGCTTAATATGATAAAAATGGATCTGTACCGGATGGTCCGGACAAAAAGTATGTATGTGGTATGGATTGTGATGGCGGCAGCTATATTCTTCTCCACATCCATGTCGAAACTGGATATTGATACGATGAACAAGGAAGCGGAACAACAGCAGACAGAAAGCATTGCAGAAACAGTGAAACCAGAAACCATCAATATGGGAATGTCCGTATTCCTGCCGACACAGCCGGGAGAAAAAGTAACGGTCTTTGATCAGGTATATGCAAACCTGCAGGCGAAGTTTGTGGCGTTGTTTCTGGTGATTTTTACAGTGCTGTTTTCCAGTGCAGATATAGGAAGCGGTTATATTAAAAATATCGGCGGGCAGGTAAGGAGCCGGAGAAACCTGATCTTTTCCAAAGCTTCCGTGTTGTTTGTGTATACGACTGTTACCATGCTGCTTTATTTCATCATTCAGATTATTGCACAGCAGATGTACTTCGGATATCTGGAGTGGGGGAATGGAAGCGAGTTGCTGAGATACTTTGGTATTCAGATTTTGCTTCATTATGCACTGGTACTAATCAGTATGGCGATTGCGGTGGTTTTGAACAGCAACGTGTTCAGCATGACGATTGTTATCTGCCTGTGCATGAATACCATGATTGTCTTATACGGAGTGATCAATCATTTGATCCAGAAGGCAGGTGTGGAGAATTTCCAGATTTTGAAATATACAGTGACAGGAAAGATTGCACTTTTATCCATGTCACCGACCAATAAGGAATGCCTGATGGCAGTTGTGATTGCGGCGGCGTTCGGAATCGTGGTTACATTACTGACAGCATGGGTATTCAGAAAGAGAGATATCTAAATGATAAAACTAGGGTTCGTGCTATTGATAGCAGTGATACTGGTACAAGGAATGTTATTTTGGAAATACCAGCGGCAGGTGAAAGACATCTGCCGCCAGTTGTCGTTTCTGATGAAGCACGACAGCAACATGCTGATTACCAGAGAAATGGATTTTGGAGGCATTGGTGAGTTGGCAGATGTTTTAAACGAATGGCTGGAACTGAAGCGAAGGGAAAAGAAGGAATACTTGAAGAAAGAGGAGATGATTTCGGATACATATACAAATCTCTCACATGATATCCGTACTCCTTTGACATCCCTTGACGGATATTTTCAGTTAATGGAAACCTGTGAAGACCAGAAAGAGCAGAGACGGTATATGAAGATCATACAGGAGAGAATCGGCAGCCTGAAAGAAATGCTGGAAGAATTATTTACTTTTACAAAACTTAAAAACGATTCTTTTCATCTGGAAATGTCATCCTGCTGTATCAACAAGATTTTGAAAGATACCATATTTTCCTACTACGATGAATGGACGGGCAGAGGAATTGAACCGGAGATACAGATTACAGATAAACTGCTGTTTATGAACGGAAATGAACAGGGAATCCAGAGAATTTTTCAGAATATCATAAAAAACGGACTGGATCACGGGGAGAAGAAAATCAGTATTTCACTGGAAGAAGTTGAAAACAACATCCGGATACAGATAAAAAATCAAGTATGTCATGTGGAAAAAATAAATGTAGATCAGGTGTTTGAACGGTTTTATAAAGCGGATGAAGCACGCAGTAAGACTTCCAGCGGTCTCGGCTTATCAATTGCGAAAGAGCTGGTACTTCGTATGGATGGGAAAATCAGCGCCCGGATAGAAGGGAATGAGTTCTGTGTGGAGATTGTGTTTCCAAAATAAAAGGAAAAATTTATATTAAAGCAAGTGAAAATGGGGAATGACTTTATATAGGTTTCATGGTAGAATTACAGTAGAAAGAGAAGAGTCACTCAGTCATTTGTTGTATGAAAGGATGAGTATAATGTATAAAGTAGAACTTAAATTTGATACAAGCAAGCTCGCTCCGGAAACGGTAAATCAGATGTGTGAACAGGCAGATCAGATTTTTGAGCAGGAGGATTTAAGCTGTGCAGTCAAAGCCCTTGGAAGCAGGATTTATCTTGACCGGGGACGCAAGCAGGACTATGGAAGATTCTGGGCAGCAATCTTTCAGTTGAAAAACTCCGTAGGAATTGCAGAGAATTTGTTAGAGTGTTTCTGGTATAACGGAACAGAAAAGGAGAACCTGATTACAGACTTTATAAGGAACTAACAGATGGACAGCTTACAGAGGAAAGGCATCAATTTTGACCTGAATACACAAGCACTAAAGGAATATTATCCGAAAGGTGACTGGCATAATGCATATGCGGATGTAAGGGACTTTTTTGAAGCAAACGGATTTGAGCATATTCAGGGATCGGGATATCATTCGGTGGAAGCAATGTCAGAAGCAAAAGCCATGGCAGTTATTTATCAGATGACAAAAGAATTTCCATGGCTCAATTATTGTGTGAATGTGTGTACCATATCAGATGTACCGGAACTGTTTGATATCTCGCATGTATTTGCCAGAGAAGCGGAACGGTTGGAAAAGAAAAATGCATGATTTGACAAATTATTTCCAATATGTTATATTCATCTCAAGCAAAAAAGGGAGTAGCTGAACGCCTTGAAAGAGGTGGTTTTGTAACCGACAACCGGTATCGAGAGATACCCGTAGCAAATGAGATAGCAAGACTTTTATTGTGGCAGAGGTCATGATAGGAGTCTTTTTTTATTATGAAATATAGAAAATCTGCCGCAATAGTCTGCTAAAAAGAAAGAGAGGATAAACGATGAGTAACGAAATGATGAAACGGGAAATGCAGGAAGCAGTACAGGCAGGGGAGCGGGCGCTTCAGAGCCTTTACGCAGCAAGGGATAAGTTGGGAAGTGCGAGAAACTGGGGCATTTTTGATATGCTTGGAGGAGGCTTTATCAGTGACTTTGTGAAGCATTCTAAAATGAATGACGCAGCTGCGTTGATGGAACAGGCGAAAAGCGATATTCAGCGTTTTCAGAGAGAATTAAGAGATGTGCAGGTTTCCTTGGATCTGCGCATGGAAATCGGCAGCTTCCTTTCCTTTGCGGATTTCTTTCTGGACGGGCTGGTGGCAGATTATATGGTGCAGAGCAAGATTGCAGATGCAAGAGAACAGGTGGATGATGCCATCAACCGGATAGAAAAGATACTTGCTGATGTGAAAAATCGGATGAATGGGGAGGTGTAGCATATGGGATGCCTGGGAAATGTGTTGTGGTTTGTGTTTGGCGGCGCAGTCAGTGGGCTGAGCTGGTGTCTGGCAGGTTGTCTCTGGTGTATTACCGTTGTGGGGATTCCGGTGGGGATGCAGTGTTTTAAATTTGCGGCGCTTAGTTTTTTCCCCTTTGGAAAAGAGGTGCAGTATGGTGGCGGAGCTGGTTCGTTCCTTTTGAATATCATCTGGCTGATTGTATCCGGTCTGCCTCTTGCACTGGAGCATCTGGCGTTGGGTACAGCTTTATGTGTGACGATTATCGGAATCCCGTTTGGTTTACAGCAGTTTAAACTGGCGAAACTGGCATTGATGCCGTTTGGTGCGGAGGTGTATTAAGATGCGATTATTTGATAAAAGGACACCGCTTCAGAAGGAGTGGGAAAAGCTGGAAGTACAGGAGCAGAGATTCCTTCAGAAGCGTTCAGAGAAAAGGGAGAGCATTCTGAATCAGAAACTGGAGGAAAAGATACCGCCGAAACTTCAGAAAACATTGGATACCGCTTTTGCGAAGGCATTTGCTCTGATTTTCGAGAAAGGAACCGGGGTTATTGAAAAGACGTATCAGCGGACAAAACTGGAGCAGGATTATCAGGTGCGGCAGTATATGGCGGATGTAAAGCAGAATTCCAAATCCCTCCGCTCTTTTTCTAAAAGGCAAGAGATACGGGAACAAAGAATTTACTGCTATCCGGTGTGTCTGGAATCGGGATGGGCGTATTGGGAATCGGTCTGCCGGATATTCCGGTATTTACAGGGATGATTTTAAAGAATATTTATGAGACTGCTCTGCAGTATGGATACAGCTATGAAAGCAGGGAAGAAAAATATTTTATCTTATTATTGATCCGGGGAGCAGTATCCTATGGGGATACACTTTGTGAGATTGACGGGAAAGTAAATGAATTTATCAGAAACGGAATACTGCCGGAAGAGTATCAGGATAAGGAGCAGATCGAACAAACGGCGGGAGCTTTGTCAAAAGAGCTTCTGTATATGAAGTTCTTACAGGGAATTCCGGTGGTTGGTGCTGTAGGCGGAGCTTATGATGCAGTCTACATGAAACGGATCACAGAGTATGCAGAGCTGAAATACCGGCACAGGTATCTGGCGGGGCGGAAAAAGGCAGAGAATGGACAATTATGTAAAAGGTGTAAAAGTTATAGAGATATATGATGCCGCAAATAAGGAATTGCTGGTAAAGTATGATGATAAGCATAATATAGACAAGGTTATTTCTGCTTTAAATATAAAATCATGGAAAGAGACAGAAAAAAGCATAGGTATGAACCCTAAATATACCATAAAATTTTATTGCGATACTACGAACCAAGATGAAGAAAAAGATATAAAAGAAATTACCCTTTATGAAAATGGGGAATATGCTACGATTTTTATTACTTCTCCTGGCGGAGTAAAACAAAACTATAAAACGAGCATTGATATTTCTGAATTGGTTATCTAATAATATTTGTGTAATGAGAATGAAAATCTAATTCTTTCAAGTTTAACTAAGACATTCCCGGAGCAAATGCTCATGGCATTGAAGCGGATACAAACACTATTGTTTGATAGAAATAAGAGAGGTTATTTATAATAAAATGAGCCGCCAGAACTGTAGGGGTGATGCAGTACGGGCGGCTCATTTTCTATCTAAACGGATGTATCCGGAAGTTCCGGCAGTTGATCGGTGAGTTCTTCATATCCGAGAATATCTCCGGCACATGGCATCGATTGCCCTGTTCCCTGCTGTGGTTTCCGGAAGTACAGCCGATACCGATGTCCCTCTAGGAGTTTGATATTCTTTTCCAGTGAGAAGGCGTATTCCTTTCCGTTATCACTGGCAAACCAATATTGCTGGTTTTTCCCGAAGAGTGTCTGTTCCCGTTTCGTGCAGCTTACGTCCAGTGACAGATAAGCATGTGTATGGATCAGGTGGTAGAAACTGAGTGCACGCAAGATGCTGCAGATTCCGATGAGGAGGCTCATGAGGATAAAGAGCCGGTCATGGGTGGCGATCCCGAAGATGCACCCAAAAAGTACACAGAAAAAGCCGATTGCACTGATGGCAACCAGCTTTGTGAAAAATGGTTTTGGCATAAGGTTCCTTCCTTTAACATGTATGAAATGTGATTTGTTTATTCAGGTACAAATTAGCAATAGCCTGCAGCACTGGATACTGGGTATGGTGAATCTGGACATCATCCACAAGTGTTTGGTAAGTTGTCTCCGGTTCTGTGTATAACTCATCCATAATATCCGATTCGTTGTGGATTACTTTTTCCTGCTCCATACTTGTGACAAGCTCAGCGGTCGTGAGGGATACCTTATCAGCCAGCTTCAGAATGGTATCTTCCATCGGTGAAGAGGGTTTCTTCTTTAAATATCTGCCAAACTCTTTTGCACCAATAGTTCCTTCCAGATAAAGCTGAACGCAGCCAAAGAGCCGGATGGGAAAGGTATCCTTCAAGGGAATAATGGTCAGACTGCCGAGAAGGCGATATAAGGCATCCACCCCTGTCAGTCCAATTCCGCTTACAACCAGACCGCGTAAGGAAAGTCGGTTCAGATAGTGTTGGAAGGATAAGCCTTTCGGACCTTCTTTCTGTATCTGGCGCAGGGTATAGGCATCCTGGAGCTCATGGAGCGTCAGAATCTGGAAGGCAAGACAGCTCCAGAGCAGCAGCTCGTCATCCGATAGTCCATATTCTTGTCCATCGTTGATTACAAGAGGAATGGATTTTCCGCCTGTCGTTTTTTGAAATTTTAAGGTTCCGACAGCAGTATAAAGTGTCAGCATAAAAGTTCCCTCCTTCAAGGTTAAGTCAGAAGTGCATAGAGTGCATCATCCTGCTGTAATAGTTTCCGTGCTTTGCTCTGCCATGCCCGTACACGATTGGCTGGTACTTGGTAGTGTTTTGCCAAGTCAAAGCTGGTATATCCCTGCTGTTGCAGATAGAGGGCTACAATTCCCTTCTGAATAGTTGAGGACTGTCCGGTGCCAAGCTGGGTTAAATGCTCAAGAAGCAAGGTCTGGTTTGTGTCCTTTTCCGGGTGAGTTGTTTGTGTATCCTCGTAGGAAAACAAATCACGATAATGGAGATGTTCATCTTCAGATGATGCTTCGTCCAGAGAACAGAGCATGGAGCGGTCACGGGCAATTTTCCGCCAGTAGTCAAAGATGGCATGACGGATGATAGTTTTGGCATAAGGCTGGAATGATCTTCCTTCCTCAAATCCGACAGCCGACCGGCACAAAGCCAGATATCCAATCTGACATAATTCCTGTTGTTCTTCCTCAGTTACATAGGCAGCGGTGCGGGTCATGGAACGAATCATGATCGGAACCAGATCCATGGATTTTTCCACCAGTTGTTTTTGCTTTTTATTTAGTGGTAAGGTCATCATCAATCACCGCCTTTCAGCTGGCTGCCCGGAGGCGGAAGGGAATATGGTTGTTCTTTAAAACATCTGCGGATTCCCGAATGAGCTGGTCGCACATATAGTTGCTGAACTGTCCGATGTGAGCCTGCTTATCTGTCAGACAGAACTTATCTGCCACCCAGCGATATGCTTCCGGTTTGGAAAGGATGCCCTGTTGCCAGATCTGATCGAAAATTCGATGTGCCTGAATCCGCTTTTGACGAAGCTCCCGGTTGGCGAGCGTTCCTTTTGGTATCTTGGTTCCCGGATGTACCCCGACATAGGAATTGCAGGATGGATAGTGGGAGCAGACATAAACCTGTCCGCCATGAGAATGCGTTCCATATACAAAGGATGCATCTCTTAATATTGCTGTTCCGCCGCAGTAAGGGCAGCGGATGATTTTTGGTTTCTTCATCTGTTTTCACCTCGCTTGTACATACACGATACGTAACGTGTACGTGAATAACCAGTACGTACTGTATACTTATATTGTAAGTAAGCAGGTGATGAATTCCCATAGGACGCAAGCGGATACTGATCCCAGATTCGGACTAAATGGCACGAATCCCCATTTTTCAGATGCCGGGATAGAAAATTGCTCGGATGAGCGGGAATAAGCCGCTGTCTGTGAAACGTGGATAATTAACCGGTGTAAAGATGAACTTCTCACAGAAAATCCGTAGCAGGAATAAGCTGATCAGTACCAGACAGAGCAGGTAAGTGTTCCTGCGCCTTCTGGTCCATGGCTTTTTCGGACAGAATTTCACATACAGGACAAAAATCATGGGAATAAATATCAGGTTCGTAAAGACCTGATCGATACATTGGATGATTGAAATTACGTTTAACATAGGCAGTGCCTCCTTTCTTTACATATCCTGTACGTATAAGAGCCTGAAAGTGCAACTTTTTGTTACCAGTCATATTGCTGGTTCTCCTGAAGCCGGAGCAGTGCCGGAATGGGACATGGCTTTAAAGGCAGCTTCTGAGCGGCCAGATAGGGCAGATAAAGCTCTGTAAAAGCAGCAATGCTCATGCTTCCGGTACATTCGGTTGGCTCCGGTATCCGGGGAAACAAAAGCGCTGCATCTGAAAGAGGGAGGATGCAGGGGCTTCCCGTTTCATCCGGATGGAATAAAAAGCCAGAGTTCTCACAGCTTTCCTGTGCGTTACAAGTGCGGCACCAGACGTAGATACAGGAGTGCCAGTTCCCTTCACAGAGGTTCAGAAAATGACGGATGTGCTTGGCATCTGTCTTGCAGTGGGGGTGTTTCATATTCATCACCTACTAAAGAAGCAGGCAGTTCCATGTGGGAGCTGCCTGCAGGAGTCTTCGTTATGAGTTACTGATGTTTCTTTTTGCGTTTGAAGTAAACGATGCCCAGGACACTTGCACCTGCAAGTGCAGCTATGGCGATTCCGGCATACAGGAGAAGCGGCGTCTCATCGCCGGTCTTTACAGGCGGAGCTACCGGAGGCGTCTCCGGTTCTTTCGGAAGCTCCGTCATGTGTACGGTCTGACCTTCATCCTTCAGATCCTCATGGGAAGCAATCTCATGCTCGGTTTTTCCGTCTGTATAGTAGAGCTTTTCAAAGACAACCACATCCTGTCCGGCAAGAGCAGAAGCGTCGAAGGTAAAGGTAACTTCCACAGAGCCGCCAGCTTTTTCTGCTTTAAATTCTGCCTGAGCGGTAACTGGTTTTCCGTCTTTTAACAAAGCCTCTCCGGTTTCCTTATTCATCAGGGTTCCGATGACTTTGTACTCAGATCCAGGCATCAGACCATGATAAGTGACCGTATCTACGATAGTCGCTTCCTTGGAAGCAGAGACATCCTGATCCCCGTCACTGCCGTCTTTGGCTGTGGTTTTGATTTCCGGGAAGTAGATGGTCTGGTTGGCATCTTTGATGTCCGCATGTACCGCTACTTCGTGATCTTCAAAAGTCATTGTTTCAAATGCCACGAGCGTTTTTCCGGAAAGTGCAGAGGCATCAAAGGTAAAGGAAAGCTCTACGCTGCCGTTAGCTTCTTCCGGAGTGAAACTTGTTTCTGCAGTCACAGCTTTGCCATCCACATCGAAAGGTTTTTCGGTTTCCGCATCCATGAGTGTTCCTGTCAGCTTGTACTCTTTGCCTGGGATCAGGTTTTTGTATTCCACAAGGTCTGTAAGCGTCAGTTCTTTTTCCGGTTTTGCATAGTGTGTGCCGGAAGCAGCATCTGTTGCAGTGGTTTTGATTTCCGGGAAGTAAATAGTCTGTCCTTCATCCGCAATGTCTGTGTGTACGGCAACTTCCTTGTCTTTGTAAGCCAGGGATTCAAAGACAACTACTGTTTTCCCTTTTAAGGAGCTGGCATCAAAGGTAAAGGTAACATCTACCGTACCAGCGGATTCTTTTGGCTTGAAGGATGCTTTTGCTGTCACCGGTTTTCCGTCTGCTTCGACTGGTTTCTTTGTTTCTTTATCTATCAGAGTTCCAGTCACTTCATATTTCTGGTTAGGAACCAGCCCCTTAAAGGAAACCGTATCCACCAGCGTGATTTCTTCCTTTGCACAGGAAATATTGGAGTTCGTGTCCGCATCTTTCGCAGTAGTCTTGATTTCCGGGAAATAGATGGTCTGGTCTTCATCGTTGATGTCGGTATGGACTGCAAGCTGCATCTCATCCTGATATAATTCCTCGAAGACAACGGTTGTTTTTCCCTTTAAGGAAGTTGCATCAAAGGTAAAGGTTACTTTGACGGAGCCGGAGGATTTCTTTGCAGTAAATTCAGTTTCAGAAATCACCGGTTTTTCATCCACAAGGATTGGTTCCCCGGTTTTTTTATCCATTAAGGTTCCAGTCAGTTTGTATTTCTGGCCCTTTTTCAGTCCTTCGTATTCCACAACGTCTTCAATGGTCACTTCTTTTGCCGGCTGGCTCATGTGTGTACCGGTCTCGGCATCCAGAGCAGTCGTGCCGATCTCAATGGCATCATCGGTCAGAGTTCCAACCTGTATCAGAACAGAATCCTTATAAACCTTGACTTCAAAGGTTAAAAGATCCATGCCTTTGTTGGAATCACAACGCTGTTCCGCCAGAGTGTAAGTATCGTAAATGAGAGCGCCTTTGGAATCATCCGGTTTGGAGGTGCCGAACCAGATGCCGTCTTCCGAAGACTCACCCCGGTTGGTATTTGCGGTATGTTTGTTCCATTTGGAGGAAGTGCTGGCATAACCGTTGGCATCTGTCACAATCACATGGCTTTCGCCTGTTGTTTTGGAAGTGATCTTAAATGGCACATTTGCCAGACGGTTCTGGCTGCCGTCAGCAATCTTGACAAATTCCAGATCCCCGCGGATGACCTGATTGGAGATGGAATTGTCTTTTGCAGTCAGTTCCACGATTTTTCCCTGTTCTGTGATGTCAAATTCTACAGAGATCTTTCCGCTGTTCAGATAACCGGAAGGTGCAGTTGTTTCATCCACACGGTAATGTCCGAATGGGAGAGCATCTTTTGCAGTTGCAGCAGAACCGGATTTATCGGCAGTAAGTGTAAGGACAACCTGATCTTTCGTGTAGGATGTTCCGTCTACTAATACCGGATTTTCATTTAACGTAGTGATCGCAAAGACAGTACCTTCCAAAGTGGCAGAACCCTGCGGTTTTGCTTCTCCGGTCTCGCTGTCACGTTTCTGGATCTTCACTCCGCCACGGATGACAGATTCTTCTATGGTAGAAGACTGGTATACCGAAACCATTTCCTGCTTACCGTCACCTGTAATTTTCTGTACGAAGACAGTTGGATTGAGCTGGTATCCGGCAGGGGCTTTGCTTTCCTGTACCGTTATGGTACCGAGCGGAAGACAGACGGTCTTGCCATCACTGGTATAGTAAAAGGCATCGCCGCTTACAAAGGAATCTTTGGTAAAATGCATCTTTCCGGAAACATCTGTTTTTAATACCCAGGTACGTGCCGGTTTCTTTCCAGCTTCCGCAGGATCACTGTCAGACTGCTCGGTATAGAACTTGACTGTAAATTCTGCGTTTGCAAGGGAAGCTGCTCCCTGTGGGGAGGCTTTCTTTGTTTCGGCATCCAGCTTTTCAAGCACCAGATTCATGGGATTATTCTGCGGAATATCTGTTACGTTTGCAGCAGAAGTCTGTTCTGCTTTTACGGTGACTTTGTGAGCTTTGGTGTCTACAATGTAGCCTTTGGAAGCAGAGAGCTCTTTTATGGTATAATCGCCTTCCTCCAGTTCGCCGGATCTGGCATACCCGTTTTCATCAGTGGTCAGTTTCTGGATGAGCTTCTCACCCTGATAGATCCCATACACAGCACCCTTTAAGCTGTAATTCGGATTCCCGTCCGATACGCTTCCGTTGGCAGAAGATTTTTTCAGTTCGATCCAGCCGTTTGGAACCTGATACCAGCTTCCGGCAATGGTCTGGCTGCCCTGTCCCGGAACGATGAATGCCCGGAAGCCTTCCGGCGGGTTCGGAAGTCCCTGAATGGCACTGGCTACTTCCAGTGCTTTATCAATATAGGACTGCGGGGCGCCATGGAAAGCTCCGGTGTCAGCGGAATTACCGGCATAGATGTAAGCGACAACCAGATGTCCGATGACATAGCTGTTATCATCACTCCAGCCACTGAAATATTTATCCTTGACGACTTTATCGTAGCCGTAACCGCCGTTTAAGTAGTAGAGCGCTTTTCTGAGCGGGGAGTTCTGGCTTAAAAGGTCATAGGAATAGGAACCAGAGGAAGGTGTTTTCTTCAGTGGTTCCACGCAGTAGGCAGTATTGCTCCCGTCAAAGCTCATGCGGGAGGTAAAATAGCTGCCGTAAGGGATATTGGCACCTGCCTTATAGCTGATGGTGCCGTCGGCTGCATGAACCGGAAAACTGCCGGAAAACAATGCGCCGACTGCGACAAGGACTGCCAGCAGCATAGCCAGCGTCCGTCTGGTATAGGATTTGTATGTCTGTAACATAAGTCTCCTCCTTCTTGAAGTTCAAATGAAAAGGGCAGCGTCAGTGCTGCCAAAAGTTACACAGCCTGTTTCTTCTGTTTCGCAAGGATTTCCAGAAGCTCCTGCCGATCTGTGGTAATCAGCTCCTTTTCCAGATTGGAAGCCTTAAATTCCACAGTGATGTTATTGTTGTTGGTTGAGATCAGACCGTTGCCCCGCTGGAAATGGGTGATGTTCATTACTTCTGTTTCCGATAGATGCAGGATAGTCTTCACCCGCTGTGCCTCTTCATCCTCCATGTTCAGGATAATCTTGGTCTTGCAGTTATTGATGATACCCTTGCCGTACTTCCCGTCATCCAGAGCAAAGAAGTCGTTTAAATCCTGTGTGGCAAAGATGCCGGCTCCGGAGTAAGCACGGATGATCTTGGCAATCTCCAGTACGAATTCCGCTGCAAGCCGGTTGCTGGATGCACCGATGAGCTGCCAGACCTCATCGACAAAGATGGCTTTCTCTTCGGTACGGTTTTCCTTCGCTTTATCCCAGACATAATCCAGGGCAACGAACATGCCGACCGTTAAAAGATCGCTGGAACCGGTCAGTTCGGAGATATCCAGTACCGTATATTTATTGGTCAGGTCCACATTGGTCTGCTGGTTAAAGGAAGAAGCAGAACCGTGAACCAGGCGGTTCAGGATATGAGCCAGACGTTTGGTATCCTCGCTTTCCAGCAGGACATTGTAGACATCCTCCAGAATGGGCATCTTTTTGTACTGCTCCGGATGCTGCGGATCTGTCAGGGATTCATTTTTATGTGTAATCCCTTTTCTGGCATAGGTTTTGATTAGGGCTTCATCCAGAAGCTGCTTCTCCTCATGGGACATATCCGGGATCAGCAGACTGAAGAAGATGTGAAGCCTTTGGATCTTGCCTGCCAGTGCGGAGGCATCTAGTGTCGGTCCGTCCAGCAGTTCATTTACAGAATTGTCTACCTTCCGGATTTCCATGATGTTGATACAGTTCTTACTGGCAGGAGAGATCTGGATAAATTCTCCGCCGACATTCCTTGCAGCCCGGTAAAATTCGTGTCCCTTTAGCGGAGCGATGATGAACACCTGGATGCCTTTTCTTCGCATCCTTAGTGCCATGGTCTGCATGGTGAAGGTCTTTCCTGCTCCCGAACAGCCTAAGATACAGATGTTGCTGTTCTTGTACTGCCTGGAATCAAAGATATCCGCAATGACCAGGGAATTGTTATGCTTGTTTACCCCAAAGAGGATTCCGTTATCATCGCAGATACTGTAGCTGACGAAGGGATAGCAGCTTGCCGCCCCGGAAGTCAGTACGTTCCGCTTGGACAGCTTAAAAAGCTTCTTGTCCAGATTTGCCAGCGGCAGAGAGGATAAAAATCCCTGCTCCTGTAAAAAGTAGCAGGAGTGTAAGTTCATATCCTGCGAGATCAGGAGCTTTTTCATTTCCTGAATCCGCCACTGCAGTTCTTCCAACGTGGAAGCAGTAATGGTGATGAGAAGATTCATGTAATAGAAATCTTCGTTGTTGGCAAGTCCCTGCTTCAGAAAATATCCGGAGCGGATGGCAGAATCCAGATCGTCATAATCAGTGTTGGTATCGGACGCATCCTTTAATTTGGAACGGTTGATACGGATCTGCTGACCGAGACGCTGCTGAATCTTGTCCTTTGGCTGTTTCTGGAGAAAGAAATCAATATCAATCCCTTCCCCGGCATTGACAAGGAGTGACAGCCATCCGGGAGTTACCCGGTTTTTGTAGCCGTCAGACGGCACAAGCAGGTAGGAATGGTAAAGCCCATTGATCTGCACATAATGGGAGTGCTTGAAATCCACACTTTCCGGTGCGAGAAACTCGTTGATCCGGATGTGATCCAGTTCCTCCATGCGATTTTCCTTTGTATAGGCGGACAGTACAGTGCTGATCCGGTTCGAAAGCGGAACCTCCGTACAAAGGGTACGGTTTAAAAGGGTGTAGAGAACATCCGTAGTAAATTCATCCTCATTGTCATGGGAGACCACTTCATTCCCGCACTGGTACAGAAAGGTTTTGGCAGTCTGGGATGCCGTCTCAAGGGCGGCAAGGATTTCCCGTTCCTCCTCCTTCCGGTTGGCGTTGAAGGGTTCATACTCAAAAATCAGAAAGAACCGTCTGGATACTGCTTCTCTGGAACTTAAGTTCTGGACAAACTGGATGTAGTCACGCTGCAGTTCCTGACAATGAGGATCGGTTTCCCGCTCCAGCTCCAGCCGGGACTGCTCCAAATGCTTATTGATGTCTGCTTTTTTGGAGATCATCTTGATCTGGAGTTTGACCGGGCTGATCTTTAAGTAGCTGATAAAGCTGTAAATGATGCCCTGCTGTTCTCTGGCACTTCGAAGCAGGAAGTTGATTGGTTCAATCTCCAGGATTTTCACGTACCGTCCGTCTGTGGTATAGACGATCCCGTTTTCGATTTTTTCCACCGGAAGATAATCCTCCAAGGTCTGGTCTTTCTTTCGCTTTTTCCGGGAAACGGGGTTTGCCGTGGCAGATGAGGCGTCCTTCTTGGAAACCACCTTCTTTTTCTGCTCTTTTTTTGCCGCCCGCTTTTCGGAAACTGCCCGTTTTTCTTCCTCCTTTCGTCTCCGGGCTTCCGTTTTTTTCTGGATTTTTATCTGTTTCGCCGCCTCTTTTTTCTGTCGGCTGGCTTCTTTCTGCTCCCACTTCAGATAACGGATATCTTCCTTTGCCTGTTTTTTGATGCCCCGCTTGGTGGAGGTATCAAACTGCCGGTGTTCTTTTTTTTTACTTTTTGGCGGGGCTGGTGCGTCCGGTTCAGACTGCGGGGGAGCCGATGCCATTACTTTGGAAGGCTCTGCCATTTTTTCTGCTTTCCGGTGTTTCTTTGTCTTTGGCTCTTTGAAACGTGGTTTCCTGCGTGGCTTTCCTTCCGGAAGACTGTCGGACCTCCAGATTACCCTGCGGTTCACTACAAAACGCAGGGCATTCATCAGAAAGGCAGTGATGCTCTCTCCGCCGATTCCAATCAGGGCTACCATTGCCGCCGGAAGTGCGGTCATGCAGAGAATGATGATGCGGGCAGTCAGGGACAGCGGCAGGTGGAAAACAGGGATACCGATTGCCAGGGAAAGAACAATGCTTTCTATGGCATTGCGGATGTCAAAGGTTCCGTTTAGAATCTTGCCTTTCTCAATGAAGTTGGGCGGGATAAAGGAAACCGGTGTTTCTTCTGGCTGTGTCATGGCTGCACCTCCTTTTTCGTATCTTTCGCATCTTCGGAAGGCACAGAGGCACTGCCGGATTCTGTGTCCGGAGCTTCCGGGCTGTCAGAAGTATCCGGATACCCGCCTTCCTGCAAGTGTTCGATGTCCTGCGAAGTCAGTGATGGCAGGGAATCATCGGTCTGCTTTTCGTAAACAGTCGTATCTGCAGAGACCTGTACCCCGTTTTCTCCAAATAAAAACACACCTGTCGGGGTGTGGTAGGTAACCGGAAGCGTATCCTGATCGGAAAGTGAAAACATCAGGCAGACGGTTGTTTCGGTAGGGTAGCTGGTTTTTCCCGGCAGGAAGGTGATGCTTGTCTGTTCTTTTTTGACATATTCTTTTAGGTAGACAGGAAACTGCTCTTTGAGAGAAGCAATCTGGCTGTCGGAGAAAAATGCTTTTAAAGCATCAAAATCCAGATATTCCGGCATGGGGGTATCGGAATTTGTTTCTGCTGTTTCTTTTGCCGGTTCCCTGCCTTTGTTTCCGGAAACTTCTTTTTTCTGGCTTTTCCAGAAACTGGGGAGAACCAGTCCGGCAAGCAGCAGAAACAGCATCAGAAAAATGGAAAGAATCACTTTTGTTCTGTTCATAATGGCTCCTTTATTTTTTGTCGAAGATCCAGTAGGCATTTGCCGTGGCATGGATTTCCGACATCATATCAAATTCACGGTTAATATAGTTCTTTGCGTCACTGTCATTGGGATCATTGACCAGTACCTTGCCGTTTGCCGTAACACCCCGGAGCACGATGAAGTGCCCGCCGCTGGTGAAAAGTCCTGCCCGCTGAGAGGAGATGACCGGACGGCCTTCGGAGAGTGCCTGAAGTACCGTATTGGCATTGCTGGTCTGTGTGACGCTGCCACAGCCGAAATGACTGGCTGCAGCCTGAAAGTAGCTCCAGTAGGTTCCAACTCCCGGCTTATAATAGGAATTCCCGCACCATGCCACTGCATCCGGAGGGGTAATAGTGTTCCCGGTCAGGTAGCTGGCGATCATGGCAAAGCTGGTAGGTCCACATCCGGAAGATGCGATGGAGCCGCCGCCATAAGGGATGTTCCCGTAATCGGTCTGGAGATAGTGGGGAATCTGCATTCCGTTTGCCGGATAGCTTCCGCCGGTATTGGTAATCTGATAATACCGGAGAACATGCTCCACATATTCCTTGTCCCCATACCGGTCATAATGCCAGTTCGGACGGGCACACATCATATCCGAATAAGCAATGGCGTTTTCTTTGGTATAGCCGCCGTCACGTTCCATTGCCCAGTCGATATAGCCGGAGCCGTAATTGTAACCCTGAAGCGCCAGCTTGATGCGGTCCAGGTCGGTAGGTCCGGTACATCCTGCTTTATCCAGTGCATACTTTAATTCCTGAATCCCACATTCGATGGAATAAGCAGGATCGGTGATGCCGTTGGGGACATGGGGGTATTTCTTATTAAAGCCGCCTTCTGCCGCCTGCATGGGATCGCTTCCACGCCCGCCGCTTTCCTGCATCATGACTGCCATGAGGAGTTCCACATAAGCTTCCATGCCGTATTTCTGTGCGACCTGCTGGATGGTAGCCCGGTAAGCCAGCACCTCATCGCTGACACCTACCGTCATGGCAAGACCGGAAGCGGAGCCGCCAAAGAACATGGTCAGGTTTTCCACATAACTGTCTGCCGTTTTTTTCTGCTTATCGGTCAGATGAAAGACGTGATCTGCAAAGTAGGCATCTCCGGCATAGCTGACCGTGTAGGTATGGTGGGTAAAAGTAACCTTTCTGGGTGGTGCATTTTCTTCTTCCGCCGGAACTTCCACCGTGACCGTTTCTGAAGTAACGTCATAAGAAAAAAGCCCGTCCTCGTTTTCCCGGATCAGGCTTTTGAGTTTGCTGATATTTATATTTTTATAGTCATCCTGGCTGGCACAAAACTGTGCGATGAGCTGGTTCGCATTTACGATGATACTGGAAGCGTAAGGATCGCTGATAGAGGCAGTATCTCCTTCCGGGAGTCTGGCAATTTCCGCATTGATCTTAGCAAGCAGTGCATCATGGCTTTCCTGAAGCACCTCCACGATTGCCTGATTGGAAGCCCGGATATTTTCACTGATTACCGTGTTGCTGGTCAGTGCTCCGGTATTTTCAGAGAGGTCTCCGAAGACGAGTCCCGGAAGCATGACAAGGAACAGCATGGGAAGCATCAGTACACCGCCGACGGCTGCTACGGTTTTCGCAAGGGTGCGCCTGTGCCGGAATACTGTACCGATGACAGCAAGAGGACTGCCCATCAAGGCTGTTTTTGGCATGTTACATACGCTCCTTTCGCTGTGGGGCTGGCGGCAGTTTCTGGACAATGGATTCATTGTAGGCTACTTTGCCGCTGCCGGAAGTATATGATGTTTTTTCGACCGTATCCTGTGCATACTGCTTGTACCAGGTGGAACCATCCACGGACTGTACCGTAGAGTAGGAGCCCTGAGTAGGAGCTGCATACTGGTCGGCATGGTACAGGGCAAAATCCCGGTTTCCGGAGCTTCCGGTTTCGGTACCGGTGATCCTTCCGCCACCGATTTCTACATTATCATAGGAAGAACCGCCGCCCGGATTGATGCCCATATAGGAAGTAAAGGCTTTCTGTGCGTCTGCTCCCTTGATGGAACCTACCTGACCGTAATTTCCCTGTGCAATGTTGCTGATGACCTGATTGGCAAAGTCTCCGCCTTTGTTCAGGGATGACTGGTAGAGCATGTTTCCGATACTGCTGTGTTCGGTATAACCGGTTGCGGAATTGACCGCTTCTCTTTGTACCTGTCTTCCCACTGCCCCGGCAAGCCCGCCGGATAGGAAGCTTCCTGCGACAGCCGCACTTCCGGGAGAAGAGGCTTTGTGGTAGCCGCCACCACCATGGGAACGCATGGAACCGGTCAGGCTCCGTCCTGCAATCAGAAGTTCAGCCATCATGTTTCCTCCGGTATTGCCGACATTGATGCCAAGCGATGCCAGAAAAGAATCAATTTTCTGGGATACCTTTAAAAAGGCAATGGCACACAGGAACCAGACGAAGACATTTCCGGTTACCGCTTCCTTTCCCTGACTGGCAACTGCCGCTTCCACGTCTGCTTCCGTAAGCTCCGCTGCAAAGACCGGCATGGAGCAAAACAGTACCAGACAGGCAGTTAGTACCAGGAATGGTATGAGTTTCTTTCTAAGTTTCATTTTGGTCCTCCTTTCTTATAGGGATAACGGATTGGCAAGGAAGGTGCCGACCATAGAAGTAAACAGCCGCAGGCACCACGCATTCATCAGAAGCAAAAAGAACTGGCCGCCAAGCATCCGGCACCAGCTTTTGAAGATATTTCCGGTTGACTGGCTGGCACCCATGGAAAAAGCTGCCGGGGCTGTGTAGACCAGTACCCCCAGAAGAATATAGCGTTCTGCCGCTTCAAAGAGCAGTTTGATGTAGTTCCACGCCAGAATCAGTACCAGAATCAGTGCAATGATGGCTACCGCCCCATTTGCACATACTCCCAGGATGACTGTGACTACGGAGTTAAAATCCGCAAATTTTAAAGGCGGCAGGTCTTCCGTCAGAATCCAGTTGTACGGTGTTCCTGAAATCTTCAGGAGCAGATCCACAATATCTTTCGCATAGAAGGTGAGAAAGATAAAGAGGAAGGAACGGATGGACAGCTTAATGGGATCTTCCGCTTCGATACCGGCTCCCATAAAGTAATTTTTAAAGAGCTGCCATACCCAGTTTAAGAGGATTAGCCCGATGCCCAGTGCCAGAAAGACCTGATACATGGTCTCGGCAGCAGGAAAGTAGCGAAGAAACGTATCCATGGAACAGCCCAGAGCACCGAGGACTGAAGTGGTGATCAGATCCAGAATGTTCATGACCTGTTCGGCAATCCATTCCACGATTCCGTCAAGTATTCCCATAGTGGCATCTCCTTTCGTCTATCCGTTCCATTTTCCGCCTGCAAAGAACGGGGTGATGTAAGCCATGATAAAGCCAAGCCCGTTTAAGATCGCCCAGGTAATGACGATACGCTTGAGCCATGCACGTGATTCGTCCACGGTTTTTCCGCTTTTGGAAAAATTCATCATCAGAAGGGCAACCGATGCCGTTACGACTGCAGCAATGGTGGAAATGAGGATAATCTGGTTATAGACATCCTTCATGATCTCATTGGCTTTGGTCCAGATGGTAGCGGCAAAAACCGGCTGTGTGTATCCGCAGAGGACTGTGACAGCCAGAAATGCAGCATACAGGCATCTGCCATAATTGACATGCCGTTTTGTGTCCGGCGGAGCGTTTTTCAGTTTGTGTTTCACGTAAAAGTACCTCCTTTTTATAAGAGCGGCAGGAGAATTACCTCCCCTGCCTTTGCTTATGGTTTTCCTGCCTCAAGAAAGGACGCAGCCCGGTCAATGCAGGCTGCGTCCTAAATCAAAGTATGAAATTGTAAAGATCCTCCTATCTTACAGAAAAAACGCAGCTTATTTGCCGCAGGAGAGGCTTCCCATACGGCAGTGCTGCGTTTCGTTCTGCATATAATTTTGACAATATCAATTTTAACATGGGTAAATTACCGCTACAATCGCAGGACTGTGCCAGTTACAGACGATGGAGTGCCAAAAATGTGACCAACGCTAAAAGCGTTATAAATGCAATCCTTATGGATACTGTAAGCGTGATTTGCAACCAATTATACTGGATTTACATGACTAATGCTTTAAGCGTTAGTGAATACTGGAAGGAGGAGGTGTGCGTGTGAAAGGAATGGGAAAGGCAATCCGCAGGTACAGGGAAGAGGCAGGAATTACGCAGGAGAGACTGGCTGAACTGGTGGATATCAGTACCAACCATCTGGGTGCGATTGAGCGGGAAGTGAAAACACCTACGATGGAAACATTTGTAAAGCTGTTGAATGTATTAGGTGCGGAACCGAATGAAGTGCTGAAGGAAGTGATTCCTCTTACCAGAATGGAACATACTTCTGTAGTGGAAGGAAAGCTGGAAAGGCTCACACCGAAGAAGCAGGAAAGCGTGCTTCGGATGCTGGATGTGATAATTGAAGAGATGATGAAATAGAAGCTGTCTGCGAAATTGCCGCAGGCAGTTTTTTTGAAAGCTGTATATGCAATAAAACACATAAAAATATGCGATTTATGATGAAAGTGATTGCAAGATTTGATATAGTAATCCTAAAAGCATTATAAAACTAATTCTTAAAGGATGACTATAATATGAAAAAGGGATATGTGGGATTATTGGCATGTGCGTCAGGAATTCTGATCGGACTGGGAATCAGCCGGCTGGATCTGACAGGTTATCTTGAAAAAACACAGGAGCAGGAATATCACCCGGTAGAAAGAAAGGTGCCTGAATCAGTAGAAAGCAAGCTGAAAGATCCAAAACAGTGCTGGCTGTGTGGAAGCGATGAACGGAGTATGATGGATTATTTCCGGAAGTTTGACGATCTGGGAGTGATCTGTACCAATCACTGGTATGTGATGGATATGCATATCCGGAATCATGATGAGGACGGGAATCTTACCGGCCCGCAGGGAAACGGGCATATGGGTTATACCGGGACAGGAGAAGGCGGCTGCTTTTTCCATACGGAGCAGATGTCGGATTACGGGATTTCCGAAGTATCGGTGGATTACGGGGAAGATAGTATCTTCGATGTGAAAAAAGTACAGAACCATCTGTGTCAGGAATGCCTGGATAAGCTGGTGGAAAGCATGGAGGTATTCTGTGAGGAAACGCAAAAACCCAAGCCCCGTGATCTGGTACTGGTGGATTTTCAGACATTGGAGCTGTACGCCATTCAGGAGCATAATGCGGGATACTTTATCCGGGATTATTATGTGGAAATTGAGTCGGAGGAAGATGGGGTGGAAGTAAAGGCATTTTACTGCCCGAAGCTTAATAACGGGAAAAAGGATGGAGAATAAATTGAGGTTTGCATTGGTGAGGAGTATAATGTAAGTACGTGTTATGTATTGGAAAAACTTGAATTTAGCAGAAAGAAGGATTGTTATGAAATTTATCAATACTAGAAAATTCACATGGATAATTTGTATAATAGGATTTTTGCTTGCTCTTGTAAGTATATTTTTCTTACCGAGTATTATTCCAGTACATTTTGCAAATGGGATTGCGGATGATTATGGAAGAAAAATACAAATATTTTTATTTCCTATATTACAAGTGCTTATCACTTTTTTGACTGGACGAGAAAAAGTAAAATATTGCCTGACACATTCAAAAACTTTCTTAACGGACATTCAGTTTAATTGGATGATAGATGGTGTACTTTTATTGGTAATGTTTGCAGAAATATGGGTTATCTATGCTTCATTTGCATAGAAATACTTGCATAACAATTTACATTTGATTGAGCAGATAAAAATGATTTGAGATGGTAGCAATGAAAAAGCGATTGGGAATCATAGCCGGAATTTTAGGAATTGTATTGGCAGTCATTGGCATTGTACTGAAGCAGAAAGAAAACACAGCCGTTTCTGTTATTGGTGGTGCGGATGGCCCGACTTCTATTTTCATAGCAGGGAAGTTAAATGGTGATAATTTTATTTTTATGATTGTAGTTGGAATTATTTTATTGATTTTGGCAGGAGTTATTTTTTACAAACGTAAGCATTAAGTTACAGTTTTTTAGACTGTGTATGGCGGAAGAACCGGGAAAGTGTAGATATATCATGGGGATTTTGGAAAAAAATAAAAAAAGTAAGGGTACAGCGTTTGTCTATGATGAGAATAATGATTACTATAAGATGGAAATAAACGGGATTGAATTTGTCTGTGACAGTATACATTCCGATTATGAGAAGCATGCAGTTGAACTGGCACAGGCGTATGAGAAAAGGCTGCCGGATATCGTGGATTATCTTATGCCGGATATAAAGGAGATGTTTGGAATTACAAATCCAGATGTAATAGCAAACTCACTAGGAAAGCCGAGTATAGATTTGGATAGAGGAACACTGACTTATCTGGAGCACACAATGGACAGCCTACATATCATTGAGATGGAGTTTGACGGTATCTTCACGGCATTCTATAATTCCTGTATTGATGGATAGGACTTTAGTAACATAGAGCTGCAGTTGTCTACAGCTTTTATCCAGACTTCGGATGTTACAGAGAAGCAATCAGAAATGGATTGATCGATTTCTGAAGCAGTATCCGGTGAAATCCTTGAACATATGAAGGAAAAGTATGTATGTTAATTTTATTTTTATTGTAGACAAAAGATAGGACTGATATGATAAAAGAACAGGTTATTACAAATAGAGGTGGAGTATTTGATGCAGAAAATATTATTACTGGAGGATGACTCGAATCTAAATCGGGGAATTGCCCTGTTACTTTCACGGGAAGGGTATGAGGTTCGTCAGGTTTATACAATAAAGGAAGCAAAAGAAGCATTTCAAAAAGGAGATTATGCTCTTGTTATCAGCGATATTACATTGCCGGATGGTACAGGACTGGATTTTGGAAGGATGGTACGTGCAGGTGGAGATACATATCTTATCTATCTTACGGCTTTGGATCAGGAAATAGATATTGTAAATGGTTATGATACAGGGGCAGATGATTATATTACCAAACCATTTTCACTGATGGCGTTGGTGTCGAAGGTGAACGCATTGATGAGACGGCTTTCTAAGGTACAGGCACAGATTATGTCTTCCGGAGAGATTACGGTGCATATGAAAACGATGCAGGTGTATAAAGGGGATGAACCAGTTACTTTAAGTAAGAAAGAATTCTCTCTGTTGCTGTATCTCTGGGAGAATGCAGGACAGATTGTTTCAAAAGAAAGTATCCTGGAGCATGTATGGGATATAGACGGTCAATTTGTCGATGATAATACGGTTACTGTCAATATAAGCAGACTGAAGAATAAACTTGGAACAGAAGAGATAGCGAATGTGAGAGGACTGGGATATATATGGACCGGAAAGGTAAACAAAAATTAAAACGGTATTTTATCGTATATGTAATCTTTGCAGTATTTTTTACAGTAGGAATGTATCTGATAACAAAGTATGAGGAAAATGCGAAAGCAACGCAGATAGCACTGCTCCTTGCAGAACATCCTGAACTGGAAGGGGAAATAGTTGCAATCTGGGAAAAGTCAGGAACAGTAGATTTTATAAGAGACCGGGACGATCAGAAGATAGAAAGAGTCGTACAGATGCTGGAAGAAACTTATGGTTATCACTCAGGGAGTGGATCTTCAGATGTGGTTATAAGGATTATCTGGGGAATTGGATTACTAGTGGGAGTCATAGTATGTGGCCTGTTCTTGTACCTGGACCGAAGAAAAAACTGGAGCAGATACGGTGATGAGGAACAATTACAGCAATTATATGAATGTCTGCAGGAATTCAGAAAAGGAAAATTCCAAACATATCCTGAAGAAACATCAGAATCGGAACAATGGTTAAAGGTGTGGGAATCTGTAAAGGAGCTGGGGCAATATTTCGAAGATTTGAAGGAACGTCTGGAGCAGGAAGAAAATGGTACGAAGAGTCTGATTACAGATATTTCCCATCAGTTGAAGACTCCGCTTGCATCACTCCGGATGAGTCATGAGCTGGTGGCAGAAAATCGGGTTACAGGAGAAGAACAGAGGGAGTTTCTGGAGCAGGAATCACAGGAACTTACCAAACTGGAACAGCTCTTGAATGAACTGGTAAATCTTTCAAGGCTGGAAACACATATGATCCAGATACATTCGCTTCATGAAAGCCTGAAGAAAACGCTAACAGAGGCTGTCAGTCAGATTTATATGAAGGCAAGAGGAAAAGATATTTCCATTCAGGTGGAGATGGATGATGATATAGTTGTGAACCATGATTCAAAATGGACGGTAGAAGCATTAACGAATATCCTTGAGAATGCAGTCAAATATTCACCGGAGCACACAACGATTACAGTGAGGACGCAGGAGCTAGCAAGCAATGTGCTTATTGAAGTAGAAGATGAAGGAATGGGCATTCCTGCGGAGGAACTGCATAAGATCTATCAGAGATTTTACCGGGGAAGGAAAGCAAAGGAACAGGTAAAAGACGGAGCGGGTGTCGGTCTGTATCTTGCCAGAAAGATCATAGAAGAACAGGGGGGGGACAATAGCAGCCAAAAGAAAGGCTGAGAAAGGTATGATATTTAAAGTGACACTGCCGCTCATAATAGGAGAATAGTCGGAACCCTTACAAAACTGTTATGGTTGTTGTAAGGGTTTTGTAATGCAGGAATGTTATAGTAGGGGTATGAAATGGAAAGGGGACTTGAAGATATGAGTAGTATTTTAAAAGTAGAAGATCTAGTAAAGTATTATGGAGAAGGCGAGAATCAGGTGAGAGCCGTGGATCATACAAGTTTACAGATAGAGAGAGGCAAGTTTACAGCTATCGTAGGACGTTCCGGCTCCGGAAAATCTACACTTCTGCATCTGATTGGAGGGCTTGACAGACCGGATTCCGGCAAAGTATGGATTGATGGAACCGATATCTATTCTCGAAAAGATGATAAACTGGCACAGTTTCGAAGAAAGAAGATAGGATTTATCTTTCAGGATTTTAATCTGATTCCATCGCTGAATGTGTGGGAGAATATCGTTCTTCCGCTGGGACTTGATAATCGCAAGGTAAAGCCGCGGGAAGTGGAAGATATTCTCAAAAAAATCGGACTGCAGGATAAGAAAGATGCGATGCCGTCTGCTTTGTCTGGTGGACAGAAACAGAGAACTGCGATAGCCAGGGCATTGGTGACAAGACCGGCGATAATTTTGGCGGATGAGCCGACTGGAAACCTTGATTCCCAGACTGAGCTAGAGGTTATGAGCCTATTGAAAAGCTGCGTGTCGGATTTCGGGCAGACGCTTATCATGATTACCCATGATGAAACGATTGCCCAGATGGCGGATGAAATGATTATCATTGAAGATGGCAAGGCGGTGAGAAGATAATGAAGATGACGACCAGAGTTGCATATTGCAATATGCGGCATTATAAGAGCAAAAACATACTGATTGGAATTGCCATTATCCTGACAACATTACTGCTGTTCGTAATCCCATCAATCGGAAAAGATATGGTGGAAGTGAACTTTGCGGTAATCAATAAGATTTATCCAACATGGCATGCCCTTTATCGGAACGTGGACGAGAGTACAGTTATGAAACTGGCGGCACATCATGATGTGAAAACTTACGGACTCCGCAGCGATGCGGGGTACATGAATCTGGAAGATGCGACGGTTTCCATGATGTATATGGACAGAACAGGGATGGAACTTTATAAAGTGAAGCTGAAAGAGGGGCAACTTCCGCAGAAAGAAAATGATATTGTGGTTTCAAAAGGAATACTGGAAGCATTAGGACAGAATGGGAAAATCGGCGACACTATCACAGTACCTTATCAGATTCTGAAAGATGACGGACTGGATTATACGAAGGAGAAAGACTTTCGAATCTGTGGTTTTTTAGCAGATAATGAGAGCAGCAAAGAACAAAAACAATATACATCATTGGTTTCAGAGGCCTTTCTGAAAGCGGAGATACCGGTAGAACAGGTGAAATATCGGTTTTTACTTCAGGTGAATGGACAGAAAGGAAATACGACTGCAGATTATACAGAGACGATACAGAATATTGCCAGACAGTTCGGGATTTCCGAGGATGACATGAATATTAATAAAGAGTATCTTGCAGCAAATTATGTGGATCCGGCTACAATTCCGGTGATTGTAGGAATCATGCTTATTGTTGTATTGGCGGGCATTATCACAATTTATAGTGTTTATTATGTATCTATGAACCAGAGGGTTCGGGAATTTGGAAAGTTAAAGGCAATCGGGGCTACGAAACGGCAGCTTAGACAAATCGTACTAAGAGAGGGAATGGGAGTGGCGTTGTTTGCCATTCCGATAGGACTTTTGATCGGAACAGTTGCTGTGAAAGTTGTACTTCTCCAGTTTGTAGAACATGCAAAGGATTCAAACGTACTTATAACAGAGGCATACAAGGTTGTAGCTAAAGGAGAAGTCCAACTTTATTATTGGTGGATTTATCTGTTGGCAATTGCAGTGACTCTGTGTACAGTGTATCTGTCACTGATGAAGCCTATGCGTATGGCGGCGAAGGTATCAGAAATAGAAGCTATGCGTTACCAGGGAGGCAGTAAGCGACAGAAAAGCAGCAGGAAGGGATATCAATTTCTGAATATCGGACGACTGACCAAGAGAAATCTTGCAGAGAATAAAAAGAAGAGTACTATCACGATTGTATCTATGGCCGTTACCGGAATATTTGTCATGATGGTAGCAACGGTGCTGTCTTGTGCAAATCCGATGGAAAGTGCAAAGAGTTCGATTGTGGGGCAATATGAGATTTCTCCAATTGTGGAATCCGGGAATAAAGAGCATCCTGAATATGAATGGGCGGAGGTTCAAAAGAATAATCCATTAAATGAAGGACTAAAGCAGCAGATAGAGGAGCTTGACGGTGTTGAGCGGGTAGATGTGTTTACCGCGTTGAAGGTATCAGGAGGACCTTTTGAAGAAAAAATTGGAACCGAATTTATCAATGGAGTGCCGGAAGAATACGCAGAAGAGCTGAAAAAAGGAATCACTGAAGGCAATGTCACATACGAGGAATTGAAATCCGGGGATAAAGTGATTCTGGACCGCGCGCTACTTCACTGGTATCCAGATATTAAAGTGGGAGATAAGCTGAAACTCAATATTCATGATGGAGATAATACCTTTCAAAAAGAGATTGAAGTGGCAGCAATTGGTGAATATGGAACAGGTCTGACAAACTATAACTGTCTTATCATGGCAAAAGAAGGGGCAGAGAAACTTACCATAAATAATTCTTCCAGCTATTTTCAGGTGATTGCAGATAAGGATTATGATGAGGCACTGGAAGCATCTCTACAGGCTATTGTGGATGGATCAGGCAGACTGCAGATGCGTACCTGGAAGAATGAGTACGATACATGGGAAAATGCCATACAGATGACTAGAGGTGCATGTTATGCATTTATCATCATTCTGGCAGCAATCAGCATTATGAACTTGATTAACACAATGATCAATAGTGTCCATGTGCGAAAAAAGGAGCTTGGCATGATGCAGGCAATCGGAATGTCGGACCGTCAGTTGATGAAGATGCTCCAGTTGGAAGGTATATTCTATACAGTAGGCACTCTTATTATCAGTATCGGAGTGGGAAGTCTTGCAGGATATCCGTTGTTTTTATATGCAAAGCGTACAGGAATGTTTGATATCAGCACATACCATTATCCGGTAACAGCAGCTATTATTATAATTTTAACATTGTTTGTGATACAGATGTTATTGGCAATATTCATTGCAAAGTCAGTAAGGAAAGATTCATTGATAGAGAGAATTCGTTTCAGTGAGTAAGAATATAAATTTCTGATGTTTAATGCAGATACTAATCAATGTCATAATAAAAAGGGGGACTTGATTTCTCAAATCCCCCAGTGTATAATGAACTCAAGAAAGGTATTCAGATGCAAAATCTGATGCCCTCAGTTAAATTTTATATTCTATGTATAAGTCATAGCATCCAAAACTTTCCTAGGGTCGTGGATGCTATTTCTTATTATGTCGATCTATATAAGTCAAAGCCGCAAAAATTACCAATAGTAAAGTCAATACTTCCATTGTATTCATGGGCATCACCCTCCTTGGATACTAGAGGGCAAAATCGAAATGCATCCGTCTTTCCGGTTCAGTAATACCGAATCAGTATAACACGTTACCGTTTTCAGTACAATAAGGTAATGGTCTGAAAAATACTTTATTCTGTCACCTTATGTAGCTGTATCGTGAGTATTTGCTGGACTAATTGGTGCTGTATATGAAAAAAAGCTATTTAAAAATAAGGTGGAAGCCTTATATGGTCTGCTTGATGATGCGGGTGATGATGCCGAGGGCAACATTACGCTCTTCATCAATATGCGTCACCACAAAGGATACCTGATCCTTTTTCCCGACTGTCCGGCTGTCATAGCAGGAGTGGGCAATGGCATTGACACCGATGGAGAGCCGGACAAAGACGGTGCCTTTATGGATGTCTTCCACAGTTCCGGCGTATTTTCCCTGAATCTTACATTTTTTCATGTTTTCCTTGCTGGTGTTGCCTTCCACACTTTTGACATCTGCGTGGACAATGACCTGCTCCGGTGAGTCTGCCCGCACATCCAGGATGCGTACCAGGATGTGATCGCCTACCTGGAAGCGTTCTCTGGCATCACCCATCCAGTCGAAGGACAGGTCTCTGGCAAGAATGGAGGTTTCCACACCGAAAATTTCTGCCCGGACTACCTTTTCCGCAACAGCAATGACTCTTGCCTGCACGATACGGTCTTCATAAACTTTCGGCATTCCGGAAGCATCTTTATCCAGATAGAAGATCTGGCGTTTCTTCAGCATCGCTTCTTTCCGGCTGGCGACAATGCTGCGTGTCTTCGGATCTAATCCCTTAATCAGAAAATCAATCTCACATCCAAGCATATTGTTGAGGATTTTGTTCTGCCGCAGAGCAAGCTCCCCATAATCGTGTGCTTCATCCTGCATGAGATGGATCATCATCTCAGTTACTGGGATGACAGTACGGAAATCCTTGTAGTAAACCACGGCAATGAGGCTGCCGTTTTCTGTTTTCTCGATACCGCCAAGCATTCCGGTTAAGATCCGGCGGGTACGGTAGGCATTCTGGATCTCATGCCAGGTAAGGTCTGAAATGGACTGGGCTGTTTCCAGCTTCGCATCGGAATCCAGAGTTAAAATAGGTGTGTTGGTTGTTTCGTTTGGCATCATAGTGTCTCCTTTCAAATTATGACATGATAGAATCTTTATCTAAAGGAACCATGTCTGTGTGATCCGAATAGTTATCTGCTGAGAAGTCATCCGGGAAATCGTGATAGCCAGGTTCCTGATAAACGCTTTGCTGGTCAAAGTGCGGTTCAGCTTTTTTCTTTTTCTGCTTTCCATAAGAAGCGGTTTTTTTCGGGTGGGAAGCAGGAATAGTTGGAGTGTACGTATATTCTTCACTACATGCTCCTTTTCTCCATTCCGGAATATGTTCGGAAGCCTTCCGGGGAATGAGTTTTTTGGCATCCGGGTGCAGGGTGTAATCGTATTTTTCTACCTGCAGTACTTTCTGGCCACGCAGGATAATCAGTGCGGTATCCAGAGGCAGGCGCAGGATCTCATCCGGAGTTAAGAGCTTTCGTTTCCCGATGGATCTGGTCTGGCGGTATTCCGGTGTATAATCGGATACTCTCCAGCTATTTAATTGTTTGGCTTCGCTGCTGACACCAACGGTCACATCACCGGAGCGGTTAGAGATAAATGTAGCAGTTACCTCATCCGTACAGCCTAAAAATAGCTGAGTGTCGCAGTTCCCGATGATTTCCTGCCATTGGTTTAAGGGATACCGGTTCTGCATCTGAGGCAGGTTCTGGAAAATGCAGGAAATACTGAGGTTTCGACTTCGGATCACGGAAATCTTTTTGTTGAGCGATAGGATTGCTCCCGTATTCGCCAGCTCATCAGCCAGGATATGTACCGGAACCGGCAGTTTTCCATCTTCCCCATAGGTGTCTGCATAACGGACCAGTTTGATAAATACGAAGGTCATAAACAGGGAAGAAAGAAAATCAAAAGTGCTGTCCTGATCCGAAGTGATGCAGAAGTATGCACATTTTTCTTTTCCTGGCAGCGTCAGGTTGATCTCATCATAGGAAGTGATCTGGCGGATTAGCTTATTCTGGAACACCTGAAGTCTGGAACCGAGTCCGATGATGACACCGGAACGTACCGTGTCACTTGCCTGCTTATAGATGCAGTAGGGGACTTTTGCCGGATGGGAGACCGGAAGCAGGTCAAAGAGGCTGTTCAGTTCTTTTTCCGAACTCATGGTCAGGAGTTTGTATACCTGTCCGATATTCTTTGCCTCCGGTGGGAATCCCTGATCCACATAGAGAATCAGAGCTTTTAATAAGTTCATCTCGGCATTGTCCCAGAAGTGATCGCCTTTGGCAGAACCGGTATTCTGGATGATGACATCAGCAAATACCTGTGCCATGGTTTCCTGTCCGCCAATTTCACCCAGACAATTCCAGCTATCCGAGTTTTCCGGGTTTACAAGATTAAAGGATTTCACGATATATCCGGTATTCTCAAGGTAAGTGGCTGTACTTTCGTACAATTCCGATTTTGGATCGGTGATGATGAGGCTTTCCCCGCGGGCAACACACTGGAAGATCATGTTGCGTGCAAAGGCCCGGCTTTTCATGGAACCGCTGGCACCGTAAACGGCAATATTCCGGTTCATGCGGGTATCCTTCGGGAGACAAACGGCTTTTCCGTTCAGTTTTCCAAGAATGGTTCCCTTGTGTTTCTTGACATCATTCGTAAGCTCCAGTACCTGATGCATTTCCTCCAAAGTCATAAAACCGGAAGTCCCATAGGTTCCCTTTGTGGAATAATTCAGGTTCCGGTCCCGGTCTGTTATTTCCCCGTTTCGGTCAAATCCCATACGCATGAGAAGGAAGGTCAGGAGTCCAAAAGCTGCCAGACATAGAAAAATCCCATACAGATTGTACGGGAAAGCAGTCAGGGCATCCAGACAGGCGAGCGGGTTCGGGGAGGGGATCTGCGGGGCAGTTCCGTTTCCGGCAAAATTGCCGGCAGATTCCCAGGTCTGATAGTTGCGGATAAATTGAGCAACATAGCCTCCTGCATAGAGGGTGCAGAAGGTAATCGGAAGCATATAAATGAGCTTCCACCATTTACGGTTCATGTAAAAACCCCCTTTTGAATTTGCAAAGGTCAATACTGGAGAAATGGATTGTGGCAGTTAAGTATTTTTTCAGGACCGGAATCTGAAAATCGAAACAGATCAGATTCCCGGATCTGCCGTATACATTTAAGCCGGTATTGAACCGGTTGATTCGCTGCATGTCAAAATCATAAGCAAGAAGGGTGGGGTTCCCAGAAGCATCCGTGGCATCATGTTCCAGTGGAATTGAATCGCTGCGGCAGCCCAGATCGGACAGCAGGAGGTTGTCCAGCTTTTCCATGATCTCAGGGTGAACCAGCAGTTTTAAAAGCACTTCCCCTTCCGGAGTATTGGGAAGGTAATGGAAATGCTCGAAGGAGGTGTCCAGCATAAACAGGCTCTTTTTGTAGCCCCCGGTACTGGTAAACAGCCGGAAAGCCATTTCCATGTCGGTTCCGGTCATGATTGCCCGGATCTGTGGATGTCCGTTGTAAGGGTAGCCTTGCAGGTAATGCTGCAGGAAGGCGTTTAAGCGGACTTCCGTTCGATATTCCCATTTCAGGACTCCGTTTCTCGTGTTATAAAGGACATAGACACATTGCGGTGCCATCAGGATGCCCATGCTGCGGGAGTTCCTAATCTTCGTGGTCTCCGGGCCCAATTCCTTAATTTCTCTGGAAGCGTAAAAAAGAGGAAGGCTTCGCATACCGATGGAACCAGCTTCGCGGTGATTACAGAAGATGTCAGGTTTTACATCCGGATAAAAGGGAATCCCGGCATGAAGGAGTGTCAGATACGTTTCGGCTTTCTGATGTAAGCGGATACGTCGGGATACTTCACTTCGGATGAGGTTCGTCTCGGTATTGCCGGTCAGATAGCACTGGAAGCGCAGCGGCGAGACAGATAACAGCATCTCTTTCGCAGCTTTTGTAAGACGGTAGCCTCTGAGAGCATCCCGGTAGTGGGTACGGATGAGGTGTTCCGCCTTCAAATCCGTAATGAGTTTTTCCGCATAGGAGGCACTGGGGATGAGTCTGTTTAGCTGGTCTGCGGGAAATTCTCCGCACATCCCTATCATTTCCAGTAAGCGGTATTTCGTAGTGTCAGGTCTTATCAAATAAGCATCACCTCAATTCAGTTCTTACCCATGCAAGCCTATACTTGGGTAAATTTCTGGTAGTTTGGAGATAAAAAAAGCAAGAAAACAAAGTTCCCTTCGGTGGTTCTTACCGATGTCGGATTTCTGCCTGAGAAGTCAGGAGATTTTCCGACATGCTTTCGTGATGATTTTTCTGGTTCTGCAGCCATTTCGGAAAGTCAGCTTTTTCCATAACCGATACCAGTGTACAGTCCTTTAAGCCAAGCTGTGTCGTGTAGTAGGAATCACAGAAAAAGCCGCTGTCATCTGTCAGAACATAAGTACAAAGTGTATCCAGAATCTGTTTAAACTCCAGATTGTCATAATCCCGGATACGTCTTTGAGGAAGTTCCCTGTCATATATTTGACTGAAGCATATCATGCAGTCACGATAGAGGGGCAGGGCATTTTGTTTTACATACTCCCGAAGCATATAATTAAGCGGTTCATGGAGAAATGCAGTGTTTGTGTGGACTCTTCGTTTCGGAAGCAGTCCGGGAAGCGTAATGGTGAGAATCCCCTGCTGTTCTGCAATCCGGATTCCCTGTGCATCTGCCGCTTTGGGAAGATAAGCTGCTTGATTTGGGGAGAGAGCCGGACAGACAAGGTTACGCATCTGGCAGGCAATCCGCTCCGCTCTAAGAGCAGCACTGACGCTCAGTTCCTCAAAATTTTTATCATAATTCTGGATATCAGTGACCTTCAGAGCGTAAACGGTATTCGTCAGTTTTTGCAGCTCCCCTTCCAGTTTTTCAAGCCGCTGGTAAATGGTTGGTGTATTTTGCGTCATAATAACCTACTTTCTCATGTAGTAACTGACAGCACCGGATTCATTTACAAGGCAGTAAGCGGCTACATCATCAATGGTGATTTTGGCAGCCTGGCTTTCGGATTCTAAGACAATCAGGCGCTTGGAACCATTTGATGGGATACTTTCCATCACATGATTAATCAGAGCCTCCTGTTCTTCACCGATATAGATGATTTCGTATTGTTCATCTTGCGAAAAGAAATTGAGCTTGATTGGAAATTCGCCACTGGTGTGGTATACAATACCTTTCTTAAAATCCAGCAGTACCCAAAAGCATGTAATTATAGCATAGTCAGGATTCTCAGCAGACTGCTGGCTGTCACAAAGAAGGTCATGCTCTTTATCGTAAATGATGCGCCCTTGTTTGATGAGGCTGGTAACCAATGACTTGATAGACTGCTCATGTCGGGAGAAAAGTTGTAAAACCTGGTCATACTTCAGAGTATGGTAAGTGGTAATGAACCGTAAGAGCTTGGCTCCCTCTCCTTGATAGATTTCGTTCCTTGTTTTCATGATTGACTCCCTTCTATATATAATAGGAAACTTTATACGTATGGCTGTACGTACAGAATACATTTGGTATTGTAAGTATAGTGTACGTACATAGTACATATGACCTGCTGTCAGCGATTGAATTTACAGGTACAAAAAAAGCACCATCTATGGGTGCTGGAAATAAGGAAAACTATAAGCAATACCTATTGTAGCATGGGTAAATTTACGCTTCAATCGCAGAAGCAGGTCATTTCTGTGCCATTTTATGAGCGATGCTATTCCGGAAAGAACTTGTTGAGCGTATCCAGTGTTTCTTTTGCAGTAAATCCCCAAAGAATGGTACTGAGTGCTTCAATCGCAGCCCTGCGTTTCCGGTAATAGGTGCGGTAGGAAATATTGGTGATGTGGTGAGCCAGCTTATCCAATATCTCATCTGTATTTTTCATTTCCTGTGGAGAGAGAAAAGCGTAGTAGAGAATCCAGTAATACTGTTCTCCATGCTTGTGATTGTTCCGGAGGAGATCGATGGATGATTCCAAAAGCTTCAGCATCTGGTTGCTTCTGGCAATACTTTTTGCCCGTTGTTCGATGTCACTTCCGGTAAGATCAGCACCGGCTGCATAGATGGAGTCCAGAAATTTGTCGATGTCATTGTCATACTGGAGCTTAAATTGGTGTTCCATCTGGTGTACGACTACCTTCAGGCTGTAGGTTGCATCCCGGTATCTGCGTAAAAACTGGTAGGTGTCATGGAAACGTGGATCTTCTTCCGGGGAAGGAAACCCCTGTGTGTTACGGTTTGCCATGCCTATTCACCTCCCTTCAGGGCAGTGTGGGCTGCCATGGCAGGCTTCTTTTGGACAGACTCGTCCCCTGGACTTATGGACAGTTCGAAGCGGTAAGCAGCGTTCCCGTAGGGGCAGATAATATTTAGAGTATATTGATTTAATATATCTTTGCAGGCTGATAAGGGAGATAATATATAGCGGGTTTTGGAACAGTGGCAGCATGGAATCCCTTGTGAATCCAATAGCTCTGCGACTTTTTGCACGATATATTTCATATGCGAATCCGGAACGCAGGAATCATTTTTTGAAACGGTAATTTGTGTATCCATGACAGTTTCTGAAACTGTGGCGGAACCAGATTCTTCCACAGTAATTTCTTCAGGTATATGGATTGGCAGTTGCATCTTCATGGCGATTTCCTCCTTGTCAATCATTACATCGCTGATGTTGAACATTACGGACAGGTAATTGTTGAGATAAATTACGCTTCCGTGTTTTCCTGTAAATGAGATGAGTGTGATGTATTCTTTTTCCTCCAGTTTCTTCAGAAGTCGGGAGACCGATGCCTTTGACAGTCCCCAACGGTCGCCCAGTGAATGAAAACTGGTAAGGGGATTGCCAGTATTGTTCCGGTAATATACAACCGGACCGGAATCCGAACCCTGTACGGTGGCATCGTTGTAGACAGCATGAATCCAAAGATCTAAAAGAATATCCATCTCCGAGCATTTCCCTATGCCAATTAGTTCGTGAACTTTGGCAATCGGGAAAAAGAAAAACCCTGTATCTTTTTTACAGGGATAGTTATATTCCAATATGGTGTTGTCTTTAGGCCAGTCGGTTATTTTGAATTTGACCAGCTTGTTTTTGCCAAGGAGAGAATAGGTAATATAATTCTGTTCTTCAAAAAACTTGAGGATAGATAATACCTGATGCTGGAAGCGGCAGCGGAACCAATTCTGAAGATCTGTGACGGAGCAGATCCATTCTCCGGGACCGACTGTGTAGGTGATGTGTTCCATCCGGCGATAGGATGTCCGATAATTTGCATAGGAGCATAAAACCAGATAGTAAAAAAGAAAAGAGCCTCCGGTGGTTCGGATGCTCTTCGTTGTGATTAGTGTTTGTATGAAGTCACGGTAAATGCGACAGCGTGGAAATTCCACGATTTGTTTGAGTTCTAATTGGTAATTCATATTGATAATTCCTTTCGTATAACACAGTTTTTATTTAGGTATCAAGTTAGAAGCTATCTAAAATTATCGGAGAATAGAGATAGGCTTCATTGCATTTTTATTGCATTTTAAAAATTTCTTTTATTTGTTTATAGCGCTTCAAATTGTTCCAAAACGCCTAAAATTCAGCAATCTTTGTTAATACCCCGTACTGTCAGTCTGGAGTTTGAATAATCCATACAATCATAAGAATCCAGTATTTATGCGGGTTGCAAGCAAATTTGCTTAGTGATTGGCAACAAAATGGCAACATTTTGTGATTATTCAAGAGATAGAAATTTTATTTCATAACGTATATAAAGAAACCTTACTGATTTTCAGAAGTAAAAAACTGAATATCGGTAAGGTTTTTCTATTCTCTTCTTTTATTTTTCTTTTTTAGTCAATTCTTTTACGAGGTAATCACTCAGCTCCTGAGATGGTACCTTGGCACGTTTCTGGTAAGTATCCAGTTCCGGGTACTTATATCTCCATTCATCATATTCTTCCTTGCTGATTTCATCGTTTTCCAGTTTGTCAGATTGTTCCATCCATGCACGAAACATTTCATCGACAGATGAGCCGGGAGCAGATATGGAAGAGTCAAGGCAGAGATGAGGTTGTCCATCTACATTTTTTACCTTCAGACCATACATATCTTCCAGTGCAAATAGTGTATGCATCAGACCTATGTGAGTATCAATATCTGGAACTGTTAAGGCATGAGTATTGACATCAAAGATCTGAGACATTTGTTTTACAAGATCAATCTTAGGAACTCTGGCTTCAGATTCATACTGAGCCATGCGGACATCTGAGGTTTTTCCCATGAATCCCAGTTGTTCTCCGAGTTGCTTTTGTGTCATGCCTTTGCGGTTGCGAAAAAATTTGATACGTTGTCCGATTGCCATTTTTGTTTGCCTCCTTATAGTGGTCATTCGTGTTGCCATAATTAATTGTGATAGAAAATAAAACAATTCTGTTTAGGTTCAGTATAGCATGAGCAATTTCGGATAGCAAGAAGAACTTAAATAAAAAAATTTAATATTCTTATAAAATTGCTTGACTTAAATTAAAATGTTTAGTATCATGCAAATGTAGCAACTTAAACAAAATGCGTTAAGATAGAAAGGAGAGATGAGATGTGACGAACAGAACTTTTATGACCGTAGAAGAAGTTGCAGCGGAACTGGGAGTTTCCAAGTCTTATGCTTATAAGATTGTCAAACAGTTAAATGATGAATTACAGAAGCTGGGTTATCTTACGGTAGCTGGCAGAGTAAACACCAATTATTTCCGCAAAAAAGTATGTTACAGCGAAGTGTAAGAGAGAGGAGAATTTGTATGAGTATTTACAAAGATAATGTCACTGGGAAGTGGCGAGTGGTTTATCGGTATACCGACTGGACAGGGAAAACGAAACAGACTTCAAAACGAGGATTTCCTACGAAGCGAGAAGCGCAGATGTGGGAACACGAACAAATGTTAAAGCATGATGCAAAACTGGATATGACTTTCGCAAGTTTTTATGAAATCTATGTAGAAGATAAAAAGGAACGAATCCGGGATAACACATGGGGAACTAAGAATAATATTGCCAGAACAAAAATTCTTCCATACTTTGGGGAGAGAAAGATTGCAGAAATTGAACCAAAAGATGTGATTGCATGGCAGAATCATTTGCTTGCATTTAAGAGAGCGAATGGAAAAGGGTATTCTGCTTCATATCTGCGGAAAATCCACAGCCAGTTAAGTGCCATTTTCAATCATGCGGTTGATTTTTATCATTTGCCTTCTAATCCGGCACAGAAAGCTGGAAATATAGCAATAGAGGAATATAAGGAAATGTTGTTCTGGACGAAAGAAGAGTATTTGAAATTTGCAGATGTGATGATGGATAAACCAGTTTCTTACTACGCTTTTGAAATGCTTTACTGGTGTGGTATCCGTGAAGGAGAGTTGCTTGCCCTGACACCAGCGGATTTTGACTTTACAACGCATACACTACGAATTAACAAATCATATCAAAGATTAAACCGGGAAGATGTGATTACCCCACCAAAGACATTTAAAAGTAACAGATTTATCAAGATGCCACAATTTATATGTGATGAGATGCAGGATTATATGGGAATGCTTTACGGTCTGAAGGAAGACGAAAGAATTTTCAAAATTTCCAAATCTTATCTGCATCATGAAATGAACAGAGGATCAAAAGTGTCTGGAGTGAAGCGAATCCGTGTGCATGATTTGAGACATTCCCATGTATCGTTATTGATCAATATGGGATTTACGGTATTAGCAATTGCAGATCGAATGGGACATGAGAGCATTGATATCACTTACCGATATGCGCATCTGTTTCCAAGTGAGCAGACACAGATGGCAGAACAACTGGATATTGAAAGGATGGAAAAATCAAATGGAGAAAAATCTGGACAGTAAAGGAAGATGGAGAAACAAAATCGTAGCATTCCGGGTATCACCGGAAGAAGCAGAGCAGATTGATGTATGTGTCCGATTGTCAGGACTTAGCAAGCAGGACTATATCACAAAACGATTAACTGATCGGGAAATTGTGGTACAGGGAAATCCAAGAGTGTATAAGGCATTGCGAAATCAGATGGCAGAGATTTATGAAGAATTGAAACGTCTGGAAAAATGCAGTGAGGAAAACGAAGATCTGATGAGTACCCTGAGATTGGTCGCAGAGACATTGTATGGATTGAAAGGGGAAAATGAATGACAGCAAAAGAAAAAATGACTGCTCCGATTGCATCTGTTGGCGCAGATGTGGAACAGTCATCAAGTAATAAATTAACCAACCAAAGTATAGCAGATTTGCCCGGTAAGGGCAATCTGCAAGCCACAAATAATGCGGAAAATACAGCAAAATCAGCAAATAAAAAGAATCCAGATGATCTGGAAACAGTTTCTATGATGGAATTATACGATACTGCATATCCACCAAAATTGCCGATTGTAGATGGGCTTCTGTATAACGGAACTTATCTGTTTGTTGGTTCGCCGAAAATTGGAAAATCATTCTTTATGGCACAGATCGGGTATCACATCAGTAAAGGACTTCCATTGTGGGGCTTTTCAGTCAGACAGGGAACGGTTCTGTATCTGGCATTGGAAGATGATTATGCAAGGTTGCAAAAGCGGTTATCACAGATGTTTGGAATGGAAGGCAGTGAGAATTTTTATTTTGCTACAAAGTCTAAATCATTAAATGCCGGATTGGAACAGCAGCTTGTGCAGTTTGTAACAAATCATAAAGACGCAAGGCTCATTATTATTGATACGCTTCAGAAAGTCCGGGAAGTCGGTGGAGATAAATTCAGCTACGCCAGTGACTATGAGATTGTGACGAAGCTGAAAGCATTCAGTGACCATTATGGAATTTGCTTTCTGGTGGTGCATCACACAAGAAAAATGGAATCCTCAGACAGTTTTGATATGATTTCCGGCACAAACGGACTGCTGGGAGCTGCGGATGGAGCATTCGTTATGCAGAAAGAAAAAAGGACAGATAACAAGGCAGTGCTGGAGGTGGCAGGTCGTGACCAGCAGGATCAGAAGCTGTGGCTGAATTTTAATCGGGAAAGATGTGTCTGGGAGTTAACTAAGACAGAAACAGAACTCTGGAAAGAACCGGAAGATCCCTTGCTTGAAAAAATCAAAGAACTTGTAACAGAGATTACGCCAGAGTGGGCAGGAACTGCAACAGAGCTTGTGGAAGTATTGCAGGTGGAAATGCAGCCGAACGCATTATCACGAAAATTAAATGTCAGCCTGGAACGATTGATTCTGGAATATGGAATCCAGTATAAAACAGAGCGGGGACACGACGGAAGAAAAATTAGATTAACCTTTGTCGGAAAACAAGCGTGACGATATGTGACGGTTGTGACGGTATTCTATATAGCGCGTCGGTAGTGAAAATATCGTCACTATCGTCACGACCGTCACGGAAAGGAGAAACATGGAAAGAAAATCACAGGTGCAGATACCAAAAGATTTATTACTGGCATTGTTCCAGTATCATCTTGCCAGGAATGAGGAATATTTGCCGGAGATAGAAAAAGCATTGATGGAAAAATTAGACAGTATGGTAAAACGTCAGTTATATACAACATTCAAAACAGCATCAACCGAGGAAGAACGGGAAAAGGCAAGACAAGAGTATTTGGATAAGTGTGGAATGCATGAGAACTTTCGTTGGTAAAGATTTTGCCTGATTACCTAATAACAGGAGCGTGGCACGCACCTGTAGATAGCAAACAAGGAGAAAGCCGGTAAGGTGCAGTCGGGAGTTGGCTGGCGAAGTAAGGAGATTTTCAAAAGGGAGCCCTGATTCAGGGCGTCCTTGCAGGAACGATAAATGAAGGGAGAATAATCAAATGAGAGAAGGAAGATTAGGTTACAACAGTTATAACAAGAGATATGGCTTATTATCATCAGACTTATGGATTGATACGGGATTTCATTGCGGAGAATGTCTGGAAGTTCTAGTTGATGATCAGTGGGTAAAGACACGAATGGAAATGAATCTGGCGAGAGAATGGTATTTGGTTGGAACACCATATTGTGGAGATCTGGAGTATGTACGGGCAAGGATACCGGAATAAAGCGGACAGGAAGAGTAATAGTCGGTTTGTTGTTAGTGAAAAAATAAGCCCGGATACGGGCAGAAAAAGAGGGCGGATACGCCCAAAATGAAAAGCGAAAGCCAAGTTGTGGTAGATGTAAGAAGCATCTCACAAAGCCCTCGGCGTTTGAGAGCGAAATACACCCATCGCACAAATTAAAGATTTGTACTCAGGATATTTCGCCCTGCCGGGAGCTGTTCCGCCGACAGGTGGATAGTTCGTAAACGGATGCCGATGCATCCACTCACAAATGATATGGCAGAATTTATTTTGCCGAAGACAAGGAGGGAGTGCCTATCGGAAGAAATTCATTTATTCAAATGACAAAACTAAGCAATGTAAAAGGCAGGATCACTTATATATCCAGTCATGCAAAACAGGAAAACCTCTATGCAGTTTATGAAACCACAGAACGGAAATTCTGGCGGGAACTTGCAAAATGTAATCAGGAAGAATTTGCAAAAAGTGGAACAGAAGGAAAATGTATTGAGGCAAGAGAACTGATCATTGCTTTGCCAGAGAGTTTTACAGAATATCAGCCGGATAGATTGCTACAGCTTTTTACAAATCATTTTAAACAGAATTATGGAACAGAGTGTATTGCTGCTTTGCACCACAATAAAAGAAAGACCAATTATCACATTCATTTGATATTTGCAGAACGGAAACTACTGGATGAACCAATCATTAAGATTGCCAGCAGAAATATGTTTTATGATGAAAATGGAAAACATGTCCGAACCAAGAAAGAGATATTAGGAGAAGATGGCGAGATCCGAGAAGGCTGCAGTATTGTGAAGAAAGGAGAAGTCTATGAGAAGAAGCTGTTTACTGCGAAAGATGAACGCTTCAAGTGCAATTCATTTCTGGATGAGGTAAAGCATTCTTATACAGATTTAATCAATATTTATGTGCAGGACGAGAAACAGAAACTACAGGTATTTGAGCGTGGCAGTGTTTATCTTGCAACAAAGAAAATCGGAAAAAATAATCCGAAGGCACAGGAAATAGAAGCGGATAATCAAAAACGCCGGGAATGGAACAGAGCTGTTGATATGGCATTGATTAGTGGAGTGCCGGAACCGAAGATAATGGAAGTGAAGCGGAAAGAAATCACGGAGCCAATCAGGGAATCAATTGCCCGGCGTGGAAACAGACCACGATTATTTTCCAGAGTTGTAACAGTGGCTGTTGAGGCATTGGAGTTTTTGATAGCAAGTGTGCTTTTTAAGAAACCCAGGGAAGTGCCAAAACAGACAGAGCAAACGGAAGCAGAACACCCAGAGCATGTTGCTGAAAATAGCACGGCAGCAGTCAAGACAACAAAAGAAGAAAAGGCTGAACCGGAACAACCTAAAATGACGAGGCTTGCATCAAAGTATCTGAAACTATTTAAAGTGAATAAAGAACTGGAAGATCAAAACGGTGCAATTCAACAGAAACAAAAACAGCTTTCTGCAAAGAAGAAAGAACTGTCAGAAGTCACGGGATGGTTTAAAGGAAGAAAGAAAAAAGAATTGCAGAAAGAAATTGATGAACTGAAAAGCCAGATCAGAGATATGAGAGATTACCTTCCGAGGATTGTGCAGAAGATCGGTTATAGAAGTGTACAGGATTTTTTTAAAGATTTTAAGGCTTCTCAAACTGAGTATAGCGAGTATCGAACTGCAATAGCAAAATGGAAGAAAGAAACTGGCAAAGAGCCAGTAGCACATGGTATTAGAGCGAAGCTGGCAGAAAAGAAACAAGAAATACAGAATGAACAGAAAAATAAACCGCATACCCGTAGTCAGAACAAAGATCGGGGAGCAAGATAGGAGGACAATCATGGAGAAACACATTATGGGAGAAAATGGAATCAGCTATACTTTAGGAGAGGACGGTCTGTATTATCCAGACCTGTACCTCCAGGAAGAGACAGAGTATTCAATTGGAAAGTATGGAATGCTGAGAAAGTCATATTTGCAGGAGCATCGGAAGGGATTATATCTGGAGCTAGTACTTGCCGGGAAGTTAAATGAGCATCTGCATCAGGTTAACGAGGAATGCAATCAGATGATGGACAGACTTGTGGAGCAGATGAAAGAAAGGCAGGGAGTGATGGAAGAACTGAAAATGCAGGATCAGATGGCATGGGTTGGGAGAATGAATAATATCAGAGCTTGTGCAGAGGAGATTATATATAAGAGCATTTTGTATAGATAGATTCGATTGAGCATTCTATGATATTTTATTGAATGCGTCAAAAGAAAGTGAGGTACGAAATGATAAACAAATATGGATATGTTCGAGTAAGCACAAAGGATCAGAATGAAGATCGACAATTGGAGGCGATGAAGCAATTAGAAATTTTGGAGAAAAATATTTATGTGGAAAAAATATCAGGAAAGGATTTTAATAGACCAGTATATCAAAAACTGGTAAAAAAATTGAGAGCAGATGATTTGCTTTATATAAAAAGTATTGATAGGTTGGGAAGAAACTACGAAGAGATTTTAGAACAATGGAGAATCCTTACAAAAGAAAAGAAAGTTGATATTATTGTTTTGGATATGCCGTTATTGGATACAAGAAGAGGCAAAGATCTTATGGGGACATTTCTGAGTGATATTGTTTTACAGGTATTGTCTTTTGTAGCTGAAAATGAAAGAAGTAACATAAAACAGCGTCAGGCAGAAGGAATTGCTGTTGCCAAAGCCAAAGGTGTACGTTTTGGGCGTCCACCGAAGCCATTACCAAAAGATTTTCATAAGATATATAAGAAATGGAAAGATGGAAAAATATCAGGTGTAGTTGCTGCAAATGCTTGTAATATGCCGATTTCTACGTTTTTGTATAAGGCGAAGTCTTACGAGAATATTGAAAAATAAGAAAGAAGAGAGATTACAAAAAGGTGTACTTTTTTGCAATTTCTCTTCTTTTTTTACAAGTAAAATATTAAGCATATTATATAACGAAACATACAGATTTTCAATGTTTGAATATGAATTGTCTACAAAAATTACAAGCAATCCACATTGAATTATCCATTCAAAAAAGTACACTTTTTAAAAATTAATACTAAAGGAGGAGACAGAGTATGGACGAGGGATTGAAAAATTTAGTGACAAAAGCTGAACAAGGAGATGTAGATGCAATGATTATGGTTGGTGATTGCTATAACAGAGGATTGCACACAGAAAAAGATGATCAAGAGGCACACCGATACTATAAAATGGCTGCAGACAAAGGACATGTACAGGCTAATTTAATGGTAGCAATAGATTTATTAAATGGAATTGGTACATCTAAAGATAAAAAAGCTGGAACGAAGTATTTGCAAATAGCAGCTGATGGAGGGGCTGCATTTGGACAATATTTATTAGCTTCTATGTATAAAATAGGAGAGATTGGTCTTTTTGGAAGAGAACAGAAGGCTATGAAATATTTTGAAATGGCGGCCAAACAGGGAGATGCAAAATCTCAGGTGGAATTGGCAGATATGATAATGTTGGCAAAGAAATCTAAATATACATTGGATGACATGGTTTTTTGGCTGGTTTGTGCATATCTGCATGGTAATCAAGCTGAAGAAGAGAGCAATGCGGCTTTGCAGAGAATTAATCATTTAATTAGCAATGGAATACCAGGTGGAAAAGCATATGTAGAAAAAGTTTTGGATAATGTTAAACGGAATTATCAAGTATACCTCAAAAAACCATTTTAGCATAGTATATTTTTGATTAAAGGTGTTGTTGTCGGTGAAACAAAAATAATATTACAAAGGGGGAATATCAGGGGTAATTCCTTGAAAAATAACATGAAAATATCACAATTTATTATTGCCACAGAGCAGGATGATAATCCAAATACATATTTGCTATATAATACTCATACAACGGCATTTGTTGCAATGGAGAAAGAAAAATATAATAAAATCTTTATAGAAAAAGACTTTAAAGAGGATTGTGTACAACAACTTCATAAAATGGGATTTCTCATCGATGATG
>OIZF01000013.1_pt1 | contig 123842 bp, 145 predicted proteins | sample 1588471 | NCBI WGS metagenome assembly OIZF01 (sample SAMN03283279) | human gut metagenome | biome: human-associated habitat; material: feces | host: Homo sapiens | place: Peru | collected 2012
TAACAGATGAAATGGAAAAGTTCGAACAGTTACTAAAAAACAACGTATATAGATTGAAATAGAGGTGTTAGTTTGAATTATAAGCTAATAGATGGATCATTAAATGATGAAACAAACGTTATTGAAACAGTTCTAAAAAACAGAGGTATAAAAAATACAAAGCGATTTTTGAATCCAGATAAGACCGATACGTATCCTTATGCACTATTGAAGAATATTGACCTGGCGGTAAAATGTACAATTAAGCATATTCAAAACCATGATAAAATTCATATTCTTGTTGATTGTGATGTAGATGGATATGTATCAGGCGGTATGATATATCGAGCATTGATAAAAATTGATCCTACATTGAATATTACATATTCTTTGCATACAAAAAAACAGCATGGTCTTTCTAATGAAATTATCATCCCTGAAGATTGCCAGCTTTTGTTTATTCCAGATGCCGGAAGTAATGATGTAGAACAATGTCGGAAATTAAAAGAAAAAGGAATAGATATTATTATTCTTGATCATCATATCTGTGATGAGAAAAATGATGCTGCGATTGTAATAAACAATCAATTGTGCGATTACCCAAATAAGAATTTATGTGGAGCAGGAATTGTATATAAGTTTCTTGAAGCTTTAGACGATGAGCTGTGGGAAAATACAGCAGAAGATTTAATTGATGTTTGTGCTTTGGCAAATATTTCTGATGTGATGGATATGAGAGAAGTAGAAACAAGATATTATGTTACAAAAGGTCTTGCTCATATCAGAAGTAAATTATTTAAGGCTTTGATCGAAAAACAAGCTTATTCCATGAATAATGTTGTAAACATTATTTCAGTACAGTTTTATATCACACCAATTTTAAATGCAATGATTAGAATTGGAGACCAGGATGATAAAGATCTATTATTTAGAGCATTTATTGAAACTGATGAAGTTTTTAAATATAAAAAACGTGGAGAGCCAGAAGAGGTAGACGAGAATATTTATGATAGAGCTGCGCGCTTATGTTCAAATGCAAAAACGAGACAAACAAAAGAGGTAACAAAAGAAGTAGCAGAAGTTGACGCCTTAATCGAAAGAAACAAACTTTATAAAAACAAAGCCCTTTTTGTGAATGTATCAGATATTCTTGGAGAAACGTTAACTGGTTTAGTGGCTATTAAAATTGCAGAAAAATATAATCTGCCTACACTTCTTATGAGGCGACAGGCACCAAAAGAAAATGGAGAATTGTATTATGGTGGTTCTTGCAGAAACTTCGATAATAGTCCTATTGCAAGTTTAAAAGATGAATTAGTAAAGACAGGACTTTTTGAATATGTTAGAGGACATGATAATGCTGCAGGAATAAGTATTTTAAGAAACAATGTAGAATTAGCAATTAAAGAAATCAATGATAAATGGAAAGATATTGATTTTAAAGCACTTTGGAGAGTGGATTTTGATAAAGATGTAGAAGATATTGATATTAGTTTCATTAAATCTATTGATGATATGAAAGATATGTTTGGGCAAGGTGTAAAAGAACCTTTATTACATATTTCAAACGTTCCTGTATATAAAGACTCTACTATGATTATGGGAAAAAATCAAAATACATGGAAGACTATTTATAACGATGAGCTTGCTTTTGTAATGTTCAGCGTAGATAAAGATAATGATGAGGTTATAAAGAATTTCGAAAATAGAGAAGAGTGTTTTGGAGACTTGCTTGGCTATATCAATGTAATTGGAACAGCGTCTTTGAACAATTATAAAGGAATACTTACCCCACAGATTATTGTTAAAGATTATGAGTTTTTGAAAGTTATTTAAAAAATACGAAGGGTGGAATATAATGTCTAGTTCACTTCATAACCATACAGAATATTCTGTACTTGATGGTTTTTCACATCCAGAGGAATATTTAAAAAGAGCAAAAGAACTAGGTTTACATGCATTTGCTGTGACTGAACATGGCAATCAATATTCTTGGGTATATTTTGATAAACTCAAAAAAAAATATTCAGAAATAAAAATGATATATGGTGTTGAACTATATGAGTGTTTTGATATAAAAATTCAAGATCCTGATAACAAATATTTTCATTTAATCGCTCTCGCTAAAAATGAAAATGGTAGAATCGCTCTTAATGAAATCATCACCAAGAGTAATTTTGAAGGATTTTATTATAAACCGCGTGTGGATTTGGATATGTTAAGACCATACGCAAAAGATCTAATTATCATGTCTGCATGTCTTGCGTCTAAAATTTCCCGTGAAAGTGATTATAAGAAATGTCTTAATTATGTATATGAGTATAAAAGTATTTTCCCGTATTTCTTTCTTGAGATGCAGAGTCACCGTACCGAAGATCAGGCTGTATATAATCGAAAGATTTTACAATTAGCGGAAGATACGAACACGTTATTTACGATCACAACAGATAGTCATGCGGCAACAAAAGAAGATTTATATTACCAGGCGAGACATGTCCAAATTGCAAGAGACAGTGATACGATAGGAGAAACTTATGAAGGCTGCTATATGCAATCCAATGAAGAGATTCACGAAGTAATGGATCGGCAGATTGGAAAAGAAAATGTTGATTTAGGACTTAGAAATTCTGATCTAATTGCAGATTTAATTGAAGATGTAAATATGCCGTTTCAATCACCACAGCTTCCAACTTTCCCGTTACCGGAAGGGTTTAATACAAACTATGACTATTTAAAGTATTTATGCGAAGAAGGCTGGCAGAGGCGTGGAATCAATACTATGCAAAAAGAAGATCAAGAAGTTCGAAAGAAACGTCTTGACTATGAACTGGGAGTCATCCACCAAATGGGTTTTGATGGGTATTTCTTAATTGTATGGGATTTTATTAAATGGGCAAAAAGTCATGGAGTATATGTTGGTCCTGGTCGTGGATCAGGCGGGGGAGCAATTGTAGATTACCTTCTTGGAATTTCTGAACTTGATCCTATTACATATGGTTTGATTTTTGAACGTTTCCTTAATCCCGAACGTGTATCTATGCCTGATATTGATAGCGACTTTTCTGATCGAGAAAAAGTTGTAGGGTATTTGATGGACAAGTATGGAGAGGATAGAGTATGCCAGGTTATCAACTTCTCATATATTACACCTGTTGTTGCTATTAAAGATGTAGGAAGAATTTTAGGTATTCCATATAAGGTATGCGATAAAATTAGTAAGAAATTTATATATCCTACATTTGAAGAATGTATAGAAAATAATCCAACATTATATGAAGAATATGCTGATTGTAAAGAACTATTTGATATTGCGGGGAAAATCAGTGGAAGAGTGCGTCAGACATCAGTTCATGCCGGTGGTGTTGGAATTGTAGATACCAAAATTACTGATTATATGGCAATGAAACTTGGATCAAAAGGTGAACATGTTATTCAGGTGGATAAAAAAATTATTGAAGAAATTGGCATTATTAAGTTTGACTGCCTTGGTCTGGCGGACACATTGAACACAATTAAAGAATGTGTGGAATATGCCCATATTGACCCTTACGAGATTGATGTGAACAATTCAGAATTTCTTAAAAACAAGGATATGTACAAACTGCTGTGTTCAGCTGATACGAACGGAGTGTTCCAGGTTGAATCACAGGGCATGAAAGATCTTCTGTTAAGATTACAACCATCCAATCTGGAAGATGTGTCTGCTGTACTAGCATTATATCGTCCTGATAGTATGGGCGCACTTGACGAGTATATTGAATGTAAGCATGGTAGAAAAAAAGTTCACTATATTCATCCAGATATGGAACCAATTTTAAAAGATACCTATGGTTGTATTATTTACCAGGAAGAAGTTATGGAGATTGTACGTAAATTTGGAGGACGTACATATGGCGGTGCGGACAAGTTCCGTAAGGCTATTGGAAAAAAGAATCTTGAAATGATTAAAGAAGAATCAGCAAAGCTATATCAAGAAATTATTGATAATGGGTACGATGAAGATATTGCCAAACAGATTAGTGATGAATTATCTAACAAGGGGGGATATTGCTTTAACAAAAGTCATTCCGCATTGTACGCTATTCTTACTCTTCAAACCGCTTATCTTAAAACAAAATATCCTACAGAATTCTTTTGTGGAATTCTTAATCAAAAACGTGATGATTATGGGGCGTTAAATAAATATATTATTGATTCAAAAAACTTTAATGTAAAAATATTGCCTCCTCATATTAACCGCTCCGATAGAATCTTTTCTGTATATGACCAGAAAATTTTATTTGGTCTTGAAGCGATTAAAGGTGTTGGTGAAAAATTCGTTGATGGGCTTATAAAAGAAAGAGAACAGCGTAAATTCGATAATTTTGATGATTTTTATGATCGTATGAAGCCGTCAGTTTCTATTGTAATCAGTTTAACTAAAGCAGGTGCAATTCCTTGTAAAAATAAAAGAGAATTCCTGCTATCGTTTGCAAAATCCCAGTTTAAAGATAAAGAATATACACCCGTTTCTACATTACCGAAATTATCTGTATTAAAAGAGAAGTATGGTATAGATGGTACGGTAATCAAAGTAAAAGAAGATAGATTAAAACTTTATAACACTGCGAAAATGAAAGAGTTCTATCACAACCAGGAAGAAAAAAACAAGAAAGGTATTGAAGAATTTACTGAGAAATATTTGAAAAACGAACAGTTCTGGGAATTTGAAGCATTGTCTGTATTTATTACATATAATCCATTTGAAAAAGCCTATGAATTTATTGAAATGCCTTTTGAAAGTGTTGAAGATGGGAATAAAGGAATTATAGTCGGAATAATTGCAAATATTCAAAAGAAAAAGGATAGAACAGGAAAGCAGTTTGCATTTATATGGATGTATTCGGCTTTTGGCTTAATTGAAGTAACTTGTTGGCATACGCAGCTTAAACAATATGAAGATTTAATTAAGCGTGGAACTCAGGTAGCAATGCTTTGTTCCAAAAGCGATGATAAAGCAATTGTAAAAGAAATGAAGAGCTATGATCAGTGGCTCGAAGATAGACAGTTAAAACAGAGAATATCATAGTGGGGAATCAAATCTCCACTATGGATTATAAGAGGTGAAAATCTTGGAAGAAATTAAATTCAAATGCATTCCGGTTACAGAGCGTTATTATTCTAATGATTCATCATATGGAGTATTTGTTTTTCACACTAAGGATGATATCCCAAAATATGATGAAGTACCATCTGATCCTTTTTATGGATCTGAAAATAAAGGAATGAAAATGTCTATTCTGGCTGGTAACATGCAGCAATTATACGTAGGTTCGGAATATGAAGTTGTAGCAACATTAGAATACAACAACAAATATAAAAATTACCAGTACAAACCAAAGTCAATTGTATCTGTTGTACCAAAAACAGAAGAACAACAAAGACAGTTTTTGGAATCTATTATCACACAACGACAAGCGAATATTTTATTAGAACAGTATCCAAATATTGTACAGGATATTATCAATGGCACTGATAATGTTGATTTATCTATTTTAAAAGGCATTGGGAATTATACATATAATTCAATCAAAGAAAAAGTTCTAAACAATTATGTAATCTCAGACATTTTGGTTATGTTACAACCATTAGGGGTTACATTCAATAAAATTAAAAAGCTAATTTCTAATGAGCCTAATCCATCTTTATTAAAGGAAAAACTAATTGATAATCCTTATATTATGTTAGAAATTAGAGGCTTTGGATTTAAAACCGTAGATCAGTTAGCTTTGAAAATAAATCCTGACATTCGTATTTCAGCAAAACGAGTGTATGCATTTCTAAAATATTACCTTGAAGAATTAGGAAATAACAGTGGGCATACTTGGATAGATATAGGCCACATTGAAAGTGCAATCAGAGATAACCTTATAGAATGTACAGATGTTTATAAAACTATTATTGAGAATGAAAAGAAACATGAATCAATACTTCATGTTGAGAATAATAAAATAGGTCTAAAACAATATTTTGAAAAAGAAGAAGCTATTTTTGAAATTGTTAAAGAACTAAATGAATATGATCCTTTAAAAATATCGGAGAATGAGATTGAAGCAGGTATTTCTAAGTCGGAATCTGATCAAGGATTCTTTTTAACTGATGAACAGAGAGCTGTTGTAGAAAGTAGTATTAAAAATAATGTGGTCATTATCACAGGATCTGCTGGTACAGGAAAAACATCAATTTCTCGCGCCATTCTTAATATATATAAGCAGGCAGGTTATTCTATTGCATGTTGTGCTCTATCGGCAATGGCTGCACAAATAATCACGGAGGCAACAGGTTTTCCATCTTCAACTATTCATAGATTATTAGGATATGGTCCAAATGGATTTAGTTATAGTCATGAAGCACCGCTTAGTGAAGATGTAATTTTGGTAGATGAATGCTCAATGATTAATGTAGGAATTTTCTATGCGATCATTAGTGCCGTTCAAGGTGGTAAAAAAATCATTATGTGCGGTGATAATAGACAGCTTCCGCCAATTGGTTATGGGAATGTTTTTGGAGATTTACTTGAATTTAAGGAAAACTTTTCGGTTTATAAACTCACTAAAGTTTTAAGACAGGCAGAAAAATCTGGGATACTGATGGATGCTAATAAAATCAGAAGAGGAGTTTTTCCAATTAACCAGCCAGAACTTCGTATTATTAATGGTGAACTTCGAGACATGATTTATATGTTTCGTGATTCAAGAGAAGCGTTGCAGAATATTGCAATTAAAACATATATGAAGTCTATTGAAGAGGATGGGCTGGATAATACAATAATTATTACTCCAAGGCGTGAAAAATGTAATAACAGTGCATTAGAAATCAATAAAAAAATAACTGATCTTTTGTTCACAAAGTCTGATAAACACATGCAGTTTGGAGAACGTATTTACTATGTTGGATCAAAAGTAATGCAAACTGATAACAACTATGAGAAAAATGTCTTTAATGGGGAAATAGGTTATATCACTTCCATTTACGATACTGAAGTTGAAGGTAAAAATGTTATTCAATTTGATGTCGAATTTAAACTTGGCGAACAGACAAAAATGGTTACATATAATCGTAATGAATTAGATCAATTGGATTTAGCATACGCAGCAACCGTACATAAGGTACAAGGTTCTGGTTATAAAAACGTTATTATTATTATTGATATGACACATTATACGTTATTGGACACCTGTATGCTTTATACGGCTATTACAAGAGCAAAGAAAAGATGCTTATTATTAGCTGAACCAGCTGCATTTAAAATGTGTATGACGAACAATAAGAGTATTTCTCGTCAAACTTGGTTATCATTAAGAGAATAATGTATCAGGAGGTACAAAGCAATGAAATTCATTTCAAGATTATTGACTCATAATTTTACAAAGATTCCATTATTATGGATCGGTTTCAATCTGCAGAAATTTCGCCAGGATGGTCCAGAAAATTCTTGCTACTGTGAGCTACATCCTGAGTTAGAAAATGATCAGCATATTATCACGACTATGAATGAACTATGCGACTATATTCGAGAGAACTATGATATGGAGAAGATTGTATGACGGTAGGTGAAGCAATTTGGATTTTGTACCCTAAAACATCAGCAGGTGTGATTTATCAGATGAGGGAAGATGGTATGTCAGACGAAGAAATTTTAGATAAAGTAAATGAAGCATGTGTACTCGCATGTGAGATTATGAAGAAATATTTGGAGGATAATAATGCCGGTTAAAACAGAAGATAGAAACTCGCTTTGCTTATTCAACGCTGAAACTAATGAAAAGCTTGGAGAAGCTAACGATGTTAAGAGTATAGATCTTACAATCAATCAAAAAGATACTGTGAATTTTAAAGGTGAACTTATGAATCGAGAGCTAAGAGGGACATATGCTCTTAATTTCGAAGAACCGTTAGATACAGATGAGCTTTGTAAAATACTTGGCCTTGATGAAGCAAAAATGCCAGATAAGTATGATATTCAGGTTTCTAAAGTTGTTCAGTGTAGAAGACATAAAAAGAAGAGAATAAATAAGAAGTGGGCAAAGAAGTATGGATATAAGCAGACGCATGTTATTATGAAAGGTTGGAAAATGCACAGCAACCGCAATGGTGAGATTGAATTTGTAAAAGATGGAGAATGAGTAAGGAGGATTAATTATGCCAGTACATGACGATTTAGGTATTAGAATGAAAACATTTTATGAGCAGGTTCCAAAGACGAGATTGATACGGCGCTGCCCAGTCGCTATCAGAATTGACGGAAAAGCCTTTCACACGTTTACAAGAAAATTCCAGAAACCATTTGATGAAATTCTAATTAAATCAATGCAAGATACTATGAAATATCTTTGTGAGAATATTCAGGGATGCGTTTTAGGATACACTCAGTCAGATGAGATTACATTAATTCTTGTAGATTATAAAAAACTAACATCCGATGCTTGGTTTGATTACGAAGTGCAGAAAATGTGTAGCATCGCAGCTTCAATGACAACAATGGCGTTCAATAAATTTTTTGGAAATAATGTTGGAGATTATTGCACATATAATTCTGAAAGAGAAGATGATACACATAAACAATACGAACATACATTATGTTCAGCAGCCAATAAAGGAGCCATGTTTGATACTCGTTGCTTCAATATTCCAAAAGAAGAAGTCACTAACCTTGTATACTGGAGGCAACTTGATGCGACTCGCAATTCTATTCAGATGGTAGGACAGGCCAACTTCTCACATAAGGAACTTCAGAATAAATCATGCAATCAAATTCAGGATATGTTGATGACTCAGAAGGGTATTAATTGGAATGATTTCCCAGTCTACCAGAAAAGAGGTAGCTGTTGTGTCAAAGAAACAAATGAGTCTGGTAGAGGAAAATGGATTATTGATAAAGATATTCCTATTTTTAAAGGAGAAGATAAAGAATATATTGATAGACTAATTTTTGTTGGCGAGTAAATTGTGCTTTCATTGGAGGGCAATGTGAATGAGTGATCGTTTGAAAATACCGTATACTACATCATTTAAAGAAAAATATATTGTTCCAGAATCACGAGAAATTGATTTTGATACGGTAGAGATTTGTAAACTAAATAAAGATGGGACGCTTGGTGAAATCGCGCATGAATTTATGGTAAATAGAAATATATTTCCTAATGTGATTATCCCTGAATGGCAAATTAAAAATCAAGAATATTTCATAAAATACATATATTCACCAAAAGAAGATTTTTCATCAAAAACTGTAAATAAAATATATCGTGATTTTAGTTTGTCTACAGATTTTCAAAAACATAAAGAAATAGCGTTAGATCTACTTAAGAATAATAAGCAATATGAGACAGCAAAAATTGTAGAAAAATTATTTAAAGATGAGAGATGTTGCACTGTCAATTTTTTGGAGTGTTGAAAGTAGATATGAGAACAGGAGAATAATTATGGTAGAGAATATGTTAGACGTAGCCTCTGATCAGGATTTAGAAGAATATAAGAAAAATGCCTGTGGGATTCTTCGTAAAAATACACAATATGCAACGGAAAAAATTGTAGAGGAACTATTTAATAAAGAGTTGGAGATGAGAAGACTTATTAGGGTTTTAAACACCATTCCAAACTCATAAAACAGGAGAATAATTACATGACAAAAGAAGAGACAGATCAAATTATTAAATCCCAATGCCCAATGCGAAGGATTGTTACTGTAAAAGCAATCTATGACATTTCTGATCCTGTATTCAGAGAGCCTGGAATGTTGACAGATAAAAAACAAGTTGAAGAAGTAATTTTCAATGAAGTATCAAATATTTTTTTAGACAATGAAGACATCATGGATTTACAAGTAACATGTGAAGATATTTAAAACAGGAGAACAAATAATATGGAAGTAATGTCAGAAGTAAAAGTTTTTCAGGTAAAAATGAAGTGTGATAAGTGCAAAGAAGGTTATATGGTACGCAAAAATACCATTTTGACATGTCATCCTCCGTTATACTCTCATATATGTAATAAATGTGGACATGCTAGTAGTTATAGAAGAATTTATCCATACATGAAGTACGTTCCAGTTGACTTGGATAATAAAACAGGAGAATAAATAAATGAAGATCAAAAATATTAAAGATGTAGAAGACTTTCTGGCAACAGTAGACAAGTGTAGTGGAGATGTGATCTTGACATCGGTATATGGAGACAAACTTAATCTCAAGTCTAAGCTTACGCAGTACATTGCTATTGCAAAGCTGCTTGGAGAACATGGTGAAGAGTTAGAGTTGTGGTGTTCTGATAAGAACGATGAGAGTAAATTCTTTGAGATGTTTGCTGAACATCCTGAGATGGTATAGGAGAGTAGTTATATGTGGGATACTATAGGTTCTATTTATTATGCAGTTATGATATTTTCTGTTCCAGCAGCAATAGTTACATTACTTTTTTCCGTTGTTGCAATTAGTGAAGCTGATGAGGAAAAATATTTAAAATATTCTTTTGCTTTTGTAATAATTTTTTTAATGTCATTTGCATTTGAAGTATACGGAAATGGACATCTCAATAATATTCCATGGGAAGGTACTGAGGCCCACAGTCAGTAGAGAAGATTATATCACTTTCTGATAACAATTTAATATCTGGTCAGTTTTATTTGAGAAGAGGGTATATAGATCAGGATTTATGGTATCAGTATATGGTTGAATTAAATGACGGCGGGTTTGTGGCCAATAAAGTAAAGTCAACTGATACTACCTTATATTATAGTGATGGCAATTATAGAGTCGAGTGGTATACAAAGGAAAGGCATTGGTTATGGTTTTATGAAAAGGAAAATTATCATAAGATTTTTATTCCTGCCGGTAGTATTACAGATGAATATTCTATAGATTTGAAATAGGAGAATAAGTGTATGAAGCGTAAATTTGATTTTACAATTTATGATGATAAGGGCCTTTATAGGGACGTTATTCGTTTCTATCCTAGAAGTTCACATGTACACAGTTTTAATGATGATCCACCAACGAATTGGGAAGAGGTATATAAAGTATATTATTCTTGGGCTATAATTCGACAATATTATAAAAGCAATGACCAAAATAGTATCCAACCTAGAAGCACTAAAAAACTTTTTGATATGTCAATGGATGAATGCAGTAGAATACCAGATTTATCAGCAATAATCAAAGATGTTATGAATACTGGTAAAACTTTTGACTATCCAACTATGGGACAACCCGCTGGTGATTGGAAAATTGAAAGAACAAAATATTATGACTTTGATAATAAAAAGCATAAAATTTACAAATTTGAGGTATTCAACAATTGGACGAATCAAGGATTTAGATTCTGGCTTAAGAAAGACGAAGTTTCACAATTTTGTGATTGGTTAGATATGGTTAATCAGTACATGTTAGAGCATGGAGAAGGTGTTTGACATGATGTGGTACGCAGAAACGAAAAGAAATAACTGGCATCTAATTCGTGGATGGGATGCTATTGGATGGTACAGGCAATATCTTCGGAATAAATGGTGGGAATCTCTTACCGATGAAGAGAAGAAAAAGTATGAAGCTGAAATAGAACGGGAGTTCCAAAAACTTCAAAGGGCACAAGGTATTATTGAGACGATTAATAGAAGAATAATGAATAGATGGATGTGAAATAAGAATATTAGGGAGGTGTATTCATGTCAACACTTTATACAGCATTTATAGAAGATGGGACAATTACAAATGGAGCGGATTTTTTGAAACTTTGTACAAGAAATTTTGGAATTGCATCTGATATAAGAGATGAACCACTTCCAATTTTACCACCAATTCATTTTGAACCAGATCCGTATTATGAACAGACATATAAAAGAGCAGTGGAAAGAAATAATAAAGTTCAACATATGACTTTTGAGGAAGCAAAACAGGAGATAATCGAAAAATGTAAATCTGAAGCCGAATCTTCCAGAATATATTATGAAGATTGTATTGAAAATAATCATAAGTATTTAAAAATTAAAAAAGAAGTTTTGAATTGGATACCACCCACTAAAGAACATGAAAATATCAAAAAATTTGCTTTAGAGCAAATCGATACTTGCATCACGTCAGAAAAAGATCTTCGTAGATATAATCTAAAAGATACGGGATTGTACTGTACCGATAAAGAAGTACAAGAGTATTTAGATGATAAAAAGCAATACGAAAAAGATAATGTAAAAAGTGCGTATCAACGTTGGCAGGAAGCCATTAAAGATGCTGAAATAAAGAATCTTTGGATGAAACAATTTCTGGATAGTTTAAAAACAATTAGCGATAAAATAGAGGTGTAAAATTATGTTAGATTTTATTTTAGAGAGTGGGAAACGTTTAACATTAGAAGAAAATGGAGATATGTTGAATGCTAAATTATGGACAGAAAATGGAGAATATATGGATGAGATCAATTGGGATGTTGATTCGGTTGCCGATATGTTATTCACAGAAGACTAATGAAATGTCCGTTTCAGAAGAAGGTGAATAAATGAGTCTAATTGTATTATTTGTTATAGTACATATCATAGGAGCTATTATTACTATTATTATTCATTGTAAAAACGGCACAATGGAAGCTGCAAGCAAATATGGCGATGGCATTAGATTGGCAAGACCATCAGATGTTATCTTTATAGACTGTGCGGCATGGGAAATTTTGTGGTTGATGAGAATAGTGGATGATGTAGATTATTATATAAACATGAAAATCGAAGAACATTTTAATTATAATGAGGATAACAAATGAAATACGAATGCATTTATCATTCACGAGATTGCCAGGAAGAAAAGTGTCCTTGCTCGTTATATACAGATAAAATAGCTTTAACAAAAGAAGAAAATGAACTTACGAAATACTGTGGAGATTTTTGCCCAATATATTATGCCATTAAAAGCTATAACAGTGACTCACATAAATATCACAATACAAATGTAACATTGTCTTGCCCAACTGAAATGTGCAATGCGGTTACAAAAACTTTTATTTTAAGAAGAAGAGAAAGAATGAGAAATTTCATGAGGTGAGATAAATAGAAGAATATTGTAAATTATGTAAAGAATGCGAATATCTATATCATTGTTTCGGATTAGAAGTGGCGAACAAAATAAAGCGTAATGAAACATGGGATATGTATTTGTTGCCTAATAATTGTTTGGATTTTTATCCAGAAATAAAGTAATAGATTCGTGAGAGGTGAGATATGTATTTTTTTAAAGATTGTTTAGTTTGGTTGAGATCTGCTATGGAACATAGAATGGGCGCATATAATGTATCATTTTTGGAAGAAACTAATATGCATGATATGGCTATTACAATGTCCGCTGTACCTGCATATGCGCTACCAAAAAAGTTCACAGTAGGAGATATTGTTACATTAGGTGATATGTGTGGAAGATATACTTATCAAAGAACAGTCGCTATAAGAATATTTAAGAAAAATCTTGATGAAAAATATAAGATTATTGATGTAGAATATGCAAATTTCCCACGATGGCAATTTTGGAATAAGAACAAATATCCATTTGTTTATTGGGTAGAAAGAGTAAATGATGTTTTATAATAAAACCTTATTAGATGTTAAGTCTAAAATTGAGAAACAATTACGCCAGGATAAAGAAAAATATGAAATCGACAAGCAGAAATTCTATGCTGATCCTAAACATTGGGATAACAACAAGAGAAAAAGAGCTGGGTTGCATATGCTTAGGAGTGACAGTAATAAGTACAGAAATAAAAAGTTTCGATGTTTTAGAGTAAGTCAAGAACTTTTTGAAATGGTAGACAATTTTACTGACGAGTATTTAAAAGTCGAATGGGCTAATAATAGATTTTTTAATAGATTTGTAGAATTAAAAGATTTACAAACAGACAATACGGAAGGAGAATATACATATGAAACCAGTAGTATATTTTGATTTTGAAGATATTGGCAATGATCAAGTTTCTATCGATAAGAAGAGATTAAAAGAGATTCTGGATGAGGTTTATCAGGCAGGATATGAGGATGGTAAAAATTTTAATACTCTTCGTTGGACCCCACCTGTTCCAAGTAACCCTGTAATTCCAAATGAAATTTGGGGAAATACAAAAGGATCAGCAACTACTTCAGAAAAACAATATGGATCAAGTGTTACTTGTAACGATGTGATGAAGTCAGTGCGGTTATAGGAGGATATATGAAAGTAGCATTAACAGGTCATAGACCACAAAGACTTGGGCTTCCAGATGACGAGATGGATAACGCCTGGGAGAAAATCGAAGAATGGATTACGAAACAGCTTTTTGAAACGAATGAAGTTTCTTATTTAAATGGAGAAAATTTAGATGTTTATTGTGGCATGGCTTCTGGAAGTGATTTTGTATTTGGAACTGTAGCCGCATTAGCAAAAGTAAATAGAATTATTCCATTAGTGTTACATTGTGTTCTGCCATGTAAAAATTATAATTCATCGCATCCATTTTATAAAGACATGAAGAAGTATGCAGATGAATGGGTAGAATTATCAGATGAATTCTATAAAGGCTGTGATAATGTAAGAGATCAATACATGGTTGATCATTGTGATGTATTATTAGCAATTTGGGACGGAAACAAATCTGGCGGTGTTTGGTCTACGATTCGCAAAGCTCAAAAGGCTGGTAAGGAAATTATTTTCTGTCCAAAAGAAGTTTTAGAAAATCTTTAATGTTTCTTGAGCGTTTCTGCTCAAAAAATCCGGAATAAATAAAAGAATAACAAATCAGAAAGGAAGTAAAGCGCAGCTGCTGTAAACCATATGGACTTTCTGGTAAATAAATGGTATATCAAGGGAGTAAAAATAGATTAGCTAAATTTTTAGTGCCAATTATTCAAAGATATATTGATGATAATAATATAAAAACTTATATAGAACCTATGTGCGGAAGTTGTTCAATCATTGAAAAAATTAAATGTGAAAATAGAATTGCTTCTGATGTAAATGATGAATTAATAGCTTTATTACAGTATGTAAAGTCAGATCCTATTTTATCAATTGCCCCAATAGATTGCGATTTTGAGCATTATGCAGAAGTCAGAGAGAATAGAAGGTTAGGAACTAATAAATATTCTAAAGAATATACAGCTTTGATTGGATACTGTGGATCATATGGTGGTAGATATTACGATGGAGGTTGGGGGAAAGACAAGACAGGTAAACGTAATATTTATCAAGAAAGAGTTAAAAATTTAAAAGAAGATTCTCCATTACTTCAGAATATTGAAATAATGTGTTGTGATTATTCGAATTTTGCAAATTACAAGAATTGTCTTTTTTATTTTGATCCACCTTATTTTGGAACAAAACAGTATTCTAAACAGTCAATAGACTATGATTCTTTTTACGATTTTCTTCGTAAACTTTCAGAGAATAATATAGTATTAGTAAGCGAATATAATATGCCAGATGATTTTACTTGTATTTGGCAAAAAGAACGTAAGGTACTACAAAAATCAGATAGGATTAGTGGTGATACAGCTACAGAAAAATTATTTAAAATAAAAGAATAATAATACGAAAGGAGCAGGAGATTTGCTGCAGCATTAAATCATGGTTTGCTCTGAGTATTAGATGTTAGAAATCAACAAAATTTACAATGAAGATTGTCTTGAAGGTATGAAGAAAATTGATTATAAGTCAATAGATGCAATCATCACAGATCTTCCTTTCGGAATTACCAGTCGCAATAAATGGGATTCAGTTATTCCATTTGAACCATTATGGGAACAGTATGAAAGAGTTATTAAGGATAATGGAGCAATAATTCTATTTGCAAATGGTATGTTTACTGCAGATCTGATGCATAGTAATAGAAAGCTTTGGAAATATAATTTGATTTGGGAGAAAACTCAACCAACGGGATTTCTAAATGCTAAAAAAATGCCATTACGTTCACATGAAGATATCTGTATTTTCTATAAGAAACTTCCTACATATAATCCACAAAAAACAACTGGACATCCAAGAAAAGTTAGCAAAGCAGAGCATAAGACTAGTTGTAAAGAGACTACTGATTATGGAGAACATGGTCTTACTACTTATGATAGTACATAACGATACCCTAAGTCGGTATGGACGTTTGCAAAAGATATTCAGAAGTCAGCTCTGCATCCAACACAAAAACCCGTTGCCTTGATTGAGGAACTTATAAAGACTTACACAAATCCAGGAGATTTAGTTCTTGATTCATGTGCAGGAAGTTGTACAACAGCAGTTGCAGCTATGAATACGAATAGGAATTACATATGTTTTGAGAAGGATAAAGATATTTTTGAGATAGGAAGTAAAAGAGTAGCAGAATATAGCAATCAAGAAGTATTAATGAGTGTAATTTGAAAGTTAAGAAATCGCACTTTCATTGGAGAATAAATTAGTGGGTAAAGCAAAAAGAAAACCAAGACCACAACCACCAGGTTACTTCTGGTTAGACAGAGATAATTGTTGGCGGTGTAAAAACAAAAATAACTGTACTAATTGTAAAGCACTTAAACGGCAGAGAGCAAAAGATAGGCAAAAAAGAAAAAAGATAGTAAATTGGCAACTACAGAAGGAGAAGAATTATGACATACGAACAGTTAAAAAATATTATTGAGAAAAATAACATTCCAAAAGATGTACATTTGATGTCTAATAGTGGTTGGGAATGCTGTGCTACAGAGATGGATGGTGTTTTGTGGAATCCAATTTATAATGAAATCCATTTTACACAAGATACAGAATTTTATACAGATGCGCCATATCATTGGCCGTATAAAAGAGACGACAAAGGTAGTAAAAATGGAGAACATCGTGACGGTTGGATTATTTTAAATTAGAAGGTGAAGAACAATGAAAATCATAGTAGATAAGATGCCAGAAAAACCAGAAGATTGTCTGTTTTCTACATGGAATTTTAGCTGTTACACCTGTGAATATGGCGCAAACTGCGATGTAAAAGAGTGCAATATTTTAAGACCAATCTCTGATTTTTCAGCATTAGGTTTAATTAAAGGTCAAAATAATACTTATACAAAATTTCCTATTGTTCCAAGAAAATATTTTAAATAAGAAAGCACAATAAATTATGAATAAAATTTTAGAATACAAAGGTTATAAAACCAGAATCGTCTACAGTCAAGAAGATGATGTCTATTGTGGAGAAATTATCAATATCAATGATTCCGTTAGCTTTCATTCTGAGAATATTTCCACAATCGAAGATGAGTTCCATAAAGCTGTAGATGATTATATTGAGTTATGTAAATCAATTGGCAAAAACCAGAGATAGGATGGTGACAGAATGGCAAAATTTTCTATTTTAAAAACGATTATTGATTCGGAAAAAATCATGACCGAAATCCAGTTATATGAAAATTCACAGAAAAGATCACCGTACATATTTGTGAATAGCAAGATGATCGATTCGTTTTCAGCAACTTCACCAATGGATAGTCCAGGATTAGGAATAAATTATTTAGGAAAATATAAAGGATGTAAGGTGTTCCGTAATGACGATCTAAAATATGGCGAAATGGAGTTGAGATAATGGCAAAACAGTATAAGTATTATGCTTGCTGCAAGGATATGTATGGAAACGGCGTAACATGTACAGGAAAAGATACGGCAGCAGAAGCTTATAAGGATTTAGAAGAATTAAAAGAGCATGATGATTTGATTTTTATCGGCGTGATTAAATGTGCTGATAATCCTTTAGGGCATATTTGCCATCTGAATGTAAAGGAGTAGTATATGGGAAAGAACAAACCAAGGCATGATCCCAACAAATGGCAGAACAAATTAGGAGATAAATGCTGTTATTATGAAGGATATAATGAACATTTTTGGTGCGAACATGGATACGATATCACTAAATGCGGTGGCAATCCTCATAATTGTTGCAAGGTCAAATATCAAATTTTAGCAAGCAGAAGTGATATTCAGAAAAATAATGGAGTTGGAATTACCCATAAACATTATTAACGAAGAATAGAACGTAAAGAAATGGAGTGGATTTCTCAATGTCAGTTATTGAGGTTTGCGATATATGTAAGAAAGAAGTCAAAAAATATAATGGTATTACAGTCAAGGCATATGATACACATCCTGGACCAAAGGATGATCGACAGACTAATTTTGATATTAGAATTTGCAGCGATTGTAAAAATAATATTATAAGATATTGTAAAAAGAAGAAAACTTCTATAATCAGTAAATTCTTAGAGCAGTTCAGCTCAGATTCCCAAGAAGAAAAGTAGGTAAATTATGCAAAAAATATATTGTAAAAAGTGTAATTCTACATCATTACATATAGAAAAAAAGGTAATAACACAGGTTTATATTGCAACACCTGCGGTTCATGGATTAAATGGCTTTCAAAAGATGAAGTAAGAGCATTTGAATATCAGAATGAATCAAGAAGCTAAGATGTGGTAAAACATGATTTTGTTATAGAAGAACTAGATAGATTTGTAGAATATTTAGATAAGGCTATTGATCAAGAGTTTTCCGTGGAACCATTATCTAAGATGGACGCCATAAGAAAATCTTCTTATTGTTTAGGTTTAGAAAGAGATAAAAATGCTCTTATAAATATTTTGGCAGGTAGAAAATTCGATGATTGTGAATAAAAAACGATTAACCAAAAAATGATGACTTAAAAAACACTGTAAAATGGGCATTTTTTGAGGGTGATTTTTCAAAATTTGCCGATGAAAGTTCAGTTTCATCAGAAAGGATAAATACATATGAATTCAAAAGTATTAAAGAAGAAATATGTAGGATATTTAACTAAATCAGGAAAATATATCTCTACAGGATTAGTTTTCAACATTAACAACTGGATTTATAAAATTACAACAATACCATATGGTGGAGGTGCCTAGTGAAGAATATAATGCTAGATTTCATGATGGGAATAATTTGTATTCTATTAGTAATAACAGTAATTGGAATGCTTGCGCTTCCGTGTACGTTAAGTGCTTGGTCAGCAATGAGATTAAATGAAAAATGGGAGGAGAAGGAAGAAAATGAAAACGGTTTTTAATTGGATTGGCGATGATTGGAGAAGAGTAAAGAATCATTGCCGTACAACAGATAACAAAGATTTTACAGAAAAAGATGCTACAGATATTTTTAAGAAAAAACTGCTTATTTCTGAGCATAGTCCTATTAGATTGCTTGAATTTGATTGGACTTGGAAAGCAATTAAATATTGGTTGAGTACAGAAATGAGCCGTCACAAATATGAAAAATTTATATCTACAGCAAGAGACGATAGAGGATTTTCAGAACTTAATACTGAAAAAGGTTATACAGTATGGGATGAAACTACAAAACAGAATATTGAATATCATCCATTATCCAGAGATGACGCTCCACAGAAAAATTCTGTAAATTTTGATGGTTATGCTAACATGCAGAATTTAATTGATGTTTGGCGTAAGAGATTATGTTTTTGTTGCACTAAAGACGCAAGAGAATTGGCAGAAGATTTTAAAATAACATTACATAAAACACATCCGGCAGAATCTGATGTACTCACACCAAACTGCATATACAGATTTGGTTGTCCTGAATTCAAAACATGCGGATATATTAAGAGGTTTATAAATTGGGCAAAAGATAAATATGGTGATGTAGATTTGGCGGATATCCAGAAGAGATACGATCTGTATAATGAATATTTCTATGAAACACATAAAGAGGTGAATACGTTATAGCAGGTAAAAGAAAATATAGTTGCAATTATAATTATTTTGATGTAATTGATTCACATGATAAAGCTTATTGGTTAGGTTTTATTTTAGCAGATGGATGCGTAATGCATCATATACGAATTAGGCACTTAAAATGATGTTTTCAACGCCTTATTTACCACTATTAAAGATTCGTTAGAATGGGCGTATGATGTAGAAAATAAGGAATATGCAAGTTTTATAGACGGAGTTATTTGTTTTGGCAGTAATCTGTTAGAACAATTAGATAAGAAAGAAAGGAGCGAAAATGGACAAAGTACAGAGAATTAAAGAGCTTATTACAGTTCTAAATAATGCTCGTAATCAGTATTATAATAACTCAAATAGTCCAATGAGTGATTATGAATACGACAATCTGTATGATGAGTTAGAGCAGTTAGAGCATGAAACGAATATTATTTATGGTAACTCACCTACCCAGACAGTAGGGTATGAAGTAAAGTCAAAACTGGAAAAGATAACACACTCACATCCAATGTTATCTTTGGACAAAACCAAAGCAACAGATGATCTAGTTAAGTTTTCTGATGGAAGAGATTGTATTATTTCTTTAAAGTTAGACGGATTAACAACACTATGTACTTTTGAGAATGGCAGCTTAATTCAGGGTGAAACTCGTGGCAATGGTGAGATTGGTGAATTGATCACTCATAATGCTAAAGTCTTTGATAATTTACCGCTAAAGGTTTCAAATACGCATAAGTTTGAAATCGAAGGCGAAGCAATTATCACCAAAGAAGATTTTGAAAAGATCAATAGTAAATTAGCAGAGGACGATAAGTATAAGAATCCAAGAAATCTTGCTTCTGGATCGGTACGTCAGCTGGATAGTAAGATTGCAAAAGAACGTCATATAAGATTTGTTGCATGGAAAGTGCCATATGGATTTACAAGATTTACTGATGGATTTAATTATGCAAAAGAGCAAGGTTTTGAAGTTGTTCCATACATTCTTTATAACAGTGATAAAGATGACATTAATAAGATCATTGATGAATTAAAAGCTGTCGCAGAAGAAAAATCATATCCTATCGATGGTCTCGTTATTACATACAATGATGTAGAATATGGTAAATCTCTTGGTATGACAGGACATCATCCGAGACATTCCTTAGCATTTAAATTTTATGATGAGGAAGTTACAACCACATTAAAAGATATTGAATGGGGAATGGGTAAGACTGGCGTTTTAACTCCTGTTGCGGTCTTTGAACCCGTGGAACTAGAACAGACAATTGTTGAAAGGGCTTCATTGCATAACATTTCTATTATGGCTGATCTTTTACATAAACCATTCAAAGGTCAGGAAATTGGCGTATGCAAGAAAAACCAAATTATACCGCAGGTGACATGGGGAGAACATTCAGATAATAATTCTGATGTATCATTTATCTCCATTCCTGATACTTGCCCTATCTGTGGTGGTAAGACTCAGATTATAAAAGAAAATGACTCCAAACAGCTTTTTTGTACTAATCCAGATTGTAAAGGTAAACTCCTTGGAAAACTTACTCACGCAGTAAGCCGCAATGCATTAAATATTGATGGCCTGTCAGAGTCAACAATCGAAAAATTCATTTCTCTTGGTTGGCTCACTTCTATTAAAGATATTTATCATCTACATTCCCATGAAAAAGTAATGAAAACTCTTGATGGTTTTGGCAAAAAATCTGTAGATAAACTCCTTGATTCTATTAATGTAAGCCGTAATACAACTCTAGCTCGTTTCTTGTATTCGCTTTCAATTCCACTTTTAGGTAAGACAGCAAGTGCTGCAATTGCAGAAACAGTAGATGGTGATTACGGAACATTCATTCATGTAATGACTATAAAAGGAGCAGATTATTTCAGACATCTGCCAGGTGTAGGAGATTCTCTTATTGACTCTATGAATACTTATTTCAAGAAGCATATGGATGATGTAATGGGTCTTTCTACAGAGTTTATCTTTGAACTGCCAGTATCTCCACTAAAAGAAGCTATGAATGCCGTAGACTCTAAAAAGTTGGAAGGTAGGACATTTGTCATTACTGGTAGTTTAAATCACTATACCAATCGAGACGCTGCTAAAGCGGAGATCTTGGCATATGGTGGTAAGGTATCTGATACTGTGAGCGCCAAGACTTCATACCTCGTAAATAATGATATTAATTCTAGTAGTTCGAAGAATAAGAAAGCAAAGTCACTTGGAATTCCGATTATCACAGAAGAAGAACTAATGGCAATGATTCACTAAGAAAGGAGAATATATAAATGGAGATGACTATCCAATTAAATAATGTTCAGGATGCAGGTTTATTTGTTGCTCAGTGCAATGAATATGCAGAGAATATCGACTATAGATTCGATCACTATATTGTCGATGCAAAATCATTATTAGGTGTGATTTCAGCAGGATTTAATAAAAAATGTATCGTTTCTATCAATACATCTGATTCTGTTGTTCTGGATAAATTCTATAAAGACATGGAAATGTGGAGGAATAACATATGATTTTTATTGCAGGTAAGACTTGTAGTGGAAAAACGAGAATTGTATCTGAGCTTTGCAAAAAGTTCGGATACAAGAAAATTGTCACATACACTACAAGACCTATTAGAAATAAGGAAGTAGATGGAATTGACTACCATTTTATTTCCGAAGAAGAGTTCGAAAAAAAGATAGAAGAAGGATTTTTTGCAGAATATAAGGTATATGATGCAGAATTTGGTAGATGCCATTATGGTGTAGCGACAGAAGATGTAGTAAATGCTGGTCCAAAAGATTTGCTGATTGTAACACCGGCTGGATACAAAGACATCACCGAGAATTATTCTGTGCAGCATAAGTTACTTTATATCTATGCTAATAATTCTACCATTAAGAAAAGATTAAAGGATCGTGGAGATGATGATAAGGAAGCAGAGCGTAGGGTAAAAACTGATAATGATGATTTTAAAGGCTTTGAAACTGTAGTAGATAGAATCTGCTATAACAACTACAATGACGATCTTGACCAGACATTAAACTATATTAATGAATATCTGGAGGATCATGTATGATAAGAAAGAAATTATTTTTAGATTTTGATGGTGTGATCGCAAATACTATTGAAGGAATCATTTCTTTATACAATGAAGATTTTGCCGCTTATCCTGATTTTCAGTATGTCCCTTGGTGGAGGGTGGAGACATGGTGCTTTAAAGAGTGTAAATGTGCTACACCAGATTATATTGACTGCTATTTTAATCAGCAGCGATTTTTTGACAGGCTAAACTTTATGCCGTGGGCAAAAGAAGTTATCTCAATTCTCTGTAAAGCCTATGATGTAACAGTTGTATCTCATGGGTATTCACCTAATTTACTTCTCAAAGAAGCTTGGATCAAAGCACAATTCCCTGATATTAAATTCATTGGTGTAGATTTAGATAAACATAATGATAAATCGTGTGTAGATATGTATGGCGGTATCTTTATCGATGATAATGCTAACAATCTTAGAACATCAAATGCTCAGTATAAATTCTGTTTTGGTGATTTATATGAGTGGAACAAAGATTGGTATGGAGAAAGATTATATAACTGGACAGACGTATATCTTAAGCTGATCGGTGGTGATATTAAATTTTGATCACTAATTCAGAAATGCTTGCAAAGGAATTACTTAAGGAAAATGATTTTATCACTGTAATGCTAAATAATAGAGAATATATTATTGAGAACATCGGAAGGGTATTTGGATGTGGTGACACACCAAGTTCTCATAGGTGTTTAAAAATTAGAGAAACAGGAAGTGGGTGTTTGTTAAGATGACAAAGAATGATAAGAAGTTGCTTATTGAGTTAATCTGTGAAAAACAGACCAAGATGATTGCCAAGGATCATACAAAGTATTCGTCAGAAAAATATAAGCATTTGGAAAAACTTAAAGTGCTAATTAAGGATATGTGAGGTGGTATATATGGCTGATATTACCATGTGTTTAGCGGAAAAGTGTCAAAAGAAGGATAAATGTTATCGATGTACGGCAGTTCCAAATTATCACCAAAGTTGGAGTGATTTAACGAATTTCTGTAATGAAGATAATAATTATAAATTTTTTATCGAAGATTGGCGAACAATCGTAGATGCATGTAGAAAATAGGAGGATGAGAGATGCAGGTTATTAAAAGAGATTGTACAGAAGTACCATTTGACAAGTCTAAAATTTCTTCTGCTATTTTAAAGGCAATGAAGAATGGCTCAGGCATTGTAAAACCTAAAATTGCAGAGGATATTGCGACAGAAATTGAACTAGAATGCAAGGATAAAGACGAGGTAAATATTTCCGAAATTGAATCAATGGTTTACGATAAACTAATCACAAAAAAACAGCGTCTTACTGCAAAAGCATATGAGGGTTATAGAAGCATCAGAGAATTTCAGCGTGAGAATAGTAATACGACAGATGATGAAATTTTAAGATTAGTAGAAGACCTTGATGAATATTGGAAAGACGAAAATGCTAATAAAAATCCCGTGTTAAATCCAACTAAAAGAGATTATATTGCTGGATCGGTAAGTACAGATGCAACCAAAAGATATTTACTTTCACCTGAAATTATTCAGGCTCATATGGAAGGACAGATTCATTTTCATGATGCAGATTACTTTATCCAGCATATGCATAACTGCGGATTAGTTAATCTTGAAGATATGCTTCAGAATAATACTGTAATTAGCGAAGTGTTAATTGAAAAACCACATGCATTTTCTACTGCTTGCAATATTGCTACACAGGCAATTGCACAGATTGCTAGTAATCAGTATGGTGGACAAAGTATTTCCTTAGCTCATCTGGCTCCATTTGTAGATATCAGCAGACAAAAAATTCGCAAACAGGTAGATGAAGAATTAACCTTAGTTGAAAATATCTATGTATTATCTAAAGAACAGTTAATTAATAATATTGTCGAAAAACGATTAAAAGAAGAGATTGAAAAAGGAATTCAGACAATCCAGTATCAATTGGTAACTCTTATGACAACCAACGGACAGGCCCCATTTATCAGTATTTTTATGTACTTAAATGAAGCAAAAAATGAACAGGAAAAATATGATTTAGCTTTACTAATCGAAGAAATGCTTCGTCAGCGAATTTTAGGAGTAAAAAATGAAGACGGGGCATATGTTGCACCCGCATTTCCTAAATTAATCTATGTTCTTGAAAATGATAACATCCAGGAAGATTCACCATATTGGTCTTTAACACAGTTAGCTGCCGAATGCTCTTCTAAACGTCTTGTTCCTGATTATATCTCTGAAAAAATGATGCTTGAATTAAAAGGCGATGTTTACACTTGCATGGGTTGTCGCAGTTTTCTTACCGTAGATCGCTTTTCTAAAACATGTGGGAATATTTCCAATTCTAAAAATTTTGATCCAACCAAACATAAATATTATGGAAGATTCAATCAAGGTGTAGTAACAATTAGTTTACCGGACATTGCTTTGTCTTCTGAAGGCGATTTCGATAGATTCTGGGAGATTTTTGAAGAAAGAACAGAATTATGTCACAAAGCATTAAGAGCAAGGCATGATCGTTTGTTAGGAACTTTATCAGATGTAGCGCCTATTTTATGGCAGCATGGTGCATATGCAAGATTGAAAAAGCATGAAAAAATTGACAGACTTTTATATGATGGATATTCAACAATCTCATTAGGTTATGCTGGTTTATATGAATGTGTAAAATATATGACAGGTCATTCCCATTCAGATGAAGGCATTGGGGAAGAATTCGGATTAAAAGTTATGCAGGCATTAAATGATAAATGCAACCAGTGGAAAGAAAAAGAGAATATTGATTATAGTTTATATGGATCCCCAATTGAGAGCACAACGTATAAATTTGCAAAATGTTTAAAATCTCGTTTTGGAAATGATGTCTTTGTAAAATTAGATGGGTTTGACAGAAACTATATCACGAATTCATATCATATTCCTGTATTTGAACCTATTACTGCATTTGAAAAATTAAGAATTGAATCAAAATTCCAGAAATTAAGTCCAGGAGGAGCAATTTCTTACATCGAGGTTCCGAGTATGAATCATAACATCCCAGCTTTATTGGAAGTAATTAAGTTCATTTATAACAATATTATGTATGCCGAAATCAATACTAAGAGTTGTTATTGTGAGAAATGTGGATATGATGGTGACATTCCGTTAGTTGCAGATGAAAACAACAAATTAAAGTGGGAATGCCCTAATTGTGGGAATACTGACAATACTACGATGGATATTGCTTTCAGAGTATGCGGATATATTGGAACTGCAAAAAATGGTGGAAACCAAGGAAGATATGGAGATATCCACGACCGTGTTTACCATCTTGACGATGTTGAAGATGAGGAGATTTAAATGAGATATGCTTCTATGAGATCTATGGACATTACAAATGGAGAGAACATAGGAGTATCTTTGTTCGTCCAAGGCTGTCCTTTTCAATGTTACAATTGTTTTAATTCAACAGCATGGGATTTTAATGGTGGAAAAGAATGGAATAATGATACAAAAAAACACTTTTTAGATTTAATTGACAAACCGTATATAAAAAGAATATCAATTCTTGGAGGTGAACCATTAGCGTCTTCAAATCTTGATGGTATCTTAGATCTTTTGCAAGAAATTCGCACTGAATATCCTGCTTCTCCAAATTTGACCCCTGAAATTCATTGTAAAATGGGTGATTTTTCATCACAAAATTTCGATCAAATCCGCCTTTTATATCCCGCAAAAACAATCTGGCTATATACCGGTTATACATTGGAACAGATTTTACAACCATTGCTTATCAATACAATTCCAACAGAAGAGGAAGAAAAGCGTATTGACATTGTAAAAATGGTAGATGTTCTTGTAGATGGACCATATGTAGATGCACAGAGAGATGTAACAACGAAGTGGCGAGGTAGCAAAAATCAGCGTGTTATCAATATTCCAGAAACATTAAAACAACAAAAGGTGGTCTTATATTGTGACTAAAGAAGATGTTCATAAAAAAGACATCCTTTACTATGCAAGAGCAATTCCACAGACAGGAATTTTTGAAGTCTGTGAACTAATTATCCGTACTGTGGAAGATGATTATTTTGTAGGGAGTGATAAGCGTGATCGTCACGCTTACCTCCTACATTATACTGATTTAGATAAAATTGTATTTCAGGACAGGAAAACAGCCTTGCAGAAAGTAAAGAAAGCAGAAAAGAATAAATCAACGGTGAAACACGAAACATATTATGAAGAATACTAAGAGGTGAGATTACGAGTTTTCTAATTGATAAATTCAAAGGAGTCTACAGAATTCTGGCTCCTATTGACCTAAGCAAAAATGACTTTCCACGAAAATTAAATGGTACATATGAAGATATAGACCTATATATCGCTTGCCAGAATAACATCCAGATTTTTTATCAAGGAAGAAATGTGCTGCAAGCATATATCCCTTCCATTGGTCGTGGCAATAACATTATCAAAGCAATCAATGAGATTGATCCAAGCATGATTTTCAATATCAGGAAAACTGATGCAGAAGTAACATTCGAATTCAAATTTGTCGATTCTGACAAAATTATCCCATTATTAAAACCTAGAACAAGTGGCGCTGGCATTAGTCCTTATAGTGCGAAAAACTTATGTCGCAGCACTTATATTATCCCAGACGAAGATTTAGTTGTCTACAAAGAAATAGTGGCTAAATTACCTCGTGAGCGCATTTTAGAACTAACGCATAGCACCAATTCATTTTTAAAATCATTAGTCACTAAAAAGCTCACTTGGGAGCAGCTTCGTGCGGATATGAAGTTCAAAGGTTTAAAAAGTAAGGAATATATTCATTCCATCGGTAAATGGGATAAGTACATTGCGTACTTAAATAAAAATATTTTGGAGAATAAGTAAATGGAATTGAAATTATATAAAAATGTAACTCCTGACATGCTTATCAAAGCTGGCTTCAAACCATCCTATTCATTGAAGAATATTTTTCGTTTTAGAGAAAAATTATATAAGGATAGCATTACACTAACTATCAAAATTGATCTCGCAGACGATGAGTTTCCTATTGAATGGGATGTACTTGATGCCAATACAGGAATTACATATACGACATTCTACTATACACCTAATACCTGCAGAGACCTCGTAAGAGAAGAAGTTATTAGGAATTTCAATGAGGTTGTCACCGAATTAGATAACAGAAAAATTTTATACATGGAGGAATAGAATATGGAGAATATGAGAGTAGCAGAATTCAAAAAGGTTAGCTTAGAACAGTTTAAGAAAGATATGACTGATGCTTTTGGTCACAAATATTTTGACGAAGAAATTGAAGAAATGTACAGCCACATCAAACTTCCTATCAGAGCAACCGCTGGCAGTGCAGGTCATGATTTCTTTGCACCATTTGATTTTACCATTGAGCCAGGTGAAACATTAAAGATCCCTACCGGAATTCGTTGTCAGATTAAAAATGGTTGGTATTTAGCACTTTATCCGAGATCTGGTCATGGATTTAAATACGGCATCAAGCTAACTAATGGGGTTGGGATTATAGATAGTGATTATTACTATTCTGATAACGAAGGTCACATCATGATTAAACTTGCTAACGATTCCTGCATCAATAAAACATACAGTGTTCCACAGGGACAGGGATTTTCCCAGGGTATCTTTATGCCGTATGGTTTGACAACGACAGACAATGTAACCGAAGTTCGTAACGGTGGTTTCGGTTCAACCACTGATATTCATGAAGCTGCACTCAGAGGATAAAAATAAAATAAATCTGAGAATATAAATATGTCGGATGGTGGAGTGAGAGATAGGATATGGTATCCGTGTTCGATGAACAGTCGGTGGTTCGATTCCATTCAGCTCCTTTTAGATATCCGACTTGCTATAAGGCTGTAAGAGGTTTTATAGCAATTGCGCTGACGAGCGTTTATATATAACAGCCAGTCTGGTTAATACACATACGAAAGGAAGTTATAAAAATGGTTAAATTACTTACCACAGGGATGCTTGCGATATCCCTATCATTATGTACGCCTGTCTTCGGGCAGGCAGAAGAACTTAATACACTAATCGAGGAAAACTACACTTATAAATACGCAACATCTGCCAACGTCAATATTAGAGAAGAACCAAATACAGATTCAGCTATCTTAGGGAAGACTCTGCTTAACACAGAATTTCAAGTAGTAGAAGATGTAGATGGTTGGTCCAAAATCACAACCGAGGCGGGTTACGCTTACATAAAATCCGAATATTTGTCCGATACAGAAACTGAATATATTCCATTAGGAAGGTTTAAAGTTTCTCACTATTGTATTGAACCACATAAACATATTTGTGGTACAGGAACAGGTTTAACCAAGCTTGGTACAAAAGTACATCCTGGTTCTTTAAGCGTAGACCCACGTATCATTCCTTTAGGAAGTACGGTTATGATCAACGGAGTAGAATACATTGCTGAAGATACTGGTGGTGCTATTAAAGGTAACAAAGTAGATATGGCAGTAGCAACACATAAGGAAGCACTACAAAAGGGTGTGTATTATGCTGAGATATATTTGAAGGTGAAGTAAATGAATGAAGTCGAATTACAAAATAAATTGAATTTAACCATAGAAGAAGCTGCACAATATTCCAATATTGGAACTAAAAAAATACGTGAACTTACAAAAGATAAAAGTTGCATATCGTTTATTTTAAAAGTCGGAAATAAGACTTTAATAAAAAGAAAAGCTTTTGAAGCATGGCTAAATAATCAATATTATATTTAATTTGATTAAAGAAGGGATAAGTGTTATATTGTTGATATGCAAGTATAACTTTATCCCTTCTTTTGAGTATAAGGAGAAAAAAGATGGGAAAAGATCTAACAGGAAAAGAGTTAGGAACAGGAATAAAACAAAGAAATGATGGTAGATATGAAGGGAGGTACGTAGATAGATTTGGTAATAGAAAATCAATATATTCAGCTTCTTTAAGAGAGTTAAAAACAAGACTTAAGAATTTACAAGCAGAGGATATATTGGAAATCTCCATCAAAAAAGATCTAACAGTGAATGAATGGTATAAGATGTGGATGGACGAATATAAATGTGCGCCTATCAGAGTATCCACAAGAACGTATTATCGGCAAATTTACGAATCTAAAATAAAAGATGCAATTGGATCAAAAAAGTTAACGGATATACAGCAGATTGATGTCCGCCGTCTTTTAAGGGGGTTAAAGGATCAAAATTCCAGTTTTGAAATCTGTGATAAAGTTAAAGCGATATTAAATGATATGTATGATAAAGCCATATTGAACCATTACGCAAAAGAGAATCCAGCAAAAGGCATAAAGTTAATAAGAGATGAAAAAAGTGACCCAAAAGTATTAACAGTAGAAGAACAAAAAGCATTCTTTACATGCTGTGCAGGGACGTTTTATGATAATGCTTATACAGTTCAAGTAAATACTGGATTACGTCCAGGTGAACTTTTTTCATTAAGAGAAAGTGATATAGATTTTATTAAAAAAACCATTCATGTTACTCGAACGTTAACGTATTACAAATTTGAAGAACTTGGCGATACAAAAAAAGAATTCCATTTTGGCCCACCAAAAACAAAATCGAGCATACGAGATATACCAATTAATAAGCAATGTGAGATTGCATTAAAAAAACAAATCTTGCAAAAGAAAGTAGTCGAAGAAACAACTTGTAAAGAAGTAGATCCTCAATTTGCAGATCTATTATTTACAACGAAATATAATATGCCACTCAATGTACAAACTTACGTGGATTCCATTAAAAGAATTGTAAACGAGATTAATCTTACTAGATTCCCATTAGATTACATGGAACCATTTTCGGGTCATACATTTAGACATACGTTTGCCACAAGATGTTTTGAGGCTGGGATAAAACCTAAAACAGTGCAAAAATTCTTAGGACATTCAGACCTGTCAATGACCATGAATTTGTATACTCATGTATTGGAATCATTCAAAGTATCACAGATGGATTTATTAGACGAATTTAATGATAATGTCTTAAATTCAGAAGAATCATACCCATTTAAAATAATAAGGGGTAACATGGAAAGTGGCAATAAAGTAAGTAAAAATATAGTATGATTTTGTGGCTAAAACGTGGGGTCAAGCGTGGGGTCAGACACTAAAAATGGGGTCAAATATATACAAGAAACCTAGTGTTTATGCGGATTTGCTCCAATACATTGTATACAAACTGGCTGAACTTCTATGTATATCAGATGACACCGTATCTGCTGGATGATGGGGAGTAGGAAGTGGCTTAATTACTAGGGTTTTCGATTATTTCAGTAATCATTCATAAAATTTATTTATGGCATTTATTGGCATATTTTGGCACAGTTTGGCGGCTCGATGGGGTCAAAATGGGGTCAAAAAAAATAGCCGATGGGGTCAAAAATATAATTGATGGGGTCAACAAAAATTTTTAGATTTCACACCTAATAATAGGGATAAATTATACTTGCTATAAATAAGGACATAATAAAATATTGTGTGTTTATTTATCTACAAAATCATAAGAAGAACATGTCCGGGATAAATATTCCGGGCATTTCTTTTTATCTTGACCGGAACAAATGTTTGTGATAATATGTGAATAGAACAGATGTTCTTTAGAGAAGAGGGCTTATATTATGCTTAAATCAAATGTAAGAAAGGCGAAAGCACAAGAAATATTAGACTATATAAAAAGTAAACGAGATAGAAGTTATCCACCGTCAATACGTGAAATTGGCGCAGCAGTCGGACTAAAATCTCCCTCTAGTGTAAAAGGATATTTAGATGATCTGACAGAAGCTGGTCTTATCCGCCGTGATCCATCCGTCTCAAGAGGAATAGAAGTTATAGATTCGAAAGAGTCACATCAGGGAATAATCCAAGTTCCTTTGATCGGTACTGTAGCTGCAGGTATACCTATCCTGGCTGTCCAAAATATAGAAGAATATATACCATTTTCTGCCAGCATGTTACATGGTTTGGAGCATTGCTATGCGCTCCGTGTAAAAGGTGAAAGTATGATCAACGCAGGTATCCTTCCAGACGATATTCTTTTGGTTAACCAGCAGCCCACGGTAGAGAATGGTGAGATAGCAGTAGCTTTAATAGATGAGTCTGCCACAGTAAAACGTTTTTATAGAGAAAATGGATATTATCGTTTACAACCTGAGAATGATACCATGGATCCGATCATAGTCGATCATGTTGATATTCTTGGGAAAGTGATAGGATTGTACCGCCGCATATAGTTCAGTTGCATATAGTCACTATAATGATAATTGCCATGATTGTAAATCCATGTTAGAATAGATAAGGGTGAAGTGAGATGGTCTATGAATTAACATTGCAGTCAGTACAAATTAAAACAACTATATTTGAAACACCGGCAAAGCTGATCAATTACAAGGAATTATCTTGCGCAGTAGGAATGGCCCAAAAGCAGGCTGGGCTTCCTATGGATCAACTGGTTGAGTTCGGTGCTAATATGAGTGAGTTTAAAGAGAAGAGTGTAGCTCTATTCCAGGGTAAAGACATCAATGAGAAAATAAGATTTGTAATCGAGGGTTACATTCTAAAACCTGACGAAGTATTTGATCAGGATGCACTGATCACAATGCAGTTAGGTTACGATTCAATCAAATGAGAAGAGGAGAAGTTATAATGGAGAAAGGCTTATATAGCTTAGATAATAACGTACTACAGGAAAGAATTAGCCGCTTAGAAAAGTTGGTTGATAAAGAAACTGACCCTGTAGCTTTGAAGACCTTACAGCTCGAATTAGAGCGTCAAAAAGCCTTTGTAGAGAGTATATAGTCTAATATCAAAAAATCGTAAAAAATAGGGATACCGTTAATTTGGTATCCCTAAAATTTTCCTCTATTATTCGCCAAGGCGGGCGTCTTATAGTTCTCCTATTGAGGTTTTGTATTTCAAATATTCTTCTTCAAGTTTTAAAAAATCACAACAAGTATAATTTAAGTGGTGATCTTTGTTACAGCCAATTTTATATACAGCATTTGCTTTTTGATAAATATCATCCTGATGATGCAAGCAGTAATCATATTCCGCTGTAATAATGTTGGCATAGTTCTGGTCTTGAGCAGCAATTTCTTTAAAATTCTTTTCTTTTAAAACTTCATCATAAGCAGGAAGCATAAATGAAAATCTTATAGAAGATATAGGTCTATTCTTATCATAAATAAGAAGGCTTGTTTGAAATTTTTTAATTGTATGAGAAATTGGTGCATAAAATTTTGTTCCATTGATTTCAAGTACAACTCCACAAACAAATTTATTATTTGTGCTATAATGAATGTTTGGAATTTGCTTGTCAATTGTTTGTAAATATTTTACATAATTTTCATCTATGTCGTAAAACTTCAAATTTTCTCCTTATGTATAAGCAAAAGAGCGAAGACGATTAATCCTCGCTCTGCATTAAACTCTCACGCTTTCGGTGGTGAAATACCTAGCATTAAACCCTTCAGTTACGGTCGAAGAATACCTAGCATTAAACCCTGGCTTGTGGCGCCAGAAACCAAGCATTATAGAAATCTTATATGATTTCTATTTATATTATACATAATTATAGAAAAAATGATAGATGTAATATTATACAAAAATCTTTAAGTAAATACGAGCATATTCACCAGCAGAAATAAATAGCCGGGTGACAATCCAGCATCTTCTAATCAAACCATATGGTTTTCTGGTGACAGCCGCCTGTTCTGTCCTTATTTATTTCTGTGATGTACTTATTTTTAGATCTTTCTTCCAGAATCTCAGCATATAGTTTCTGTTTAGTTTCTCTTAGTTCTTCTACAGACATTTTCAGATATTCCGGTGGGATATGAATTTTGTCAGACACAATCATAATCATTTCTCTCTAAACCTTGCTATTTGATCCATATCAAATATAATCTCACTTTTTACTTTCTTATATGTGGCTACGTGTGGATTTACTGGATGAAAATCAACTTTAGGTTTGAATTCACCCATAGTAGAAAGACTACGAGCTTTTACATGACCTTTTGGTAATTCAGACATTCCTTTCCCTCCTATATAATTATTCCCACTTTTCTCCGTGAAGAACTTCCTGGTATTTTTCTCTGATAAATTCCATAGACTGTTCGACAACGCCATTTGTCATATTGTTTTCTTCTAGTATCTTCTCGTATTTATCATAAGTCTTGATTACATTTTCATACTGTTCAATATGGCAATGTTTTCCATTTGCAATAGCATTAGAAAAATCTAATATCTGCCAACGCATTCTTTCTATTTTTTCGTCTAACGCAGCTTTTTGCATGAGATCTAAGGTCTGTATGATTTTTTCGATATTCTGCTTTAAGTCATCACGAATAATTATGGACTGTTCATGATATACGACATTATTTTCTTCAAGCTTAGTTATGCGATCCTTGCTATCTTCAATTGTTTCTAACAGTTCTTCTTTTTTTTTTCTGTAATTATAAAAAGAATCTAAAATAGCAGTTACTTTGCTCCAATGAGAGATAACAAAAGCAACTGCCATTCCGATCAATATATATACTATAATAGCCCCTGGCTCATTATTTCCAAGTAGCCAAGTTAAAAGCTCATCCATAACAACCCCCTTAAAAAACAGCAAAACTTAAATTGCCAACCTATATTTAGTCAAGTCAGGACTTTCAGTGTCCCATTGTGGCTCATAAATTCCATCAGCATTTAACCAATAATATTTTTTAGAATTTGGGTCTTTGGATTTTACGTAACAAGAAGTTGCCATGATGTTATCAGAATCGAAATAGTAGTCATTGCCCTTATAAGATAGCCAGGAACTCTTTAGAGCATAGCAGTCAGCACCGAAATAATACCAATGATTTTTATACTGATACCAGTTGTCATGGACGGCAATGCCAGCACCATCAAAGAAACACCAACCAGTACCATCATTGTACCAATCATTCTTTACACACTCACCAGTATCGCCAAGATAGAATTTCCATCCGGTATCTTCCTTAACCCAACCTGATTTCTTGACAGTAGGAGAGGAGATTGCTTTCTTAAAATATTCCCATGTATACTTACCTGAGTTGTATACAAATGGATTTGGGCAGATCTTACCAGTCACATCATAATGTCTGATCACATGATCAGGGGCAATATGATATTTCTCCATAAGAACTTTAGTCAATTCAATAGCAGCCATGACTGTCTTATCTTCAAAGTACCAATCTCTTGATGTATCTGCCAGACTACCATGATTTCTTACACATAGCTCAATGCCAATACTATTTGCATTCCTACATTCTGGATGTACATATTTCTTAGCACCACAATGCCATGCAATGTTTTTATCTTCAACAGACTGCCAGATAGAGCCGTCAAAATCTACATAATAATGTGCGCTGGCAGAACGATTTCCACCAGCGTACCACTGACAATTTGCTTTTGCTCCCCCTAATGCTCCAACATAATGAATGACGATGTACTTTATTCGAGATACATCGCCATTTGTATGATTATATGGAGTCAAGAGCTTATTTACTGTATTTAAAATATTACTCATTAAATATCCCCTTCCTTATATACCTTTAAGTCCAACTGTAATATCAGTAGTAGGTTTACTATAAACAGAGAATGTAACACTACCATTAGCTGTTGTGCCGGTTCCTGAGCAAATAATTCCAAAAGCTTTATTATAGGTTTTCTGTGTATCAGGACTAGCACCTGCAGCTAACATGCTTACCATCACTGGATTATCACTTTCCATAATTCCGTCTACTTTTACTGTCTGAGTATACGGTGCAGCTGTACCTGTCCAACCAGCCGCAGTAAGAGTTACGGATTTAATAGAATTTTGTCTATCTACATATCCTTTTGTGGCAACATCACTGTCAGAAGATGGTTCTTTTACCCCTGTAACAGTTGCTTTACCATTAAATACAATGTCTCCCGTTACAGGGGTGTCTTCCCAAGTACCATAAACAGAAATAAGCGTTTGTAATTCCTCAACTAAGTCATTTGACCAATTTTCCAAAGTGCTATCTATATAGTTTTTATTAACTGCATCATCAGATTCAACAGGCGTTCCCACGCCACGTATGATCCAGTCGCTTGATGAACCACCTAAATAAATCATTTGCTTATTCTTTTGAGGATAAAATGTAACATCTAAAGCTCCTGATGTTTCGGCATCTCCAGTTTCTAAATTAGTAGTAAAACTACTAGGAGTAAGTTCGGTTGTGCGTGTACCACTAGAACTTGAAGTTATAAGTCGCGAACCCGAAGGAGTATACCCCGCAAGATACGTGTTGCCATTATCTGTACTACTTTGAATAATCGCACCAGTCATTGGATTATCTTTCGTAGTCCCCTCCATTGGTACAAACCCACTGATTGTAGCCGTTCCAGTCTTATTATCACCCTTAGTATAGGTAATAGTCTTACCGCTTGCACTCAATCCCTTGATATACGTGGTATTAATCTGCTGGTTTGCACTGTCTTTTGTTGCGGAAGTCGCAGAACCGGAAGTATTAGCATATTTGACTGTACCTACGTCTACACCAGTTATAGTGCTTGTATACGCTTGATTATGTAAAGCTGTACCTGCGTCAGCTAGGGAGACATAAACCTCGTAAGAAGTTTTTTTGTCTGTAGTGGTGGTGTTATTTGTTTCAGAAGAATTGATAAATGTCCATGTTCTACCAATATTTCCTCTTGAACCTGATCCTAAATTTCTAATTGTGGTAGACCAATAAGTTCCTACAGTTTTGAAAAATGCATCTGCATAAGTAGAACCGTCTTTTGTATACAAACCAATCTGAACAGAATCAGCAGCGAGGCCACAACGAACTAACCATTCAACACTTGCTAAAGATAAAGTATTTGATTGATTGTTTGTTCGTAAAACAATACGACAAATACCCCATCCACCGCCATTAAAATCTTGTGTAATTAAAAGATTGGTTACACGATCCTGATAACTGTCGATTAAAGTATCTAATTTTGCAAACCTATGATACGGATAATTGTTTGCATTAGCAACAGCTATAATTGCATTATAAGCTCTTAACAGTGTTGACGCATTTCCTGATCCATCAAAATTAAAATTCATAACATAATCATCATTTGCAGAAATGGTCCTTGCAGTCGCTAATTTTGCAGCGCTATTTGCAACACCGCCAGCAGATGAACTTCCAGCGTAATTATGTGTATGTCCTACATCGGACTTGTTATCTAACAGGCTATACACATAGTCCACTAAATTTGTTCCATCATAATAGTAAACAGGATGTTGAGATGTAAGACAGAGCTGATAAGATGTGCTATACGTATTTCCAAGATAGATATAGTATTTACCTTTTGTGAAAGTTTGAGTAATACAATTAGTTGTTACCTGAAAATATCTATCAGAAGAAAGAGTACATTCAAGATAGATTGGTGCATTTGCAGTAAACTGAGTTGTTGTGCAGTTGGTAGAATATCTTAAGTCTAAAATATATCTAATCTGCCATACATTATAAGTTGAGGGAACGAGATTTCCATTAGTTGCATCATTATTTGCACCATAATAATAGATCGTTGCTGGTAATCTAAACTTTGCAGAAGTATTAATTGTCTTAGAAGTGCCTGTACTGCTAGAAGTAACAAAAGACTGCCATTTACCTGTATTGTCCAGAGCAACAAGTGTGTATCTCCAGATGCCATTTGTACCAGCGTAAATACGACCATTACCAAAAGAAATATCAGTGGTATTAGTTGAATCGAAAGAAGATACGTTCCACCAACCGGAATAGGTTGTACCATTAATAACAGCAGCAGTTCTGTAAACAAGTCGAATAACATATCCTGTGCTGTAGTGAGTTGTTAATCTAGTGGTGCCCCTATAATACATATTCTTTGCACCTGTAGTCGTTCCATCATCCAAAGTAAGATTTAATGTATCACCCGCACTTGTACCTGTGAATGGCACCCAATAATCAATTAACAGTCCATCATAAAGAGCGGAAACGCCTGATAACTTACCTGTCCATGCATTGGTAGTAGTAGTATGTGTTCCAACTACGAAAAGTGCTCCTTTATCTTTGGCGGCTTTAGTGTCTAATGCAGCCTGGACAATCTTGTTCTGTACAGGATTTGTTGAACTACTAGACATAGCAGAATCAACCGTAATCTTGTTAGCCCCTTCCGTAATTCCATCCAGTTTCTTTTTGTCATTAACAGACATAAGGCCATGAGCTGACTGCGTTGCATCACTATATGTTGTATCAGTTAACTTATCTGTGGTCCATGCAGACCAAGTACCATTTACACAGGTTCTACGATAAGATAAATCTTTCCGATATAAAATCTGAACATAATAATTACCACCTGCTGTATGAATTACTTCTAATCCAAACTCATCAACGTTTGTTGGCTTGTTTGTACACGTATTACCACCTGAGGCATTATAAAATCCCGGAATTGTAATGGCATTTAAGTTCTCATTGGTTAATAAAGTATTAGTTGCTTTGCTGGAAAGAGCAGAAACAACCACTTTATTCTGTACAGGATTGGTAGAAGAATCACTTAATGTACTGTCAACTGTAGTCTTATTAGCCCCACTAGCGATACCGTCTAACTTACTCTTATCAGATGTTGACATCAACCCGTGGGTAGAAGTTGTGGCATCATTATATGTAGTGTCAGGTGGAACCTGCCATGTGCCATCAGATCTAAGGTATCGAGTGGCAGCACCTGCTACAGGAGCCGGAACTAAACCTGCCTTACCTGCGGCAGAAGTAGAAGCACCTGTCATGTTTCCATAGGTAGTGTTGGTATCAGTGTTGATATCACCAACCAGTGCATAATCAGTGCCATCGTAGATAAATTCATAAATTCTATTTGCTGCTAAAGCATCTGTACTGATCGCTGCACCACGATACTTAATTGATTTTGCTCCGGTACCATTTACATTTAGCGTAGGGTTAGCTGCAGTATTTGTAACAGTGAATTTCACAGCGACCTTTGCACCCGTGGCAAGATTAAAACCATTTAAGGTTACTGTTTTAGCAGCAGTAGCGGCAGCTGTTGAACATGTTCCATAATGAGTGATGTCAGCAGATCCATCGAAGTTCACACCATCTACTTTTCGAATGGTCTGTAATTTTGTAGCTGAACCTGCATTACCTGATACATTAGTAGTGAGCATCTGTGTATTTGGTGTGTATTTTAAATTATCACTGGATGCTCTTTTTGTCTCATCAGTTGAATTAGAGAACCAGACATGACGGGCTGCACCATCAGATGCAGTTCCGCTATTTTCTACAGCAGATGCCAGTGTAGCTTTGTTGGCAGTTGTTGCAGTGGTAGCGCTGTCAGCCTTGGTAGCAGATGTGGCTTTAGTTGCTGTATCGGCGTTACCCTTAAAATTATTAGCATAGACAGCGTTCCATTTATGGCTAGAGTCTCCTAAATTAATCACATTAGATTGGTGTGGATACACATTTCCATATAATTCTCCGCCACCTTTATTTAGAACAGTGCCTTCAAGTCCTCCGACTAAACCTGTAATGGCAATCTGGGTGATAGCAGTCCACTCGGTATTATCATTACGATTATAAAAACTTAGTCTGATGGATCTTTTCTTGCCGTCCATACCTTTATGTGGATAAATTGTAACTACTGAACCACATGCACCAGAAATACTACCTTCTGTCTGCCAGTTCTCTTTATTGACATCACCTGCTTCAACAAGTAAGTCTCGAACCGTTTGTCCAGATGATCTAAAATAAATTGAATATCCAGTTTCATAATCTGCTGTTTCAGGCAATACAACTTCTACTTGAATCAGAATTTTTCGCAAGATGGCGCAACCTGAATATGTGTTTGTTGACCTCCTATAATTATCATACCAAATACTAGGATTCTCCAATGGATTTTTTCCAGTATTATCGGACAAGGCTTTAAACAATAAGTATGAATGTATATTTCCGTTATTCAACAATACAACAAAATCACCTTTTTTATATTGCTTCGTTGAATCCCACGCAATTTGTTTTATATCGCAATAATCTTGAATACTTTCAAATCGAAGATATGTACTAGATTTTCCATCGAACAGTTGTTCAATTGAACCTTGGTATATTGGTAATTCAAATCCATCAAATTTTACGCAACCTGAACCACCACGATGAATCGCATAACCCATACCGTTAATGCTTGGATTGACGGAAATAGAATCATCAGAGTTTATAATAGAATTGATACCATTTTTAACTCTATTGACAACTTTTGTGTTATCGGTCACTGTATTTTTTAATAGATTAAAATCTTCAATTTTGGTATATAACGAATTTGCTTTTGCTTTAATATACTCCCAAAGTGCAGACATAGGACGGCGTTGGTAAGTTGTGGTGGTTGTTCCACCACCTACATATTGTGATATATAATAATCATTATCTTTCGGAATAGAACCATTTGCATTTAACTTGTTAATCATTTCGCTTAAATCATGTTCATGCCAAGCTGGTTTTGCCACATCATATTCCAAATCTGCCCAATGAGCTGTACCATCACCTGTCTTAGTCTGTCTTATATCAGAAGAGTAAGCAATCTCACCTTTAAGCAGAATAGGATTAGCATTAGCCCATTCCGCATCAGTTTTATAAGCATGTCGCACCCTTGCTTTTAAAATATTATCTGCCATTTATATTCTCCTTTCACATTAATTTAAAAATCTCCGACAAGCTTTGACCCTCATCGGAGATAATATCTTAGATAGTACCGTCTAAAATCAGAGTATCACTGGAAGCAATAGTCAGTTTTGCGGCATTTAAAGATGTTACATTCAGAGCTACATCAGCTGTACCATTGAATGAAATTGCAGAGGCAGTAGCACCACCTGTAATAGAGAAATTACGTGCAGTTGCTAACTTAGTTGCACTCCCCGCATTACCACTTACAGTTGTAGGTGTTGCAGGCATAGTCATTGTGGTTGTAGATGTAGAGGTAATATGACCCTGAGCATCATAAGTAATGCTTGGCACTTTGAATGTGCCACCGAAACCTAATGACTTAGAGTCGTCACCCTTTGCAGTACCGGCAGTTACAGAATTAGAGTGATTAATAGCATTGCCAGAACCGATGGTGATACCTGTACCAGCCTTATATGTAGTGTTGGTATCAGTGTTGATATCACCCATGAACAGGTAATCTGTACCATCATACACGAACTCGTATACACGGTTAGCCGCAAGATAACCAGTGCTAATAGTAGAATCACGGTATTTGATTGCTTTAGCACCTGTACCGTTAACATTCAGAGTTGGAGACGCTGCTGTATTGGTTACGGTGAACTTAACAGTCACTCTCGCACCAGTCACTAAGTTGAAACCTGTTACAGCAACAGTCTTAGCGGCTGTACCTGCAGCAGTAGAGCAAGTACCATAATGAGTGATATCTGCTGTGCCATCAAAATTTACACCATCAATCTTGCGAGCTGTTTCTAACTGTTTTGCCTTTGCAGTGGTTGCGCCAGAAGTGATAAATCCGCTATCATTGGTGATTTCAGAGGTCTTAGTAGGAACAGTGATGTTGACCTTGCGGTTAGAATCTACTGTTACATCAGCACCATTCTTCTGAATACCTACGATGATATTTCTCTCTGCATTGCTTGGTGCATGTGCAGACTGAGAGTGATCGTAAGCTTTTTTACCTCTTGCACCATCAAACGCAGTAGAAGATGTTTCACCTAATGCAAGAGTCTCGGAAATAACAGCATATTTACTGCCAGAGTAACGATAAGTCTTATTATTATTTAAATTTACATAAATCTTACCTGTTTCTGGTGTGTATGCACTTGTCTTTCCAGAATCCTTATAGAATGCACTTAAGTCATCTGCTACATAACCTTCCAGGACGTCATCGACATAACTTGGGAGCTGTGCCGCAGGTACTTTACCATTTTCATCCAGAGAAGCTACACCGTTCTTAGCACCTTTTGCAGAAGTTGGAATGGCATCTACATCACCGGCAGAAAGTGTAATATCACCGCTTAATGCTTTACCATTAACTTTTCTGGATGTCGGTACTTTACCGCCTAATGCACTATTTACTACCTTGTTCTGTACAGGGTTAGTAGAAGTAGAACTCAGAGCACTATCTACTACAGTCTTATTTGCTCCTGTAGCGATGCCATTTAACTTCTCTAAGAGAGCAGTGGTGAAAGATGCAGTAGTTGCATCAAGTACATCTTTGTTGCTGTGGCTATGAGAAGCCGCTTTGATTAAAGAATCCACCTCTTCAGGAGTTAAATTGACGAATGGCAGATCAGGATAAGCAGTCGCACCATCACCGATCTTGATCTTTCTCGTAGAAGAGTCCACAAGAAATTCGCCTTTCAAGCCGACAAATGTGGCGGCTTGCGCCCACTCATCGGTGGTTTTGTTGTTTAAAATAATACGTGTTTTTAATGTTGTATTCGCCATATTAATTTTCCTTCCATATGTAACGCTTAATCCGACATCATCTGTAGCCCTAACTACAGTGGTACCATCATAAGTGCGAATTGAGTTATAAGTTGCTATATCAGAATCTGTGAGAGGGGTTTCGATAGGAGTTTCGAGAGCATACATTACTTCTCCACTATGTTCTTTGCAGGATTCGTTAATAGTTTCCGCATAATTTTCTTTTATAAGATATAAAAAACCCATTTCTGGGTTGAAATTCCACGTCTCTGAAGTAAATGTACTCCTGGCCTCCGCCATTTGACTCATTCCGCTAAATGTCTTCGCACTTGGCAAATTTCTCAAATTCATATTGCAATATTGTCCTGCTTGCGAAAAAGTTACATTTACTCCATCAACAATAATGGAATACACCCTCTGTATATATACGCCCCTCTCCAGATCTACTTCATCACAGATCCATTGCTGTCCTGTGTCGTCTGTATAATTACCATCAGATGAAACAGGAATGCCTGGTAATCCGTTGTTTAAATTTAGGGTCAGAGATCTGGGGGGGGGGTGTAAGATTTATATGGAGTTGCTGTAGATCCTAATTCGAGCTGAATGTCTTTGATTTCAATGGTACGATATAAGCCCGCAGTTTGACCCTCGGTACTTACAGTCATGAAAAATCCGATATATTTTTGAGATATGAAAGTAGCAGAAACACGTTTAAACTCTGTGCTTGGAGAAGATATCTTATAAAAAATTTGATCACCAACAGGATAGGTATTATCATTATTTGACATAATGCTGAACGCACGATTTACGTTGGTTTCAGGATCATTAGTATCTATTTGTCTATACGTCACAGACAAAGTAACTTGTTTTCCCTGAACAGGACTTTCAAAAACAAGGTTCCGCCAACCATTTTTTGCACAAATTGTAAGCAAACTATTTTTGTTCTCAAACCAACCAGCCCAACCTTTTCCTTTCCACTCAATATCGGTATAATCAATTAAATTCTTTCCAGTAAAATACAATTCAGGCTTTGCATTAGTAATTTCTTGTGGATACTCTAAAGAAGGAGATGCTTTAGCACCAGTATATGGTTCCCATGGAAGAGCAGTAGTGCCTTTATTAAGCATAGGATAGACTCTGTAGTTATCAATGAAACCTGTATACGATCCTGCTTGCATCATAAAAACCAATGATTTCTCTGTTCCATCTACTGTAAAAGATCGATTAATTGCCCAGTTTATTGTGCCATCTACTTTATTAATGCTAATTTGTGCATATACTCCACCATTTTTGTTCTCTCCACCAGATATATAATACGTTCCCGCATCCAATTTTATTGGCACACAAATATATTGTTCATATTGTCTTGCAGGAGTTCCGTTTATAATAAATCCGCCGTCATCTAACCGAGATACTGTTGCACCGGTATTTGTCATTAACGGCATATTATTCAAGTCAAGCAGTTGCGCACCCGTTGTTTTCGTTTGATTACTTCGTCCATATACAGTCAATCCTTGTAATGCCATCTTTGCACTGTCGTTCAGTATCGCAGGATTCCCAGTAACATTCGTTTTCTCAATTGAAAACAAATCCATATTATCTTTTCACCACCTTTCTTTTCTTAATAAAATAGACTGGAAATTTTACTTCCCAGTCCCGTCAATAATTTCAATCTCGTTGTAATCACTTCCTACTGTAAAATATTTCAGATTTGTATCATCCCATCGATAAACCTTATTTGCTGTAGTATCTACATAGAGACATTCAGGACTGCCGATAGTAGGAAAGTGCAAGTAGGAATCTTCATTGATTACAACCTGTTTTTCGTTTTCTTTTATTTGCTTGGATATATAGTCTTTAATCCAACCGTCATACCATTGAAGCCCATCCAAGCCAATATATATTTTTTCCATGAGATGTCTCCAATCAGAAAGAGGACAGAAATAAATCCGTCCTCAAATTATGCCTGAGCATTAGGGAACAATGCCTTAATCTGCTCTTCGGTGGCAGCTACATATTCTACAGATTCAAGGTCAGAAACCTTGTCTTTTAACTCATTGATGCTTGTCTGAGCCGTAGCAATTGCCTCTGTATTAGCCTGGATCTTGTTATAGGTTTCACCGCCGGTAGCCAGAGAAGCCTTATTAGCTGCAACATCTTTTTTCAGATCGGCAATATCAGCCGCCTGTAAAGCAGTATCAGCTTTGCCAAGAGATGCCTGTACATCTTTAGCCAGTTTTACCTTGGTGATGTTACCATCGGCAATCTTAACGGTAGTGATAGCACCATCGGCTAACTCAGTAGTGCCTACAGAACCTGCTACGATAGTTGCACTGATTTCTCTAGTTGCAGAGTCAATTGCTAACTGGATCTGAGCAGCATTCTTCTGGGCGGTATAAATATCTACCAGTTTACCAACATTGATATAAATTTTATCCTCAGTAGCATTTGCCAGTGTTAATACGAGATATGTACCTGCTGGCTGTCCAGTAGGATTGGTCTCTACAGCACCAGACTTAACTACCATATCCTTCGGGATGTCGATGGTTGCTACTTTCTTTCCACCCTGTTTGATGGTATAAGACTTAGCAGCACCCTCGGTGGTAGTAGTGGTATCTACAGTTACCTTTGCACCGCCAGTCGCAGAGTCAACATCCTTTTTGACCTCAGTGATCGCACTAACAAGGTCTCCCTTTGCGGTAGTAGTCAGATCATCTAAGTTACCAATCTTACCATCGACATCTCTTTTGTTGGCATCGATGTTAGCCTGCAGAGCATCTTTTGCGTCTTTAACAGCCTTTGCTACAGAACCCTCTGTAGTGTCAGAATCATTTAACTTAGTGATGGCATCTGTATTAGCCTTGATTTTCTTCTCAAGATCCCCTTTTGCAGTACCGATTTCTGCAGTTACATCAGAAGACTTTGCAAGGTCAGTCAGTTTAACACCACCATCAGAGATAGTGCCGTCTGCATTAGCAATTACAACATCACCAACAGTAGCATTTTTGATCTTATGGATCAGGTCACTCAGATCTGCTTCTGGCAGTTCGATGGTGTATGCAGGTGCAGTAGAGCCAACCGGCTCTGCGACAGTGTAAAATTTAAGTGTATTACCTTCAATTGCAACGGTCTTTAAAGAACCTTTTACTGCATCAGAAATTTTTCCCTCGATAAACGGCTTCAGAAGACTGTCATACTGCTGAAGGTTTTCCAGAGACACATAGGTAAATTTTGTTGTTGCCATATTTCCTCCTTTATTTATTAGAAAAGATAAGATATATCGGAAGCCTCTACTTGTGAGAAGCTTTCATTTAGTTTGAGATCAATCCGTTTATCAATAAGTGGTTCAAGATTTGCCAGAACTTCATTCTGGACATACTCAGCAACTTCTTCTTTTGTCATAAAATTCAAAGCTGCAATTTTTTCATTAACAGAAGCCTCTGTTACATATCCTTGGGATTCGATCCATTCTCTTGTTGGGATATTAGTTTGAGAAACAATAGAATTTTCAGAAACGGTATAATCGATGATGTTGTGAGCTGTGATTTTACGAATAGCCACTTCCGTACCATCATGATCGACTAAAAAGAAATTATCATTAGAAGATAAGTAAGTAGTAATGTCGCCTGAACAGATCTTATACTGCCCACGAATTTTATAAATACCGGTTGCCAGGTCTGAGATGGTAATCGGATTATCTAAAGTACCATCTAAGTTATCGATAGGTCTGTTACCTAGATTGTCATAGTTCAGAGTCTTAGCATCTTCACTTAACTTGGTTACGTAATAAGAACCACCAGTATTTTTATTGACAATATAAGCAGTGTAAGCACCGTCAGTTAAGATAGCGACAATCTGACCTTCATATGTATCTGTGGCGGTATTTAAAGATTTTTCAGCACTGGAAACATCTGAGAAACGGTAGATTTTAGAACGAATTGGATTGATAGACAGATCAGAGCCAATGAATATATTTTCATGAGTGTCTTTTGTGTAAATAATGTCGTTGGCATCTATGTTGCCGTTATTGATTAGCTTTGTAATATCTTCACGATTGACATAAGAAAATTTGGCTCTCTGCGTAGATTTTTTTGCAGCAGTAGCCATTATTCATTTTCCTCCCCGTATGTATTTACCAAAACCATACCATCTTCGGTATTATCTGCGATTGCATCACCAAGATCGCTAACTGAGATGCCGACACCTTTCTTAACACCATTGGCAGTACCATAAATTTTCTTGGCATCAGTGTCTAACTTGATGTCATCTAATTTGCTTTCTGCAATAGTAGACTGTAGATCAGCCATAGCTTTAATTGCCTGCTGGTTAGCAATGATACGCTGATCTAATGCAGACAGAGCAGAATCAGGCGCAGAGAACCAATCTGCAATAGCGATAATCGGCATAGTAAACGTATCTGTCTTTCTTACAGGTGTTTCTACAATTCCATCATCAGTCATTTCAACATCAATGAAAGTCATCATAAATTCCACATCACCCACTTCTGCAGTGAGATTGGTGTCAATTCTCATCTTATACAACAGATAATCGGTCTTATATTCAGCATCAGCAATCTCTAATTCGACATAGTTATGCTTATGCGTGATCGGAGTCAGATACTCCAAACGTGCAGAATACTGAGACATATCCAGTTCACCGTATAACTTTGGTACTACAATCTGTAATACGTCTACCAATTTGGAATTCTGCATGATGCGCTGACGCTCTGTAACATTGGCGCTGTTATCATTCTGAATTAAAACAGTAAACATTTCATTCCTCCTTTCGTGTGATATATTCAAAATCCTGCTTCGAGATCTTTCCATCGGAGAGGAGTTTGTTCAACTGTTCCATTTTTAAAACCTTTTTATCCTGGTAAAGTCTTTTTAGACTCTCTACAAATTCTGTCATCACAGCACCCCCTGTTCAAACAAATTCATTGTATAATTGTCGATAATCTCTTCTGGTGACATGCAATGAGCCTGTTTCAACTGATTATATTCGTGCTCTGTAATTTCTTCTAAAGTTACAGTCGCAAAGTCATCAACAGGAAATGGCTCCAAAGAAGGAATATGATACGCTGTATCACCAGTAGAAGAGAGGATACCCTGTGCATGTTCCTCATCGCACAACAGGAGGATTTTGTGCTTTGGCTGAAACCTTACGAACTGAATAGAAGAGAGTACATCTATCACATTTCGATTTTTTATAACTTTGTAAAACATAACTACCTCCATAAGAAAAGGGACGCACCGAAGTACGCCCCATAATTTTTAGATACTTAAAATGATTACAACTCCTGCTTCCTGGTTTGGTAACTTATATCCACTGGTAGAGCCATCTGAATTTACGGACCAAACGTAGGTGTTATATCCGATATTCGGAGATCTCAGCCAGTAAGATACAGCAGTACCAGTTGCATCCGTTCTAACTCTTGCTGTGTCAGAAGTAATGAATGGAATAACAGAGCCTTCATAATTGTAAGGCTCGAAGTTCATAGCACCCTCGACTTCGATAGCAGCAGGAATTGCTACATAGCAGTTGGAAGTAACCGTCTCACTGGATTTTTCACCAGCAGTAGACTGGATCTTTGCCTGTTTAAGCAACTGTCTCCACTGTACAGGAATTGCATTGTAGAACCTGCCATTTAGGAACTTATTCAGATCCATTTTAGCCCAACCACCGGCATTGGTAGAAGTTGCATTCAACCTCATCATGTTAGACAGAACGTGAGAAGAGACAAAAGACATAGAAGTACGAGAACCGGAGTTATCGCTGAGATAATATCTCTTAAATGCATACATTTCTAATTCGATGCTTTCATGTGTCCATGCAGCTAAATTACGGCAAGCAGTATCACCTAAGTCTGCATTCCATAACTTGGCCCAGTAGATTGTTCCCTTTCCGTAATTCTCATAAGCACCATCATCTGCCTTAGAGCATCCAAACACGAGTGTACTGATTGCAATAGCAGACTTATTACTGGTAAGCTGAGAATATGCAATAGTTTCTTCTGGTAAGTTACCCTGATATACATGCAGAACTTTTTCACCAGCAATATGCCGAATTACAAGAATATCACGTTTACCAGTATTGGATACGGCTTTAGAAGAGGTATTCCAGTTAATCTGTGGCTGCGTGTTCTGCCAAAGTTTAAATCCGAGAGAACCATCAGACTTATAACACTGCATAAGAGTAGAACCAGTGGTGTTATTTGTGGCAAACATATAGTCTACTGCCAGTACAAAGTCTTTATCTTCATCAATCAGAGATAACTTTGTATCCACATAGTTACTTCCTGTAAATACAGTTTCCTGGTTGATCAGCGTATTCTCTTCAATATCTTCAAAAGTATAGTCAGTACCCATGTCAAATGAGATACTATCTTTCTCAGATACAACTTCCTGTTCTTTTGTCAGTTTCGTCATGGCGTAAATTTCTACAGGGCGCATAGTGCTAATATCTTTGCCCTTGAAGTAATCCTGAACGTATTCACAGGAGTCGAATACTGCATTAATGTCCTTATCGCCAGTCACATAACCACTAGAGTCCCATCTGTCAAAAAGGTAATACTTATATGCATTTTCCTCAGCAGTGTATACAGGAATATCTTTGCTATAGAATACAGTTGAACCATACTCGGCGGTGATAGTTTCCTTAACTGTTCCCTTGGAAATGTAACGTATAGTATACTTTCTGATAGTAGAAGTATAAGTTGCAGTGTAAACAGCGTCAGAAAAGGCTGTAATGAAATTTTTGTCCCATCCAGCAAACGTAAAATCATTCTTAGCTGTAGACTTTTTCGTAGGCGTTGAAATCGGGTTTTCTTCCCTTGTCAGAGGATCGACAGGAGTTTCGCCTTTATCAACATACTGTCTATCAAGAATAGAACCATCATCATTTTTGAATAAAATAGTGAACTGTTCTACCAAAGTGTCATATGTAAGTTCGAGATCAGGCCATGCCGCTTTGTACTCAGCAAGTTTCTTTTCTCTCATTACAGGAACATGAACCGCACCTGCAAGTACAGACTGATCAGTATTATATCCGTTACGATCAATACCTTTCATACCGTAAATCTTATCTAACAGAGAAGTGTCTGTCAGAGTCCAATTGATACCTGTAATTCTTACACGATTTACGTTCTTAGATTTCTCAATCAGAGACTTACAATCTACGACATTACAGTTCTCAAGAACCATAGTTGCGATCTTGTCATAACCTGCAATCTCTAAGTCTGTCAAATACATAAGGTTCTGCATCTTGATAGATGTAAGAGTATCTGGCAGAAGAGCAGTGGCAATCTTACCACCATTCGCAAACAGTACACCTGTTAAACCAGAACCAGTAGCATACAGTTCTTTCAGGTTTAAGCACTTAGAGAAGTCTAAACTGGTTGTAAGATTTGGCGTGTTTCTGATATCGAGTTTTTCAAGAAGTTTATTGTTTCCAATAACAAGATTGGTTAAGAATGTGTTGGAGTATCCTTCTGTAGTATTACCAATGATAAGTTCTTTCAGCTTTTCAGCTTTAGAGAAGTCATTGTCATGAATATAACATGTAGATACATCACCCATAGACTGAATTCTGGAAGCTGCATAAACCAGTACGGCAGTATCATCCATAGTTGTGTAAGGACAAGTAATGTCATATGTCTGACCTGCTTTTGCTCTAATCTGAGTAGCAGATGAATTTCCAAACATAACAGATAAATACATATCTGAGTATGGAATTATATGCAGTGTATAATCAGGTTTCACGACCGCACCAATAGGAGTATTACATCTAAACATAATCTGATCTGATGTTACTATTGCTCCAAGGAATTTTGTTGCCATATAAATTTCCTGATCACGTTCCCATTGTCTACGGTGATATTTTTCCTTACCATTAAACATAGATTCAAGATACCGCTTATTTCCTGCAAGATAGGTACGAAGTCTTTTTCTCTCAAAATCAAGTCTCCATAATTCTTCACACCATTCATTCTGAGAATTGTCGTATTGATTAATCAGAGAAGTTGCACTCCAGCATCCCTGTGATTCACATGATGCATACATAGTTCTGAGCTGAGACTTCATTAAATCACGTACACGACAGAAAAATGTAGATTCCGCAGCATTGAAAATGTAACCGGAAGATTTATCACCGTCTGTACGATAGTCCATATCTTCCTTGCCATATGGCATAGTCATTTCGCCACTGTTATTCAAACCAAGCTGTGTGTCCATATCATAAGCCCAGAAATCAAACCGATATCCATTATTAATTTTTGCAGCTTCGTCATCGACAGTATAGTATTGTGCTTTATCACTCATAGAAGCAGCTTCTTCTGTGGTGATATAATGTTTTGCCCAATGCCAAAACGTGTTCTTACTGCGATTATCAATCATAGTGTATCGAAGTGTAACCAAATAGAAATACAATGCAGAGTCGACAATAAACCAATTCTTAAGATTATTTACAAATTCATCATTGGTAGATGTAATAACAAATTCATAGAAATCTCTCCAAATCTGTCTGTTTTTTGTTCTAATTTCTGTTTTTGCTTCATCTGTTGATGTTGGATCACCATCTTTAGAATCTCCGCAGCAGTCATATCTAAATTCAAAAGAGCCATCCCAATTATTATAAAGAGAATCGTAAGCTGTATTACCAGTTTTCCATTCATCTTTACTGATAGGATATTTTGTTGATTCATTTTCGTTTTTAATACCTGTTTGGAATGTAGAATTCGGAAGCGTATTGTCGCTAATTTCAATACAGAACTCATTCATATCATCTGGATCGTATGCACGAGTTACGTCAGTCTTTTTTGAATCTCCCATATTGCCAAGCGCATAAAAATGTGCCTCACAGTCTTGGAATTCTCTATGTGTTGAAATGTCAGGATCTGATTCTCGAATGAAAACAACACAGTTAACAAATTCCATAGCATTTTTGATCCTGGAATCTCTACGAGAAGCAGGAGTTGAGTATGGAAGATATGTATTATATCGTTTCTGACCAAGAGCGTTTGTTACCATATTCGCACTTGCTACATTTACTTTTATATTTGTCCATCTCATAGGGACAGAAGTTCTTGTTAATGTAATTCCACCAGTTCCATCATTTACAATTGTGCCATCACCATAAGTAATTTTTGATACATAACTTGTATCAAGTGGAATTTTACTATTGATCTGATGTATACCATCTGCACAGAAGATAATATCTATATTACGTCCAGAATCGCCATATTCATTAGACGTTGTGCCCTGACCTGAATGATACGCATTTTCAATAACAAAATTATCTAGTTTTGGATCACCATTTTTATAGATACATTCCATGGAAGTGTTTTTTACAAAATCCTTTTTATCATTTGTAAAATGAGGAGCTGTGATAATGATAATTCTCATATCAGGACAAGCTTCTGCAAGATGTTCAGGTGTGAGATTTCCGTTCTCATCGTAAATCTGATTTCTCTTATAACGATTGATCATTTCTGTTGCAGTTCTTGCATCTGCAATAAAGTTATTCTGAACAGCTTTTGTATCCAAGCTCTTATTGTATGCCTTCATACGATAAATTAAAACATCACAATCATCAGAACCAATAGTAATTGGAACAGGATTATCTTGAGTGAAGGAATAGTCACTCGTATAACTCATTGGACAACATGGTGTACCGTCTTCATATGACATAACAATTGGTGTAGTATCGTTGTTGTCAATATTAAATTCCCACTCAATAATGTCTTCTTCGCTATATGGTACATACAGAGATTTTGCAGAAGATTTAATATACGCTTCATGTACATTCATTTGTAATCCGATACCTGCGGATTCACAAGACAGAAAGGTAGCATCTGCTTTTGCTACGTTAGTGGTTTTGAAAATAAACTTGAATTCTTTACCATTTCTACGTGCGTCATCAGCAAAAAGATTGTAAGAAATAGTGGCTTTTGTACCGGCTTTAATTCCGAAATACTGATCGCCGTTCTCATCAATCTGCCAACCGCCGTTTGCCCAGTCGAAGTTTTCAGATACAGTCATAGCCACATTACCGTCAGACCATAATCTGTTTGCATCGTTATTGGATCTACCAACAGGATTAAAGTCAAACACCAGACCTGCAGTTACTGGTTCTACATCAATATCCAGTTTTTCTACAGTAGCATTGATAGTCTTTACGATACCACGGCAAGTAATTGTCAGTACATGGTTTCCGATTTCAGTTGGCTTATACTGCCATACCTGTGTATGGGAATCCAATGTAAGAGTAGATGCCTCTTTACCATCAACAGCAAGAGTTACTACAGGACTTTCTGTAGTCGGATCGTAAACGGTATATTCGATATTTACAGTATCATACTGCTGTACATCAAGAGTCTGCTGTATACATCCAATAACAGGTTTGTCACTTGTCGGATCATACCAGATAATATCCTTCTTAATGTGGTTAGATTCAATGGTTTCTCCATTAACCTCAGCTGTAAGATATACTTCTACAAGATGTGCTCCATGCTCCTGTGTAGCGATATTATAGGATATTGGAGTACCTGAAATTCTCGTTTCAACAGTGTACAGTTCTTTACCATCTACCCAGAAATGGACTGTCTTATCCAACGCACCATAAGGAGTATAGTCAAATGATACTGGTCCAATATTGTATGTCAGTTTGTCATTGAAAGAGGATTCAATACGAACATCAAGAACCTGAACTGTCCAGGATTTAGTTACTAAAGTACCGGCATCATCCACGATACTTAACAGTAATTTCTGAGAGCCAGTAGAAACGTACTGAGTGGCATCAAAAGTATTTTCTCCACTGATGGCAGTGCCAGTAGCGATAACTCTGCTTCCGATTTTCCAAGTATAAGTGCCTTGTGTTACCTGGTCGCCTGAAGAGTCAACACCTGAGAAGTTATATTTGATAATTGCCTTTCCTTCTGTAGTAATAACGACAGGCGAAGTGGTCACATACTCAATCTTTAAAGTAGAAGTAGTTCCACCACCGCCTGAACCGCCAGTAATCTTGAAACTGGACTTTGCAGTACGGACTTCCTTTTCATCGTCACCCTCGTGCTGGATTTCCCATAAGGTGAACTTCTCATCTTCATAAGTTGCATCATAGGTCTTTACATCATCTAATTCTCCGATGTTATCTACCTTTGTCTCAAGTTCAACAACCTTTTCTGAGAGAGTGGTAACATTCTTTTTATTTGCATTTGCAGTCTGTTCAATGGCATTTACAGTAGAAGAAAGAGAAGTAAGGTCAGAAGAAGATGCTTTCTTATCTAATAGTGCATCAACATCTGTTTTCTTATAATAATCTGTCTGTAAGGATTCTGGAATATTACCAATTTTCTCATCAAGGGCAGAAACTTTTGCATCATTTTCCTGTTTATAAGAAGTCAATGCTTCTGAAACTGGACTTACAGCAGTAGTGATTTTTCCATCAACAATCTGATTATAAGAATTCACCCATTCCGCAGTTGGATTGGTGTTAATCTTAATGTCTTTGATTTTCTCTTCTCCATTGTAGAAGGAGAGAGTAGAAGTGGATTCTGTATATTCCACATTAAATTTTGCCAGCCCATCAATACTGTCAATCTTTTTGTATACATCCTGCAACTGGTCTGAGACATCGATGTTCTCAATCAGCTGATCAACTTCTTCCTTATTATAATAGGTAGAAAGTGTATCAGTAACAGTGTTCATAACCTCAGTCTTTACTGTGTTGGTTAAGTCTGTAATATCTGTTTCTACATTATTCGCTGCGGTCTCAGCCCTAGTAGCAGCCGCATTTGCCTGATCAACATAAGCAGAAGCTTCACTGATTTTGGAGTTCATTGTATTGATGAAACCTGTATACCAGTCAGAGTCAGGTTTAATAATACCGTTTCCTGTCAGAGACTCCATGACGTTCAGCTTACCGTTAGGTCTTGAAATCCAACAGTAGTTGTCACCTTTTTCGTTCACACCAGTAGCACGAATCTCAAAAGTAATGTCACCTGGAAGATAGGTAACGCCTTTGTCGATCAGCCATGCAAAACGAATTTTGTCTGTACTATACTGGCAGTTGACTACGTTATCATAATCTTCCTCTTTGTTTTTATTGATATAATGGATCTGAATTAACATCTCTGTCAAATCGATACCATCATAGTAACGGTTCATCTCAAATGGAATGAACTGAGAGTTTTCTTCCTGAGAAATATTAATCTGAGAACTGTCAACAGTGATGTTTTTCTGCCCGTCTATATATGACAACTTCTCATCTGTGTAGTTGTTATACCACACATATTTGTCGCTTTTGGTAAAAGATACATCTGCATCTGCTGCCAGTGCGACAGGTTTAATATCATCTGTACTATATGTACTCAGATTAACTGAGGTAGTAGTAGCAGATGACTTCATCTGTTGAGTCTGCTTATAAGACTCAGAAAAAGATAAAGCCATTAGTTGCTCCTTTCTTTGTGTTTTATAGTAGAAAAAGTCCTACACCGTTGAAGATGCAGGACTTGAGTAAATATTATTCTTCGATTAAATCTTCACATTCCAGATCAATTAATACTTGTCTTACCTGTGGTTTAATCTTGTCTGGAACCTGTTTATAAGTTTTCTTTCCTTTAACAATAAGTGTTGCATAAATAACTGCCATAATATCTTTCTCCTTTCTTGGTATAAAAACAAGCAGTAAGTTAAGCATTCAGAATCGCCTCAACTTCTGCTTTGATCTTTTCAGGAACATCATCAATTGTTTTCTTACCTTTACGGATTAAATCCGCATATACGGTTGCCATATAACTTACCATATTTTAATCCTCCTTCATTTCATATAACTCTGTTAATGCTAACTGAGTATTTGTAATCTCGTCATCCTGAGACAGATTTGTTTCATACTGCTCAGTCAGTGCCAGCTGTGCTTCTGTAAGCTGATCTTCCAAATCAGTCACCTGTTTCTTTAATCTTCCAATATCTGATTCTGGAAGATAATTAAAAACAGGTTTTGGGTTTTCAGAATCAGTTACATCAATTTTATCTAATGTTGCTCCATCTGGGACATCAACAAACATAGATAACAATCCTTGTGGAGCTTTTTGTTCTCCATAAATAATTGACCAGATTTTACCAGTCGTATCATAAATTACTAAAGCTTTCATATATATTCTCCTTAAATTTAAACTGCTTGAACTCCCCAACTAAGAATACCAGTTCCTTGCTGTGCAAAAACCAATCGCAACTTTCCATACCAAGAAGCATCATATTCATACGACATTCTTACATAGTTTCCAGATTCCGTATAAAAAGAACATAGTAATTTTGAATTTCCTGCGCTGTCTATCCTAAGAATATTAACTTTTGCGTAGGTAAAGGCAGGAGATTTAGCTATATCCACAAATATATGTGTGTATTTTCTTAAATTAACCATAGATGGAGTAGTAAGCGTATTACTACTTACGGCGTCATCAGAATAAACTTGACCTAAACTACCAAAACCGAGTCGTCCTGTTCCGACAACACCGCCAACATTGCCTTTGTTCCAAAAATACGTAGTAGTAGGAACATATCCATCCCAAGTCCCTGTAACACTTTGTCCATATACTGATACGGTTGCACCAGCTTTTATAACATCAGCTGATGGCATAACAAAGGCGGGGATAACAACATTTTCTGTCATATACATTCCTTTACAATTTAATGTTTGCTGGGCTGTTGATGGAATAGGGGTCCAACCAGGCTGTGATTGTATAGTTCCGGTTCTTTTTGTATGAGCATCTGTACTATAATAAGTTTTTCCAGCAAGAACTTGATTATCAACTGCAGTTCCAGTCAGTTCTAAAGTACCAGTAATGGGGTCTCCGTCTTTATTAACAATTACTTTTCCAGACAGAACATCGTCAGCAGAAGCAGTTACCGAATCTAAATCTGTATAACTTCCACATCCTGAAGATAATATTTGTCCCATATAAATTAAATTCCTTTCATTATTCTATATACTGAATCCCCCACTGCCACAGACCTGTTCCCTGGCGTGTAAATACCAGTTCCAACGTTGCCCACCAGGAAGCATTATAGTCATAGTAATAAAATGCTCCATCTGTTAAGTAATGCATAAAGCTGTGCATCAAAGCTCTTTGCCCATTGGCATATCTTGCGTATATGGCAACGCCTGCATCTTCAAAAGGCTCGCTTTTATTGATGTGTACGAAAATACGACTATATTTTCTTAAGTTAATCATCTTTGGAGTTGATAAAGTATTATCAGAAGCATTGCTGTTAGAATAAACTTGTCCCAAGCTGCCAAAACCTAAACTTCCGGTTCCAACAAGACCGCCTATATTGCTGTTACCGCCCGGCGTAGCCTTCCAAAAATATTCAGTGGTAGGCGAATAGCCTTCCCAAGTCCCTGTAACACTTTGTCCATATACTGATACGGTTGCACCAGCTTTTATAACATCAGCTGATGGCATAACAAAGGCGGGGATAACAACATTTTCTGTCATATACATTCCTTTACAATTTAATGTTTGCTGGGCTGTTGATGGAATAGGGGTCCAACCAGGCTGTGATTGTATAGTTCCGGTTCTTTTTGTATGAGCATCTGTACTATAATAAGTTTTTCCAGCAAGAACTTGATTATCAACTGCAGTTCCAGTCAGTTCAAGTGTGCCCTCCACAACCTCATCATCGGATCCGTTAAAAAGAGCAGTCTTTCCCTTTAAAATATCATTAGCAGTAGCAGTACAGTCCTCAGAATAGACGCCATTACCGTCACCACCAGAAAATAAAACTTGTGACATCTAAACTCCTTTCAATCCAATTGTAAAATCCATCACGGGTTTCTTGTAAACTTTGAATGTAATTTCCCCGTCAGCAATGATGTTTGTACCTGCTGCTAAAAAGCTGAAAGCCTTGTTGTATGCTTTTTGTTCTGTAACAGTTGCGCCATCTTTCAGCAATTTCACAGCCAGAGGATTATCAGTGCTTCTTAAATTTTGAACAGATATTGTTTGAGAATATGGGGCAGAATCGCCAGACCAATTAGAAGTTTTAAGGGTAACTGTTAAAAGACGATTGTAATCAAATATTTCATACCAAGAATTAGAAGCTAATGCAGTACGATAAAAGATTTTCCCATTAGTGTAAATTACCTGTAAAAAAAGATCGCCTCTTCTAATTACATGAAGGATACCAGCTGTACTCGCAGGATATGTTGGTGGAAGATGAGTTAATAGATTTGCTGTGCTTTCATCCCAACAATATAATTTGTTACAGCCATCACCATAACCTTTTAGATTATCAAGGTCTGTGGTATTTGTAATGACTTCTGGATTTAATAAATTATGAATTTTCGTTATAGAATAAGAATTTGTATCGGCTCCAACATCGCCCATATTTAAATTATCATCAATGCCAATGGTAGCATTTGATAATCCATTGATATATGTTTTTACATCATCTTTGAAAAATTGCTGGACAGCTTTAATTCCGTCCATCAGCTGATTAAATTTTTGTGCATTGAATAAAATACGATCTAATTCAGGATATGCAGAAAGATATTTAGCAGCTTCTGTATATTTCTTTTCCTGGATCAGATTGTTATATGCTAAAGCAAGTGGAGCAGTAAGAGAGTTGATATCCTGCATATTATCCCAGTTATCAACCTGTCCTGGAAATTGACTACGAGGATACTGCTCGTATTGTGTTATTGTTTCACTCATGTATTATTGTTCACCAACTTTCTATTTTTACGATTGTATACGTATGAGAAATCTTCTAAGAATTTATAAAGAGTTACAGACATGGTTCCAGATCCGAAAGACCATGAGAAATTTTTGATAATATACTGATTTTTCTTTTTATTATATTGTGCCGTATATTCTACCTTCATATTTACGTCTATCCATGGGATGACCAAAGTATTTAGATTGATCGTATCCATCATGGCAGTGGACTTATAAGTAAGATACTCAGCCTGATTATAACAAGCAGCATCATCGCTCAGATTGCTATAATCCACAGGATTTACAATCTCATAACCAAGATTAGTAGTAGAGAAAGGACAATCCTTAGATGTCTCTTCATACCTGCCTTTACACTGATATTGTCCAAGAAGATATAGAGAAGCTACAATATTATTAGACTCATCTACGGTCATTCTTCTATATCTGAATACATAGACGGTATCTTTGCTCAGTACCTTTTCTGTTAGAGCGTTCCCATTGCCGTCAACTATAGGAATAGGAGAGAAGTTACCGATTGTAAATTGAGGGCTTGCTTCATTTTCAGCTGGAATTTTTATAGCAATCATGGTCAGATTATCCAAGTCTTCCCATTTCTCATATTCAGTGAAGTCTACCTTATATATATTATTTTCGTATGTACAAGTCTCAGCATATCGATCTGTATTGCTTAATTCCAATACCTTTCCCCATACTTCTGTCACATTATAAATACCTGTGAATGAAAGACTAGGGTTCTCATCGATAACAATATCTTGCATAATGTCATCAGATAAAATAACAGGATCATCTAAACAAGTAGGGATCTTTCTCCAAGTAAATACACCATCTGCATCGAAGAAGTATTCCCAACTATCATAAAGCTCACAAATCTCTTTCCATACATCCGCATAACTCGCACCTGTATTAAACTCCAAGTCATAAGGAATTTCTTTCTCGATATCCTCTACAACATAAGAAGTGATACCTGCCGCATCCAAGGTAGCAATGATCGACTTTCTTATATCTTCACCCGCCGGTATCTTTAAACCTGTAACGGCAACAATTTCTGTATTACCATCGCCTGAATTGGTAGAACCATATCCTGGCATTTTGCCATTTAGAGTTCCATCATATAAGGACATTAGATCACTGCAGGAGAGTGAAAGCTTTCTCTCAGTCTGAGAAAATGTGTATTTCATGTCCGTATATGCGAACGTGCCAATGCGATACCAAATAGTTTTTCTTCGCTTAATTGACCATACTCCGTAGTAAACACGAAGTCTTTTGTTATGCCAGATTTTTTTATCGGGGCCAATATCAAAAGAAGAATCTGTAATTGCAATATCACAAGTGTATGATCTTCGTTGCTGAGAGGAATTATCTACAGAATAAGAATCGGTGAGAATTACACCTGTCAAAGAATCCAGAATTTTAAGAGAGGAATCACATAACTCAACTTTTAGATAAATTGTCTGTGAACCTTGGCGCAAAATATCTATATCATCTTGCGTTACAATCATATAATTCCTCCCTTCTAAAATGTCGTAACATCTGTAAATCCGTTATAATTTAGTTCTTTTGCGTCATATGGGTCTGCACACTCAACCCAGCTAAATTTATTTGTTACCAATTCATAGTTCTTACTTCCATCATAAACAGCCTGACGTTCAGACTCCTCAATATTATCTGTAATGTTGATCATGAAGAGTTCACCTTCGTATGACTTGATGAGTTTCGGCTGTCCATTTGTAAGCATCTGAATAATCTTGTCTCTATACTGGTACGGAAGTAATCCATCATTCTCTATGCCATCACAAGGCAAGTTCAAGAAAATACATTCAAATGTTCCACTCCTATAACCTGTAACACCATTTACCACTGTAATAGGATATTTCCTGTTCAATGGCTTAACGGCAGTAGCGCCATAATTGTATGTATCACTGCGAACCACATTTAAGATACATGGATAAGATGTGTCGTTATCAACCAAGAAGTAATAGTCGAATTTAGACTTAACAGAATTGGTAATATAGTTATCTTCTGCACCAGAAATAACAGGAACATAAGCATATTCCACTTCATCTACTGGTTCAAGATAATCAATAAATTCGATTGCCAAGTCTTCCTTTGTATTAATTAGCTTCTCAAAAATAGTTTGGAATTTAGAATCTTTGGAAGTCTTTTTCTTGATACGTACCTGTTCTACGATGCTTTCTGTAAAGTTTACATTACCACCGTATAAATTACCTTCTAGCTTTGTATACAATCTGGTATCAAAAGTCCATGTTATATCAAACGTTCCATCAAAGGTATCATATATTTTATTCGTAACTAGAATAACATCAAAGTGTGCATTTTTGATTTCAAGAACATCGACCTGATTATCTTGTGAGAGAGTAGAAGATGCAGAGTCTGTATCGCCTGCATATGTTAATCCTAAAAACATGCCTATCCCTCACTTTCTGAGTCTTCAATTAAGACCAAATGTAAATCATAATAATTCCCTACACGAACGATATATAGAACAAAGCTCTGATTATCTGTAGGAAGTGTAACAAAGTTACTCATTGCAACTTGTGCAAATCCTGAAAAGGCTGACTGCAATTCAAAATATGCTGCCTTACCATTTGAAGAAGCATATTCGCCTTCTCTGTAATACACATTTGCAATATTTGTTCCAGTTTCATCCTGGAATTTAATAATACTTTTATTTATAAAAGGATTTTTGATTACAAAGATTTTTGTGAAGTCACCTTCGACTACAAAACCAGAGTCGAAGACAATTCTATTATCAAATACATTTGCACCGCTAGGATGGGTATAATCTACTGGTTTATCAGACCAACCTTCGATTGACACGATATTACTTCTGATTTCCACGCCACCAACTTTGGGTAAGTTATTGGCTTCGATAACAGACATGATATGTCGTTTCTTGTAAGCAACAACAATATGGATATAACCAGTATCCAGCATCATTCCATGAAGAGTAGTACCAGTTGCTCTGATATAATAATCAGCAGCATTTTCCAAACCTGTGAACATAGCCTTCATAGAAGTGGTATCATATAATGTATTTGTTGTTTGTAACACATTCTTTTGGTAAGAACATAAAGTTATTTCGTAAGAGTTTAATGCCTCATCCTCACTCTGAGAATAGGAGAGTGTAAATTCATATTCAGAAGCTTTAATAACGGTATCATCTACCACTGATAAAGAAAAAGAAGGAGTAGAAAAGCAGTAGAAAGGAGTTCCAATATCCTGTTCATCTGATTCATTATCATCAGCGTCAAAGACAGTGATCGTAGCAACATAATATTCACCATTCACCAAATCTGTATCAGCTGGAATTACATACTCTTTCTTCATAGAAGATACTGTTTCGTCATAAACGACTTCACCAGAAGAATTTAATTTGATTTTACATCGAACTTTAAAAATCTGGTTTCCATTCCATGTAAAACTAATAGTAGAACCAACCGACCTGTCAAATGGTTCTATTGGATTTATAATCGCATACATATTTCACCACCCTTTATTTTATTTTCTTTACAGCACCTTCACCATACTAATATTCCCCTGGGAATACTGGATCACGTACACGTTCCCCGTCATATTCATAGGATATAGTGTCAGCGTACCATAATTAGAATTATCTCTTTCTTTGCCACCATTTCTGTGAGGTATCCATAGGAAGTTATACCAGCCTTCTGGGATAGAAACATTCTGATAAGTACAATCGTCTACATACACTGAACCGCACTGTCCATAACCTTCTTTGAGTTGATTAATTGCGTTTAATACACTTCCTGCGTTCAGCTCCCCTGCATAGAATACTTCATCACTCTGTATATACAACTCATTCCACTTATTCTGCGGCGCACATACAGTAACAATCTTACCTGCTTCCAGTGGTGTCTTACATCTGGCACTGTAGCGTTTACCCTTGTATTCAATCTCGTATACGCCGTCTTTCTTCTTATCTATAACAATGGCTCGGAACGTCTTGTCATAAGCGGCTTTGTTGATAGACTTACTAATCATTTCCTGCACCATAGAAATAACATTCTTAAAAATCTCTGTATAGTTTTCCATAAAGTCTCCTTTAAATCAAAGAAGAGAGTACCCATTTCTGGATACCCTCTTATAGTAAAAGAGCCAGAATAAATCTGACCCTTTAAAATATTTCCATATATTCAATATCTTTTAATCTAACGATCATTTTTACGTTACTGTCATTTGTGTGGTCTGGCTCGTTTGTACACAGTAAATTTGTAGCAACTTCACGCTTACTAAAAGCACTTACTACGATCCAGGAATCTTCACCTTTTTCTTCACAGAATTTAAAATGACCCATTATATAATAATTCTTATTTTTAAGATATACTTTTACATTTGATCCTTCCTCATAATCTATAGCGTAATCTAAAACATTTTCAAATATAGATTTACCAAATAAAAAGGTAATAAGATTTTGAAACCATTCTTGCGCCAATAGACAATAAATAATTCCTATTAAGACGATCCCTAATACAATACTAGCAAATACATTTAAAAATGGGTTATTTGGTATTATATTGAACGGCGATACAAGTCTTAAAAATTGTACTATAGATAATAATACAAAACTTATAATACAGCTTTTCCATATATATGAGTTTTCACTAGGCTTTTTTGCATATAAAAATGAATAAAAAGATATGCAGAAATATCCTGGAACAACATATTGAAAAATTACCGGAAGAATATTTATAATATCATTAATTGTATTTATAATTTCCAACTCCTTCATCATGGGGTTCCCTGACTTCCTTGATTAGTATTATTGCCAGTTTGTCCCGTCATTTTATCTACATCTATAGGTTTTTCTTTCTTAGGTTCTCTTGAGAAAATAATTGGTCTCCATGATACCTTTTTCTTAGTATTATCCGTCTTTTTGTTGTCTTCGTTTCCCATACTGTTGCCTCCATAAATCACAAAAATATCAAGCAAAATATGTTTGAATGTTGTTTTGTTACTTACAGTATATACAATATAGAAAATTTTTCAACCAATATTTATGATAAGAGAGTAGCATAAAACTACTCCCTTATAGTCTTAAAACCTTGCCATGGCTTGTCTTGCAAGCGGAGCAAAATCACGTTTCATAGCTTTTGCGAAACCATCCACATCTCTTACATCTGTCAGTTTCACATCACCAACAGAGACATTGACTATATTCGGCTTCGTATTAACAGTAGCAGAAGGATACATGTTCTTTATCCATGAATTATCAGGAACGTATGCCGTAGCACTAAAACTTGCTACAAGCTTTTCCATCTGCTCAGGAGTAAAGACCATTTCCCCACGTTCTAGTACCGCCGGTACTTCATTCGGTTCTAGTTTCTCAGCTTCAAGGACTCTGATCTTATCTGTTTTGTCAGCAGAAGAACTACCCACAGTACCACTGAATACACCACTATGATGTTTTTCAGCAGAAAAACCGGAGCTACCATATACACTCTTAGAAGAATGTTTGCCAGTTGCTCTACTGTTTCCAGAACCACGAACATTATCATCTTTATCCTTCTTGCTATCACTATCACGTTCAGTATCTTTCAGGTTATCTTTCACATCTTCCAGAATATCCTTGATACTTTCTACATTATTGGTCAGCTGTTGCCAACTGCTCATAGATTCAGAGATAAGACCTGCGTTAGCCTGGTACTGTTCAAGAGAAGAGATTAACTGGTTGCCAGACTCAGAAAATGCTTTCTGGATGCCTGCAAATACAGAATTGCCATCTGCGGCAGTGTCATAGACTTTACCCATGTAATTATAGATGTTCTGTAGGTTGTCCATGGCAGACATTTTCTGGTTCATCTGAGATACAAGATCATGGATGCCAGCCTGCGCCTCTTCATAAGTGAGAGTACCAGCTTTATAGGAGTCAATGTATTCCTGAATTAGAGAAGAGATATGTTCTGTAGAATCAATCTGTTCTTGATATTTGTTGATCTGGTCTACATTATCTGTATACAGCTTACTGAACATCTGGAAAATATCATTATCATTTCCACTGAGAACCTTATCTTTCCAGTTCTTTCCAAGAATATCAGTGGCAGTCTTTTCGTTATCTGCTTGTTCCTTCTTAGATGCGATTTCAGACCATTTATCACTGATCTTTTGCAGAGAATCCAATGTATCTTGCAGCTTATCATTGTAATCATCTAAAGCATCATCTAAGGCATCCATCTGGTCTTGAAGTTCCTGCTTCTTTAATGCAGCAAGGGCATCCTGAACAGATTCCTGTGCATTGCGTAGATTATCAGCATTAGCTTCATAGGTCATTTCACCATTTCTTATACATTCTGTTACTTCGGGGCATGGCATTTCCCCTTTTGACCATAAATATATTATGGCGGCATGTCATTTCTGGCATACTCTCATGTTTCTTATATTTGGAATTATTGCATGAGTTCGGACTGGATCTTCACCCTATTTATAATAATAGGGGAGTAGCGGAACCCACATAATTACTTATGCAGGTGTTACAGTCTCTACGGATTTTGAATTTAGACATAAGAAAAGACACCTTAATTGGTGTCTTGGGGTTGATATAATATTGACTTTTCTTCTAATAAAACAAAATTACAACAAATATTGTATAACTTTGTGTTCTTATTTTTATCATTCAACCTATAAAAATAAACTATCCTGGAATCTCTTCGTATTTCTTTTTCACGAGATTTAATAACTCTGTATTCATTCTGTAATAATGTTTTATAACGTTCATCGGTTTCTTTTGAAAAATCTATTTTATGTATAACAGAATCAATAATTGGAATCATGTTATTTATCCGTAATACTGCATAATTAGCAATCTTTTTAAAACTTATTGATTCATACATATCATCATATGTTTGAGGCTTATATGAAGATAAAGGAATGATATATTTACAGTTTTTATTATGAAACAGAACCCCAATATACTTTCTTGTGTGATTTCTATTTCCCATTTTTGTAGAATATATTTTTGAATCGAATTTTTGTAAATAATCTATATATTCATCATCTATTTCATAAAATTCTATCATTCGTCTCCTCATATTAAAATAGGAGAGAATAAATCCCTCCTATTTTATAGTTCTCATTTGCGGCTGAGATACACCTAGTTTTAACATTCGCATTAAGTAGCGAAACACTAAAGTTTGCTAATTCTCACTTAATGGCTGAGATACACCTCAAATAAGAAATCATTTCTAATCTCTCACTTATATTATACACAATAATTGAGATTTGTAAACCTAGAACGTATGTTCGTTTTTGGGAGAATATCTATAGTTATGCTTTTATTTTTGTCTAAATTCAATCTTTCCACGGTCTTGTCCGTCCCATCGGATTTTAACCGTTATAGCTACTTTTATTGCAATCACATTACTGTGAAAGAAGGCAATAACTTTACCTTTTCAGTTTTTTGCGTAGTGGCATTTTCAAGGTCATAGAGTGCCTGTTCATACTGAGCTTGCAGTTTCAGCTTCTCATTCTGCTTATCCAGTAAGTCCATTCTATCTTGTAGAGCTTCCTTCTGGTCGTTGATTGTATCCTCATAGGCTTCCTTTTCGTCATTCAGGCGGTCAATTTCATCACTGATAGCACCTGTTACAGCACTAATGACGGTCTCATGCTCACTCTTAACATCATTCAGTCCATCAACAATCTTACTCAGAGAATCAGATGCATCTGAGATCTTATCAATAGGAAGTTTTAGCAGCTCTTCATTCCACTTATGCATGTTCTGCACTAGAGAAGAGATAGAAGAGTTACATTGCTGTAGCTTGTCATTCATCTCATTCCAGTTGTCTGTACCAGGATTATAGTCTTCCATAACATCCTGAATAGCTTCAATTTCTTCCTTATAATTAGAGATAGAAGTATTAGCATTGTTAATGAGTTTCTGATAGTAGTCAGCATCCAAAGTCTTGCCGGAGGCTTCCATTTCAGCACCCCAGTTCTGGATTGTATCAAGAATAGACTGGTAGATATTTCCAAGCTTTTCCAGATTGGTTACAGGAAGTTCACGGAGCTGCTTTTCAAGATTAGCCTGCTCTTTTTCAAGGTCTTTGATATTGCCCTTGGCTTCCATAACAGCAGATACAAGTTTATACCATTCTTCTGTGCCTGGTTCCAGACCTCGCTCCATACTGTCTGCAAGTTCATCCTGCCTAGCCTGTAAAATCTGCTGATAGGTGTCAATCTGCTGCTCTGTATTAGACATCATTTCTTCGTACATATCCGCAGATACAATAGAACCTTGGGTATTTAACAGGTCAATTTGCTTCTGGATCAAGTCATTAGCAGCAGCAAGCTTCTCATTTTCTTTAGTGGCACCATCTACGATATTGTCATAGTATGTACCCTTTTCATCACGAATCGTCTTTTGAAGTTCTTTGACTTTTTCTTCTGAGTCCTTCCAACTGTCAAATGCTTGAATAGCTTTATCTATCTGTGCCTTCTGGTCACTCGTAAAGGATTCAATGTCAGTACCGCCGTTCTCAATCTTATCTCTGTACTCAGGAACTTCAGATACATACTTTTCATAAGACTGTCTATAGTAATCTAATGATTCCTTCGCTTGATCTAAGCTCTTCTGGTCAGCATCAATCTTTTGTGTAAGGATACTCTGACGGGATTCCAGTCCACCATTCTCAGATAACTTTTGCAGTTCACCAATGGATATGCCAAGCTTATTTGCGTAGTCCATCAGTTCATCTACTTCTTTAGAGTCTGGTGAAAGTGGCATATTGAACAGTTCTTGTACACGTTCTATATCTTCCTCAGATAATCCTGTATATGCTGTCCATGTATCCTGTAATGCAGTTTCCAGACGTTTACTTTCACGTTCTAATAGGTCAGCACTGCGGGAGATCCAGTCGATTGTCGAGTTATCTTTGGCACCTTTGGAACCTGATGACCCTTTACTTGGTGTATTGGTTTTAACGCCACCGTCATAGACAGCTTTTTTGAATTTCTCAGGGTCAAGTTCTTCGTACTCAAACTTAAATGTATTATTATTAAGCTTGTTCTTTGTATTATTAGCATAATCTGCCAGCAGATTGTTTCCGGGTACATCCATATCTAATGTACCAGCTTCAATCTGCCCTAAGATACTCTCTGCTCTCTGCAATTCCAATAAATTTGCTGCACTAGCACCGGCTGCATTTGCTAATGCAATAACCTGGTCAATATCTGATGCAGTATCAATCTTAACCTTATTTGCAGCTAATTTTGCAAGTTCCAACTGCGCTAATGCTGTCTTAGATACATCAGAGCCGCTTGCTTCATTTAAAAGCTGAGTGTATTCATCTAAGGTGGCATCTTTGAGATCATTACTTGCATTTGCATCAATGTACTTCTGTGCTGCCAGCTGTGCGTGTTTAGCTGCAAGAGCTTCTGTTACCAGTTCTTCAGCATTGGATACGCCCATGTTGGAAAGCATTGCTGTGGTAAGGTCGGCGGTATCATCAGATAATCCTTTAATAATATCGGTGGAATTGATCCATTTTGTGACAAGATCATTAAATGCATCCTGACAACCTTTTACATCTTTAGGAGAATCACTAACTTTCTTTACAAAAGACGTATATTCATTCCCGCAATCTTGGAAAGTTTCTTTGAATTTTTTGTTATCAAGAAGAGCATAATCAAAAGGTTTATCTTTATCATTCATGCTATTCATGATTTTATCTAATTCTTCAAATCCTTCGGAAAGACCATTGATTTTAGAAATCATTTCTTGTTCGGTAAAAGGTTTAACTTTTGAAGCAGCTTCTGCTTGCTGTTTATACTCTTTAATTTTTTCAACAAGCTGGTCCCATGTTTTAATAGTCTTATTGTCTACTTTATAAGCAATTTCAAGATCACCAGAATCCATTTTCTCAATATCATCTTTGTTGCCAGAATATTTATCGAGTAATTGCTTTTTTGATTGAGAGACAATTAAACCTAATTTTTCAAATGTAGAAATAAGGTCGGTAACGGAAAGACCATAATCCTTTAATGCCTCTTGTAAATTGTTATATGCATTATTTAACTCTTCATCAGTAGACTTGGAAGGATCAAAATCAGCTAATTGTTCAGTTGTATATCCTTTATCAGTAAATACCTTTAAATTCTGTTCAACAGTATCTTTTAAACCATTTACATTGGGTTTGAAATTAATTTCAAATAACCAAGATGATACTTCGTTCTGAATAGTGGGGTACATGGATTTAAAGTAATCTGCAACCTCTTCATCACCATTTTCCAATGCTTTAGCTGCAGCAGAAGATAAGGTTTCTGCATACTGTTGTATTGCTTCATTCTGAGCTTCTTCATCGCCATCTTCAAAAGCTTTTTGATATGCGGTATATTTTTCAGTAAGAGATTTATAATCTTTTTTATAAGTCTCATCTGGAAGAATTTCTTCATTTAAAGTATATTGGTCTAAAAAGTCTTTATACTTGTCAGAAATTTCTTTTGCCTGATTTGCAGCAATTCCAACACTTTTTTGAAAATCTTCATCAACATTATATTTTTTTGCTAAATTTTCAATCTCTAATAATGTATTATATACTTCCGTAGCGTTTCCATTGACCCTAATGAAAGTATCATCCATATCTACATCAAGACTTTTTAACGCTTGCTTGAATTCTGGAAGATTTTCACCTACAAAACCAAAATCAAGAACACCTTTATTATAATTAAAGTATTCGTCTTTTGCACGATCCAGATTGGTACTATATCCTTGAAATCCATTGGCTAAATCTGTGCCAAAATTTTGAGATTTATTAAAATCATTAAGTGTTTCAAGCCATTTCTTGCGACTTAGTTCCTCAAACGCCTTAGTTTGACCACCAATAGCTTCAGTTTGAACGCCGACAGCCTGTGTAACAAGATCGATAACTTCTTTTTCTGAACCAAATTTAGAAATCATTTCATCCTGGATAGAAAGAAGTTGTTTTCTTGCATTGGTTACGTCTTCAATGGAAGAAGAGGAGTTATTTATCGTACTGTATAAATCTTCAACTTGTTTTTTATAACTTTCAATATCAGAACTTGCACTAGAAAATTCATTCGCCGCTTCTTTTGCAGCCTTGCCCACAGTATCAGAAGCTTGCGCCATTTCATATACTGTGCTGATGACTTTGCTAATTACTAGACTAACAAAGATGTTGCCTGCCAATGCAAGACCTTTAAGTGCTATATCTGCAGCTTTAACAGATGGGACCATGGCACTTGCAGTTGCCGAAAGTTCTTCTAAGGCTTTTGCATCATTTTTACATGCAAGAACGTGTTGTTTAGCAGTAACAGTACAGCCTTTCATTGTAGACGACCAGGCTTGGCCCGTAGGAACACCTGCTTTAATTTGAGTTATATATTCTTTTATTGAATTAATGTCATTAGATGTAAATGAGGAAACAAAAATCGAATTTAACAGTCCCTGTCCACTTGACAAGTCTCGTTTAATATTGTTGAAACTTTTATTAAAAATCCCAAATTTATTTATTATCCCGTCCAAACCATTTTTATCTGATGTGAATATCATGCTATGTTGTAATTTATTATATGTTTGAGGTATAATAAACTATATAATTATGTGGAGGAAAAATAATATGGGAAAAGATATTATAAGAGTTTACAAATGTGAAAAATGTAATCTAACAACTACCACTACAAACAAGGAACTTGATAAATTTATATGTAAAAATTGTGGTGGAACATTAAAATTTGATTATCAATATTATCATAATTCAAAAAACGGACTAAATGCAATAAATATATCAAAACAATATAATAATGTTTCTTTTCAACAATCCCAGCAGCAACAGAATATTCCTCACTGCCCAATCTGCGGATCAGCGAAGCTAAGTAAAATATCTACTCTTAACAGAGCCGTCAGTGTCTCATTATTTGGCATCTTTAGTAAGAAGATTGGCAAACAGTGGCATTGTAATCAGTGTGGAACGGATTTCTAAAACTACAGTATAAAATATACAAAGGCATCAATTTTACGAGGTCTTTGTATATTTCTTAATCAATAATTGGAATATACTACATTTTATAGAATCAGTAAATTTTTGAGATGCGATAGAAAATGCTAATGCAATAATAGATATGAAATCATTTAAGTCAGTTGTTTTAAAAAAGATAATATACATAATGCCAAATAAAAGATATACGATTATAAAAATCATTGAAAAGTTTTTCAACACACATCGCATCTTCGCTTTTATATTTGTATTACAACCGGCTTTTTCAATTTTATCTATACAGTATTGCAGTACATTTTGCCGTATATCAAATAAGACTAGAAAAATTGCAATATAATTAACTGCTGCCATAAAAATCAATATAACATTAGGATCGATTGAATGGGAGAGTAATAAACGTACTAAGGCTATTAGTATTCCTGAACAAATTATAAAACCAGAATTATTATTTTTCATTGCCTATCAAACCTTTTATTTTCATGTAACGTAAAGCACAGTTTAAACTCTGTAAAGCAGTTTCTATTTGGGCTTTAATTATTTTTTCATCTAATTTGTAGATATCTGTATTAGTAGAAAGACAAATTTTATACGTTACTTGTTTTTTCTTTTTTGTTGTACTTTTAGCAATTTGAAAAGAACCAAAATCAACGATAGTATTAAGATCGTTAATAATCTCATATATTTTAAATGATTCATCATCTTCAGAAAACTTATAGATGTTGCCTATGTACAAAACTAAACACTTTTCTTCCTCATCCCAAAAATATAAAAAAGAAATAGGTCCTATATTTTTAAATGAATTATTTGCAGAAACTTTAACTAAATAAACACAATCTGTCTTATCTATTCTTTCAAATTTAACACCAAAATTATTAAAAGAATTTTCTAATAAATTTACAATATCTTCTTTTGTCATGACTCTCCACCATAGAAATAATAATATAAATTATCAATAATCTGCTGCTTATTTTTAAAAACAAGAACTCTAACTACTTTATCATAAAAAGAAAATCTCATATCGTCATTTTCATAAATTGAAACACGAGTATTTTTTAATATCTTTTTTAGAGAGAACTTGTTTATAATATCATCAGTATTATTATTTAATTTAAAAACACAATCAATAGTCATTATCATCCCCTCCATTCATCAGATAACGGCTATAAATATCTTGGACATCTGAAAATTCTTCAATGATCTTAATTGTTAATTTATTTGGATACATTTTTCTAAAAGTATTAACAGTTTCTCGATCATAGTTTGGCATTCCTTCATATTGATCAAGAAGATCAAGCGTTCTTTCTATATCTGTTTTACTATTATCTGCACAATATCGGCTTATTATTTTCCTATCTTTTAATTCTCTATCGTGCAATCTTTTTTCTATCTCTGCATGTTCTGATAATGATTCTTCTATTTCTTCTCGCAATGTGCAACCCATACTTACTTCCTTTGCGTTATTGATAATAATATTATATAACTATTATGTGGAAAATTCTACCAGAACATATGTACATCAAGTCAATATGGACACTACTAATGCAATTATGGAAATAGCCAATGGCATGTTAGGATGTTTTCTTACAAAATCATTCATTGGTAAAATAATTTTATCATCTATAAAGTTGTTTAGTTTTTGCATATGAGTCCTTTCTGTCTATAAATAATATAAAAAACAGTAAAGATAGGTCTGTTCGGTATCTTTGGTGCAGGTGACTTGGGTAAAACATGGAAATGTGAGAATTGTGGAAGTAAGTTCTAGGTATCATTACTTATTTTCGTATTCTAGCCCTTCATAAATACTTTTACCAAGGATACGTTGCTCTACGTATTTAAAAATATCTGTATATTCTTTTAGAGTACAATCTTCAACTTGAAGATATTTAATAATACGATTGGCGATATAACAAATTTTTTCATGCTGTTTAAGCTGTGTTTCAATTGAATTCATTAATTCACCTACTTTCTGAAAGGAAAAGAGTATTATAAAAGGGACCAATATATACCGTGTTGCAATCACGGTATATGCAGTCCCTTTTACTAGACGTTGGTTTGTTAGATCGGCTTTAAAAATTTACTCAGCCGGAAAAGGTTATTAACCTTGGAGTTTTTCACTCAACAGGGACCAACATCAAAAGATTCGCTATACCATTAATAATCCACCATGGACTATTAATGATAGCCAGACCAGCCATAGCAGGCTGCCTGAACCAAACACAACATATCACAAATGAAATGATATGCTGATAATCATGAACTCGCGAACATCTATCTTTTGAGTATAACTGTAAGAACAAGATTACCTATAGGTACAATCAGAAAAATAGAAGACGAGTAAAATAACTTTTTGTTAACGGAAAAAGGATTGGTCTCATCAATCAATCCTCACCTCATAAAAGTTCAAAACTATCAAAAACAAAACTTATGATTACAAAACTATTGTCTTTAAACCCCAGCATTTATTAGCCGCCTATCTGGGTGGCGAGAAATATTCACACCTGTACCTTTTTATTATGCCGATATACAGTCCCGGCAGAATATTTAATGGATATATTTTACGCTGTCTTCCGTAAATAGCACTGCCAGACGGATTCAGCCCATACTTCTATTGAATCATGATTTACATATTTTCCAAATTTTTCAATAACGGCATCCATATTTGCCAAAGAAATGGCTTTATAAGCGCATTTCTCATCTGTATGGTATAAATCAATTATTGTACTAACCAGATAAGCATAAAAAGAAGCTTTATCTTTCTTACTCATAACCATTCCTCCTTTTCATCTATGGTAAGTATATCACATCCCTTATATCTTATGCAAGAGTCAATAAAATCTTTATTGTGAAAAGAAATTTGATATGCTTTCGTTTCAAAAGGAACACTTTTGCCCCATATAGTTTTCATATAAGTTGTTTTGAAAGGATGTATTACTTTTAAGAATGAAGTTGATAAATCATAATGATCTTCTTTGATTTTTATACCAATATCAGACATTATACCATCAGCGGTTAAACCGAGAACAATATCATACTGGGAACTGGTATTATGATCATAATCAGGATGTTTTTCCAAAACTTTTTCATACCACCTATTTGTACATACAAATTTTTTCCATTCTAAATTTTCACCTTTAAATTCTTTTATTTTCCATTTAGAATAATCTGCATTTTGTAATTTCAATTTTAAAACAACAGGTATAGATGCATTAGTGTTTTTAAATAATTCCTGTCTGTATCGAAGAAGAGCAGTATTCTTAGCAAGAGCATAACTATCTGTTGTATAAAAGCCTTTTCCAAAATCAGCTCTAGGATTTAACTTATTAAAATCTATTCCACTATTAATTATATTCTCTGCACGATCCATTAGTGTTCCATGAAAGAGCACTTTACTTAATTTGTCCGTTAGTATTGATTCCATTTTAATGTTTCCTATAATATGATTCATATATTATACGACATAAAATGAAAACATTCTACCAGAACATATGTACATAACAAAGAGAGCAGCCGTCAAGACTACTCTCTGTAAAAACTATAAAATACTAGAAACAATTCCCTGCCAATAGTTGATTCGATACTGTACACTATTAGAAGAAGTTGTTCCATCATTCAGGTTCTCTTTATAATCAAGATTATTATCATAATTATTTAAGAAATCATTAACTCTCTCAATGAATACGTTATAATCCTTACCTTCATTTACAGCAATATAAGATGCATAACATAAAACAGAAAAAGTTGTTTTCGGTATTTTTACATCTTCCGCCAAGGATTCATCAAGTTTAGAAATTCCTTCTTTTATAACTTCAACGAGAGTCATATCGACTTTATCATTATAATATTTAACAAAATTCTCTTTATCTGCCTTTCTAAAAGATTTAGCAGTATATTCTTCATTTGCATCACACAACATCAATGTCTCTAAAGCGATATTCTGATCCGTAGAAGCTTTTAATTGAGCTTTTGTTAATCTTGTTTCAAAAAATGGGAGAGAAATAATATCGTAAATGGCATCACTTAATTTCTCGGACATCTCAGGCATTAATTTCTGTAATGTATTTAACGGTACACCAGAATTAAGGCGCTTAAACATTTCGCGAACTTCATCATCCGTATATTCAAGTATATCAAAAATAGTAACCTGGGCGCTGTCGAGTTTATCTTTTACCACGTTATCGAGCTTTGAATACTTTTTTCCTGCAAGCTCATATTCTACTCCATCAATAATAACACTCTTATTTTCTTTAGATAATGCAAACCCGTCAGCTAAATAATCTCGTATAGTGCTAAGACGCTGCACTCCGTCAATTGCACATTGTTTTCCATCCTCTACGGTGTAAATTGGATTTACAAGCCAAGATCTAATCAAAGAATCAATTAAAAGATCTTTTGTTTTCTTTGACCAAGCGCCTTCTCTTCTTTGAAGTTTATGTTTTAATGAGATATTTCCTCGTTTAAGCTTATTTACGACTGTTTTAACTGCCATATTATCTCTGGATGTTCTCATATTTCTATGCCTCCTTAAAAAATGTAATATTTTACTATTTCCAAAGTAGCATAATATGAAAAATATGTAAATAGATTTTATGTGATTATTTCAAAATTTTGCCGATTTTATTCGACATAAAACGTGTGTTCTGATGTAATTTTTGAGCAAAGATGGTATAATATATATGTTCGAGTTATATCCTTAGAACCACCAAAGGATGCACTTGCGGTAATTCGAACGGCGAAGATCCGGTGGTAGTGTTTCGGCACGAACCGAAAATGGTACATCATGTACCAGAAAGGACGTTTTCTAGTGATTTTTCACATCTTAGGGAGTTCTCCCATTATCACGCCTTTCTTGTATCACCAGTACAGAAAGGAGGTGAAAAATGAAGAACTCAAAACTAATCAAACATATTGTTACATGTGTAACGGCGATTGCAATCGTATCGATTATTGTTTATCCAGGCAACCTACAGAATGTTCATCTGTTGATCAACCCAGATAGCAGTATTGAGATCGAGGCTAACTATTACCATAAACAGTAATCACTTAGTCTAATCTTCGGTTTGAAAGTCATAATTAATTCCTTTTTTTATTTTTTGGGCCGTGTATTTATTATACGGCTCTTTTTCTGACTTTGTATAAAATCAAAACATATGTTATAATAGCATCATCACACTAAAGAAGAGAGGCAATTATGGAAGATTTATTCACCCAAGAACAAGTTAATAAATTTGCGGAATCAGTTAAAAGCCCAAAATTCCAAAATTATCAAATGAAACAAATACAGAAATCAATGAAAATTGATCCATATATTCCTGAAATTGCAAATCCAATGGTGACACAACAGAAGATTACTAATCAAAAAATTGCTGAATTAAAAAATACCATCGAATCAATTCGTTTCCAAAATATGAAACTAAACGCACAAATTGAAGTCCTCAATAAAACCATAGAATCTGATAAATCAGAAATCGAAGAACTTCAAAAAGCTAACACGAATTTAAAAATTGTAAATAAAACATTAGAAGAAAACAATAGACATTATTGGCGTAATACGATTCTAATTAATATGTTTATTGCTATATTTGGTTTTGTACTTGGGATTATTTTTAAATAACATAAAAGAAAAACAATCCCAAATCCTAATAAACTGCCCAATAATGCTGGATTTATTCGATATATACCTTTCATACCAGGCATAGTTATATTCTCCTTTTTTATTCATTTTCTGTCTCCTTATCAACCTCGACAGATGAGGTTCAAACAATAGAAGATAAGGTTTCTACATTTTATGGTTTTTAAGCCAATCTGTTATGTCAGAAGCACTGAGCGCATATTCACTGAACATCGTTTCATATAATTCAGTGTGAGAGTTGTCGCTACGATGAGGGCTTATCTTATAAAGATCTATCCCAGCGGATTGGTTGAGCGTCACGTTGTTACGATCCTGATTACGTCACCATAATAGGAGAGTAGTGATACACTGCCATTACGCAGTCGTTGTACTTCGTTCCCGCTTATTGTCTCGATTATTTATTTACCATCGTGTATTTCACGACTGACACGTTCTAAACCTTTGTATCCAAAGTAAATTATACGTGCTGTCGGCATATTCAAATTTAATTTTTATGAGGGGATGCATTTTACCCCTACCGACATTATTGAAAGATAAGGCTGCGCCTAAAGCAATTGCAGCACCTTTTACAAGTCCGATTTTATCAATCAGAGTACCTAATACTTCTGATACTTTAGTTATTCCGTCAATTACAATTCCTAAATCTCCACGATCTATAATTGCTTGGGCTGTACCAACCCATGTCTCTTTAAGGCTATTTAACTTATATTCAAGAGATTGCTCCACGGTTGCCATTTCACGATCACTCGATCCAGCACTTTTCTCCATTTCTTGGAGTGCCTTTTCAACAGCGCTAAAGTTTTTGATAAGCGAAGCTCCACCTTGCGCTTGTGTACGGCCAAAAGCCTGTAATAAGAAGTCATTTTGCTGCTTTTGAGACATCTCATCCCAGATATCATGAATTTCTCTGAAATAATCTACAAGACTCTTAAACTCTGTTGTTGAACCAGGTTTAAAAACAGATACGCCTTGAGCATGTTGTGCTGTTTTAGTTAAATCAATTAATTTACCAGTGATATTTTGTAAATCTTCCGAATATTCACCCGTAGATTCATCAAAGCTTCGCAATCTTAATGCGACAGAACGAAGAGATGTACCAGCTTTTTCAGACGATTGCAGTACCTCTTGCATTCCTGAAAATAACGCAAATGCATCTTTATACGATGTCCCAACAGCAGCTAATGCAGCAGCGGATCGTTCCATACCATCTACAATGTCCTGGTTGCTTTCAGCCATTGTATTACCCAGCTGATTGATGTTCGACATGATTTCTTCTTTAACATCTTCTACAGGAATCGACCATGCCTTCATAATTGAAACGAGACCTTCCTGGGCGGTATCTGTATCCATTTCAGGAGAGATAGAAGCAAACTGAGAACTAAGCTTTGCCATTTCTGTGGCTGTTTGTTGAGTGTTGTATCCTAAACGGCTCCAGGCGCTTGCCTGTTCAATAATCTGTTGAGTGCTTACACCCATCTGTTTTGCCACATTATTAGCATCAAAATAAAACTCTTTTAGCTGAGAAGAAGACATGGTTGTAGTTTTCTTTAAATCTACAAGAGCAGTATCAAGATTAATAATCGTCTGTGCTGCCTGTCTCCCATACTGAATCAGATCATTAAAACCGAAATATGTACCAATAGTACCAGCTAGTCCATACCAAGCTTTTTCCTTAACTATATCCCAGAATTTTTTACCTTCCTGGCCTGCTTCTCTGATTCGTTGTGATACCTTGAAGAATTCATCAGCAATATTGGTTACGTCAGCATTAGCACCCAATACCTTAAGTTTCTGAATCAATCCTTCTAGCTCAGACTTAAATTCCTTAGACATGGCAGAATTCTTTTTCATATAATCAGAAATCTTGTTGATTAACTTATCACGAGAGATAGCAGTAGATCCCTTATCAATTCCCTTTAAACTGGTTGCGGCTTTGTCTAATTCATTGCGCATGTTTTTAAGGCTATTGATTTCAGTTTCATTTATTAATTCTGGATGGCCCTGTATTTTTTGAAGTTCATTACGGTATCTTTCTAATGCATCCGTATAATCCTTTAAAGCTATAGAATAATCAGAACTTCTATCTTCTGGCTTCCGACTATTAAAGCTACGCATTTTTGCTTCATATTCAGCAAGTCCATCATTCATGGATTTTATTTCTGATGCCTGTGCAGCTTGGATACTTTTTTGAGCTTCCTGCATAGCTGAACTTGCATCTTTTGAAGCTTGCTCAAGTCTTTCGGTGGTATTCACCCACTGGACTAAAGAATCTGCTGGTGCAGCTTTTGAATCAACAAGTTTGTCCATGGCATCTTTTGCTTCAAAAGCATTATTTTTTAATCGCTCAACTTTTTCTTGTTGTTTTTCAATAGCAGATGCATTTTTGCTAGTGCCTTTATCTTGGGCTACAAGTTCATTCAGTTTTTCAACTGCATTTATATATTCTCTAATAGCCTTCAGCTTTTCGTTCCAAACAGTCTTAGCTTCGTTTTCTTCTGCTTTGACCTCGGCATTAATAGCAGCCAAGTTTTCATCATGGGCTTTTTTAAGGCTAGAAATAATCTGATCAATGGTCTTTTGAAGATTTAGCATATTACCTTGAATATTACTGAAATCACCAAAATTTAATAAACCATTATTCATCTGCTGCATCATAGCTTTGGCATCGGTAGTATCGCCATAACTATATTTTGAAATAGCATCAGATAATCGTTGGCTTTGAGATTTTGTCCATTTAAGAGCTGTTTCTTTTTCTTGCTCAAGTTTTTTCTCAGCTGAAGCTTTATCATTTAATTCTATTTTATCAATTTGATCCTTGATTTTTGCTAATTCTTTATAGTCAGTGATTAACTCTTTTACAAATTGATCATAGCTTTCAATGCTAAGAGTGCCAGCCATTAGTTGTTCATTGTAAGACTTAATTTTATTTTTTACATTGTCTAATTCAGAAGATAATTCTTCATATTTTTGAAGAGCGTCTACCTTATTTAAAGTATCATTTACTTTATAAGCTTTGTCACGATCAGCATCATACTTTTTATTCTCTTTAATGGCAGCATCCCAATCAGAATTTAAAGCATTTTCTTTGACTTTTTTTACAGCTTCATCAGCGGCTTTGCCTTCTTCTATAAGTGACTTTACACGATTTTCTGCGTCTGAAACTAATTTATCAACAGCAGAAGAGTATTCTTTTGCAGAAAGTTCTCCATTCTTAAGCTGCTCATTCATTTCTGAAATAGAACTACCTAAAGAACCAAATTTACCAATCCATTCAGAAGAATTTAAAGAATCTTGTAAGGCTTTATCACCTTCTGCCATTTCAAATAACTTGGTTTTGGTTTGATCTAAAACTTTGTTAATTTCGATTGCTTCATCCCAATCAGAATTAAACTGTTTATAACCCTCAACGTCACGTTTCTGCTGAATATCATTCTTTGTTGAGTAGTCAGAAACCAAACCTTTGACTTGTTTATTATATTCAGGTTTTTCTATTTCATGATTCTTTAATTTTTCATTTAAAACATCGACATCATCTATAAGTTTAGAATATGTCGCTTCTAATTCTGTTGGTACTGGAAGTTTAGCCAGTAAATCATCTGTCTGAGAAATAGCAGTGTTTACATCATTTATTGATTTTTTATAATTTTCTTCCTCTTGTAAAAAAACGTTCCACTGTTTTTGTTGGGCAGCAGTTTGTTTTTCAACTTCAGAAGCTAATTGCTTTTCAACTTCTAACTGCTGTTTCTTTTCTTTGGTTATTGCGTTTGCATCATATTCTACATAATTATAACTGAGTAACTGACCTTTATCTGTTTTAGAACTTTTTCCATAAGTTTCAGTTGAACCATATTTATCTTTAAGAATATAAGATTCACTAAATTTGCCTTTTGCATTAGCATGGGCCTGTTTAGTAATTTTAACAATTTCACCTAGTTCAGATTTTGTTAAATTTAATCCATTTAAAACGTCTTTAAAATTAGACGGAAGAATTTCTTCAAAAGCATCTTTCTCTGCCTTGATTTCAGGAACACTATCCTTTGCACTTGCAGCAACTTTACCATTCGCTTCAACAAATTCTTTTTTTGCATCAGCAGCCTTTCTGGCGCTTTCAGCAATCTTATCCATTAACTCAGCTTCAAGTTGAAGAGGAGATTTAGACTCGTCTACAGAAGCTTGGACACCGGCATTAGCTTTAACAAAATCTTCTTTTCCCTGCACGGCCTGATCAGTGGTCTGCTGTACCTGTTCCATGGACGTAGATTCAGATGAAAGATTCGTTTCAGTAGATGGGAAAGAAGTAGAAGATTTTAAAGATGTGAGTTCTGCTTCAAGATTCTGCACTTTCTGAGTCAGAGATTCTATTTGTTGTAATGAATCATTTAAGTGAATTCCATCACCTAAAGATGTCTTAATATCAACAGCCGCAGCAGAAACCTTACCTAGTTCAACTACGATAAGTTTTAACTGCTCTATAACTTCTGATAGATCTGTCTTGCCGCCGAATAAACCATCTAATGGTGTACCATCAGTACCCATTTTCATGGCATTCATAACTCTAGTTACTTGACCATATGCAGCAGAAGCCTTTGTCCAATAAGATTTATCTGAATCCTCGAAAAGTTTATCATGACCATAATTTTCTTTAATACTATTTCTAAGATTCTCAATAAATTTTTTATATCCTTCGATTTTACCAATCGTTGTATCAAATTGACTTGCATCAAATTTATAAAGAAGTTCAGAAGTATAACCATCTCCATTAAAAGTACGGAATAAATGTTCTCGCAAATTCTCGTAAGCTAATAAAGCATTAGATGCCTTCTTCTGTAGTTCTCGTTCCATTTCATTATCAGAACCGACATCAATATTCATATTAAATTTCATATTGAGATTGCTTACTGCTTCTGATACTTTTTCAATTGTTTTTAAAAGAGGAGAGAGTTCTTCACCATCACCAACATCAGAAATAACAGAACGAAGAGAAGAGAGATGATCTTCAATTTTTGAAAAAATTTCTAATTCTTTTGTTAAACTTTTTGTATTAAAAAGTGAATCAAAACTCATTCCTTTATTAACCATATCAACAACATTGGTTAATACTTTTTTTATATCTTCAATGGAATCCAACTGCCGTTCTAAAGGTTTTCCATCTAACTCAATTTTTACATTTTTGAATTCTCCCTGTAAGGAAGAAATTTTTTTCATTACATTTTTATCTGTTACATCAAACTGGATTTCGATTCTTTTGCCATCAGCACTTTTCTGAACCTGATCCATAGTACCATCATAATCTTTCAAGAATTTTTCAAGATTATCTTTGTAATCAAATCCAATTTTAATAATATCAGAATTACTTGCCATTTATTAAACACTTCCTTTCAGGTTGATAACCGTTTTCTATATTCGTCTTTTAATTTTTCATGATATTTATGAAGCTCATCATAAAATGAGAATTGTGTAGGACGTCCAAAACCGCCGTGCCAATCACCACCATGCCAAGTTCCTTTAGGGTTATAAATATAGGTAGACATAAATCCCCATGAAGTAATTGGTTGCCCCATAATACCAGGATAGTCAGTCATATTTGGTCCTGGAATTTTCACACCACCCCAAAAAGTTTTTCCATTTTTCAAAAACGGTGCATATGAATTATATAAATTCCACGTTCTTTCATATCCGTTGCTAGAAGATGCATAACTTCCATAATACCAATCAATAAGGCCTCTTGTATAATTGCTTAATTTTTCAGATGCTTCTTTTGCAAGTGCGGAAGCTTTTGCTTTTCCTAACTGCTCAAGATGTCGATAAATAGTTTTGTTTAATCCCATTCCATCATCCCAATCATCATATAAAAATAAAAGACCCTACGAGCTGTGATACCCGCAGAGCCTGGTTAATATTGTAATAAAATTTCAATGTGCTATAATAGTAGTGCAAGAGCTTGCGATTTACTGTAACCCGTCAACCATCCTATTCACGTACCATTTGGTACAGAAAGGCGAAGGTGATTTTTATACTTCGTATAATTTACACAAAGCAGCTTACTCTACCAAATTTCGTGTCCACACCATGAAAGGAGGTTTTATGAGTGAAGCTGTATTAGTTTCTCTGATTAACGGAGCGACAGCAATTATTGTTGCATTCATTGCTCTGTTTAAAAAATAGGGAACAAATTAATAATGAATAGGAGTTGAGCTAGATGACGATCTAGTTCGTAGAAGAGAAGTCCGTATCAAACCAGGTGCGGCTTTTCTGTTTTTATAGCACATTGTAAATTTATTTCACCCTCTTTAAATCAGCACCGCTACCTGCATACTTCTTGAATACACGGTCCAACGTCTTGCCCATTTTCTCTACAGTAGCATTATCTAAATTCTTCACCTCATCAGCCAACTTACCAATTACAGGATCGAGAAGAGTCCCAATCAGAGTCCCAAACCTTTCCACCTGACCTGCAATAAATGCATGAGGCTCATAAGCGTTGGTTCTTACATCTTCACGAGCCATACTGATTACAGTGTTTAATTCAGCCATTTCGCCTTCAGGAATTTTTACCATAATCTTATCCAGAATACCTGACTCTTTAAGTAGATCATATTTTTCATGGAAATTTTCACCGATAGTAATATTAGTATAATTCTCAAGAATAATACGGCAGAAGAGTAGGTATTGCGCTACAGAGTTTACATGTACATTTTTCTTCTTATCATACATAGTGACTTCCATTAACTTTTCTGCAAGTGTTACTTTTAAATTAAATGGAATATACTTTTTAATTTCCAGAATATCCTCTAAATACTGATCCTTTAATGATTCGTTTGCTCTATTATTATATTCAGTTGCGAGTGTTTCAATTGTAATCTTATTCATTCCTTTTCTCCTTTACATCAGACGTGTATTTATCACATTCTCCATCATGGATTTCTTTCTGAATACGCCCTTCAATTGCTTTTTTAAGTAAACTACAGTTTCGTTTGTATCTTTTACATCCGATGCAGCGGGATTTGAATTCTTCCAGCTGTGGGGCATCGTCAAAAACCCCGATGTAATTCACAGGTCGTATCGTCAACTCTATTCGTGGATTCTCTGAATCGTAGTAGATGCGCTGCACACGTTCGCATGTCACGTTATCATCGACCCAAACAAGTCCTGTTTCTGTAATTGCATCAAGTAGGCATTTAAAATAATTATTTGGGTCTCGATCTATACGATCAAAATAAAAAACAGCATCTATATAAAAATGCTGTAGTGGATCTGGTTTTAAATTATAACCTTGTTTTTTAACTTCTTGTATTACATATTCTTTAAAATCTTTTTGATATTTTACCGCTTCAGGAGTCTTATAGCTCATAGCCATAGGTTTACCATTTTTCATAATAGCTCTGTAGGCTAAATAATGATTAACCGAAACTCCTAGAGGCGATGTTAATTTTAATGCATTACTCATTTTTCTCCAAAATAAAAATGCCCTTACCAAAGACTGGTAAAGACATTTATAATATGCTATAATATTTTTGCACTCACCGATCTTATGTCTGTAATTTCAGAAGAAAGTTTTGGTGAAGTTCTATGCATATGTGTATTTATCCGTATCTAGTACACGTCAGCGCTTACAACCGTTTTCGTTTAGGCAAATGGGAATGTGTCTGTGAGCACTGGCGGTCTTATCCTAACCGATAGATAATTGAGCGTTCTGTAGCCGGGGTCAAACTTTCATGTTCTTTTTATTGACACGTCTACCGTGGGAGAGGTGAGTGCATTTTTTAATAACACAACTTTCTTTCGCCAAAGCTGAGATGGATTATGGTAAGTTGCCACCTTTCTCGAACCTCCGCAGTCGCCGCATTCCATCACGGGTTCTGCTTCTCAGGTAATGAATGCATTTTAATGAGTGTGTGTCTCAAATCCTTTTATTCATATATATAGAGAGAGAGGGTCGATCTAATCCATCGGCTCTCTATAATTTATAATCTTTCCTTGTTTCTTTCCCAACAAATCTTCCATGTAATCGAACCAATGTATATTAGGAAATATTTTTTGATAATCTTTATACATTAACTTCTCATTATAATTCATATGTATCACATAGATGATCACATTCTTCATATGCCCACATATTCTCATGAAACCATCTACATCATGCCAATTATCAGCATTTCTCTCTATTAATATCCTGGTATTTATATGCGAAGTATCTATTGCTAATAACTTCACATATCCCCTTGAAACAACTCTTTCTTCTGCCATTTATTATCCCCTTCCATAATTTTGTAGTGTAATTATACCTTTGGAAATATATGGTTTCCATACCAAAAATATGGAAGAATTGGAAATAAATGGAAGAGCATTTTTGATTTGACAAAACTCTCCTTTATGAATATACTTAATAGTGCATAAGCAGGTACGCATACTTATGAAACTTTCGGCACATAAGAAGAAAGGAGAGTTCTGCTATGCAATTTGATTTGCAAACCATTTACTACATTACAATGATCAGCGTTACGGTTGTCAGACTGATACGTGACATTGTTAAAGACATCATGGATCGACATAAGTAACTAATTAACAATAGATTTTATTTAGCATGAGTTCAAGTATAAGGAGTCTGACCAATTCCTCCGAATAGCAAATATCTTATGTATAGATACAGAAGTAGAATTGCTAAATAAAATCACCTCTTGAATTTATCAATAATTAGTGGTATATTAAATATGTAGTAAATATGCAGAACTCAAAAGTTCGTGAACTGGTCATTCACGAGAAGAGTAGTAGAAATAAGCATCCAAGTGTATTGGGTGCTTATTTCTGTATTATAGGAGAGCAGCAGATCTTCCTGACTATTTTTCACTGTTCATATCCAGTACGTCATCACAGGTATATCATCTGCTTTTACAGCCATTATCTTGGCTAACCATTATAATTTATGTTCACACCAAAGCTTATAAAGTTCATTCATCTGTGGAGATTTTTTCCATACAAAAACAATTCTGTTTTCATTTCCACAAATAATATCCACTAACTGACCAGCAGACAAAGATGAATTTAAATATTTATAATTCTGCTGCATATTAGGAATGTACCTTACTTCTTCGGTTTCATATTCAGTTTGAAAAATATCACTATATTCTTTTATATCCTCTCACTCCGTTACTGAAAACTTATAAAAAGTTATAAACTTTTATGTTCCATTCCTACTTCAACAAGTATGCTTTTGCACTGCCGAAACAGATACTACTCACAAGTTCTTGTACTCTCTATAGGCGTAAATTCCTGACTAACGAATCAGTACATATCTGTGATAACTTGAATGTGTGTGTTATGCCACAGATTTTAAAACATTTTCTCCATATCTTTTCAGATTTAAAGCAGCCTGATAATCTCTGTCGATTATATTTCCACATTCACATTTATAAATACGGTCTGACAGCTTTAAATCTTTTTTAATCATTCCACAGCAACTACATAACTTAGAACTAGGAAAGAATCTATCGGCAACGATAACTGGAATATTATTCCATGCTGCTTTGTATTCTATCTGTCTTCTAAATTCATAGAAACATTGTTCTTGAACTGCTTTAGATAAATGTCTGTTTTTCATCATTCCTTTTACATTCAAATCTTCAATACAAATAAAACTTGGTTCTCGTTTTATGATTTCAGATGTTGTTTGATGTAAATAGTTCTGGCGAATATTCGTTAATCGGTGAGTAATTTTTAATAAAAGTTTTTCCTTTTTGATTACATTATTAGTTTTGCAGTATTCCTTTCCTTTTTTATTTTTCTCGTAAGAACGAGAGATAGAACGCTGTAATCTGCGTTTTTTCTTTTCGATTTTCTTTACTTCAGGATTTTTGTTGATATTTTTATACTTGTTTCCATCTGAGCAAACTGCCAGATCTTTAATGCCTAGATCAATACCAACTCCTTCACTTTTGGGAATATCAACAGTGTCAGGATATTCGATTCCAACCGTAATCCACCAGTTTAAACCATCAAATTTGATACGAGGATTGCTATATTTGCAATCTGTTGGAATACGATTATGTTCAGCAAGACGAATCCTACATATTTTTTGACTTCTTTTATTTTTGGCCTTTCCCTTACCAGCCACTAACATTAATCGAACATGAGTATTGGAAAACTGGATTTTTACATTATCCTGATAAAATGATGGTGTAGATTTCCTTCTACTTTTAAATTTAGGAAACTTTGCTAATCCTTTGAAGAATTTCTTATAGGCATTACAAGCATCTTTAATAGCTTGTTTTGGTACATCACAATCAATTCTATTCAACCAGGCATATTCCTGAGTTTGTTTCATCTTTGTAAATTCTTTCCGCAAATCCACATCAGATAGAAATTTTCCGCCATTTTTGTAATTTTCCTGTTCTTTTGCTAATGCCCAGTTATAAGCAAATCGAGCAGTGTTAGCATATTGAAATAATTTTGTCTTTTGCTTATTATTTGGAATTAACATTACTCGAATGGTTTTGATTATTTTTGCCACCTTCTTCCATAAGTTCTTTTACAAGAATCACTAATTATCTCAAATGGTTTTCCTTGTGCGCCAAGGTACAATGTTGTATTCTCTATTTGTCGTTCTAAATCATTGCAAGTTATAAAACTCAACATTTGATTATAACTTTTTATAAAACTACATCATTTCCGTCACTCCTTTAAAATCGTAAAAAATAGGCTATACTGAAATACTGAATAGTAAATCGGCATAGCCTACGACCTTAATAACTCACTATTCAATATCATTCTTTTTTACCTCATCTGTTTTAACAGATACAGGCTTTTTATACATAACTTTCTGAACCGTTTTCTTAGATTCGTCCTCTTTTAGAATTTCTTTGATAACACGTTTTACGTCATTATCGAAAGTTTCCAGTTCACTTAAATCACATCTTGATAATTCATTTTTTGCTTTAGCTTTATTCTTTGTTTTTGTATACTCAGATAAAGCTAGGAAAATCATATAGTGATCTCTGGTATCGGTAATAGTACGCCATGGTGTAAATGAAGTGATTTCTTTGCACGTATGACATACATGATATCTTTTACCACAGATACTACATGTCGCATTTAATTCTTCTGACATAGTTTTCTCCAATCATAATAACAAGCCAGGAGAGAAATAATCCCTCCTGGTAATTTTAAATTAATCTTCGGAAACTAAAATTGAGAACAGTTTTCCTTCCTCATCACAGTAACTGCGCTGCAGATTGTATGAAACGGCGTGTTTACCATCAGAAGTCAGATTTAATTCAACACTAGATGGATCAACCTGTGCTCTTGGGCATACAATATAACCAAAATAGGTCTTATTAACATCGCAAACATTGTGGAAAATTGCTTTGATTATAAGCTTCTTAACCTTTGGTACGCTATCAGTAGTCTTGTCAACCTGAACAGCAGCATCGCTTTCTCTATTGTAATTTACAAATACACGACCAGTAACATCTTCTGGTAAAGTGATTTTCTTGTTTTCTGCATCGAGAGTAAATTTACCTTCGCCAGCAACAGCTGCCACTTCATAGGTTTTTCCGAAAGTATTATCACCATTAATTACCTTAACGTATTTTACTTCAGCACCCTTTGTACCAACAGGAACATAATTTAAAGTTACAGTGTGATCAGATCCGATAGCAATTGTTTCAGATACTGGAATAATAATCTTATTTTCAGCAGAAGCAACAACCTTTTCTGTACCAAACTGAGATGCAGCTAAATCAAGAGAGAACAGAGAGTTGCTAAATCCAAAAGTACCAGACTGTGCATTATAGAAAGTGGTGATTTTTGCTCCCATAGCATCAGTTACATCAGTACCATCTGCACTTGTCTGTAAACTTGGTTCCTCAATCTGAGTATATCTACCAAGTAATTCGTTTGTTGAAATATCATACTCTTCAACGGTTTTAATTCTTTCAAGAACTAATTCATTAGGATTGAAAGCCATTATAATTTCCTCCTTTAAATTTTTGTAATAAAAAAGAGAACCCTATTCGAGTTCTCCTAACCAATCTAGCTGCTTATTGCTTATGTCTTTTAGGTTTACTCCAAAACCGGAGTAACCAGATTGCAATAACAAACTAGCATTTTTGATTTTCCCGATTCTTTTTACAGAATCCATAAATGCATTTATTTTCATATCCCAAATTTGGGAATGATTGTATTTAAATCCTTCACTATTAATCATAGCTGAGATTAAATTTTTGAGTTGTGAATGATAAGGCTTATTTTTTGCCAACATCATTTCTTCAATTGCATCCTCAATAAGAAACTTTTTTGTTGATTCGTTGGCAGGATACTTAAAGTCACGCTCAATAAAATGAGCTTTACTTAAATAATCGCAGATAATATTATATGTAAATTCATCTATAGCAATAAGATCATCATCTACGATTTGATATAAAAACAAGTCGTCAGAATCGACTCTTTTTTGAATTTGGAATTTTGTAAAATCCAAATCTCCAAATAGAAGAGAAGTTATCTCTACTGGATAAATTTTACATATAAAACCTATAAAAAGTCGAAATGGAGTAATAGTAGTATAATCTATACCCGCTTGCCACAACTGTGCTTTCATTGATGCAGGAGTTGATAACAAACTATGAACCATAGAATAATATTTTTGTTCACCATAATCACAGATTTCGCCCAATGTAGGTTGATGTATTTTGATATGTTCTGATACTACAAAATCTTCTCCTCTATAAATTTTAAGTTCATCGTTGTCAAAATACTGTTCTTTTTTTACTGCCAATACTCGTTATTCCTGATCAAAGATTTTTCGTTAAATGGAGTATAAGCAATTCCATTTAAATCTAATAATTGGAATACAAGAGTCCTTACCAAATAATGATTATCCGTAGTAGACTCTTTTGAGGAGATTAATTTTGCTTGCATTCCGAATATATTTGACCAATTAAAGCGTTCACGAATAATTGACCCAATAAGATCATGACGAGAAATGCCAGTTTTAGAATCAAGTCGATCTGCTTCCTGACAGAAGATAGTAAAGGTGATTTCTGTATATTTCTGAATATTGTTATAACGCGGCAACTCATCGAACATTACCTGATAACAAACATAATTTTTCACTTTTGTCTGCGTATCAGGAATAAAAAGCGCAGGACGGATATTTGCTGAGTCACCAAAATATTTATCCCATTCCCCTAATGGCTCATGAGTTTCTGGGTCCCAATTTATATTCCCGTCTTCATCAAAAAGTTCAGACTCTAATTCTTTTTCGTCCATTGCATATAGCAGTTCAGGACAGTAGAGTAGAGCATTTTTAATTTTATTTTTATATCGAATTGTTTCATCATCAGGAGTTTCACAATAAGCCCGAAGTTTATTTAAAAGATCATCTTTTGTTATTAATTCAGCCATGTTACACCTCCTAGACAATCAACTGCAGTTGCAGTGGTTCAGAATCAAAAGATATATCACCTTTGATAACAGTACACTTAAATGTAATCAGTTTAGTTAGCTGCGATCTATCGTCAGGAAACTTCACTTTCATCTGATTATAAGCAGCTGGGCGCCAGGTTACTTTGTCAGTCCAATCTTCGTCACCTATACTGCAAGACCAAGTAAATGTTGCATCAGAATATTCTTTTGTAATATCATCATCGGAATCTTTAAAGATATTGAGCGTAAGCGTTTTATAGCTGCCACCAACTTTAAGAGAATCTGTAGATGCTGAGATTTTAGAATAAACAGATGGTAGAAAAGTGGGAGCGGATGGATCGGTAGGTGTAACACCATCACTGAAATAATCAGCCCACATACCTATAATATAACCATCGGAATCCTTTTCGATATAATCATGATTTTGTTCAAAGAAAGTCTGATATAAAGTAAGACGTTGAATTCCTAATGGCTGAGAATTCTCAACCTTACTGATTTTCCATGCTATAGGATGGTCTGTAAAAGCACTTACGAGTACACGCATAGTTTTACTCTGATCATCGGTATACCAAATTTTGTCAGTAATTGAATTTAAAGGTAATAAAACTTTGTCCTGATTTTCTTGCGTTGTAAATCTAAGATCCGTCCATAGACCACTGTTATACGAGTTTTGGCTTCTTAAAACAGCCCACATTCTACGTTTAATGCGTTCTTTGCCATTACGTTCTATCCACATAAAATTGTAATTAATTGGAAGAACCAAATACTTTGTGAACTGATTTGCTGGCTCACTAAGAATAATCATCCATTTCCTATAAACGCCTTTTTCATCAGGGATATCGCAATATAATCCTGTTGGAAATTCAGCACCGTATTTTCTTCGGAAATCCTGTTCGTAGTAATACAACTCGTCTTTTTTTGTAAATTCCACAGGCTGACTTGGTTTAAATTGAATGTAATAATCTACCTGATCTTTATCAATAGACTGATAGGATTTAACAATAAATTTCGCATCAATACGAGTTTTAGTGGTGTTTTCATATGTCATATGGTCTTTTTTATCTGGCTGATCATCATGATAATAATCATAGATATAACAAACCTTGGATTGAATGTCTGCATTCCAATACTGTTCCATGTAAAAATCAGAATCTGCTTTTAATTTTTCTCCAAATGTAGGATAATTTTTACCTGTCGAACAAGAATCAATTCGCATTCTTCTTTGATAAGAATCATACACTGACATCAGTGATCACCTGCTTCCTTTTGCCAGAGTAAAGCACCTGCATCAAAAACAAGTTTCTTGTATCTGTTAAAATCAAAATGATCTGATTTCAAAATATATAAGGCTGATTCTAGTGATGTAATAATTTCTACAAAATCTTTAGGGTAGAGCAGTAGTTCGTTATATCTGGAAATTTCAAATAGAAGATTCTCATGATACTTAACTACATTTACATCTCCAAAATCATCTTTAGTATTCTGATCAGTATAAAGTACCAACCAGAAAATTTTCTTTCTTAACTTTTTTTGATAGTATTCAACCTGTGAAGGTTTAAATTCTCCATACTTATGTGGAACCATATTATCCATTTGTTCCACCATACTCTCCGAAGTAATAAGAATGACGGGTTAATTCTAATTCCCATTCTCTTTTTAAATCATCGAGCCTTTCCATATTTTTTGAATAGTTGTTATTAGCAAGATTTTTTTCTTCTTTTCCACCAACAATCATGATAAAGTTTTTATCTTGTTCAAGTTTTGTAGGGAAATAACTAATAATAACACCTTTTGCCATAATAGCTTTCACATACTCTATGTCATAATATTCATCTACGCTATTAACCAACTCAAATGATAATTGCATAATTTCATCATCTAAAACATAGCTGGTAAATTTTTTGCGTAGAAGAGTATAAGAAGAAGCAGTATGTAACCACTGTTTTAAGGCTTCATAAAAATCATCTTTTGTATAAGTGGCGAGTTTTAAGTCGTCAATCATACTCAGAGATTTTTTATAAATATCTTCATAATTAACAGAAGGCATAAACTACACCTCCTAGATAAAATCTTTAATGCAGGTACCTAAAATATCATCAATATATTTAAGTTTATTTACAGATGGATAATTTTCATTTTTAATCATTCCAACGGCAGTCACTTTGATAATTTCTTTGATACAAACTGGTGCATTCTTCAAAATATCAATGAATTCTTCATCTGATTTGTCAAAATATTCTTCTGGATATTCAATTCCGTCAAAATATTTATATACCCCACCAAGTTCTCGACTCCACTGAGAACATAGATCCATATCCATAATTACGATTTTAGGTTTTGTAATATAATCGGTTCTTCTCTGTGCCTGTAAATCACGATACTTTACATATTCCACATCACCAAAATATTCCCAATGATAAATTGTATTTTTATCTGCTCCAACCATATTTAATTTCCATGGTGTAACACTACGACATGGGATTTCAGTATCTGGATTAAATACTTTTGTTGATTTTTTTACTGACTGTGCAATTTCTTCTTTTTTTTCAGACACAACAGGTTCTTCTTTATCAGCATCAGTTGTTTTAAAATGTTCTCTTGCTAGATCAATCATTTCATCAGTCACTTTTTGCATATGAGAAGATACCTGAAAATTATTATTTCGGAAATATCCGATCAATTCTTTTGATGTAATTCCTAATTCTTTTGCAAGATCTACAATTTTCACTTTTCTCTCCTTGAACATTAAAAATAGGAGAGTAGTTTCCTACTCTCCAAATATGTATAAATTACTGAATCTTGATTTCACCGAATAATTCGTTGATAACAACACCAATACCTTCCTGGTATGCGATTTCTGCATCAACAGTCATATCCTTCTTCAGACCATCCATACCAGTTTCGTAGTAAACTACATCACCCTCGTTAACTCTCTTGATTGGAGGACGATTTGGATTAACTGGCATAATAAAGATCTTCTTGTTGTCGTCAGTAGAGAATACATTTTCTCTGGTTCCTGCTTTGTTTACTCTATTAAGAGCAAGACAATCATAACCTTCCCAGCTACCAAGAATACCATTCTGGTGCTTTTCATCCTTCATTGCCTCAGAGAACATGTTATAATTTACTGTCTTCTGAAGTCTCTGGATAGCAGGTCTTGTACCAACCAGTAATACATCCTTACCAGTTACTGATTTTACAGCTTCAATATGATCAATGATATCATCCATTGTCTGTTCTGTAACAGGAGTTTCCAGTTTCATATCAGTAGGAAGATTCTCATCCATACCCATAAATGCTGTAAATAATGCGCCATATCTATACTGCTCAATTGCTGCATACATCTTATCTACTAATGCTGCAAAATCAATCTTGCCAGACTGGAATAATGCAAAATCAGCATAAACCTTAATTGCATACCAAGAGGTTTCAATAGTGAAAGACTTACCAGGCTTTACGTACTGACGTAAAATATCATGATGATCGCCTGCAAACTTAGAAACAACAAGTAATGAATTGTCGTCTACATAAAATTCGTTCTGATCACCATTTGCAATATTGATGTCTTCAACATATTCCATAAAGCGAGCATTAGCTGCGTTCCAGCCGGAGTTCATACGCTCTACAATCACATCTTCAATAAGAGATGCGATCTCTTTAGAATGATTTCTCCAAGCCTGTCTACGCTGCATAGCATTTGCAGTCTTGAAATTAATTCCCAGAATAGAGTCAAACTGATTTCTGATCATATCCTGAGTCTGCTCCTTGCTATAAGTGCTATAATCATTGTGATTTGCATTCATCATTAACTCACTGAATGCTACGATATTTTCATATTTATTTTCAAATTTTGCTAACATATTAGCAGAAAAACAAGTAATATCCTTCATGTTATAAGACCTCCTTTCTATTATGCAATATCTTTATTCTGTTCTGACTTAATACGAACCATTGTGTAATAAGTACCAACAGCAATGCTATGAATAGTTCCAACAAAACCATAAGTAGTCTTTAAGGTTTCAAGCTCAGACGCCTCATGTGCTTCCCATGCACCTTTTTCATCCACTACAACAGCAGCACCAATTTTAACCTTAGCAGAAGTTCCATCAGTAAACTGATAAGAAGCTACTGCAAAAATATCATTATGAACTTCCGGTGGCTGAATCTGATATGCCTTTGCTGGCTTACCTGCTGGATTAGTGTAATTGTAAGGCTGTTCCTGAGCCTTGGTCATAGCAGTCTTGTTGTTGGCTGGAGCGCCAATAACAGCAATCTTTTCACCTTTTTTTGCGATGGTCGCATATCTTTCCTGTAGACCATTTCCTGTATATGCACCGACATGAACTGCAACACCATTATCTACAGAGATTTCATTTTCGCTTTCATCACGAACAACTAAATCATAAATATTACCTACGTCTGTTGCTAAAAGCAGACTAGATTCAAACATACCATGCAGTCCATTTTCAACTGCTTTAAGATTTGTATAAATCATTAAATTTTCCTCCTATTTTTAAAATAAAAAAGACCCGATTTCTCGGATCTATGTACAATAATTATTTAGTTTTTCTTTTTTAATAAACTATCTAAGAAAGTATTAGATGATTCAATCTTTCCAAACATGAACATAGTTGGCTTTGGATTTTCTTTTTCAGATGCTTCCTGATATGAAAATGTCTTTGTAGCCTTAACCAACTTACCAAGAGCTGCATCTGCCTTTTCAACTAATTCATCTTTAGTAAATTTCCTCATAGTATCTTCAGACATTAAAGACTTAAACTCTTCCGTATCAAGATAACCTGTATATGCGTCATCATTAAATACAGTCATTTTGTCTGCAAGCATTTCAGCATCTTCATACTTTGCTAATTTCTCAGAAATAGAAGAGTAGTTAGCTCTCATATTATCAAGTTCTGCCTTTTCATCCGCAGTTACAAATTCTGCAAACACTTCAACTCTTTCTCCATCAAAAGCAACAGAATCATTCTCGGTCGTAAACTTCTGATCGTAGTAATTGCCACAATATGACTGATATATAAAATGATCATTAAATGTCTGAATAATCCAATAACACTCATTTAAAGATTCTTCTACAGGTGCAAGGAGAGCATATAAACTTGCTCTCAGATCTTCATGACTAAGTGTGAAAGTCTTTGAAAAAGAATTCTCAACAGGTTCGTTTACTGGTTCTGAGTCTGCAATAGGTTCTTCAGTAGACTCTGATTGTTTTGCTGCTGGCTCATCAGGATCAGCAATAGGATCATTCTCTGGGTTTTCAGGTTTATTATCTGGGTCGGTTTCTTCGAACACTTCTGCAAATTTACTTTCAAGCTCATCATCAGATAATCCCTCATAATCAAAGGTAATATCTTCAACAGTCTTATTATATTTATTTAATAATTCCTCGAATTTACTCATACTAATTTCGTTGTTACCTCCTTCCTCAAATTTTTCATTAATGTTTGTTTCTTTATTAAACTTAGACAGTGATTCATTTAGTCTGTCTAAAGCGTCAACAAGTTTGGAATATTCCAGTTCAGACAAATCAGATAGAATAGAATTATTAGATTTTGAAAAATCTTTCAACTTAATATTGGAACCTGCCATACCAGGCTTTACCTTTTTACCATTTTCATCATAACCCAAGATTGCTACACCAGAAAAATATCCATCTTCAATAACTAAAGTATGCGTTTTTGCGTCAAAACTCATATTTTTAATAGAGATTTCTACACTACAAGGACATTCTCCTTCACGTTTTACAATATCAGCAGCCTTCGTATATTCATCGTATAAATAACCATCAATCATTACGTTATAACGATCATTTTCCTCATCGTATACAAGTTCTGCATTATTAGTTTCAGGAATATTTCCTACCGCAACTTCATCATAAATAATTTCACCATCTTCCTCATGGGCATTGTGTCCATAGAACTGTGGCTCACCATTTACTTCATGAATATATCCGAGAATTGGTCTATTCTTAAATGTTGGCAATAATTTATTTGCCATTGTTTCATATGAAATAGAAGACATATTTAAATTTTTTTCTGTATGACAAGCTTGTAATCTAACAGGTGTAAGACCTGCTGTATCATCCGAAACATCTTCAAATTTTAAAGTACCTTCTACCTGAACTACAATTGGTTCGCCAGACTCATCAGAACTAAATTTCATAGATTTCTTTCTGTGACTGTAATATTCACATAAGTCGTCCAAACTTAACAATCTTTTATTCAATTGTATGTTTACCTCCCTTCTTCGAAATTTTCTCCCAAAAGGGAGTTAAAACATTAGTTTATTAGTAAATACAACCTTTAAAGTGTTAATAGAATCATCAAACTTCAATGTTGAATTGTTAATAAACATAAAAAAAGATCCACCAGAAGGAATTTCCGTGAATCCTAATTTTAATAAATTATTTCGTACATCTTTGTCACAGGTGAATAAAAATTTTTCATCTATATTCATCCATATCACCTCAATTATTTATTACCTTTATCTTCGTTTTTTCCAGAGTTGCGGGTAGCTTGTCCTTCATCAGACAATTTTGATTCATCTTGTTCAACAGGACGCCCACCTTCACTAGATTGAGTGTAACTTGACTGCAAAGGAATCATAATATCTGAAATTCCCAAAGATAAAGTTTCAAATTTTAATTTGTTATAAGCTACATATGGGGTATCTCCTAATGAACATAAGTAATCCATTTTTGATCCACCAAGAGTAGCTGCCTCTTTCTTTTCATTGATAAAGTCTGTTTTGTTGTATTGTGTTTCATCGAAAATCTGTAGATGTAAAGCATCGGAAATATTATTTTTAATCCAATAATTCAGCCAGGATTCGATTCGTCTTATATAAACAGAAATTTTACCAAGATCATTTGCATTAGAATATTTGATACCATTGGCATTACTAGAATCGCCTGAACTTACAATCAATTTATTGATACCTGCATTTGCAAATAAATTATTCATTGCCTTATTTAAAGTATCTGTATCAGAAGAAGATGTACTTTTTTCAAAATCAATAACCTGCGTATTCTCGTATGGAGTAGTACCCCAACCAACAAGATCAGGTAATAACTCTCTAATAATTGCGTCAAATTGATTTACTAATTCAAGAGATAGTGCAAAATCATCAACTCGATCTCCATCTTTCATCATAGGGATTTTATTTAGAATTAACTTGTAATTTTGAAGTTCTTCTTTTGAAGCAACTAAAGCTTCGGTATCAAGAATTTGCAAAAGAGACTTAAAGATAGGAAAGAAATAGGGGAGTGGTACATAAAATTCATCATCTGTACTTGCAATAATACACATGGTATTTTCAGGTGTAAGCCTAAACCATTCATAATCTCTACCACCTGATTTATACTGATTGTACCCATCTACAAAACATGGGTCCCAAGTGCCAACTCCATCATTATTTACACCAAGAACATAGTCTTTATTGTTGGATTTATCAAAATAAGCAGCATCAAAGTATACAATCCATTCGCCTTCAGGTGTCTTACCATAAATACGGCAATATTGGACATCCAGTGGCATTAGAAATATTCCATTATCTTCAGAGTTATACATAAATCCGACATACATACCATCACGAATTACGTTAGATACAATATTTTGTAATTCTTTTGGGAGATTAAAATGATGAAAGATTTTTAAAGATTTTTCATAGCTAGATAATAATTTATCTGCATTATAATCACCAGTATATACTTTATCAAACAAAGGAGTAATATTATATGTATACAATGGCATTGTACTAAAATAAGAAATCATTTGCTTATAAAGCATCGACACTCTTGTAAGAAAACGAGATACTTCACGAATATTATCAATATTATTAAGAGGAGATTGAGCATATGTATCAAGGGTTTCTCTATTATACTGTACATATGTTTTTGAAACAGTTTTCGCTACGTTTCTTTGTAAAATTTCCTGTATTTTTTGAAAACTAATTTTTTGTGATTTTTCACGACTCAAAGAATAATCATCTTCAGCAGTACGTGTTATAACTTTTCTTTCATTCAAAGTAAATATCAACCTCCTTTCTTTAATATTTTGTTATTCGTTTTGGTGGAGTTAGTTTGAAGAGTTTAGATATATCAGATGGGGTAGAAGTGCATTGGCGCTGAGTAATCGCCTTTCTACGCTCACACATGAGGGCATATGAGGCAAGGCAGGCGGTATAGGCACGGTCGTCATGGAGTTTATTAGCTTTTTCAGGAGTAAGCTCAAAAGAATCCTTTCCAGAATCTCTTTTCTTTCTTACGATATTAACAAGTTCCTCTTTTAAAGCATCAATATTTGCTAAAGCAAGTTTGTCCATCCAATCAAGTTTTATAATCTTTGTTTTTACGGATTGAATCTTATTTAGTTCTTCGTCTAATTTTTTCTCATAATCAGATTCATTTAAATCTTCCTTTTTAAGACGTTTAACAATTTCTTCTTTTTCTTTATCAAATTTCTTTTGATCAACATCAAATACAGTCAAGTGATCTTTTCCATCATAAGAAGCGGTAAAACTTATTTTGTTTTGGTTCATAAGTTCAATCATCGCTTCATACATTTCAGATTTATATTTTGCTGGATTCATAAGATGTACTTTATCAACAGCATTTGGAAATTTTCTTACATATTCGGCGGAATATTCTTTGTCAATTAAACCTCTATGAATAATACCGGCAGAATCAGTCCAATCAGCCATAAGATAATCTGAGATGTTTACGCCTGAACCTCCGGCACCAGCATCGATATATATACCAATAATGTTACCATAAGCATCGGCTCCGCCATTATAATCAAGAATAACTTTTTTTAAATACTCAATCTGGTCAGGTGTCTGCATAGGCGACTTTATTTTTTTTCCAACATCAACAAGATTAATACAATTTACTAACCGCATCCTAGTATCAATACTTCCATCTACTTGCTCAAAATCATAAATTTCACCAACTAAAATTACAGAGTTATCTCTTGAGCGAGCAGGATCATAAGTGATTACAAATTTCTTATCACCAGTATCATTGTAAAGAAGAGGTTTCCTAATTTCTTCATTCCTAGTGATTACTCCACGTTTAATGACGGCATCATTACCAAGATCTGTACTAAACTGACAATAATATTCTCTTCTTGCTTTTTCTGGATTAGTTCTCATTTCTGTTTCTACGGTATTTCTGGATAGAAGAGGAGTAACCAATTCTCCTTTTAAAGTAGGTTTAAAAGCCTGTTCACAATCAATATGTAAAACACAATAATCAGGATTTCCCATAATTTGTTGTTTTGCAAAATCTCTATATAGTCTCCAGAATTGAGTATCTGTAGAAGAAGCGGAGCTTATATAATATTTTTGATATGGTAAATCTCGTGGAATACATCGTTGTCTAATTGGATCAATCGAATTTCCATCAGAATCTTTACCTGTTTTTAAACTCCTGTTTACTGCTGCAAATGCTCCATAAACATTCATCATTTCATCTGACAAAAAGCCACTTTCGTCAAAAATTACGGTGCCGCGACTACCTCTTTTCGCATCTACGTTGCTATTTAATGTTTTTGTCATTGATCCGTTATAACAAGAATAAGAAAAGCCGTTAGATGAGTGTGAAAAACCATCTCCTGCGGCATTTTTGATTTCTATTTCATTTTTAAAAATCGACCCTGTAGACCCATAAAAGGTATCAATATTGTCATTTGCAAGTCGTTCCAATGTGGTAAAAGTTTGTTCGGCTTGTCCTCCTGTTCCGCTGGCAATATATGTCCATACATTACAGAAACACATATCTTTTGCCATAATCTCTAAGTCTATGACTGTACTTTTACCATATCCACGGGTACAGACAGCTAATACATTAGGACAAATCCAACTTCTTTGAACCAACAAAGCCTGTCCATCAAGTAGTTCTATGTTGAAAAATAAGTCTATTGCTTTTGTAGGATTACATTGCAGATATTTTTGGATATTTGCGATTTGAATATAAGAATCAATTTTTCGAGAAGAAATAGAATAACCATGAGGTTTTATATATATACCATATTGATTATAAAAATCTTTATCGTAATCCAATAATTCATTATTATAATAGTTTAAAATTATTTGTCTATTTTGATTCATCTTTATCCTCCTCTTGGGAAGATTCTTCTGAATCACCAAATACAGAATATAAATCTCTTAAATCTTTTAATGTGTTTTCATCTAATAAATCTTTTTCTTTTAAAGTATCTCTTAAATCAAGATTTTCACGTAACAATATACGATTAATTTCTTGATAGGCATCTTTTTCTCTACGGAGACTTGTATTGGTAACACGCATTTCTGCAATCATATCTGACCATTCGGATTCATCAAGTGCTAATTGTTTCATAATGGAAGCATCACTGATTTCTTGAACCTGTTGCATACCACGACAAGTATCGATATCAAACCCATTCACTTCTGCATCTCGTAAGTTTAATGATTTAATCTTTTTAATTTTCCCAGTCCAAGTATTTTCGCCTTTTTTTGCATTTTTATTATGTTTTAAAGAAATACAACTATCCTGCGCAAGACTTGTAATAACAGAAGTTATTTTTCCTTTGCTTTCCTGTAAAGATTTAATTGTTGCCGAATTTTTTTCAATATTAGAAACATCACACATTAATTTAGCAACAGTATCATCAATTTTTGATTGCTGTAAAAATCCTCGAACAATAGAAATAGCTGAAGAGGTACGCATCATATCTTCATTTGCATCCTCACTAGAATCAAGAAGACCTAGCAATTGAGAATATAAAAATGGTTGATCTGAAATATCCTCTTTCTCAAACGGATCATAACTGAGTAATCTAATAACATCTTCTTTGTTTTTTAAAAAGCTATCATATGTATCTAGGCCTGCATGAGTTTCTATTAGTTTTTCTTCGGTTATTTCTTCTTTTTTATTAATATCATCTTGCTTATATTTGATAAAACCATCACTATCGGCATATGTTAAAGTATTATATTGTCCCATTGAAATCTGACGAATATAAGCATTCCAAACATTTGATTTAACCTTACCAGAAGCAAGATTTTCAGTTTCTTGAATGCTGGAATCCCATACTTTTTCGAGAAAAGGTTTGTTTAAATAGCGAAGTGCGAGTCGTACAGATTCTTTGTCTGGTTCATGTTCTACACCATCTTTTCCAACTTTAAAAACTATTTTTCTGGTACATTCTCTGCAAATAGGAGTTAAACCACTTTTATTCATTGGGTCTGTACTCATGTAGAATCCATCCTTGGACTTATGAGTGTCACACAGATAACACCATGCACCGTCTTTAAGAGATTTAACCTTTTCCTCTAATGTTTCAATTTTCTTCCTAGCTTGAGCAACTGTTATTTTAGTTGCTGGTTCTTTAGCTGTCGCCAATAACAGTCACTTCCTTCCTTTAATTCCAAACAAAAAAAGAAGAGTAGTAACATACTCCTCTTAACAATTAAAAATTTCATCTATTATATTGTAGTTTTTTTTGATAGTAATAACCACTTACTATCTTGATACCTCCCCTGCACTATTTGGTAGTTTAGCCACGTCGCAACACCCAGTTCTCTTTTGGTATCTTCCCAGGCACGTTCACGGTAGGATTCGAACCTACATGTCATAAGACACATTAGTTTTCAAGACTACGCCGTTATAACCATTTCGGTACATGAACTTAATAAAAAGCAGGAGAGTAGTGCTGATCCACTCAGATCTATACCCATCGAATCATACAGTATATAGACTTTAGCATCAGGTTTCCTGCGTATATCCCTGTCTTTCCAGAGTGCCAGACCGCCCAGCAGCCATTCAATAATCAGTTAAACTCAGATTTGGTGCAAGCACCACTTCTGATAAAAGTCTCTGTCGGCTTTTGTTCAAAAAATAAGGAATCAATGCAGGCATCGACTCCTCGAAAACTCATGTGAGAGTTTTGTTCAATTTGACAAACAAAGTCAATAGTGATATTATATTCCCGTTAGAGGTCGAGACTTCCAAAAGGAGTCATAGAGATGCCCCAGCATCTCGTGGTAAGCCAGACAATAAACAACACGTTACAAAGGTCGCCGTTTTTAGTGGTGGGTGTCAGCCTGTGTATCTCAATTCTGCAAGAAAGGAGGTACACTATGAATACATTTAAACTTGTTATTCTAGGTCTCAAAGGTCTAACGTGGCTCTTAGAGTTACTAATGACTCTTTTTAAATGACACCATAGTTGGTGAGTCTGGTGGGAATATAACATCATTATTGGTTTTATTTATACATAGGAGAGTACAGGCTCTCTTTTTTTTTATTTAATGGTAATTCCTTCTTTAGAGATAATGACTTTTTTATCTCCATTTAGAACATCTTCAGGCCAATCTATTGGAGCAACATCTTTTAATGCTTCTTCTGTGGATATAATAGAATGTTCGCTGAATTTTAATTTTGACATATCTAATTTTTTATATTGTTAGTTTGATATGGATTATAAATGGTGAAATTAAATAAATGCTTCATCAGACTCGTCGGATTCATCGGTTTTTATAATGTAATGGTTCTTAGTAGTCGAAACATCGTTATGTCCTAATAATTTCTGAGCAACTTCCGCGGATTTATGTTCGTACACAACTAAATTAGTAGCTCTTGACTCTCTAAAAAGGTGGGGGTGAACTCTGCGTCCAACAATCTGAGTAAATAAACCACTACACCAATCATTAAAAACACCTTCTCCAACCTGTCGTACTGATCCATCTTTCTGTTTTATAACAAACATATATGGGCAATCATCATCGCCGCGGACTTCTAACCATTTCTTCATCCAATGCATTGCATCTTCTCCAAATTTAAGACGCCTTTGCTTTCCAACAACTGATTTTCCTTTGCAACGGATAATATGAGTAAGATACTGTTTGGAAATTGCCTCAACTTCCTTACCATCTTCATCAATGATTTTAATTTGTTTCTCTTTAGCTGGATAATCAACTACCTCTTTAAGAAGCTGTCTAGCTTCAGCACGTCTACAGCCTGTTGAATAAGAAAACACAAGATAACATAATTTTTGCCATTCTTCACGTTTTTCTAATTCTTTACACAAAGTAATATATTCGTCTGGTGTAAGAGGCACCTTTTCATGAACATAACCAGTCTGTACAACTTTTAGACCTGTTGTAAAATTACGAAATGTAGGCAATTCTTCTTCATACATCATCATAATATAGTTACAAAATGCACTAACACATGACTTCTTAAATTTTATTGCAGAATCAGACAATCCTCGTTTTGTAAGCCAGTTTAAATATTTTTGAAATTCTTTCTTTTTAATCTCAGTAAAATTCTTTCCACCAAGATTATTCTCTACAAATTTAAAAAATATTCTCAATCCGCTTTTGTAAGCTGGGAGAGTTTTTACGGATAAATCCGCTTGATTATCAAGATAATCTTCAACCATATCTGTATTATATTTATTAAAAGTCAGCCATTCTTCATCAGTAATCTCTTCTGATCTGTCAGCAATTTTTCCATCCATTTTCTCACTTCCTTTACAAAAAAATAAAAAAGAAGCGAGATAGTAGTAGCCACATCACTTCTTTGTACATAAATATCAATTTTGAAAATAAGTGTAATTTTTTACACCTTTTCGCTCTAAAAAGTGTAAATATATACACCTATAATAATGATTTTTTGTAGTATTTTAAGTAAAATTCTCACATATGATCCTCTAATTCTATACTGAAAAAAATTGCGTTTTCCGCAACTTTTTTCAAAATATGCAAATTTCTTTTTATACAATTTTGTCCGATATTTTCCCAAATGTCCGATTATCCACCATCGTATAAATTTGATTTTTGCTTAAATATCAATAAATTTTAAGATTTTTGTGAATCGTCACATTTATACACGAGTCAATTTTTCAATGTCTTCAATAATATTACCTTCTTCGGCAAAGACATAAATACTTCGTGTAAAATCAGTTTCTCCATCTTTTACCGCAGGTTTTAAATCTACAATTCTATATCCCATTTTTAATAATTTTCTTGCAATACTTACCTTAAATACCAATCGTGTTTTCATATAAATCACCCTTTTGTTATATATTTTAAATAGAGTTTACCATACATGCCAGTAGTGGCATTTGAGCTGACATTTTAATATCTAAATGTCATTCTAGCAAACATCAATTTTCTTAATAATTTAAGTGATTTTTGAACTTTTCTATACAGTCTACCTCTATTTACTCTATTCAAAAGTATTGAACTAAATGTGCGAAATCTGCACAAAATGAATTTTCAAAAACCACTTATTTTGCAATTGATTTTGAAGATTTTTTGCATTATCTCCTCTATATTCTTCTTCTGTACAATTTTGTCCGATATTTTCCCATTTGTCCGATTATCCACCATTACGTTACTCCTTTTGGTGGATAATCGGACAAATCAAATACTTGATTTTTGCTAATATATCAATGTTTTTTTGAGTTTTTTGCAAATCGTTACCTCTATACACTCTATTACTTATTATTAGCGTTAGCCACATAGCTTTTCATTTTCTGACGTTCTAATGCAGCCCATTCAGTTGTAGAATAAAAGTCAATAACCCATTTTTCCACTTTGATACCTCTACAAAAGATATATGGATTTACAGTTATCCATTTTACGGAATTGCCATCTACAACATCACCTGTAGAATGAATACCAATAACCTGTTTCTTTTTTAAACTGGACATGGTTTTTCTAAATGTTTCATATTTAATTCCAATTAAATTTGACAAATCCCTAATAGATAATGGCGCACCTTTTTTATTCCCATTTTTTCTGAGAACACAGTCCTCGTAACAAATAAAGTCACAAAGAAAAACGACTGCTGCAATTTCTACATTTGTTAATTTTTGATTTAACATAATTCCATTACCTCTAAATGACTTTATAAAAGTGATGTCGTTCATAAAAAAATCAGAACCTTCATCATTCTCATCGTCTTCCTCTAAATATTCTTCAATTGTGATTCGATGACTTTTACTTTCAAAATTATGTAGTTCTCCTGTTAATTCGTTAACTACATTTACCTCATCGTTTGTATACACTGTCTTTTTAATATTCTTTGACATATAAACATATTCTCTCTTTCCTTACTCTCGCTAACCATAAAATAAGAAAGAAGAGTGGGAGAGTAAGACCACATTCATATTGGGAGCTACCCAATACTATCTTCTTTCCTAAAATCAATTTGAATGCACATCACTCGCAAGAGTGGTGTGCGAGGATTGAGCCTCTGGCTCGATCCTATAGTGCCACAGGCACATACTTAATCATTCTCCATCTATAAAAGAAACTTTGAATTAATGGGCAGGGCAGGAGTCGAACCTGCGGTGTTTCTGATGTAACCGATTTACAGTCGGTTGCCCTCGCCTCTAGGCACATCTACCCAAATTTAAAGAGTGCGCAGCCATAACAGACCACGCACCCATACACAAAAAGACTAATGAATTTTCATATCTAAAATTACTTTGCTTCCTTAGCAACCTCAGCAGCTTCCTCTGGATGTTCAGCAGCCCACTTGTCGCATTCCTTCTCGAAAGTAGTGCCAGGGAATGTCAGCCAACCCTTTGCCTTACATCTTGGGCAATCATCTGGATGGCTCTTGCCCATACCAGGACCAAACTGAGACATATGCTGTTCATATTCAGCCTTCTCCATTGGGGACTCATATTCAATTTTTCTATGCTTGTAATCGTAAATCATACAAAACTCCTTTCATTAAACACAAAAATAGTTACTTATTTTCCTCTTCCTGTTTAGGAAGAAGCTTATCTACAGCTTTATCTAGCTGTTGTTTTCCATAAGATTCAATGCTCTCAAATGCACGATCTACAATCTGAGAGATCATTTCAACAGTAAAAATAGGACGCATATATACAGGCACAAAAGCATATAATTTTTCCACTACATACTCATGTTTCATACCACCGGCTTTTACTGTATCTTTATATACAGACTCAGCTTCTGAAATATAATCGCCAGCAACTTCTTTTAACCTGGAATTCGTCCTAAAATAAAGGCTCAGACCGCCAAGGATAACCCATACGACAATCTGAGCAATTTGAATAATTGTATTAATATCCATAATATTTTCCTCGAATTAATAGCCGAGAAGTTTTAGAAAATCCCTCATCTGTTTTTCAGATAATTTTTCAGAAGTGTAGAATGTGTGACTGGTATACTTACCATCTTCAGACTTACTTACAGTGAAACCATGAATGTCATTATCACCATCAACCTCTACATCTAGATTCATTTCACCGTCATGTAGCTCTGCACAATCTTCACAGTTTCCATCACATTCATCTGTAAGACCAAATAGAATAACTTCCTTCTCAAGGTCTTTACATTCTTCAATCACGTCCTGAGAGACGGAACCGTCCATATCAATGTAGAAAATATCTGCATCATACAGATCACCGTAATCATCCAGCGGAACAACAGTTACACAGCCTTCATCAGTTACACTTAACAAATACTCAATATTTTCTGAATAATCGTCAGTAAAATCAACTCTTAAAATACTGGTTTCATCCAGATCCATAACCTCGTCAAAAATGTATTCAACCAGGTCTCTGCCCGCGATCAGAGCTACAGTTTTATCTGTATGATATAAATGATGAATGAACTTATATGCTAATTCTGGATAATCATCAACAGTGATAATGTTTAAATTTTCTTTAACTTCAGGTGTTTTATTTTTAGTTACCTTTTTCATTTAAACTTTTTCCTTTCAATCCTTATTGCAAAAGCAATATATTTTGTCTATTTTTAGAATAGAAGAGTGCTGAATCAAGCACCCTTTACAGCATCCTTTAAAGCGGAGCCAGCCTTAAACTTAACAGTCTTAGTAGCTGCAATTTCAATCTCTTCACCAGTAGCAGGATTTCTACCAATTCTTGCAGGTCTTTCTGCTACATCAAAGCTACCAAAGCCGGTGATTGCAACCTTCTCACCCTTAACCAGTGCATCCTTAACTGCTTCAAAAACTGCATCTACAAAAATAGTAGTATCCTTTAAAGAAATCTTTGCATACTTCTCGTCCTGTACTGCAATTGTCTGTACGTTCTTTACTAATTCGGTCTTGTTCATAAAATAAATATCTCCTTTTTCTCGTTAAAATTTTTTAAAATAAAAAAGGGTAGCTGCTCCGAATGGAGTCAACTCCCTATGATTAGTTACGATTTTCTTTGCGGATGATCGAGAACCTATTTGTTTATGCGATTTTAGCTGATCGACAACAGCGGGTTTGTCACCCAAAAATATTGTGAAATTTATAACTTAACTTTTACACAAATTTTAGTTTAAAGAAATTAACTTTGTTTTGTCATCAATAACATGACCATTTTTATCCAGACAGATAAACATAAATCCTTCCTTCTGAGAATTGATTAACTGCCCATCTGTATACTTCATCTGCTTTGTTTCACAACAGCATCCTTGCTCGTAAATAGATGTATTTCCAATCTTATAAGAACAATTTAAACATAGCTCCATTTTAGTTGTTCTCCTGTTGTAGGGTGCTTTTTATAATAATAAAACCCATCATCCTTCAAAGTTCTATTAAAATTATTATTGTTCCCGCCACACCATTGCATAGCTTCTTTTATTGAGTTAAAAACTTTATTCGTGTTTAAACATTTAATTTTTTTTTGATGATGTTTTTCATCATGTATTTTCAAATATCTATTTTTTACATACTGCATTTTTTCTTCTGCAAATTGAATATCTGATTTATAACACCAAACTAAAGGTTCATGTGTCACTACATCTTTTCCAGCGGATAATAATTTATTATTACAACATTGCGAAATTGAGGAACTATTTATACCATATAATCTCCCTGCTTCCGTTGCATTTTTAAAGCTTTCTTTTTTATTAATACGATAAACTTCATTTATATATTCGCATTTTTTCTTTTTAAACGGCATATAGAAATATATTTGATTCTCATCATAATATTTCCAGATTCCTCGCTCACCATTTATATATCCAGCAGTTTGTAATCCGGATTTTTCTGAGCAACATTGTTGGATATAATCTTTATTAATACCAGTTTGTTGAGAAGCTTCGACAATAGTGTCATATATTTCCATAGTATTCAAACAAATTACTTTTCGAGAATTGCCATTTGAACTTCCTAAATTTACTTTCCCTTTTCTCGCTTTACTTAATTTTTTTGAAAGCTTACGTTTTTGACTTTCGTTATATCCAGAAATAGTATCACCACCATCTCCACCAGAAGCTATATTGTAAAAATTATCTGAATCTACCGCATTATAAAAAGAAATCCAATATATTTCTCTTTCGTCTAATTTTTCTTTTGACTCACATTCTTCAACTATTTCTTTTGAGAAGTTATCTTTGCCATACTTTTCAATTGCTCGCTTTAAATATGTACCACTCCCTAAATAGTTTTTCCATGTTCCTTCTTTATCATATTTCTTTTGTCCAATATATCGTTTTCCATTAATAAGATTTGTTGTAATATAAATAAAACCGTACATATTTAACCTTCCATATATTTTTACATAATAAAAGTGATCTACTTATTCGTAGACCATCTGTTTAACAACTCATCAAGTTTTTCGCTTTTGATATAAACCCAAAATAACTTTTTACTATTCGGGTTCAGTGCCGCCAAATTATATTTCATGCCATTTTTCATTAGATAATTTCTAAGCGGTAGAGAATAGCAGCAGTATAATTTTACATCCATGTATTCAACCTCTTAATTCAGTGAAATGACTTTCGTTTTATCCTTAATTAGATTGCCATTCTTATCCTGACAAATTACCGCAAATCCCTTTTTCTGTGGTTTTTGTAATTTACCATCAGCGTATCTCATCCTGTCTACATCACAAAATGCGCCCTGTTCAATCAATCGGATATATCCTCGCTCAGAATCACCAATTGAATGAGTGTGGGCCATAACAACCGCATCAAAAGATTCACGTTCTGTATCCTGTAAGAAATCCTTTGCTTTATCAGCAGTAGCGAGAATACCGGATCTGTATGCTAATGGATGAACAAACCATGTCTTTCCGATTTTATATTTCCAGTCATCAATAAATTGAATTTCAATGCCGGTTCCATCAAAAACTTCCGTTAATGGAGCATACCAGGTCTTAGTTTTATTCATTTTGTCATAATTTCTGAAACCATCTTCAAAAATTAGTTCCAGAGAAGTATTTGGCTGTAACTGCAAAAGATCGGTATCAATGTTCTTAGCAAAGTAATTTGCGAAACGCACATCATGATTACCGAAGTTGCAAAAAACCTTTTTAGGATTTACATATTTGATTAAATCAATAAGATATTGACGACCTTCGATCATTTCATTCATTGGTGAAATTCTATATTGCTTAGGAAATTTCGAAATAGCCTGACAGTCTACAACATCACCGTTTATCTGTAGAATATCCACATTTCTGTAATTTTCTAACAACTCATAATCTAACTGAAATGGAACATGTAAATCTGAAATAGATAGAATAGTAGTGGCTACGCCAGAAAATCCATGAATATAATCGTCATACTCTTCATAACCAACTGCTTGCTTACGTAGTTGATCAGGAGTGATATCAAGACCTAACATGTCTCTGATTTCAATCCAATCCATGTCGGTTTCTTTTCTTCTTTTGGCAAGGCAACAACGGATTTGCCATGCCATTAAGTCTTCATCCTCATGTCTGCTTAAATCTGTATTAAACAATCATTCACCAACTCTCTTATACATCTTCTTCATCGGAAGCAGTTGGCTCATCCAGTTCACTTTCTTCCTTAATTTTGATATTCAGTTCAATCGGAGCACCATTAAATACAGATAAAAGTGTCTTGATATCCTTTGGTTCTCCATCTACATCGATGGTCATATTGTCTGCGTCTAAAATACCTGCAGCTTTCATAGAGGTTGTTTTTACTTCTTTAAATACAAAATTCATATCATATTACTCCTTTTTTTACTCAATAAAAATAGAAGAGTGGTGTACTCTTCTTAGATGATTTCGTCTAAACTGGTAATAATCTTGTCGGCTACGCCATATTCAATTGCTTCGCTTGAAGATAAATACCAATCGTTTTCAAAATTTTCATAAAATACATCTTCTGGAATTTTTGTTCTTGACAGAACAAATTTTCCTAATTCTTCAATTTGTCTCTGATAATTTAGAATAGCAGCAACGACATCATTATAGCTTCCGCTAAACTGACCTGCTCCTTTATGGATGAGAAATTCAGCTGTTGGGAATGTCAGTCTCTCATGACAAGCTAAATAAATAAAGCAACCGCTAGAAGCTGCCATACCAACATTAATGCCAATTACTTTTGTTGTACTTAAAGAAATTGTATCTACTAAGCAGTTGTTAACTTCTAAATCTCCGCCTGGGCTAAAGAAAATGACTTTAATTGGCTTACGATCCTTTACAGGGATATCGTTTTTATTATCTTCAGAATTCCACTGCATAATCATTTTTGCATATTCCAAAGTCATAGTAGTGATTTCATCATCAATCCAGATGATCCTATCATCATAATTCTTATAGAATTGTAAAAGACTAGGATCTGGAAGTTGTAAATTTTCTACGTTACTTGGAATTGCGATATCAAGATATGTGGCATCTAATTTTTTCTTATTTGGATTTTTTTTAATTTCCTTTTTATTCATAGGCGTTAAAGCCTCCGATTTCGTAATATTTACTCTTTTCTGAGTATAAGAATAAGAATAAGAATAAGAGGATACTCATATAAGCATCCTCAGTTGCCAAATGCATGGCTACTGGTGATAAAACCAGCTTTCCTATATAATTACATCTCATCTGCAATAGCAGCAATTTTACTTCTATAAATATTTTGAAGTTCAATTTCTCCATAAAAGTCCTGGCCTCTAAAAACTTCTGACATTCTTCGCATACCATTATTCCCACCGGCATATTGAACAAGATCTACCTGAGCTGTATAATCGCCGTCAATAATACAAATAGAATCTTCGCCAATTCTTTGAAGAGCAAGTTTCATTAAAGAAATATCCATATTCTGAGCCTCTGTAATATAAACTCCTGCGTTCATACCGCTAGTATCAAACCCACGAATATCCGACATAGGTAAGAGAGAAAGTTTTCCATCAAAAATTAATCGCTGGACTTCAATCATTCCACCTAGTTTACTGCTTAACATATTTCCAATCTGAGAATCGCATAGCTTCTCGTCTTTTGAGCCAGGATAATACCCCAGCTTTGCACTATTTGCAGTAGCAACTGTATTACAAAAAACAATAATTTTATCAATTTTATGTTTTTCTAACTGATAGAATAAGAAACCTAATCCAAGATAACTTTTACCTGTACCTGCAGGTCCTTTAATCATTGTTACCTGATTGGTCTGTAAACTATTTAAAACAAGCTGCTGATAAACGTCTCCTTGATAGGGTTTAATTGTTCCGAAGAAATCAGTTTTAATGTTAGTGAACTTTACATTCTGATACATTTCTCCATCCCATTTCATTTTGTCAACAACTTCATTGTTTTCATCTTTTATAATGAGATATTGATTTGGAAGCAAATCATAGATATTTTCTGTAAGATGTTCGTAGAAATATGCCATATCTGGCTCTGACAATGTTTTCTCGATAAATCCTTTATATTCGTCATCAATATTGTTTTTTACACTATCAACATTAAGACCAAATACCCATTTAGCAATTGTTTTACATGCAATATCATTTGTGACGAATAATACATCTGGAATAGTTGTAGCACATGCACAAATTTGATTATCTGGTGTGTTTTCAAGACCTTTTTCTTCAATAATATTTAAAATATCATTTGTCACAACCACAACATTAAACTTTTCTGGATTTTCATCAAGAATATGAAGGGTTTTCCTTGCAGCAAACTTTACTTCTTCGTCTTTATTTTTAGATACTTTAATGTGTTCCATTTCATGCAGAGATGTGGAACTAATATAAAATTTTTCGGTATTTTCTAATAGCTTATTCTGCAACAGCAGAAGAGCATTAGTATCATAAAAAATAGCGATGGTCCAACGCCACCTTTCCTGTATATTTCGTTACTTAACGATAGAATTTTTAGCATTCTGCTTTAGCAGCCACAGAACTTCTCTTTCCTCGACTGCCCAATATCTCTTTGCTCTGGACTTATGTGTAACAGAAGAAATCTTCACACAGTCTCCATAACCAGCATTTCTTAACATCTGGGCTTCACTCTGAGTAATCTTAATTATAATAAACACTTCTTTCTTAATATATTTCTCCCACAGTGGGAGATGAGTAGCTGATCCAGTAGGACTCGAACCTACGACCCAACGGTTAACAGCCGCGCGCTCTACCGACTGAGCTATGGACCAATACAACGGGTGTCTTACCCGTAAGAATAGCGGGAGCTGGATTTGAACCAGCGTTCTCTAGGTTATGAGCCTAGTGACTTATCCTCTTGTTCGTCCCGCAATATTTTTATATATGGCTGGATATGTTTACACATATAATTCCATTTAACAGCCCACTGGCTGACCATGTATATAGTTTTTAACTATGAATGGCATTAATCTGATTTAACACTTCATCAATTTCTGCTTCGAATAATTTAGTACAACAAGTATATAAATTATCAATATATCCGAACTGCTCTGCATATTTTATAACAGTAAGTTGATCTTTCTTCTTGGTCTGCTTTAAGTTATAATTTTCAGTTTTCTGTTCCAAATCAATATGGAAATTTTCTCTGAAACATTTGTATAATTCTTTATATCTGTTAGCATAATTTCCACTTCTACGTCTACAGATTCTATTGATAATATCCTTTTTCTTATAAAGTGGAACATCATCGGTAAGACCGTTGATTACTTCTTGTTTATGAGTAATTTCTTTTTCTTGGGAATTGATTTTCTGATCTTTTAATTTGAGCTGTTCATTTTGATTTCGAATGGTCTGAAGAGTAGTAGAAAATAGAAGCTTAGTATTCTCATCTGCAAATGGAAGATATGTATCTATGAATAAATTATCATTATCTACATATCCGCCAGTTTTTCTAATTTCTGGAAGTACCTTTGATGTTACCCAAATTCTAAATGGTTTTGCAATTGATTTTCTACTTCTTAACACTAAAGTATAAAATCCACTTTCATTTATAATATTTACTTCTCCCTGACGCCCTAGATTAAATCTAGCCCGTTCAAAATTCTCTAATCCTTTATTTAAAGCATCTGTAGGATTAACAATTCCAAGAATATCACAAATGTCTTTTGCAACGAACCACGGTTCACCATCAATTACTAAAGTTCTTACTTCACCAAATTCTTCATTTTTAAAAATTTCTAAATCTTGCATAAATTATTTCCTTCCTACGCATTTGGGCAGCGCATCACCACATACAATATTTACAGTTACTTGCCGATAACTCTTGTTATCTTATGAGAGATGACTGCGGCAACAATCATCTCGTAAAGAAATATTTATGCAAAACAGAGGTAATCACCTCTCATAAAACAACAAGTTATTGTACGAATTTCTATTAACATATTCTCTTTCACACATGGAAAATTTTTGAGAATTACGATGGCGAGATAAAGGAATTGAACCAGCATACCTCCGCATTAAAAGTACGGCGCTCTACCTATTAAGCTAATCTCGCCAGACACCAATAGGCATACTGCAGGACACAGTACGCCTATCAGCAAAAGAAAAAATATAGAAGAAAGGGTAAAACATATGAATACATATACATTTAAATTTTTAAGTAGCCATAGCAGCCAGGTACAAATCTAGGCGACAATTACATAACCCGCATATAAACTTTTATCCTGGATTTAAAAGAATTTTGGTATTTATACATTGAACTTTAAAAAATAAGAGGTTTGAAAAATGAGTTTTAAACATTGAATTCTGAACTTTGAACTTTTATCATCTTGTATATAATTTGATATACTTGCATTAGCGCAATTTTCTTCAAATTCCAATATTTATTAACCTTTTAAGGAATGTTTTTCTCTCCGTGATAACCCGCACGGAGAAACGGAATGTAAGTTCAAGATTTTCGCTATAACTACACAAAAAGCATCATAAATTAGAAGCTAACTTCAATAAAAGTAGTGGCATTGCTCAGGGTAAGCTGAGAGTCAATATTGCTTAAGAAGCCGTCAATGTCTGCTTCGAGCTTCTGAATCTTATCATAAAGACCAATCTGGTCTACGAACTCATATTCGTTCTGTAAACGATATGGTTTTACTACTGCATCCTGTTCTTCAGCAGTGAGTTTCTTTGCACTATCTTTGCCAACTAAGGTAGTAAGCAGACTATCCACTTTTTCGTCTACCTTTTTGTTCTCTTTATCAACTAATGTAGTGGCGGCAGCATAATCAAGTTTCATCTTACGTAAAAGATTCTGCTCGTATTCAATAGAATTCTTACGTTCAATACCTTCTGCACGAGTCATCTCAACGCCATTTACAGTAATCTTTGTAATAGCGTTGGATAATACAATTTTAGATTTTAACTCTGCATGATTTTTAATAAGATCAGTTGCAGACTGAAAATCTGCCTTACATCTATCTTTAAATGTCTCCTTGGAAACGGCGCCAATTCTATCAGATGATTTTTTAGCTGCACCACAGAAATTTGCATTCACGATTGCCTTATCAATTCTTGCATCTAATAATTTCAGTTCGGTTAAACCTTCAGTAACTGTAATTGTTCTCATAATGATTTTCTCCTTTTGATCCTGATTGTATTTGAATTTTATAATATACTTTGTTTATAACTAGCCCTCGATAAAGAGAGCTAGTTTTCTTACAAAGACTGCCGGTTTGTTGCTTCCATGACAGTCGTTTTTGTAGTCAATTTAAAAATATTTCCATAATATTATTCTCTGTTTTCTATCATTTAAGAAAATGATGTTTTTTCAAAAAATGGTCAAAAAACGTAGTAAAATCAAGGGTTTTCAGCTTTGTCTGCTTCGAACATTTTAGCGTTTCTCAATGTTTTCATTCGTTCTTTTGCCTTATTTTTATCCACTTCTTTTGCACAGTCAGAACAGTATAATTTGTTTTTTGCAGTATCTTTGATTTTTTTCCCGCATTTCTTGCATTGTTTATAGCCTTTTTTAAAGTTGCCTATGTATTGATTTCCGATATTTGTAAAATCTGTAAGCTTATAAGCAACATTTCCTTCAGATAATAAATCTACCTGAATATTAAGATTATTAACTTTTTTGCCGAAACGAATATATCCACTATTTCGCATCTCATATAAAAGTTCATTCTTCTTATCGTTGGTTAAACTAATATTAGCAAGTCGAAACACTTCAGATAAACTTTTGGAATCTTTTTTATTAATCCATCCATCAGTATTCATATATCTTGCTAAAACATAAAGTGTGAATAGGAATTTTTTTTGACGATCATTCGGAAGAGAAGAGATAGTAGTAATTTCAGATTCATAGATAGGAATGCATTCTAATTCTTTTAATTTAGATTTTTCTGGATCATTACAAATATCACTGCATGTCTTTTGAATTTTATTAGCATATCTATATTCCTGATAACCTGGTAATTTGAAATCCAATAGTTTCTGCTTTACAGTATTAATTAAATCATCTAGTGATTTTTCATTATCATAATAATACTTTGCAATAAGTGCGATTAAATATCCAAGTGAAAGGTCGTCTGGCTTTTTATCAGACACCAAGACCTTTCTAATATATTCTTTTTCATTTAGTATATACAATTTCTTCCTCCAATTCTTTTAACCGCTTAATAATGAGTTCTCCGATGCAATCCCAGCAGAACTGCCGATTGCCTTTATATCCATAAGTCATATCAAGGATAATATTTAATCTTTCATCATCGTTAGGACAAAGTTCAATTGCCTTGTCTCTAAAATAGATCATCATATTTTTTCTTTGATAAAACTTATCAAATTCATCATTATTTTGTTTTTTAGCCTTATATGTAGCAACACATTCTCGGTAATACTGTTCAAGTTCTTTTAATGCCTGTCTATGTTCTTCTGTGCAACGTCTTTTTACCTTGAGAACATTATAGTCGAAGGATGAATCTCTATGTAATTGTGATTTATAACCATCTAACTGAGTTTCTACGTAATTACAAATTTGATTCATAGAGCAATTCCCTAAACCAACCGGCATTTTTCTTTCATACCAAAACAGAAAGGCTAGTTTTTCTTGATCAAGATTTTCATAATTATCATATAAATCCTGAATAGAACATTTATATAAAGCATAACATTTCGCATTACTTTCTTTGACATAGTTTTTATATTGCCTTTTTGTTCCATCATATACGTAAATCATAAAGTATGGTTTTCTGTACGCACATAAAGATTGTAAATACTTATCATCACCACAAGCTCCAAGGTTATACCACTCACTTGGCATAGGAGTAGCAACGATGCCTTTAATTTTGTCTAGCTCTGCCTGCTGATATAGCTGCCCACATTCAATTCTGTATTCTAATTCATTATACTCCTTAGAACCCTTTGGAAAGTGAGCTTGTACTTCCTTCATAGATGTGACATAATTGGTAATTGTACCGACCTGATTACCCATACCATTTTTATTAGTTTTTTTCACTTCTTTTTCAGTCACGACAACCTTCTGAGCATTTCTTTGAACACATTCTATGGCAGGAAGCAATTTATACCTACGCTTTAGCACGGCATTATTTGTTGAAAAGTTGAGATCCGAGTCATAATCTTCACCGTTCTCTGCCATACAGAATGAATCCCACCCATTAATTATCATAATCGTATCCATGTACTGATACCAATATTGACAGTCTTCACTAAGATTAATTTTGCACATACGAATATTGTTATGACTTGTCATAGGACTTCTAAAAAGAACTACTTCATCTTCGTTTCTATCAATCCAAAACTTAGAATATACTTCGTTTGCTTTTAACAAACCTGTAACTTCTAAACCACAAATTGACTGCATTAATGCAAACGGATCACCACTGGCAATCTGATAGTTACCTTTAACAAATAACTTTCCAATTTTTGCGTCATTCATTTTCTTTTTTATGTATCTATGTATAGAATCAATTACATATGGATCTCCTAACATATATTCACTGGTATATAGAGCAGATTGCCAGGAATTGATATCTACATTTTCATTAATGCCAAGGAATTTGATAGTAGAAGAGTAATCGCCGCACATTGCATCTTTTAAATACTGGATGGTTGGATCACATAATTCTGTAATATCATCCTGTGTAAATTCATAAGACTGCAGATACTGGTAATTTAATTCTCTTTCTTCTTCAAGTTCATGAGGTGAAATTTTTGTAACAGAAAATCCATAACCGCACTCTTTATATGCTTCGACATATTCATCTATATTTTTATAAGCACTCCATAATTTTAAAGAAGACTCTGTTAAAATCATTTCACATTCTCGAACATCCTGTAAATTTCCCCAAATATCTTCAATCATATAATTCCCATTATTATATTTTTCTATAAATTCTATAATAGGAAATGGATATAACATACCTTTAAGCCATGCATTGCGCAGACATACTCCACCAGGAACATAATCAAGATTTAATGATTCTGCTACACGCTGCATATATTGAATAGTACATAGATTAAATCCGTCAGATACATTATTTTCAAGACTTTTATTTTTGACGAGCTGCCTAATTGGCTCATTAGATTCAACTCCATCGTCTAAGGAAATAACATCTGCAAAATATTGCGTAATACAATCTTTAACAACTAAAATTCCATTAGGATTACAGATTGGCTGAGAAGCAGAACATGTTAATGCTTTATATGCTTCATATTTTGCTGGTACTAATTTGACATTTGGATTTCTCTTACACTCACATAATCTATTTAACTCATCAATATATTTTGAATTACAGAATAGAAGAGTATTATTCTTTAAACCACCTGTTGTTCCAACGAATCTTCTAAAATTGATACCATTAACCGTAATTCCTTTTTTACCAGTTGCTCTTGAAAAATCTGATTTTTTATCAACTACAACTTGTATAAAAATCTGTGTAAAATCTATTGTATTAATAGGTTTTTCAAGAATTTTATTTGCCATTATACGGAATTCTTGTGCTTCAAATAATGATATCAATTCCTGAAATTGAAAAGCCTCTTTTTTTGTTATTTCTAAATTCCAATCGGAATATTTTAATTTATTTGTTCCTATTTTAAATATCTCATATTGAGGTACGCTAATTCCAGCCATATACCCTCCTTATAATTACAATTATTTCTCCCTATATATTTCTCTTTTTTATCCTTAATCTACTCAATTTTTTCATATGCGTATCCATCATCTGTAGTATAGTAAACATGTTTTATCCCCATATCTCTAATAGCAGCTATACAAGATGGGCAAGGTCGTGCTAGTTTAAACGTACCCCCATATCCTGCACGGTATATGTACAGTTTTACTTTTGAGAAATTAATATCCATGTCACGGATTGCAGCCAGACAATTTATTTCTGCATGAAGTCGAGGCAATGTCTTATAACCTTTGTCGTATTCAATATGTCTATATCTGTTATATTTTTTCTGTAATGGGTGAGTTTTAATGGTATTACAACCGATAGAAACAATGGATCCTTGATAGACGGCTACACAGCCTACATGAGTTTTTTGATAATCGGATAGAAGAGCAGTTTGATATGCTTTCTGAAAATATCTCTGATCAGTTTTCGTTATCATGATTTTTTCTACTGTCTCTCTGCTTGGACCAGGCTTCACATGATTTGTTGAAAGCAATATCTCGCATAAGGCATTCATCAATTTCTGTCATACTATATGGATGACCGTATGCATTGCGCGCGATTACACCTCCAAATGTGTGCTGGTACTTATGGTTCTTTGATTCGATGGTTACTGTTGTGTTCATTGTTAATTTCTCCTTTGATTTTTAAAATATTTTTATTCACGATGTTCACCTTTCCTATGTGAAACTCTTATATATTGTTATTCTCTAAAAGTTCTATTTGTTTTTCGATTTCCTTATTGCAATCATAGGTTTGATCAATTACCTGGTTGCCATAACTGTCTTTCGTGAAATGTCTGTAATCTGCAAAAACTTTAGGTGTAGTAATATATTTTTCACGAGTTGAGGTGTTGTCTTTGATTCTCTTCATAGCTTTTGATTTTATAATTTCTAATGCATCTAAAATTTCTACTATCCTACCTACGTAACGTTCTGAAAGTCCTGTTTCATCTGAAATGGTTTTATAATGCCGGTAACAGCATAATGGGGATGTTGAAGATCTATTCATATTTAGACGGAGATAAGATAGAAGCAATAGAATATATGCAGAAGACATACGGATCGTGTCTACGGAAGTTCCCTCTAGTTCTTCTTTAAAATTTAAAATTTTTTCAAGTTCATCGAAATAAATAATTCCGAAGCGATCTGGTATATCAAATTTTTCAATATTAAGTTTTACCTGCAGGTATTTCATAGAATTGGTGTGTTCTTTTAGGCACTTTTCAAAATCAGGAAATGTTTCAAAATAATTCTGGTTTGCAAGAAGTAGTAATGTATTATAATATTTCTGATTAATCTTTCCATCTCTGTAGTTTGGCTTAAGTTTTGACCAGTGGCATAATTCTGTAGTAGAAAATGCCACTGTGTCATCAAGAGAACGCCTTGCACATAAGTATGAAAAGATAATCACACGTTTATCCGATAGGGCAGTATCATATATAATTTCTTTTGGGATCTTCACATAATTAGGCAAGACGTATCACCTCACTATGCTACAAATGAGCTTATTTTACTGCTATCTACCACTTTTAATGTATTAATGAGTATGTTTGTTATTTTCATATTCATTTTCAATCTCCTTTGCAATTTTATTACAATATAATTTATACAGTTTTATAACTTCATCATTTGAAAATCTAATCGTCATATAATTATTCTCCAAAAAGAAAATTCTTCGCATTTTATCTTTTAATTGCTGTAGTTTGTTTGTATGATTTGATCCGTCTATTTCAATTATCGTTCTCGATTTTCTATCTACAAAATCGGCAATATATCTTTTTACACCATATTTTTTGTATCCATCTTTACCTGTTCCAAATGATATTTGGCACTCCAAGTATGGATACATTTCTTTAAATATTCGTTCATGTTTCGTGGTAAATTTATCATTACAACCGCCATGTAAATTAGATTTTTCATAAATTAAATAATCTTTATAATTATGTACTTGGGTTATAACATTGTACAACGGTAAACTACTCTCAAATATTTTTTGAGATAAATCAGACAAACAAATGTTATTCATTTTAGAAAGCTTCTTTTTTAATAAAATCCAATTAAGACGTTCTTTGGAAACATCTATAGATTCTTGATACTTTCTATTAAAAACATTCAGTTCCTCAATGTTAATCTGTTGCATTTTTAATTCCTCCAATTTAAATATTTTATTTGTAATATCTTATTCTCCAAAATTTTAAAAATCTTTCTGTACATTTAGGTACATCATCTTATACCCAAAACTCGCTCTGTCAGATTTTAAAATAGAAGAGTAGCTTTACATGGTCTGAAGTCCCCAATTTGGGTACATTTATATATACCTAAAATTCACTTTATCCAACTAAAGCAAAAATACGTTTAGGTACATGTAGGATATACCCAAAAGTGTAAAATTCCTTCATTTGGGTACATGCCAGCTATCACTTTTGTGCAGTCCATATCAAGATAGACTCATATATATCAAGAGAAGAGTATTGTACATTCACAATAAATTGTTCATGTACGATTACGGGCTTCGCCCTCTATTTTCTTCTCTCTTTTTCTTTCTCTTCATTTGTTTTCTTCCTTTTAATATTTGGGTACATATATGTATACCTATCTGTACGTTTTCTTTCTTCTTATTTATTTTCTCTATTTGGGTACATAGTTTATATACCTAAAATGAAGTGGATAAAATAATCTGGTTTTAAATTCGATTTTCTTTCTCTTTTTTCACCCATTTCCAACCATTTTCACCTAAATAACATTCATATCCTCTTTCTTTTAGTATTTGGGTACATGCTTCAGCTCCGATCCAATCATAGTCTAATGGTTCCTGACAGCAGTGCAGATAATAGTCAATCTGTCCTATTAACCATTCATCCGAGTTATTTTTGTGATGCTGATAAAGTTCTTCTTTTAAAGCTATGTATTCTTGTTTATGTTCTTCATCAAGTGTTGACCATAGATCCACAGGATATAACATCATCTTATTTGTATCCTTTCTTATATAAGTCTTTGCATACTGCATAACCGATTGATGCCAAGTCATTACCTTTTTTAATCTTTTCTTTCCAATTCTGCATACACACTTCTATAGAATTGGGAAACTTATAAGTCTTATAAAACTCATACATGATTGCATATAACTCTTTAAATTCTTTTACTGTATAAATCTTTGTTTCTTTTGAAGATGCCATTTTAAATTACCTCATTTTCTGTTTTATTTAGTTCTGTGTTATATAATTCTCCATTTTAAAATTTTTTCTTTGGATTTCTTTTTCTCCTGTTTCTGATCAGAAGAGTAATTAACTTTCTTCATATGCTATTACTAGATCTACGATCACTTTTTAAGGGGTCAAAATCCATTTGGATGGTTCAGATGATAAGTTGCTAGGGTATGAAATATAAGTGTCTTATTTTTCTGTGAGATGAGATTTAGGCTAATGGATATCCTGGATGTCTATTTAGGTACATGTTTTGTCTACCTTGGAAATTCTTTCTTCGCAGGCTCAGAAAGACCGTCCCTAATCATAGGGACTATTTCTTGTTAGTTTTATATAGGAAAATGGTTAATGATCAAAATAAGATGTTCTATAAAATTATTTACATGGGATTTGGTGACTCTGTGTAAGTTTTTGATACCTATTTTCGTTTCTAAGTACGTGAGTGGTAAATTGGTAGTATAAGAGAGTAAAATGGCTAGAATTTTTCTGAGCATAAATTTAAGCAAATGATATTTTAGAGATATGATTTAGGTACAAAAATAAGACACCCTAATCAGGATGCCTTATCAAAAATGGTTGTATATTTAGTTTGGGTTGTTTCCAGCTGCATAAGATCATACTGTCGTAAAAGTGTATCTACTACATTTTCAAATAATACTCTAATGTGCGGTGAATGTTCAATGGCATCTAAAGTATAACATGTTTCCAGCTTATTTTCGTAACAATAATCTTCTTTTAGCTGATTTAAGTCTATATCAGGATAAAGATTCTGCATTTCTCTGTATAAGTTCTTATATAATTCCGTATAAGAAATATCAAAATATTCTGCTAAGAGCTGATACTTTGGGAACATCTTTGTGGACCAATAGGAATATTTACGCTGAGAGATGACTTTCTGTGTAGTTTTAAGATTATTGATTTCATTTTGCATAGCAGTAATAGTAGTAGTGATGTCTGTTATTGCTTTTGCCAGGTCTGATACTGTTGTAGTTAATGAAGATACAGCATTTGCAACTTGTGTGAAATCATTCATTGAGACCAGATCATTGTGTCGGTATTTTTCTACAATATCCCATACCCAATCCATGAAGAGATTTGCTTTTGGCTGTCTGGACCAACGGCAGATTTCCATAACACCACGTTCTGTATAATAAACACGCTCTTGTTCTTCGCTCTTAGTCAGGTTAGTACCAATTTGGTACTGACCTAATTTCATTCTTATACATAATGGATCTAATCTATCCTTATGCTTAAGATGAATTCTTCTAATACACATTGATGGATCAGCATATTCTAACGCCTGACCAATCTGTTCTCTTGTAAGAAGGATGTCATCATTCATGTTACGGTAAAAGCTACAAGATAAATTGTTAAAGGTTTCTGTGGTTACTAATTTTAATGTACTCATTTGGTTATCTCCTTATGTATTTTTACTTTGTTAGTGGTTACATAAGAATATTCTCCTAATGAGTTAGGATTTGTTTACAGTTTAATTTGTAATAAAATCTTTCTTTATATATTGAATGTTGTATGTTATAATCATGTATAAGTCATATAATTTTAGGAGGAGAGCATGAGAAGATCGTTAAAGGATTTGCGCGGTGTCGAAAAAGATTCATATAAAGGTTTGCCTGAAGAGCTGAGAGAGTTCAATTATTATATTCCTGATTGTGGCAATGTAATTATGGCTGTGCCTGAGTGTTTATTAGAGAAAGCAGAAGAAAACGGTGAACTGGATATGTTTGAGTGTCCGTTTCCTGTAAAGTATGTGTTGGAAAAAGGATATAGAATATATAAAAATCACGTTATTTGTGAAGGAAAGTATGATAAGTTTGTTGGATTGCAGGTTGAAGAGGATTATTATGAATATAATAGACCAAGTAAGAGTAGTGGCGGATCAATATATACAAATGCGTTGATTAATGCTCTCAAAGGTAAGGTCTTTCCATCTTATATAGGGATGTCAGAGGGCACATTATTTGATATGAGTGATACAGGAGCTACTTTGACCATGCTTATGTATGATCCTGAAAAAGATGAAATTGCACAGTTTGATAGGTCTAAACCAGTTGAGATTCGATTTGCTGCTATAAAAGATGTCATTATGATGACTATTAAATTGGGCAATTTAGAATGGTGGGAAGCACCATACAGTGTTCATTTAAGTAGGAATTTGACACGGATGCCGGTCATTGAAGATGGTAAGGGTATTAATCTTACTTTGATGTTGGTTAATATTAGAACTGGAAGAGTAGAAAATGTAAAAGTAGTACAGCTATCTACAGAATTTAGTGTTGCGCTATGCAAGGCTATTGATAAGCAGAGATCTACGAAGTTCTCGAATACAATGTATAATATAAATATTGATCGGTTATATGATATGTATACTGCGGATCAGCTGGCAGAAATGGGTACTACAAGGTGTAAGATTGGTTAATGGTAGAGTGGATTTGTAGTATAGATATAATGGTAGATACGACAAGTTAATAATCGGATACGTTAGAACGATCCCTGGGTAATGGTATGTTATGTACTGTTACTTGGGGATTTTTTGTTGTGTAATTGTGTTGGGATGGATCGGAATGGATGAAGGGTATGTTTTGATGTGTTATGAGTTGAAAACATGGAATCGTAAATTCCCTTTAATATAATGAAGAAACACGTTTTAAGATTAGAATTTTAATTTTTGGGATGTTGCATTTTTTGAAATTTTGGTGCGATTTTTATTGAGATTGCGGGATTTTTACGATAAGGGGGCCGATAACAGTTTTTGAGGTGTGACGAGGGGATTTTTGGCGTAGTTGTGGGGGAAATGGAGTGTTGGGATTTGGAATGTAGATGGGAGAGGAGCGTGATACACCTGGATGAGTTGGAAGTGGTGGGTGATTTGGAAGAGATGTTCAAATTTTAATTTGAAAGTTTGATTTTGAACTTAGTGTGTAGATGAAACAGCTACCGGCTCTGGTGAAAACACTTTAGCACTTTAAAGTTTTAACCAGCCCCCATAAACAATAATAGTAATAATTACTGTTATTTTACACGGTTTTTTCCCATTTTACCGTAGCCGAACATATGTTCTGTTATTTAATCCGACTTCTGGCAATCGAACATATGTTTGCTTATTGACTGTGAGCCGTGATAGTTTTTTAAACTTTTACATGTAGTATTGATAACTACATGTAATGATATTTAATACTATAAGATGTAGTATTAAAAAATAAATATCGGAAGTAGTTACCGAACGGTAACTTAATATATCGCAAAAAACATTTTACAATCAAATAGTAA
>OIZF01000015.1_pt1 | contig 114664 bp, 157 predicted proteins | sample 1588471 | NCBI WGS metagenome assembly OIZF01 (sample SAMN03283279) | human gut metagenome | biome: human-associated habitat; material: feces | host: Homo sapiens | place: Peru | collected 2012
GCTAGTAAGAGAGCCTAAGTCCTAGCTAGGATAGTGGTAACCAACCGTAGTAAATCAGTTAATAACTGTAAATCTCTAACGACTAAAGTGGTCTAACGACCTAAGAGGAAGTAATTCCGTAAAGCAGAGCATCCTTAGCGGATGAAGATATAGTCTACTCCCTAATAAATATCAGGAAACTGAGGGTATAAAGAACAACACCTAACTATGGTATCCATGACCTATATGAGCACTCAGATAAGAAGCAGTACCTACATAAGTGTGAGCACTGTGGATTCTATAACAAGATGAAGTACGCAGATTATGACCCAGACAACCTAGAGCGCTCAGGTAATATCCACCTAGCTCATCCAGAAGGCTATAAGCCTATCACACGTGAAGTTGACGAAGGAGCTTTTGAGTTCGTTTGCCAAAAGTGTGGTAAGTTGCTAGACCGATGGTATAATGGAGAATAAACATAGACACCTGTTCTCCTAGCTAGTAATAGCTAAATAAAAAACTCTGTTAAAAAGGCATCCGTAATCAGGAGGTAAGAGAGGCTAAGGCAATAAGCTAGGCTAACCCTTTAGTAAAGAAACCCTAGATGGGTGGAAGAACTCCAACGACTAAATTTAACCATAGGTATTAAAATGGTAATACTGAGAAGGTTATAATAGATAGCAAGTCTATCGTAAAGCAGAGGTTCCTTAGCCAAAATTAAGGAATAAGATATAGTCTAATCCCTAATAAATATCGGGAAACCGAGGGTACATGACATGGGGTGTCAGAGAACCCTAGCGTAACTGGTACTTCCGGTTACCTAATCTCACAGCTAAATGCTGCGTGGGTGTCTGCGTCGGATTTGAAGCGTAAGGAACTAAACTCTAAGTCACGACAGACGTTCTATAACTATGTTCTAGGTGAACCTTACCAAGACCTAAGTTTGTCTATCGTGCCTAGAGATGTTGTAAACATGCGACGCACCTACCTAGCTGGTCAGCAATTTGACCGAGGCGACTATAGCCTAGTTACGGTAGGAATAGATTGGGGTGTAAATCACTCAGTTGTTGTAACCGGATATTCACCTAGTGGTGCTATCGACATCATTAGAATGTTCTCTGTGCCAGAATCTAACTCGCTATCAGATATCAATGCTGACGTTAAGCGTATTATTCAAGAACTTCGTCTATATGAGCCTGACCTAATTCTAGCTGACCTAGGTTATCAGGGAACTAGAGTTAACCAACTTATCAATGCATTTGGTAAAGATAAGGTATATGGTGTTAAGGTTAACCCGTCTCTTTCTAAGGGAGAAGTTAAGCCTAGTTGGAGTGACATAACTAACACGGTTACGATTGACAAGCTAACAAATAACATCGCTATGGTTAACATGATTAAGTCTGGTGATATTGGTATCTGGTCTGAGGACGATGATATGCAGAAGTTGTTCACAGAACACCTACAGAACATTATTATTCGTGATGAAGAAGACGAACGTACTGGTGACCTAAAGAAGATTATCACACGTAAGGGGGGTGACCACCTAGGTCAAGCTCTTATGATGGATATCGTAGGTCTACGCCGTTTGCTAGATGATATTAATGGTAGTTCTAGCACTGCCTTTAAGTACACAGAGATTACCCCTCCTAACACGTCTGTACCTAGTGCAGATAGCTACTATGGTGGTGACTCTAGCTCTAGCTTCTCAATTTTTGATTAACAATAAAGACCTAGTCTAACCAACTAGGTCTTTTCTTATGTTATAATAATGATAATCTAAGTAACAGAAAGGTAATTAACATGACGACAGAAAATACAACTAAGCTATCAGAGCTAATTGAAAGAGAAGCTACCGTAGAACAATACCTAGAATATGGCCGTAAGGTTGCAGAGTGGACTAAGGAAGCCTATGACAACTATGCATTCAAGCTATACCGACCAGATGACTCCCTAGATGGAGAAGATAAGTATATGTACTCTATGGAAGTAAAGCTAGTTAAGAACGGTCACGATGAGGAATGGGAAAACCTAGAAAAGCTATTTGTAATGAATAACATGGATGCAGAGAAGGCTAGCATTGCGACAGCTATTGCACTAGATGAAGTTATGGATGACGCTGGTATTGCTATCCTATCTCACTCAGTTACTCGTGGTAGCCTAACTAACCTAACAGGTACTGGTCCATTCCCTATTACAGGTGTAGGGCCAGTTGATGCTAGAATCTACTTTACCCGTCCTAGTGATATCGACACTGTTAAGCAAGAAGCTAAGGAGAATGATACAGAAATCTTCTATGCTAACGAGGTTGAGTTGTAATGACACTAAAGGCTAGCTTTAGAGATGCTAGTAGTATCTCAATTAAATACATGGATACCTATACAGATATCATAGTTGACCTAGAGTCTGACGAAGGTACTGTTATTATCCCAGATAACCCCTATATGGTACTATTGACATCTAGTCATGGTACTGCTACAATTAATAGTGTACCAAGCCCTAACAAGGTTAAGTTCAACTTAGAACGAGAAGACTATGAGTCACTAGGTGTTGGTGAAGCAACACTAGAGTTACTGGTAGAAGGTAATTCATACGTACTAGGTGTTGACATTATGCCTAGCTTGGTATACAATAAAGTAGTAGATGAATCAGATAAACTAGAAACAGGGAATAAGCCTATAATTCCTGCATCAACAGGGGATAAGGCTAAGATTGATAAGAGAGTTTCTGACCTATTTGATGACTCTGGCTATGACATATAAGTATTGACATATCAGTTAAAAGTATGTTATACTATATAAGTAGTTAGGCACTACACGTTTTATTCATATAGATAGGTAAGCAACCCTGCTAAGCCGAGGTACGTAGATATACGTACTTAGGGCACCTCCTTTGTATCCTCCCTGAAATAAAAGGGTAGCTAAATCTATTTGCAGATAGATAGAGAGGAAACAATGGTACGGTTCATGTGGCGTACCTAAACCCGAAGTAGCTCAGTGGTAGAGCAGCTAAGAGATTAGCACATAGACTGTCGCAGGTTCGACTCCTGCCTTCGGGATTGCTATTGACAATAGTTAATAGCTATGATATACTTTATGTATACCTTAGGAAATAACCTAAGGCGCAAGGAAACGTGTTAGCGTACCAAATGATGAAGGCTTATGAACGGCAACAAGTTCTCACTTAAAAACATTTAGACTGGTTGTGTATCATAATCCTAGTTTGTAGGTGTACTCAAGTGGCTTAAGAGGATGTCTTGGAAAGGCATTAGGTCGGTTATCCGATGCGCAGGTTCAAATCCTGTCACCTACGTTAACATAAGTTTGACATAGAAATAAACTTATGTTATAATTAAATAGTAATGCGGATGTGGTGAAAGTAGGTAAACACAGTAGGTTTAGAACCTACCGCTCTAAGAGTTTACGGGTTCGACTCCCGTCATCCGCATAGGTAGCTAGTTACCCTCATTTCTAGTTACCGATGTTAGGCTAGGTAGGACCCTCATCCGAACTAGCTGGATATGTGTCATGATATATCCATTTCCATAATTTCTTATATCAGTTTACCTAGTACTCCCTTATGGTTGAGGAAAGGTCAAAATGTTATAACTTACCTAGGACTAACAATCTGTGGTAAGTTAAGTTATTGCACTGTCGTCTAATGGTAGGATGTTCGGTTCTGGCCCGAAAGATATAGGTTCGATACCTGTCAGTGCAGTTAGTCAACTTAGGTGTTCCCAACTATGAACTTCATAGGGGATTTATATCCTAGCACTTAGGATGACTTATTATGGTCCTGTAGTTTAATGGTAAAACACCCAACTTATAATTGGGCGAGTGGATGGGTTCGATTCCCCCTAGGACTATTAAGAACTTAGCTACTGTTATTTTCTTAAAAATAAACTAACGGAGGAATAGGTATATGAATAACTCATTTGCAGAGCTAGTTTATCGTATTACTGGAAAGGTAGTAGATGACAGCTTAGAGATTACTACGAATGAAGGAACAACATATAACTTCCTAGAACGACCAGCACCTTATAAGTTAAATCTTAGTGTTGGTAAGGATGCTATTAAGGTATCACCTTATAACGCAGTACAAGAAGTACTAGAAATGACTAAGCAAGACAAGGCACTTGACTCAGTAACAGTTCAGGATATCTTTGACTTCCTAGTCCTGGTATTCCGAGATGACGTAAAGAATCTAGATATTAATAGTATTAATAACAGAGAATTGAAGGTACGTTTGCTAGCTGAGCCATTCATGGTTGCTAATCAACCAGATTCAGATGTTGTCTATAACGTACTATTCTATCTATTGACTAAGCGTACATTATATGTACGTACATTCCGTGAATTCAGAAAGGTTCTAAGCTATCCTGAATGGGACGCTATTGAGACTTATATTAGAGCTAATGAGGTTACCTTAGCAAAGTACTACCGACGTAATCGTTCTTTGTTGCTATACATTAAGAAGTATTACTCAGAAGGAAGTTACATGCGTAGTGTAATCAATAGGATTTCTAAGAAAAGCCGTAAGGTAAACGTACCTACGTCAAATAAGGTATTTAAGGAAGAGCCTATTAGTAAAAAGCCTACTAAGGAATTGCTAAAGATGCTTTATGCGTCTAAGGTAATTACAGTACGCAATGGTTTGACATATGTGCTGAAGGATAGGGTTGTCAAGTATGACAAGGAAGCTATCCTAGAAGAACTACGAAGTCGTGACGATGTGTTCTCAGATGTACAAAAGCAACTACAGGATAACGGTTGGACACTAGCATTGCCTAGTTCAGCTAAGCGTTCATTAGGACAACTGCCAAATGGCTCATATAAGCAACTAAAGGTTGGAGATTCAATTGGTGTACGATGGTATGATAAAAGTACAGCAAATAGATATGTTGACCTAGACCTATCTATGATTACACATGACAGATTCGTTGGTAGAGTAAAGTATGGCTGGAATGGAAGTTATGATGGACTAGTGAAATACTCCGGAGATATGACTTCAATGCAACTAGAATCGCCTAATAGTGATACTGTTTCAGCCTATGAATCATTTACACTTATGGGAAATGTAGAGTTTGCTACGTTAGACCTAACTGCATATCGCTTTGGTAATGAAAATACTAAGATTGAGCTAATTGTTGGAGATGAACTAATTCCTATCCAACAGCCAACAGATTCGTTGTTGCTAGGTGTGATTGTAAATAATGTGTTCTACGTATATAACCTAGGTGCTAATGGTCAAGAGTATGATGCAGTTCAAAACAACTCAGTTTCAGGACTAGCAACATTCGATGAGTTAGTAGTTGACAAAGTTTGGTACTAGTGATATACTAGTAATATAGAAATGAAATAAGTGCAAAATACAGTTCCTTTACTCATAAGGTATGATATAATAATATTACTGTAGGCACTAATAATAACATTAACAGCTAAAATACAGTTCCTTTAAACAAATATTATAACAAGTTTATTACTGTAGAGCTGTTATTATGGAAGTATACTCAAGTCTGGCTGAAGAGGCGCCCCTGCTAAGGGTGTAGGTCGAGAAATCGGCGCGTGAGTTCGAATCTCACTACTTCCTTTAGGTTTTCCTAGTAGTGACTATATATAAAATAAACTAGGTGGTGGACAGATAACCCTAGCTTTCCTAGAGCTAGTAAAATAATCTAGGATTTATGTTCCTATAGTTTAATTGGATAAAATGGCTCTCTTCTAAAGAGCAGAACACGGTTCGAGTCCGTGTGGGAACATTGTGGAGTACGAGAGCAAGGGTTGCAAATTCTTGTTTTTATTTGATTAATGCATGTGTGGTGGGAATAGGTATTAAATATGAGAAAGAAATGTACAGGATGTGGTAAAGAACTAGATATCGAGCTTTTCGGAAAAGATAAGTATAAGAAAGATGGTCATTCATGTAGATGTAAAGACTGCCTATCAAAGAAAGATAAACAGTATTATGCAAAAAATTCCGAGCACAAGAAACAGGTTGTTAAGGAGTATATGAAGAAAACGGGTGAATACTACAAATATAAGCCCTATAACCCAAAGTACTATACATCAGAAAAATCTAAACTAAAGAAGCGTGCTCGTAATTTAAAAAGAAGAGTATTATTGAAAAACAATGGGTGTGGCGTTTCATATATAAATAGCAACACCCTTAAGCTGATTTTAGAAAAATATGCTAGAAAATGTGCATACTGTGGAACTGATTGCACAGATACATACCATATAGACCATAAGATACCTGTTTCTAAAGGCGGGGATAATTCATTTGATAACCTTGCGCTGTCATGTCCTAAATGCAATCTATCTAAGGGGAGTAAAACAGATATAGAGTTTTTAGGTTATAAAGTTAAGTAGAAGTTGTGTCAGGTGCGAATCCTGACCACATGTATAAAGTCCCTATTTAGCTAATGGGTTTAGGGTGGATATAGAGTGTTTGTAATTAACCCCCTCCGATTTAGGGCGACGGAGAAGCGTACCCATAATGGACAGTTAGTGTAGTTGGTAACACATCGGACTCCAAATCCGATAACGTTGGTTCGAGTCCAGCACTGTTCGTAGTAAGTCAATGAAGTCATAATTAGGTTTATGATATATACTTACGAAAGTCCGCGGTAACTCGTGGCAGATAGCAACGATGACCCTCTCTGGTGGCTTACAAGCTACCTTATACTAGTTGAGAGTGGTCTAGCTTGCCCCTAGAGATTAAGGGTCTCTTAAAAACCAGCCCGTATTGTTTCCGTACGGATTCAATGGTTATCGTACGGTAACTGGGCATACATATGTTCCACTAAGTGCACAATCGAAATTCTGGGTCCTCGGATGAGGGTAGGCGTAAGCTGAGCATTCCTATGTATAGTAGAAAAACCTAGTATCCCTGGTCGTAGTGGTTGACGGATACACCTATTGTCCCATAGTTTAGGGGCTAAATACGTGCTTTTATAGCATAGCTTGTAGGTTCGAGTCCTACTGGGACAGTCTAAAATAACCCTAGGTTTCCTGATGGTTGTCTAGGGTTTTATTGTATGCTATAATAATTTATGGTATACTAGTAATATGAATAAATCAAGAAAGGTATTAATCAGAACATGACACAATCTAAAATGGACTATATCAACGCTAGGTTCCACGAGCTTGGTATTAGTAGATATGAGCTTGCTAAGGAGACACTAAAGGAACAAACTAGGCATAACCCTTGGATGACGCTAGAAGACGCCTATGATGCTGTAGAGGCTGTTATTCGTAAGCGTGAAGTACAGCATGCCCTAGTAACTGCACTAACTATTGATGAACTAGCCGATAAGGGAATGCTACCAGAGCCACTACAATCTATCATTGCCGACGATAACCCGCTCTATGGGATTGATGAGTCAATCGCTATGGGGATGGCTGGGTTGTTTGGGACGATTGCCCAGACTAACTTTGGTTTCCTAGACCGAGAGAAGACAGACCTAGCTAAGAAGCTAAATGATGAGCAGAAGTCTGGTGGGCATATTACAACTATGACAGATGACCTAGTATCAGCTATTATTGCCTCAGCAGAAGGCAAGGTAGCACACAGTATTCACCTAGAAAGGAACTAATAATGGCAGAAATTACAATTACAAATAACAACCTAGTAGCACTAAGTAACTTCTTAGGGGAAGTTTCAATGCCTGCTATGGTAGCACGTAAGAACCGTAATCTAATTAAGACTATTCAAGAAAGTATCGAAAGTCTTTCAGAGCAAGAAAGAGAAATTGCAGAGTCTCTAGGCGGCCAAGTATCAGAAAATGGTACTATTGACTTCACTAAGGTACCAGATATTGACAAGGCAACTACAGAGTTTGTTGAACAACGACAAGGGTTGCTAAATGATGACAAGTCAATTATCCGAGAATCTATTGATGGTAGCCTAGCAGTGCTTTATACTGATTGCCTAGCAAATTGGAACGGTGTGTTGAAGCCAGAGTATAATGCTGCTTACAACGAGCTTATGGACCAACTAGAGGAACTAGTAAAGGGCTAATCTAGAGATACTAGTCACGTATATTAACCTTATGTAAATAAACATAAAGGAACGTGATTAGATGAACAGATTTTCTAAGATTGCGGTGAGTACACTAGCTTCTGTAGCGCTACTAGGAGTCAGTGTACCTGTTGCAAACGCTGCTGTAGGTGACTACGGTGTCGATAATGCTGTGTATCAAGGTGCATATGGTAAGTTTGGTTACGCTAAGGACAAGTTCATGATTAGCCAAATCGGTGGCTACACGGGCTATGGTACTTATGACCAATCTACCTATGCTACTCAGGTACAGTCAGCTATTGCCCAGGGTAAGCGTGCTCATACGTACGTCTGGTGGCAAAACGTTACAGACTATGCTACGGCTGATGCTGTGCTAGACCACTTCTTGCCTAAGGTGCAAACACCTAAGGGTTCTATCGTAGCTTTGGATATTGAGTCTGGTGGACAGAACACAGATGTGATTATGCACGCTTTGGATAGGATTGAAAAAGCTGGGTACACGCCTATGGTCTATGGTTACAAGAACTACCTAGTTCAAAACACATACTTGGACCGTATAGCTGATAAGTATCAACTATGGTTGGCAGAGTACCCTAACTACCAAGTTACGCCAGAGCCAAACTATAACTACTTCCCTAGCTTCAAGAACGTTGGTATCTTCCAATTTACTTCAACATATGTTGCTGGTGGACTAGATGGTAATATTGACCTGACTGGTGTTACAGACAACGGTTATAAGCAGGGTAATGCTGATAAGCCTAAGACTGAGACACCATCCATCGATAAGGGTCAACAAGCCGATGATACTTCTAAGAAGGACATTAAGGTTGGAGACACGGTTAAGGTTAACTTCAGTGCCTCTAAGTGGGCTACGGGTGAAGATATCCTACCATCAGTTAAGGGACAGTCCTATAAGGTGCTAGAGACATCTGGAGACCGGCTATTGCTTGATGGGGTATACTCATGGATTAACCGTAAGAACGCAGAGATTATCTCTACGAATGACACAGTGCAATTCAATGGCGTATTTGTGCTAGATAGCTGGCAATATGAGTTCGGAAATATCTATGTTCGTAACAACGACATGAGTATTCAACCAGCAGATTGGCAGAACGATATTCCAGCAAGCGCAGTAACGCTAACGGACAAGTATGGTGTGAGGTTGTCTAACCAAAATGGCCTAGGTAACAATGGTAAGGCGGAATACTTTACACTAGATGGTCACTACAGGGTGCTAGAGCGTTCAGGTAACGCCGTTAAGGTGCTAATTGACCAAGAACCAGTATGGCTACAAGCTAGTTTTGCTGAATAACTAGAAAACCCCTAGGGAAGGAACTTAATCCAACCCTAGGGGTTTTATTTATTCATTTGCTACTGGAGCTTCTGATGTTGCACTTGATGCCGTAGAAGCCGAGCTTGCTACTGAATCATCTGCTGAGCTTACTGGAGGCTCTATTGCTGAGCTTGCTGGTAGTTCTTCAGGAACTTCAATGATTTGGTCTGGCACATAGATTTCTGCTTCAGCCACCATTTCCTTAATCTTAACCAAGCTTAGACGTTCCCAATCCTTTGTGTTGTCAGACAACTTAATTCCATCGGACGGGAATAGTGTCATCTGACCCCCTAGATACTTAGTTGAGTCTTCTGAGTTACGGATTGAATAAGGCAAGATTACTTGCGCTAGTTGAACACCCGTACTGCCGTTGTCAACTATAACTTGTGATGAGTCAAAATTTACTATTACTGTCATTTTTATTTCCTTCCATTTATCAAACTAAGGCAACTGCCAAGTGAGATGTGCATTAAGAGGTGTATCAGCACTATAAGGAACTGAACTAGTTGAAATATAGACTTGCGTACCATTGAAACCAACAAGTGCGTTACTAGTTCCATACATACCAACAAAATACGTATTTCCTGGAATAGAAGTTGACAAACTACTTGGAATTTCAAATGGTCGTTGGCCGCTAGCTGTAAAACCCTTTACGTTCAGCAAAAACATATGAACTGTCTTGTTACGAACAAAATAGTAGCTTGCTCCACCAGAAAAACCGGAGTTATATGTTAGTACTGTATTAGGTGTATCACCGCTAACATTTAAATTGTTTACCGTCACTTTTCCTGTGAACGTCTTATCACCTGCAGCGGTTTCATTGCCTGTATTGTGCACAACGTTGGCGTCATTAGCTAGTTCAACCCAATTGCTCCATGTTCTTGCTGAGACCGTTCTCGTCCAACGGCGATTTGTTGTCCAATCTCGAATTTCAAGAATACCTGAAATATCAGTATCTCCAGGCGTATATTCAAATTGAAGATATTGAGAGGCTCCTGCAGGCTCATTACTCCAATGTGCGCCAACCTTGTACCATTTACCAGACCACGTTTTACCTATCACCAAGTTAAAATCTGTAATACCTGACGCCAAACGGGTGTCCTTAACATACGCATTATCTGCGTCTTCTGGAGCAGGAGACCAGTCTGTTGGTACGTTCCCTTCTTCTAGTTTATATCCAGCAAATTGGATTTGCCCATTTGTTAATGCGTTTTGTCCCTCCCAGCGTAAACCCTGAGTACTAGTTGTTGGGTCGCTTAATACCTTGAATGTTACAAATACTCTAGTCCAATCCGTATGAGCTGGTAGTGCTACTGAATAAGAATGCTGTGTCACAATGTTGATGTCATAGTAAAATGCTACTTTTGTATCTGTATCAGAGGTATTTCTTACATAAGTTGAAAATGTATACGTCTTTCCCACTTGCAAAATACCTGCATTTTGTACCAGATACATAGGACTTTTCCATGGACTTGATGTAGTAGCAATAACTGTTCCGCGATATGTGCCATTCATTGATATGCTTCGGTAATCCCACCTAGAACTACCACCAGACCAGTCGCTAGTACCCAACATTATGTTACGCCCACCTACGTTAATCTGGGATAGGTCAATATCAGAGGAAATCCACTTTACTATCGCACCACCTGAGATAATACCTGTATACACAGTGCGCCTTGAATTTAATCCTGTTACACGAATAGTCCCTGCGTCGCTCCACATAGAGGGTTGAATCTCTATAGTAACAGTGGTGTCAATTGTGCCATAGGGACCGTTCTGTATGTTATCAGCAGCCGTAGCAGTCCATACACCCGCATAATCTTTCACTGACTTAGCTACAACAGCTAAGTCAGTGAAAGTCGATTTACGTGGTGCTAATGAATACGCAGTAGTCCCAGTAGGACCCTGTGGTCCAACTGGTCCTTGAGGCCCCATAGGTCCTTGAATACCCTGGTCCCCCTTATCACCCTTGTCACCCTTAGGACCAATAGCGCCTCTATTAGTCACACTCCAGCTAGCAGAATCTGTACCTGGTACAACGCCCGCAGCTACATCCTTATTAGCAATGTATCCTACGCTGTTATAGACTACTGAGTCTAGTTTGCTATAGCTTTTAGTAGAGCTCCAGTCACCTAGGTAATTTGGGACCACTCTACCCAGCTGTACTCTGTTTTCATCAGCCATTAAATGTCTCCTTTAGTATAATTATATACCTTAATATACGGCACAACAAAAGCCCCTAGGTTATCCTAGAGGCTTAAAATTACTTAGCAGAACTTGCAGCAGATGTCGTAGCTGCTGAAGAACTTGCTGGTGCTGCAGATGATGGTGCAGCTGAAGCTACACTGTCTGTGGCAACGAAAGCCTCTACATCACCTGTTTGAAGCTCTTCACCAATTTCGTTAATCAATGCCCACGTAAAGGCGCCCTTAGCATAGGACTTACCTGCTTCTACAGGAATGTTGATAGGAGTTGCAACGTTATCCAAAATAACGTTCTTCTTTTCATCGTAAATACGGAACTTGTTAGCCATTAAGCTATACCTCTTTCTTGAATTAGTTATTGCTATGTGTTATACTATAATTATACCACATAAGGAGAAATAATAATAATGACAAATGACGAAGCATACCAAGTATTACAATCACTAGTAGGTCCACTAGAACAAGAAGCCCTAGATACTTTATACAAGAACGCTAAGGCATCTTCAACTAATAGTGTAGGAAGCGCTGAGAGGCCTTCATATATTTCCTATAAGCAGTATAAGTTCCTAGTTAACCTAGCTGTTGCAGGTGGCACTACGCTGTCAGATGCCTTAGCAGAACGCGGTATTGCACAAGGTGAAAAGCCTTGGCATATCGACCGAACGGCTGGTAAGAAGCTGATTGACGAATTAATTAACCTAGGTTATCGTGACAACTTACCTAAGTATAACTAGCCTCACTTCTAAGGATAATATACTATGGAAAAGACAGTGAATGACCTATATAATGACCCAGAAGGCTCTCTAGCAGACCTAGAAGGTAGCCTAGGCGCAATTGGTACACTAGTACATACTGTGATGTCTAGAGCACCTAATATCGCATTCTATAGCAAGCGTATACCAGATATGCCAGATGGCAACCTAATTGCTTTCCTAAGAGGTGGTACTAAACTAATCTTTTATGTTGAGCGTGAATCTGGTAGCTATGCTAAGGAAATTCCTAAGGATGCTATTCATGACTTTATCTTTACCCCAGTTGTATTTGACCTAGTGACAGGTGGCCCGATTAACACAGAGGACCTCTAATATCGTATATTAGGGCGTATGAAAGCAGGTGAAGAAATATGGAACGAGTCTACATTGACAACGTTAAAACTAGTGTTACTGCTAAGGCACCTAATCAAACCCTAGCATTTAAGGTAACTCATCGTAATGGTAATACCTTTGTATCAAGAGATACAGATAAGTTCACATTAGTAGTTGCTAAGCCTAACTCAGAACATGTGTTCTCAATTGAGGCTACAGAGAATTACCTAGGTAACCTTAACTTTAGTGTTCCTAGTGACTTCTACACTTACTTTGGTAAAGGTACCTACCTAGCAGAAGTTGCAATGCAAACTGAAGAGGGTGAAGTTGCTATTATGCCAGACGATAAGTACCTAGAAGTAACTGTTAGTTAGAAAGTAGGAAACAATGAAATTAGAAAGTAAGACTGCTCTATTGGATAAGTACTATGACCTATTCTATGATAAGTCAGATAATATGGAGCAGTACCTAAGGCAGTATAAGGTCAATAAGAACCCTATTAGCACTCAGGTAGCTAAGTTAGTCTCTAGGGGAGAACTAGATGACTTGCACCTAGAACTACATGCACATGCAGAGGAGCTTGCTAATGAGCTAGCAGGTGCATATGAAGACCTAGAGTCAGCACAGTTAGTTATTGAGGGTCTGGAAGAAGATTACCGTGACCTAACGCAAGAGTACTATGAATATACTTTGAACGACTAGTTGACGCTAGTCGTTTTTTGTTGTATCATAGAACTATACTAATAAAAGGAATTAATAATATGAATACAGGAATTACAAAACGAGGCTATGTATCACGTACAGCTGGGCAGGACAAGATGCATGTTAGCACGATGACTATAGATGAAGTTAGCATGATTCATGAGTACCTGCTAACCTCTGCTAAGAACTCAAAGCCTAGCCTAACATATCACCTAGCACAAAAGATTGTCTCTGGTGAAATTAAGTTTACTGAAACACAGCTAGTTGAAACGCTAGCCGATGCATCTAACTTAGTTGAATTTAATAGCCAAGTAGATAGTATTCGTGGGTTGTATCGGTCAGCTAAGGCTTATGAAGTGTTGCTAGATGGTAAGCTACAACTAGCTAATCTATGCGTTGTAATTAATCTCGATACGTTAGAGGTTATTACTGCATACTACAATAAGGCTAAAGATAGTCATGATACAATTAACCCAGACCGATATACAACACTAGATATTAAAGAGGTACTTTATGGAAAAGGATAAGTTTGGTAATACACTAGCAGACCTAGAGGCTTCTAGGCGTTACATAGAAAGTTCTTTGGCCTATATGACTATTGGTTCAGAAGATTACAATACGTTTAGTAAGTTACTATTTAGCTTGAATAGAAAGATATCAGACTTTCCCTACTAGATGTTAAGTAGTAGTATAATGAATAAACAGACAGAAAGAAGGCAGATATGCATAATACAGATGAAGTAGAAAACACTAAGAAGGATTTTAATGAGGAAGAACTAGACACTCTAGCAAAGAAGTTTACAGATAGCTTAGGTGGACTATTGCTGAGCTTTATCATAATTTTCTTATCACCCTATGTGGTATCGCTAATGTGGAAGTGGTTTGTTGTTAGTTTAGGTGCTCCTAAGATTGGATACTGGCACGCATTTGGGATAGTTCTATTAGTAGACTTCCTTACGTACAAAGTTACTAATACTAAAGATGTTACAAACAAGCAGATATTACAAGTACTAGGCTACATTTTGTTTACATGGTTAATTGCTTTTGGAATTAGTTTCCTAGTATAGTTACTAAAGAACCTATTGACTTAGGTTCTTTTTTAGTATAGAATAAAAGTATAAACGTAGAAAGATTGAGGAAAATATAATGGGAAATAATTGGAAGCGTGCTGTTATTATGCACGAGAGTCGGGAGGTAACTTTTGTTACTCCTAGTGGTGAAGAGCTAGGCTCAGTCTATGTTAACGTCAAAGATGGTACTGTAACTACCTTAGATGGCTCTGTAGCAGATGAGTTTATTAAGGATGTTATCCTACCCCAGGTATATGAAGCTCCTAAGGGTACTAATAGTATTTCTGTTAAGGGATTCCTTACTAGCAGTGGAGAACTATCGTTTAAGATGCCTAGCTACTACTCTTTTTTAAACTATGGTACACAAAACGTAACTAAGGACATCTTGAATAAGTTAGAAAAGCTAGGTTATACAGTGACTATTAAGTCTAACAAAAAGATTACGCCTAACTCATCAGTTGAGATTGTTATTTCATGGACCTTGGAGGAATAGTAATGATTAAACCAGAGCAAATTAAGCAGGTAGAGATTTCTAGGGAGTCTATCGTTAGAGGCATGGTATATGCTACTATAGACTCTATTATCCTAGACGAAACTCATAGCTACAACGGTGTAGACCATGAAGTAAGAATCCCTTATAGCTGGGGAGGATTCAGTTCCTATAATTCATATGATATTGAGAACACACTAGCAATCTTGGAGTATGATATTGAGTCTGTCGTTAAGGATTATCTAGAAGAGTTCATTAAACAGGATGGTATCTATGATGGCTCTTTCTACTCAGAGGATGGAATGTTTATTCTAGTATACAAGGTGGAATAGATGGAGCTAGAAGAACTAAAAGAGATTATTAAAGATACTAGCTTATCATTAGAACCATCGTTGGAACATAATAATACCCATTTTAGAGTAGGCCAGTATTACTATAACCCTTATGACACTGAGGTGTTATCAACAGATTACATTCCTGAGATTGATGGTATAAGGGAACTTAAGGTAATGCTAGATGACGACCTAGAGTACCGACATACTCCTAAAGGATTCATTAGGTACACGTCAATGCCAGAAGCAGTAGCAGAGTTAACTAACATGGCTCTAGAATCTCCTGTAAGGCTCTCTGTGCTGCTTTTAGACAATGACCTAGGTGATAATACTCCAGAGGGACATAAGTTCTTAGAGTGGCTCCTAGAGGGTGATTTAGATATCATGGTAGACTATGTAAATATTCATTCTCAGAACATTGTAGCCGTTACAGCTATGAGAGCCTACCTAGAATCAGCTAAGCGCCATAACGTATGGATAGACACTAAGGTCACTTGGTATGACCTAGATACATTTATGAAAGAGGCATTATAATGGAACTAGTAATTCTGGCTGAAAAGAAAGACGGTAAGTACCGTATCAGGAACTTCTATCCTAATGAAAATAAGAACCATTTAGAGGTTGCTGTCGGGGACACTGTAGTTGTTCCTGAGGTATCACCATTCCCCTTTGAGAACTTCTCAAGTATTAATGAATTTGTTCCTGGGTGGAAACCAGCCTACCTAAAAGTAGACGCAGACATTACCAAAGAAGAGTGGGATAGTATGCGCAGCTCAGGTATTGTGTATCATAGGTTTCCTAATCGTAAGGCTACTATCCTGGGTGAGTTCAAAAGACCATTTAGGTACGCTAGGGATATGCTGGACTACTTTGAGGATGCACTAGGCACATATGACCTGACTACTTGGGTTATTCATGAGGAAACTAGAACAAACGATGAGTTTAAGGCAATGACTAGTATCCTAGCGCAAGCTATCCAAGAATACGATAAAGATGGTGGGTACAACTTAGATATTTCATTTGATGAGTACACACTACCTTATATGAGGCAACTCCTAGACTCGGAAAATGTATCATTTGGTAGAGGCGGAACAACATCGAAATACCCAGAGATACTCCACGAACTGTCAAAGTTAGTCTTGTCTAATAAGTTTAGTAGGTTCCTAGATGAAGCTATATTTAATAGTAAGGACTACTTTAATGCATGGTTTAATTCAGCTTATAGAGATGCTACAAAGCGTAGTTATTTACTGGAACACCTAGGGAGATGGCTGTACCTAGGTACAGAGATAGACATGAATGACTTTGGAACACTAGTTGGTAGAGAGATAGCAATTGATATGACTATTGATACACTGCTAACGCAGCTATATGATACTAGTGACCTATGGCTGACACCTCATCCTGACCCTAAAGACTCACTGTTAGAAGAGAAGCTAAGATACCATTATTGGCTAGCTAAGGAGGAAGTACCCCTAGCGAGTTCGGTTGACCCAATTGACTACTACTCTGATAGCATGTACTATGATGATGACATAGATTCAGATGATGAGTTCAGCTATGTACCAGACGCCCCAGATGATGAGTCTTATGATGAGCGTCTAGAGTGGATTAGTGCGCTAGAGAAGCAACTACAAGGCTATGCTACCTTAGATGATATTAAGGCTAGACTTCCTATGACTCATCCTAAGCTGTGGGAAGATTACGATAATTACAAATAAGCTATTAACCTAGGTACTTGACGGTTCCTAGGTTTTGTTATATACTAATAACATACTAAGAAAGAAGGAAGCTATAATGAATCAAAACTTAAACTTTATGCGTTACCCAAGCCTAACAAACCACTACGCTATTAGTGAAAAGAACCGAGCTATTTATGAAAACAAGGATAAGCAATGGTATGCTACAGAGAAAGTAGATGGGTCTAACATCTCTATCACAGTAGACCTAAGTACAGGAGAATGGGCATTTGGTAAGCGCTCTACTATTATTACCAAGGATGAGGGCAAGCCTTTTGATGCACTATGGGGTATTGTATCAGAAGATGATATCTCACAAATGAAGAATATCTTAGTATCTCTAGGATACCGTGGTACAGCACATATCTATGGTGAGCTATTTGGGGATGGCATTCAAGCGCAAGACTATGAGGCCTCTATTAACAAGACAAAGGATGTTATTTTATATGATGTACTAGTAGTAGAGACAGAGGAGTTAGCTACTGAACTTGGACTAGACGAACTAGCTAAAGTAATTCCAGAAAAGTTCAAAGAGAAGGTTATTAAGCAAGATACCCTAAGCAACTTAATTAATCAAGCACCGTCTGATGTATCTCTTTATGGAGGTGCTAATGAAGGATATGTATACAAGCTAGTTGAAGGGTATCCTATGTATACAGTAGGAAGCTCATACCCTGTAGTTAAGCACAAGACAGATGCTTACCTAGAGAACAAGGGTGTTAAGAAGACTGAGAAGAAGCCTAAGGTAGCATTATCAGAAATTCAGGAGTCTATGCTATCCTATGTCACAGAACAACGTGTAGCAAATATCTTATCGCATGGTGATATTGAGTTAGATATGAAGTCTATGGGTAGTCTGATTAAGGCATTCCGAGAGGATATCGTAAAGGAGTGGCTAAAGGAATCTGGTTCAGAGTCTGGTTTATCCTTTGACCAATCCCTAGATGAAACTAAGCCACTTACTAGAGATATTGCAGTCGTTGCTAAACAACAACTTCGTAAGCAAATGCTAGCCAATAATTAAGAATTAACCTAGGTACTTGACTGTACCTAGGTTTTATTATATACTAGTAACATAAACAAGAAAGAAGGAAGCTATTATGTCACGTAATCTATACTTAATGCGCGGAGTACCTGGCGCAGGAAAAACAACATGGATTAAAACTAATGAACTAGAGCACTTTACGGTGTCTATTGATGACCTACGTACACTTACGTCACAAAGGGTATGGGGACAAACACCAGAAACACATCTAGAAAAGTCCTTTCCATGGACGGCAGATAGTACTGCTTGGAAGATGGCGTATGAAATCGTAGAAACACGTATGCAACAAGGACTTACTACGGTAGTTGACGCTACGCATCTGTTTAAGCGAGGAACTACTAAAGCATTTAATAAGTGGCTTAAAATGGCAGAGAAATATGGCTACCGTGTGACTACAGTAACGGTTAATGAGGACATGTCACTAGAGCAGTTAAAGATTAATAACCACACACGTCCAGAGTATGACCGAGTTCCTGATGACGTTGTAGAATCATACTATGAGCGACTACATAATGAAGAGTTCTCAGTACCTAGTCGTGCAAACCCCGTCTCTGTAACATCATACGACCGCTGTAATGAACTTTTCATGTGGCGACCTATGAATGTATCTAAGTGGGAAGAGGTAATCTTTATTGGGGATATACATGGCTCATGGGATGCCCTAAAAAAGGTGCTTCCGGCAGATAACAAGTTGAATGAAAGCACACTATATGTATTCCTAGGAGATTTGTTTGACCGAGGTATTCAAAACTATGAGATTGCTAAGTTCTTCAAGGAACACGTGGATGACCCTAATGTAGTTATCCTAGAAGGTAACCACGAGGAACGACTAGTTAAGTATGTATCTGGTAATGGTATTCAGGGGCGTGACTTCCCAGATACTATTAAGCAAATTAAGGATGGCGGGTTTACTGAAGAACAAATGGTGAAGCTTTTCAAGCGTATTGTGCGACGTATGCAGCCTATGCTTTGGTTTAAGCATAATGGAAAAGCATATGTGGCTACACACGCAGGAATTACTAATCCTGCTATTGACCCACGAGTAAGTCGTATTCTATTGGAACCAGAGGAAACATTTACTCGTGGCGCAGGCGGGTATAACTTCAACTTTGATAAACAATCTCTTGTTAAATTTAATAATATCCATGGCCACAGAAATACTTTCCTAAACCCTATTTATAATAAGGCTGGTGCTCATGCTAATATCAGCCTAGAACAACAGGTGGAGTTTGGAGGTAACCTAGGTGTATTTAGGATTAACCTGGATACTAGTGACGAAGACGCTGAACTATACCCTAATGAGGTACATAGCCCTGACTTGCAACCTCGTGATGGATTATCTATGCCACAGGCATTCCGTCAAGGGCTAAAGACACATCGAGAGATTATTGAGAAGGATATGGGTAACGGGTTGTTTGCCTATAACTTTACGCGTAATGCTTTCAGACGCGGTCTATGGGATGATGGAACTATTCAGGCTAGAGGACTAATCATGGACCGTTCAGACCACATTGTTGCTCGTGGGTTTAAAAAGTTCTTTACAGTAGACGGCAACCAAGATAGTACGCTAGAAATGGTAGTACCACGTTTGGACGAGAATAATACAGTAATTCAAAAGAAGTATAATGGCTTCCTATTCATTGCTAGCTGGGCTGACCAACTGGATGATGTGTTGTTTACAACTAAGGGAGGTGTTACTACAGGTAAGTATATTGACATTGCTATGGGTACATTTACACCAGAAGAGCGTGAAGCAGTTTACACATACCTAGCTACACATAAGCAGGAGTCAATGTTGTTTGAGGTAGTAAATACTGACCTTGACCCTCACTTAATTAATGATGATAATGGTGTATACCTTTTGGACGTAGTTCATAATGATACAGAGGGTATGTCAGTATATAGTGGTACTAAGGACTGGGCTATAGCTACCAGTTATCCTGATAACCACGTAGCAGCCCGTATGAATCTAGGAAGTATCACTATGATTAACGAGGAGGGGCTACGTGACCTAATGGCATCTCGTGATGAGAATGAAGGGTGGGTAATCACGAACCTAGCGTCAGGATATAAAGTAAAGATTAAGACACAATCATATCGTGCTCGTAAAACATTGCGTAACTGGCTACATTCGGTTAAGGGTCATGGCAGTAATGTAGAAGCTCTTAACACTTATATCGATAAGAAGTCAGAGCACATTGCATACTTTACAGAGTACCTAGATTTGATTAAGTTATATACTAACAAAATCAATGGTGAAGTCATGTATAACGACTATACGGATGATATTGATATGATTAAGACGCTAAAGGTTTAGGAGATATAAGTTATGATTAGTGCTAAAGAGGCTAGAGAAAACTATAACATGTATGGTGTCCTAGCTCGCAAATTTATTGAAAAGTATATTGAGCCGGAAATTGTTAGTGCATCTTTGAATAGTACGGAGGTTACCATGGATGCACTGGCTAAGTGGTATCAAGGAGAAACGTTTAAATTCCCTACAGAGTTTAAGAAGGAAAATAACTTTGATGATATCACGTTAACTAATACTATTATAGACGTACTGAAAAGTTATGGGTATGACGTTTCTTTTGAAGAATTTGACTGGGATAAACTAAACGAATATTATGCAATTGCTGACATAGTAGCAACTATTAGTTGGAAAGAAGTTATGTAATGCTACACCATTGATAATAAAACCTAGGTACTTGACTGTACCTAGGTTTTATTATATAATAGTAGTATAAATATGAAAGGAAATTATTATAATGGATGACAAAGATAGCTTATATAATGATGAGCATAAGAAGGGAGAGGTTATATCAGGAAATAAAGTTACCTTATGTATAGGTGGAAAGGTAGTAGGTACGGCTACTAGTGATGACTATGAAACCTATTAGATTCACATTACACTACCTAGGACAATCTATTTATAAGTTATGGCAGTTCATATGGCCGACCCTAGTAGTGTTTATCGGATGGTACTCAGCAGGATACCTTATGTCAAGGCTATCGGTATTTAGGGATATGTTTGATAAAGGAACGTCAGATTGGTATATGATTATGGTATTACCGCTGTTTATAGTATCAGTCGTAGGGCTACTCTTCATGGTATTTAGTGTAATAATAGTTACCTGTGAACTACTATGGGAAATTATCACTAGTGTTCGTAAATATCAACCTATAAAGAGACTAAAAGACAGCTATAAGAACTTCAAATAAGCCAAATGCGAACACTAGAATAACATAGCATAGTTAACGTTCGTGTTTTACTATAGCTATTGACTATATCACGCCATAGTGATATACTATAGTTAACAAATATAAAGGAGAAACTAGATGAAGTATAAGTTAACTAAGGAAACTAAGGTGGTAGATGGTGTTACAGTTTACCGTATTCAAGCGACAACAGACTTCGGTGCGATAAAGAAGGGTGACCTAGGAGGTTTTGTAGAAAAGGAAGCTAATCTAAGCCAAGTTGGTAGTGCATGGGTATATGACGACGCGGTCGTTTATGGTAATGCTAGTGTATTTGAGTTTGCTAAGGTTAGGGATAACTCAACAGTACATGGTGATGCTAAGGTGTATGGTCATGCTATTGTGAAGGGTAATGCTAGGGTGTCAGAGAGTGCTAGCGTAGCAGACCATGCAACAGTTAAAGACGATGCTTTTATTCATGGAAATGCAATTGTTGTAGGCCATGCAGATGTGACTGGTAATACAGAATTACTAGATTATGCTGTAGCATTTGGGTATGCATATATCAAAGTAGATGGCGTACTAGGTGGACACTCAGAACTATACAATCATCTTGTACTATAGTTAACAAAAATAAAGGAGAAACTAGATGGCAGTAGAAATGAAGTATGAATTAGTAGAATCAGAATTAAATAATGGTAATGGTACGCCCCTATATCGTATCCGTGCGCTTAAGGACTTCTCAGATGTCAAGAGGGGTGACCTAGGTGGATATGTAGAAGGATATCATAACTTAACACAAACCGGTGATGCATGGATTTATGAGGGTGCTAAGGCATTTAACCGGTCCTTAGTAGCCGACAACGCTAAGGTAAGTGGACGTGTACGAATATTTGACCGTGCACTAGTTGGTGACAATGCTGTAATCAAGGGCACACATGGTGGTGGAATTGTGTTTGTGTCTTCTAAGGTTACAGTTAATGGAGATACCCATATTTACGGTGTAGATAGTCATAACATTAAGGTTATCTAGATATATCTAAACTATATAAAGGCTCTAGAGTAATCTAGGGTCTTTTCTTATGCCTTAGTTAACTTGTGCTTTTATTCACAATAGTATACACTCATACCGCTATTGACTCTAGCGTTAGTCTAGGTTATACTAGACATATACTAAGAAAGAAGGAAACGATAATGACAGACTATGAACAACAACTAGATTTAAAACTAGAAAAGGCTAAGCGCACGCGAGAACAACGCGCTAAGTTGGCTGTAGAGGAAATCAAAGCGGTACTATTCCCCTTGCTAGCAGATAGGCTAGAACGTGCACTAGCTAACGGAGATAACAAGATTACTGTAAGTCGCTATGATACGGATAACCTAAGTATTATGGCAATTAAGCAGCTACTTAAGTTAGCTATTATGGAACAGCCAGAACATGCTAGTGGAAGTAAGTATATACCTAGTGTGTTCCGACCATACCTAAATACATTTAAGGTTCACAAACATAGAGATAGAATAACAGGTACATTATATTTCTCATTTGAGTTTATTATTAAGGACTAGCCTATGTTTAGAAAACTATTTAATCGTCAGTTTAAATCACCACTACCACCTATGCCGACTTCTAGAGACTCCTTAGAAAGGGTTGCTAGGCTACTAGGTTGTGATAGCTATACACTACTAGATGATGAGCTTATCATAACGACTGAGCCCCTAGGTGAGGATTCAGACATCACAGGAGGTATTCAAGTTAAGGTCACGTTAGGGCCACCTACCACAACTATAGAGCCACGTATGGCAAGCGCTGCCTACACCTACACCACTAAGTCCTCTGGTGTACAACAGGAGTTCACAAGGTGGGATGTAATGGATTATCCATTTTCAGCAACTATCCGTGAGCAAGTCGCACATACAGCAGGGGGTGTGCATGAGGGTATTTTTAACATTGTAGAAAACAATCGGATTATAGGATACGATAATTAAGTCAGGACTCTAGGGAAACCTAGGGTCTTTTCTTATACCCTAGTATAGTACGTGATTTTATTCACAAGAGTATATGCTCCTATTGCTTATGTCTCCTAAATTAACTAGTCCTGTCTCTAGGTGGGTACCTAGAGTCTACTAGGAGTGTTTTGCACGGTGACTGATAGACGGGGATGGTTAGATTGTTTGAGCCCACTAGGTACATTTGTCTGATTGATAGAGGTTCTTGACGTAGACGGGGTGGGGTTCTAGGTGGTGTAGGGATACTACCAGGATATCAGTACTAGATTCTGCTAGGTGGCTCTCTAGGAGGTGTCTTAGGTATGACACTAGGTGGGGTACTAGATATGTAACTAGTGAGGTTATGGGGGTGGGTTTTCAAGATAGCTAGTTTTATGATAGGTTCAAAATAGGGCGGGAATTAGGTACCCTAGGTAGGCTAACCCCCATATTTTAACGGGGGCGGGTGTATAGTCCACAAACATGGGGTAGGCTACTCAGCCCACTAGGGCGCCCGCTTAGGTTATTAACTAGTATCCACTGTTTAACCGTAACTAGTCCCGCCCGTTAGTCTCTCAAATATCCATATATCAGAATAGCCGTATAAGGCCCGTGGCGGGCGTTTTAGGCGCTTCATAGGTAAAACCATAGGCGGGGCGATTAGGTGGCTCCTTGCGGCTTTTAGGGCAAACAAAAAAGCCTTAACCGGTTAGGGTTAAGGCTAATTACTTTATTAGATAAATTGAGCGTTTACGGTTGTGATTTCTACCAGGACGCTCTCTTGTTTTTCGGTACGCTTGATAAACTCTGCAAGGCGTCGCACCTTGTCCGGCTCAATAGGTTCCGCCGTTAGTGTATCCAGTGTGTAACTAGGCTCAATAACGGCCGTCCCGTCGTCCATAGTGTACGCGCCTGCGTGGGCTGTCCACGTAGCCCCGCCGGCGTCTAAGGAAGCCATAGCAAGCTTAAGGTAGATTTCAGCGTCTTCTTGTGTGGCTGTCTTGCTGTTGCCTAGTGCAAAAGTAAAAGCTGTTTTAATCATGATTTTATTTCCCCTTTTTGGTTAGTTCTTTAAATGTTAGTACTGATAGAATTACGGTAAATAGTATCGTAATTATAACCGCCCCCGCTGGTGCTGGTGTGACTGGGTTGTAGCTATAGGCGTGTAAGTCGTTCCATTGACTTATAACCAGCGCCCACGCCGTCCCGTATGCTAATAACTTCATTATGCTACCACCTTAAACAATAGACTAGTGCGCCCCTTAATACCAAAGTAGGTTGGTACATTGTAACCTTTGCGGGTTGCCTTAATCACTGCGCCATTCACACCGTATGTACCTGCGGACGTTGCGACGGTTTCTAGTGTTTCATAATCAAACGTCAAACGGTGGTCTGAGTAGATAATATTCGTATCAGTTACGGCGTCCATAATATCCATATCAGTCACACCAAATTCTTTTAGCATTTGCTTGCGGTTCTTGTAGTTCTTAATCATGATATAATACCCCTTTAGTTTAATAGCGTGGCAACGTCTGCCGGTTCGACTGTTTCAACCTTAAAAAATAAGTCAATTAAGTAATTGCCGGCATTATCATAGTTTCCGAAGTCGTCCCCCGTGTAGCTAATAGCCGTTGTGTTTCCGTCTGCGTTTTCCTTCATGTTGTTTAGTAGGTCCGCATAGTCAATACCAATGCCCCAGAAATACGTATCAAATAATTCTACAAAAATATCCTTTAAGTTAGTACCCGTTGCCGTTAGTTGTTCACTGTACATGCTGTATTCCTTGCCTGACCAGTCTTCTGTTTCTTCGTTGTATCGTGTCGCCATTGCGTCTGTTAGTGTAAGCTTAAGCATAATATAAAACCCCTTTTTGTGTGCGGGCTTTACGCCCTGTTCCTTACTACATTTATTAGTATAACAGGTTGCTAACTAATTGCAACCCCTAATTTGAAATTAGTTTTCAAACTTCCATGCCGTCAAACGTAATCGCTTTAGCGGTGTTATCAGTCCTAACCAAATAAGGATATAGGCCTTCCAGTTGCTCACTGGTAAGCGTTTCAGCATACTGATGCAATTCGATAACGCTATTAAAAGTCTTTACAACCTTACCAAATTCATTCTCAACTTCAATAGTATCATTGTTAGTCATGATATAAAACCCCTTTTATATAATTATAGTTTGATACTGATAAGCCTATTCTTATCAGTTATAACCCTATCCCGTTACCTTGCACGGGGTGCATAGGGTTTTTAGTTGTGTTAGTCTTCCGTTACGCACCCAGCCGGCTTGTATCGGTCTATCTTAATTAGTTGTTCTCCAATGTAAACATGTTCTTACTAGGGTAAAAGTGGAAACGCCCTAGACTAGTAAGCCCAAAGAATTCTAGTACACCGTTTAAGGCATCACGGTCACTCATGCCTTCACCATAAAACTTAATAATAGTAGGTGCGCCCTTTAAGTCAAGTTCAAGCGTCGTCGTGCCCCAATGCGTAAACGTTAGAATATCGTTTTCAATGGTTGCGCTATACTTGCTTTCTAGGTCACCCTGTAACCCATAAGCATAATGCATGCGCCCGTTTACATTTGCATACCCTGTTGTAGTTGCCTTGTTTAACAAGTTAGTGATAATTTTAGTAGTCATGATAATACTCCTTTGTATATCGCCTTTTAGGCTTGTTCCTTATTACATTTATTAGTATAGCAGGTTCAAAACTTATTGCAACCCTTAAGTTTAAATTAGTTGGTTAGATAGTTGATAACGGCGCCCCACCTTCACAATACTATTTTCCATATAGTCAACTTCAAACATTGTTCGGGCGTATTCTAGTGCGTCCGCCTTAGTATCAGAAATACCGGTTTCTAGTGCTTCCTTGACGTACATATCTAGAATTTGCTTTTTCGTATAGTCCATAAGTAACCCCTTTTGTTGTGCGGGCTTTTGCCCTGTTCCTTACTACTCTTTTAGTGTAACAGATTTAAAACTAATTGCAACTCTTTTCTAAAATCATTTTTTTAATTTTGGTAAGATCAGTGTTTCTAGTCCGTCAATAAGTCCACCGATAACAACCAGCGGAACAAAAACAATAATAAACATAAATAATAACAGTGCCATAAGTAACCCCTTTTCGTGTGTCGGCTTTTTGCCTTGCTTCTATGGTTATAACTATACGGGCTTTTGGTTACAATAGCGTTTCATAAATATTACATATACGTTACATAGTCCCACCCTATCCAGCCCCGAAATCCCTTTATATAGTAGAAAACGCGCAAAAAGTGCACCTAAAAATGCCCCTAGCCCTACAGTGCCAAGGCTTCCAGCGCTTCCAAAGTGCACCATAGACCCACCAACCACCCACCAGCCCCATCACGCGCGCCCCTATGTCAGCCTTATATAACCCTATGTCGCCGATGTGTAACACTGATATAACCGTCGTCGCCGATGTCGGATACTTGCCTATGAACAGTCATTGCCGATTTCGTAACGATAGAGTATACTAGGTTCATCCCCATAATAAAAAGCCTAGGGGATGTCCTAGGCCTTGCTAGTTATGCTTTAAAGTAGCTAGTGATAGCGTCTTCTAGTTCGTTCATGCGGTTATCAGTCATAGAGAATGGCTTACCCTGCTCATATGTTCCTGACTTAGCCTTACCGGATACTAGGTTCACTCGGATATTAGTCCCCTTACCATGTACTAGCATTCCTAGGATAGCTACATCCCCGTCAATCGTTAGGAAGGTATGCAAGCCTCGGATAGACGTCTTGAGGTATTCCTCAGTCTCATGTAGCTTATGCAATGCCTTAAATTCTAGGCGCTCTTGCTCAGTTACCTTAAAATCAGTTTCAATCGTTCCAGTTACTACGGTCATTAGTTATTTCCTCATTTCTTATTATGTACTTAGTATAACCTAGATTTATCTAGGTGTAAAGTTACAATTGTATTACAAATCTGATAAAGCTAGGTTCAAGTCATCTAGCAATAGCTTAGCCTCCATGGCTGTAGTACCATTTTGCTTAGCGTCTTTCACAAGCTCTAGCAATTCATCAGTAGTTTCATCGCTTTCTAGCTTACCTTGTCGGATAGCTAGGGATAGCATGCCTGCCTTGTGTTCAATAGCATTAGTTAGTTGCTCAGCCTCTTGTGCAGTCATGTGTTATTTCCTCTGTTTCATTAGTATATACATAGTATAACACTAGGGGATGAATAGGTAAAGTTACAATTGTGTTACATTAGGCTAGGTGGTGGTTGCCGATTAGGTTCATCCCCAATATAAAAACACCCTAGGGGATGTCCTAGGGTGTTTTTAGGTTACTTACGATATACAGTTAGCAATAGGCCATTATATTCACTATCCCCAATCTTAGGCTCTAGGTCAATGTGGTCTACTAGGTCAGCATACTGAATAGGCAACAACTTAAAAACCTGCTCCTTAGTTAATGCTAGCAATTCCTTAGTGGTTTCTTCATCGTTCACTGACAATAGGTTAGAATGTGTTTCCTTACCACCCATTTGTACTGAGCTGATAACCATGTCAACTGTTCGTTCTAAGATACTCTTACTTTCTTCCATGATAGCTATTCCTTCTTTCAAGTGATATGTGTAGCGTTATACCCTGATTATCGTCCCAACTATAGTCAACACCTACATAGTACGTCATAGCGTACCTAGCCACCCTAGGCTCTAGTAGCTGACTATCTACCCACTTAGTATCATCCTTATGCCTTCTAATCAGGTTGTACTGTGCCTCTGTTATTTGTACACTAGGCTTAATTGTATAAGCACCCCTGCGTTTATATAATAGATACACAAGTATGGTATCATTACCATTAGCAACTACCTTAGGTATCTCCTTAGCAAGCTCCTGACTTAGCTTTTCTTTTAGCTCTCTCATAGATTTGTCTAGCTCAGTATTAGCCTTATCTAGCTTATTTTCCATATCTGAGATATAACTAGACCTATCATCCTTACCTATTGCCCTTTTCATAGCTAGGTTATCTACCCAACTAAGGATAAAATAGGTAGTTACCATAGTTGCAACTAGGGCTACTGCTGTACTAATCATACTATATCCTCCTTACCAACTATAGTCAGTATCTCCAGTTAGCTTACGTGCGTCATCATAGTATCCACTAGATACTTTAGCATTATCATAGACCATAGTGTCAGCCATTATCCATGCGTTACCCCCTACCCTAGCAGTACCATAGACCATAGCCCTGTTATATACTTCAGCTCTACCCATAACAACAGCATTATCTGCTACTAACGCCCTATCATATACCATAGCCCTATCTTTTACCCTAGCGTTGTCGGTTACTAGGGCGTTACCATATACTATAGCGTCATCATAGACCCATGCTAGACCTTCTTGACTTAGGTTAGCTTCGTTTTCAATAAAACCACCTAGGTCACCAGCCTTTACGTCTCCAAAGTCTACAATAGCCTGAATACGATAGAGGGTTTTCTTACTATAGTCATTCTCTATTACCTTAGTTTCATCAGTCAGCCTATACTTAGCCATACTGCACCTCCTTATACCACTAGTATACACGATTACCTAGGGGATGTCTAGTTGGGATGACTTAGCATTCCTAGAAAGCCGTATATGGCTTTCTAAGCCATTCTATCCTCATCCCCCATAATTACCCTATAATACACCAAAAAGCCCTTAGAGAGCTTCTCACAGCTTCCTAGGGCTATTCTAGCTTACTTAGCAATAATATTTATACCAGTAACTCCTGAAAAGGTTGAACTAGCAATGTCGTCTACATAGTCTACAAATGGTTCAACTACTAGGTCAACTAGCTTCCCACGGTAACTAGCCATAGCCTCCCCCTCTTCCTTAGTGACTAGCATAGTTTCAAAATCACCTACGTCAGCATAGTCAATGCTCGTTACTAGATAGACTATTAGATTATCCCGCTTAATAGCCTTCACTAGGTACTTATCTAGCATACGGTTAATTACTGTAGCTACTATTACCTTATTATCAGGGTTAAGCCTAGCCAACTTAGCTTGCTCTAGCTCTTCCTTAGTGGTATTATACACTCTTATTTCCTCCTTAGTATATCTATAGTATACACGATTACATAGGGGATGTCTAGCTTATCCTTCTGCGTCTACTTCAATAACTACCTGATGTGAGTTAGCCCATTCTTGCGCTCCTTCACGGGTAGAGAACTTAGTAGCATTAGATAGAAAATAACTAGTAGCGGTAGTTCCACCCTTAACAACTACATATGTATAATCACCATAGCTATCCGTCTTATCACTACGTACGACAAACTTAGGCTTCTCTACTTCAAATACTTCATCCCCATTCAACCAGCTGATAATTGCAATTAGGCGGTTGTTACGCTCCATAGAGGTATTATCATACAACCACCATGCTTTTACTACATAAGGTATTTTATCTAAGTTATCAAGGTATACAAAGCCGTATCCTCTAGTTGCGTCTATACGCTGCTTATCACGCCAAGCCACTATCTCATCCATGAATTCCTTAGTTACCTTATACTTCTTAACCTCTGTCATCTTTTCATCCTTTCGTCCGTCGTATACAACATTTCTCTCAAAGTCAACTTCACGGGCAGACCACATAATAGTATTGTTCTTATTATTATCAGCAATGATTACATGGGGGAACTCTGATACAGTATGCTCGGTTGGTAGCTTGTTGCTGTTTACCCACATAAAGCCCTCATCCTCTAGCTTACATAATACGTCAAATTCCTGCCTCTTGTTTGCTACAATGTAATGTTTCATCACTAGTTCCTCATTTCTTAGTATATACATAGTATAACACTAGCCATACACTAGGTCAACTGTAATTGGTATAGTTCATCCCCTAATTTCAAGAATGCCTATATATCAACGTTTCTAACTTAGATTTTCTAATATCCCCTATAGTGAGAGATTGCTTATTTAGAATTGGTATAGTTAGCCTTCCACGCTTTATATACTAGCCATGCAATAATTACTAGTCCGATTATAGTCCACACTAGGATACCACTAGTAAGCATACCATAGAGTATCATCCCCCACAGGGTAGCTATAATTAGCCCTACTATAATATCTAGCAATACTACCCAATACATAGCTTCCTCCTTAGTCTACTTCCTTATAGATAACCCATACAGTAAACCTAGCATATTCCCCATATCCAGCTGAACTTACATAGAGCCTTACGTCTGAGATGTACTTAGCAACCTTAGGCTCAATTAGGGTTTTCTTAGCCCACTCATTATCCATACTATACAGCCTAAGTAGGCTCATCTGACTAGGGGTTATGATTAAGCTAACCTCAACACTACTATACTCAGTCTCTGCTAAGTCTAACTCTAGGGCAATGTAGTCCTTACCAGCTTTAATAGCCTTAGGTATCTCCTTAGCAATCACCCTACTTAGTTCTTCTCTCAGAACCTCTATAGAGTTCTCCTGGTCTAACCTAGCAACACTTAGTTCATGCTCCATGTCTGAGATATAGCTAGGGGTCTCTGCTTTATCTTTTACTACCTTATACCCTAGGCTGTCTAGTATTCCAAATAGGGCTATTGAAGCACCTATTGCAACTAATACTGGTATCATAGTTTCCTCCTTATGTGGGGATGTCCTAGAATGCCTATGTAAGGCTCTCACAGCCTCTCTAAGCCATTCTAGGCTCATCCCCTAGTATTTACCTTATACAGTATACAGCGTGTCTAGCATGTATGCAACTACCTTTAGTAAGTACCACCAAACAACCAGCCCAATTACTAGGCTGATTAGGCTAGCCCATACATAGAATGATACTAGGATATTTAGCACCATAACTAGGTCAAAGAAACTAACCAACGCTAGTGCTCCAATACCTAGGATAACCATAGGCAACAATATAGTTACTTTTCTAACTGTATACTTGTTCATTACTAAGTTCCTCATTTCTTATTATGTATCTAGTATAACCTAGGCTATACTAGTTGTCTATAGTTTTATGTTACAGTTAGGTTACATTAGGGGATGACTGATTGACTGCTACTTTTTGTATAGGTGTCTATTCTGTACATTCACACGACGGTCAATACTAGTTACAATTTCACCTACTTGTCCATTACGGTCAGTGTACGTTATAATTCCACCGTCTCTACGGTCTACACTATGAACATTAGTAATAACCTTAGCTACCTGACCACTCTCAGTGATAACTAGGTTCTGCTCAGTATGTGTCGATAACGCTTGTACTGAACCTAACATAGGTAATACCATAGCTAGGGACACTACGAAAAACGTTATGGCTAGCTTAATATTATCATCCTCAAATAACGCCCAAATCATCCCCAACATAGAGATAATTATAATTGTAAGACAAATAACAGGTGTTAGTGATAGTAGTAGATACATAGTAATTTCCTCATTTCTTATTATGATACTAGTATAACCCATTACTTAGGGGATGTCTAGTACTTTATATTACAGTTAAGTTACGTGATAGCTTAGCCTTATAGCTTAAATTCGAGTAAGTATTCGTTAGGGTTAGCCAATACAGAGTTTGTATGTGCATTATCCCGCAATAGACTATAGTTATACGTACCTAGTACCTTGTTATCCTTAACCACGATCAGGACACTAGCAAAGCTAGGGTGCTCAAACAACCTAAAGCCTTTAGAGGCTATGTGCTTACGTACCCGTTCCTTAGTATACGTTTCTAGGTCGTGCATACTGATGTAGTCGTTGTTTAGTCCTGTCTGCTTATTCTTAGTCATGATAGTTTCCTCTATTTCCTTAATTGATATACTTAGTATAACCTATATACACTAGGTTGTCTAGTGTTTTATATTACAAAACTATTACACTATCAGAGCTAAAAGGGCCTTACATTATAGCTCTTTAAGCCTATTTGTCAACCCTTAATTTACCCTATATATAGGCTTAGCATACTCTAGGCATTCTGTCAAGGCTTACTAGACATCCCCTATAAAGCCACATAAAGCCATATAAGGGCTTCCTAAGCGTGCTTAGGTGTATTTACTAGTGAGGGCTTCCTAGGCGTTCTTAGGAGGCTTCTCTAGGCTTCCTAGAGCTATTGATACTTAGCATACACTAGGTAAGCCCTGTAAGGCTGTATAAGCCTCTCTAAGCCACTTTAGGCTCATCCCCTAGTTTTACCCTATAATAACGCTAGAATGCCATGAGCGGGCTCTAGCGACGTTTTAGAGGGTTTCTAGAGGAAACTATGTAATTCTAGAGATTTCTAAGTGTTTCTAGGTGAAACTAGGCGGTTATCTAGAATATTGCCTAGGTGTAGTAGTTAGGTACTACACTGACACACTAGAATGCCTATAGAATTAACTTTTACGGAAAAACGTGCTGGGGATGACTAGTTGATAGTGGCTAAGTAAGTTAATATAAGGGATGACTAAGTAATAGCTGACTAGTTAAGTTAATCTAAGGCTGGCTAGTTATGTGCTAGTATCATCTCTATAGTAGTCTAGGGCTGACTAGTTATGATTAAGTATAGCTATAGTAGTTAGTACTGTGTAGTTCTCTAAGGTTATTATATAGTAGTATCTGAATAGGCTTGTTATATAGTATAGTTAGTTCTCTATAGTGTACTCTAATGTGTCTACCATATACTGCTATGTTCTCTATAGGGGTAATAATAGTAAACCCTACTGTTATTATTTGTTTAAAATAAAAAGCCTACCTAATTCAGGTAAGCTCTATAGCTATCTAGTGTATAAAGGTATCAATAAAGGTATCTACCCCTTGACTAGAGGGTGCTATGTTTACCTGTTTACCATTCTTTAGTACAGCGGTAATTGTAGTCTTCTCAGGGTTATATAGGGATAGTACGGTTTCTTTATCCTGAATGAGCTCTACCTTATAGGGGACACTGTAGCTACTGCACGTGCTAGGTACACCTACTAAGATAGCATTTTCCTCAATAGCCCCTTATCTATCAACGGGGCGTACTTGTGATACATAGGCGGTGGTGTTTCCCATAGTTTCTGCAATTTGGTTAGCAAAACTTAGTAAGGGGTAACTATGACTATACTGTACACCGTGGTCTAGTGTTAGTTGCACTGCTCTACCCATGCTAAAGCTAGCTAGCAATTCTACTAGGTTGTCATCCACCTTTAGTACCATATGGTAGTCACCTGTTAAAAATAGTTTAATGTTATGGTTATCGTCACTAGTGAATGCAAAGCCATATAGCACAGTAAAAGGGCCTGATACTGGTTCGTCAGTTGGCTCTAGTTCTTTGTAGTCATGAGAACCAACTAAGCTAGCTAGAATATTGTGTATCTGATTAAGCCGTGAGATTAGTCCTTGCGTAAATAATTCTAACTCAGCCGTCTTATCTTTTTTAGTTTCTAGTTCTGCTGGTGGTGTATCTACAGTATCCTTAGGTTGTTTCTTAAATAGGCGTTTAAACATAATAGTTTCCTCATTTCTTATTATGACTATAGTATAACCTAGTCTAGTTATAGTGTCAATAGTTAATTTGGTTTAAAATATAAATGTATCGATAAACTCTCTTAGGTGTTTATTGTTAATTACATAGCCCTTTAGTGCAACGTAGTCATCTAACTGAGATTGTTTTTCCATAACACCACAACTTGATAGATAACTAGCTACCTTAGTATAATGCATATCTATAGCCTCATAGTTATCAACTGTTATTGAGATGTCCTTATCGTGTTCCATAAAATTATTTCCTGAATAAAGCTCTAAGGTAATTATATGATTATCTAATGTTTCTAATGTAGCCTTGCTCATCCTAGGTGGTCTATTGTCATAGATAACTATATTTTCCTTCTCAATAGTATCTAGCTTAACGTTAAACTTGTCTACAATATCTTGTAAGGCTAACCATAGTGTAGCTGTTTTTACATCTTCCTCTTTATCCCGCATAAACCCTACAGGCGCTTTATCAGGTTGTTTCTTAAACAAATTAAACATATTAGTTTCCTCATTTCTTATTATGTTTATAGTATAACCCTCATTATACCTATTGTCAACAGTTTATTCTAAATTAGTTTAGAGAACTCTAGGTAAGGGGTATAACCTAAATCTCTCTAAACTAACCTAGCTATTGGTTAGTTAGTTCCTAGTATTATCTGTCTTACTCAAATTCTGTACCGTCTGAGAACTGTACATAACCACCACCGTTCACGGTTCGATAACCGAACTTCAAATCAGGCATATGCTCACCTACACTAGTCAGTGTTTCAAACACCGTGTTCAAAGCGTCTGCGTCTGTCTTGCTAGTAACAAGCCACATGACAACCCCTACTTCATTACTTTTATATCCGTCGCTACCATATGCGTCAAAGTCTAGCACTAGCACGGTTGTGTCAAATCGTGTCACCCGCAACGTCTTATCATCTGAGTTATACATTACAGTAACGTTGTTCTTACGTTGCACTAAGTCCATATCATCCATAGCCTTAAGTACCATTTGTTCTACATATTTAACAGTCATAATATAAGTTCCTCTATTTCCTTAATTGATAATATAAGTATAACCCTCATTATACTCATTGTCAACAGTTTTATCTAACTTTCTTTAGTTAGTTATCAAGAACCTAGTTATCTAAGTCCCTCATAACTAACTAACATAATTAGTATAACCTATATGTTAGTTAGTGTCAACACTTATTTTATACAGTTGCTAGCCATGCCATAGCACTGACTAGGTTGTCCTTAGTAGTTACTAGCAATTCTGTTTTACCATTTGCTAGGTAAATCTCTACCTTATCACCTACTGTATATAGTTTAAACTCACGTGAACCTTTTGTCAAGACTGAGTTTAACTTCTTTTCATCCTTAGCATGTACATAGTCAAACTTGACAACCTCATACTGAAAATCTGGTGTGTAAGTAGCTGGTACTGTGAATACGGGGTCATCGTCAACAACACCCTCTACGTCAGTATCATATACCCACATTAGATTATCACCTAGTACTGGATATGAATAACCATTCTTGACGCGTACCAACTTATCACCCTCAGTGTTACGTACGTTCTTAATCTCTACTAGCTTTGTCATAGGTAAGTTCCTCATTTCTTAGTATATACATAGTATAACCTATAGGCTACTAGGTGTCAACTACTTATTTAAGATAATTTCTGAGTAGCTTAGGTCACCTACACCCGCCTTGGCTAGTGTATCTACAATGTTGCTAGTGCTAGGGTTATCTAATACATGTCCATTAGCCCTCCAGTAGTGATAGTGGTCATTCTGTACTAGAATAGTTACCTGCTTATCCTTGACGTTGTATAGGTCAATCATACGCTCCTCAGGGTAGACGACTGTTGCGACGTATTCTAGGTTAGGGCTATTTAACATGTTAATCATCATAGCCCCCTAGTGTATCTGTAATGTTGGATAGTAGCATTCCTAGTCCGATACTACTAATCATCTCTTGCTTGGATACTAGCTTATTCTGCTCATCCAACCATGTTGAATCAGTTGGATTCACTAGGCGTGCTAGTTCCCTCTCTGTAATCATTGGCATAGTCTTACCTCATTTCTTATTATGTAATAAGTATAACCCTCATTATACTTAATGTCAATACCTAATTCTAAATTAGTTTACAGAAACCTAGGTAAGGGGTAAACCTAAGTTCCTCTAAACTAACCTAGCTATCGGTTATAGTATAGCTTAGTTAGTTCCTATTGTCAACTAGTTTTATTGGTTGATTTCGTCAATAATGTAGTGCTTAAATTCCTCTAGGTTATCGTAAATATCACCATTGTATTGTGATACGCTACGTTCCTCAAAGTCACGTCCACCTACAGTCTCCTTAATAATGTCATACCATACTGAGATGTCCCCTAGGCGCTCTCCAGCAACTGCTAGACGAATAGATGTAAAGTCATCCTCACCTACCTCTTCACCGTCCTCAAAGCGCACTTGTGCTTCAGGCGTTAGCGTATAGGCATAACCACCCTCTGCTAGGCTATTCACATAGCTAAAGCTCTCTACATATACTGTAGCCTCATTTTTATCAGTATCATAGTACATAGAGTAATCTTCGTTATATACAAAGTCCTCAGTATTAGCTAGGTACTCCTCAGTATCATAGGGCTCACTGTAGTCGTCTGAAAACAACTTAAGTGCCTCTTCACGTGATACATTCTCAAACTTATCCTCAACTAGGTAAGTACCCTCTACAAACCTATTGTACAACTCCTCTGCAACTCCACTAGTGTATCCCATGATATTTTTCCTCATTTCTTATTATGTAATAAGTATAACCCTAATTATACCTATTGTCAACAGTTAGTTTTTACTAATTTCTAAATTAGTTTAGAGAAGCCTAGGTAAGGGGTAAACCTAAGTTCCTCTAAACTAACCTAGCTATTGGTTATAGTATAGCTTAGTTAGCTTATGTTGTCAACTACTTAATTAAATAATTTTCGTATGCACTACCCTTAACTAGGTAACGCTTTTTAACGGTCACTACGTCCAATACTAGCAAGTGCTTAACAACTGCATATGCTTGGTAGCGTTCCTCAGTGTCCATATTTGGTACCTCTAGCACCTCTTGGTACTGACTAGGTTCATTATCTACAGACACAATAGAGACACGCTTATATGCCTCATAGGGTGCCCCATCAGCAGGATATTCCATAACCGGTACTAGGTTGATATAAATCTTCATAGCTAAGTTCCTCATTTCTTATTATGTAATAAGTATAACCCTCATTATACTTATTGTCAATACCTAATTCTAAATTAGTTTACAGAAACCTAGGTAAGGGGTAAACCTAAGTTTCTCTAAACTAACCTAGCTAGATTAGCTTAGTTAGTCTATAGTAGTTAGTCTGAGATAACTGAGAACATAGCCTCACCGTTACTGAAACTACCACCATATGCTAGTTGTGTTGTGTACTCTTGCACCACCTTAAGCACCTCTTGCGTCTCAGCCTCAAAGTCCTTAGCGATATCTGAGTAAACCTTGGCTACAAATTCGTCATAAGTTTCTGTATCTACAATATCCTCTAATTCCTCAAAGTCACGTGGTGTGTATAAGTCTTCGTCATCCTTAATGTAAATATCACGTTCCTCAGCTACCGCCGTAATGTAGTCCTCAAAGTCAAGTTCACCCGTGTTATATAAGTCCTCAATAAAGTCCTTATCCTTAAGTAACTCTACCTCAATTTGAGCACCTTCATAGTATCCATACATAACCTCATAGCGTGCAATAGGTGTATTACCCTTGAATACCTTAACTTGTGTATCATCTTCCTCTAGGGTGTATCCCTTATCTTGCAAGTCATACTTAATGTTACTCATAGCGTCCTCTACTGAGGTATCTAGTTCTGAGAATGTTGATACATAGTCTTCATACATACCCTCAAGTTCATCCTCTGAGAAGCCCTCAAAGTCGTTGTTAGCTAGGAAGTCCTCATAGCTCTCAGGCGTATAGGGTAGAATAGCGTTAAGTCCATTTGTCATACCGTTTAAGTTAAAGTTTGAAGTTGCCATGTTATTTTTCCTCATTTCTTATTATGACTTAAGTATAACCCTCATTATATCTATTGTCAACAGTTTTATCTAACTTTTTAGTTAGTTATCAAGAACCTAGTTATCTAAGTCCCTCATAACTAACTAACATAATTAGTATAACCTATATGTTAGTTAGTGTCAACAGTTTATTTAATTGATTTCAGTAAATACTTGCTCAACGGTATCATCCGATACACCATAGGTACTTGTTAGAAACTTACGTGTTTCTGAGTGCGATAAGTGGTTGTCATCTAACTCATGAGTAGCAAACTTCTTTAATTGCTCAAACGTTGGTGTAAAGTCCATAATATTTTCCTCATTCCTTATTATGCTTTAAGTATAACCTATATGTTAGTTAGTGTCAACAGTTTATTCTGAGGTAATTGTAACGTCCTTAGCGTCAATAGTATTACCTGAGTAGAATGTAATTGTATCAGGTGTTGCCTTAGTGATTAAGTCCCACTGCTTAATCATAGGGTTAAAGGCACGTTGCAAGTTCTTAGTTGAGTTAGTATCAGTCATAGGTAATTCCTCATTTCTTAGTATATACATAGTATATCAGCTAGTTATTAGCTTGTCAATTACAAATATGTTACAAAATGTTTTATGAACGATAACGGGTTTATCAGTCGTTCTCACCCGTTGACTGTTGGATATACTAGTCTTCAAAAATGTTCTCTAGTAAGTCGAACACTGTTTGGTATAGGTAGGCTAGCTCACCTAGATAAGTATGCTCAATATTTACACCACCCGCCTCTAGGTACTCATTCAAGACAGTCATTTGGTCTAAGCTAACACGGCCTGCGTTAAAATTAGCATCATAAGCAACTGAGTAAAGTTTAGTATTTTCTAAGTAAGTTTGAGTAGCCATAAGCATAACTAGTGATTGTGCTTCCTTAGCTAGTTCACTAGTTTCTACTACATCAATATCAATCTTGTTTGCAAAGCGCTTAGTCATAGTTAAATTCCTCATTTCTTATTATGACTTAAGTATAGCCTAGCCTAGTTAAAGTGTCAACACTTTTGTTCAACTAATTTTAGGTTACTTTTTTAAAACACCATAAACCCTAGGGGCTCTAAGGATAACACCTGATTAGAGTGCTACTTTTAATACCTTTCTACTATATAAAGGGTAAAAAAATAACCTAGATAACGTAAGGTAAGGATAGGCAGCGAGGTTAGTCCCATCCCATGCCGGCTAGTCATCTAGGTTATTTTAGGTGGTTAGAAAGGTGTCGCCGATGTGCAATACTTACTCACCCTGAAAAGCTGTTGCCGATTCGTAAGGCAAGCTAGGAAAAGCCATTGATAATTTCCAATACTTAGTTATCCTAGCTACGTTCTGCTAGTAAGTCCTCAACGACAACACTAGCTTCATCTAGTAGTTCATTTAGGTTCCTAGCGTGTACAATTCCTGAACCAACGTGGGCTACCCTAACAACTCCTGAGTAGCCAACCATATTCCATGTAATTTCTACTAGGATTCCCTGGCTAGTATCTTGCATAACTAAGCTGCCATCGTGGGCTCGGTTTAATAGGTCATGCCTTACCTGAACTAATCCAAACTTATCCATGAACTCTTTTTGTCTCATATCTTTACCTAGCGTAGTCCGTACCCACGCACTTACCTTTCGTATCTAGAATCAAAATGTTAACCCGTCAATATAACATCCGCCTAGGCGCTCATAAGTTTTACTTTACCAACCCTTAGCTGGGTTCTTAGCCCATTCCTCAATGTGCTTATCGTAGTAAGCTAAGGCGTCCTCACGCAATTCTGGATTACCTAGCCAAGACTTAAAGTCGTTAAAGTCTGACCAAGCAAACTCTGGGTTAGAAGCTAATTCTGCGTCAACCTTTTGCTGTGCCACAATAGCTAGAGAATATCCTAGGAAGTGTTGCATTTGCTTAATAACAGGTGAGTAAGTCTTAAAGAACAAAGGTACTCCGTTTTGGATTACTGAGAAGTCGAACTTGTTCTTAGTGTTCTTAGTGTATGTGATTGAAATTTGTGTAGCCATTATTAATTCCTTCTTTCTTATTATGCTTATAAGTATATACTAGACTGTTTTACTTGTCAAGGCTATTTCATACGGCCGATAAAATTACTGATATAGACAGACTCAGGCCGTTCTATGCGGTTAATAAAGTTACTTATATATGTAGATTCAGTTCGTTCTATGCGTTTAATAAAGTTACTTAAGTATATACCTTCAGCTCTATCCATATGACTAATAAACCCCTTTAAGTACGTAAACTCTAGCCTGTTCATATCATGTATAAAGCTCTTTAGGTACCTATCCTCAGGTCTATACATGTTGCTAACGAAGCTTTTTAAGTGCGTAGATTCAGGTCTATCAATATGACTAACAAAGTCCTTTATATATCTAGCCTCAGTTCGTTCAATGTGACTGATGAAACTCCTGATATATGTAGCTTCAGGTCTATTCATATCTATAACAAAATTACGTAAATAGGTATATTCAGTTCGTTCCATATGAATAATAAACTTCTGTAAGTATATAGATTCTGGCCTGTCCATATTACTAATAAAGTGTCCTAGATACTTCCTATTAGACTGGTAGTTTTCTAGATATTCTAATATCTCCTTATTACTCATGCTTATATATCTAGGATTATTTTTATTACTCCGTACAAAAGATTTAACGCTATTCCAAGTTTGTCCTCCAAGATTATTTCCTATTCCTTTTTGGTATTCACTATCTGTAGTATTAAACTTGCGTATAAGATAATTCTCCATATTAGAAACAGCCTTAGCATTTTTTGAGACTCTTTGCTCATCCCATGTGAAGTCAAAAGACATTGTATCAACCAGCTCAATCGTAGCAGTATCAGGCAGGTCTTTCTGATGAATATGTTCTTTAAATCTAGCTAAGTAATTTCTGTTAGTATAGCCTATGTATATCGGCCGATTGTCTATCTTAATTACATAGAAACTAGATATAATCTTACCTCTACTATCCATAGTACCAACCCCTATTCTTAATTTCAGCCCACTCAGGTTCACTAAATACTCTAGTGCGCCTAGTAATGGTACCATACACATTATCTGTAATGTCTACCGCAACAAGCGCATCTTCAAACTTTTCTGTCCAGCTATCAGTTACAGGTGTAATGCTATGTACCTCTACAATATAATGTTCTAATGGCCACATATCTTTATTCCTCCTAATTCTCTATCAATATCTATATCATAGCATAGAAAAACACCTAGTTCAAGTCTAACTCAACCTAGGTGTTTCTATTAAAAGCTAAGCGTTAGCACGTTTACCTTACCATTGCTATACCCACTGTTCGAGCCTCCGTCGATTAAAAACATGGGCTGGCAAGCATCGTTTGCCTTAAGTATCATAATATCACTACTATCCTGATAGTTCTGTACCGGAGTATGTCCAGTTACAATAGGCTTACCTAGCTTATTTGGCATAGGGTTATCTGGTAGGTCTCCGAGATATTCTTCTCGAAGCCACAGCATGTCTTCCATAGAAGTATCCCTAGGGTCGTCTAAGGACCAGTCCAACCCTGCGTGCAGTGCAATTAAATCACTATTTTCGTAGTACAACTTAGCGTTACTCAATAATGAAATTACCTCTGGGTATTCCTCTAATAGGAATTCCCTAGCCTTCTCCATTGTAATTCTATGGTGAAAGCCTAGTCTATCTAGTGTACGCTTACCACCATTCAGCATCCACGTTTGGTAGTCTAGGCTAGATTGTTCTACTGTGCCTAGCATAAAATCATCGTGATTACCTAGCAAGATGATAGGCTCATTAGCAAGCTCATATTCACCCTTATATAGACTAGTGAGAACCCTAGCCATCTCCTTAGGGTCACCCTTACTACCCCTAGAGTCAAAATAATCCCCTAGCAAAACTATCTGTACATCAGACCCATTATAGGTAGTTAAGAGCTGCTCTAAGGTCTTATAGTCGTCATGAAAGTCACTAGCAATTACATAATTCATTTCACTTCTACCTGACCTTCCTCAGTAACATATGTCTCTGGGTAAGTTGCTAGAAACTCTTCTAAGGGCAGCTCCTTAGCCTCTTCAGTTGTGTAGATGGTTCCTGTGGCTTTACCATAGATATATTTACCCCTAACTAGCATATACGTTTTATTATCGTCTGTGTCAGATAGAGAATAAATAACTGTAGTATACCCAGACGGTAGGAGTCTACCTAGAGGTTTATATACTAAGGTAACCACTAAGATAACAGCAATACCTACAGCTACACTTGATGCTATAGTAATCTTAGGTGGTGTCCGGTTTAGTACTAGCGGGAACAGGTAGAACCATGAGTAGTATCCTGTAAAATATGCTAGTACCTGAATTAGCCATTCTGTCCAGAAAGCCTGTCGTTCTTTAGTAGGTAGTGTGTAATAGACGTTCTTAGGAATGTTCATTAAAATCCTCCATGTGTACGTTAGTCTGCATGCCACCTAGAACGTCCTCTAGGAACTCTGCTTTTTGACGTGATAGCGTACCATTACGCAATGTCCAGTTGACGTTAACCAACACCTTGTCCCATGAACCATAGACGTCTACTAGGATATCTATAACATCATAGAAGTAGTGAGAGATAAACCCAAATGCGTTCTTAGGCTCATCGCCATCTAGGATTATTTCTAGGGGTTCACTAGGATTAACATGACTTAACATACGTTTCTCCAAATTTCCTAGGTGAATAAATGCATTTGCATTTAACACCTCGAATATATCAGCATGTAGTGTTATCTTCTGGGTCATATGAGTTTCCTTTCTTATCTAGTCCTCGTCGTATACAACCTTCTCAACAGTAACTGTATGGAACTTACGCTTTCTAATCAGACCTAATTCCTCAGCCTTAGCGATAAAGATAGGCAATTCCTCGGTGTCCCACTCCCAGGACTCATACCACTCACATGTTCCCCAGTCGACCATATTATTTGCCAACATTTCACCTAGGGAAACTAGCTCAGCCTCTGTAAGGCTATCCACGTCCTTACCCTTACGATAAGTCTCTGCATATTTATTATCCATTATTATTTCCTTCTTTCTTATCTAGCTGTTTATCTAGGTGGCGTTTCCGCCTGTTAGCATCTTTCTTGTGACGCTTAGCAACCTTATCTAATGGTAGGTCACCCCTATAGTAGAACTCCCAAGGCGCTAAGGACTTACCATTGTCTTTACTTCTCATCCGTAGTACCTAGGCTGACTAGAGTTTTCTTTAGATTAGTCGCTAGCTTATCTAGCTGGTTATCTGATAAACTGCTTAGACCTTCTGTAACTTGGTGCATGGCTAGAGCAACCCTAGATTCCTTAGCTTTTCGTTGCTCTGCTAGGTGTGCTTGGTAGTCTTCCTTAGTCAGCCATAGATGTTGGGTGTTATCAACTATACTCCTAGCCTTATATAGTAGGGGAAATGTAGCCCTGATAGGGAACCGAGCGTCATCTACATAAACGCTAGCTCCTGTGACCTTAGTAACCTCCACTACTTCTGATAGCGCATCGGTAAACAGGAATGAGGGCTCCTTAACTAGGTACACCTTGTCACCAACCTTTAATTCCTTAGGTTTCATTATAATTTTCCTTCTTTCTTAGTATAACCTAGAGCTCGCATCGTCTCCTCCTCAGGGACACCCGAAAGGATACTAGCAAGCTCTTCGTCGCTCATGCTTAATAGCTTTTCTAGGGCTTCCCTAGCTTTCTCTTCACGGTATTTCTCGTATGCTTCATCGTACAACTTTAATTCCCTCAAAGTAATCCTCAGATAGTTCTTCCGTAGAATGGTAGGTATGGCCGTTTGTAATATATAAAGTTACGTTTTCTAAGATATTTTCATAAGTACCATACACCTTAATAAGGGCGTCTACTAGGTCACTACCATAATGTGTGATGAACATAATCGTATTACCAGCGCCTAGTCCGTCTAAGGTAATTTCTACGGGAATTTTAGAGTCAAGTGATTCAACTATGATTTGGTCCTCTGGTGTAAACGAGGCAAATACTGATGAACCATAGGAAGGGTCTGAGGTATAAGCTCTAAGGGTGACATGTTGTTTCATAACGTTTTCCTTCTTTCTTAGTATAACACTAGTATAGCAAAAAGGAACCTAGCTGTCAACTAGATTCCTTAGGTTTACTTATACTTATTTAGCTTATCAATCTGGAAGTCAGACCATACGTCTACTGTAGTACCACCCCTTAGTAGGGTTAGCTGTCCATTCTTCTTCGTTCTCATGATAAAAAGCTACAGCCTTGTTACGTAATTCAGGATTTCCAATCCAAGACTTGAATTCTTCAAAGTTAGCCCACTTGAATTCTGGATTACGCTGTAGCTCTGATTGTGCTTCACGGTTAGCAGTTTCTGCCAATGCGTATCCCATAAAGTGTTGCATTTCAGATACTCGTGGTGAGTAAGTCTTAGTGTAAACCTTAACACCATTTTGTTCTGCAACAAAGTCAAACTTCCCCTTTGAGTTCTTCGTGTATGTGATTGATATATTAGTCATTTATTTTTCCTTCTTTCTTTAGCATGCTACTAACATAACCTAGTCATTATTAGGCTTACCCATATGGTCTACAAAGCTTCTAATATAGATAGATACTGGGTCATCCATGCCACTTACAAAGTGCTTCATATATAAAGATACAGGGTCGTCCATATTATATACAAAGTTCTTCATGTATATAGCCACAGGGTCGTTCATACGGCCTACAAAGTTCTTCATATAAATCGACACAGGGTCATCCATACCATGCACAAAGTTTTTCATATAAGTAGCTGCCGGGTCATCCATAGTGCTTACAAAATGTTTCATATAGACCGCAATAGGGTCATCCATATTATTTACAAAACTGCTCATGTACACCGCTATGGGGTCATTCATATTTCCCGCAAAGTTATTAATGTAGATATCTACTGGGTCCCTCATAGTGCTTACAAAATGGCTTATGTAACTATCTACAGGGTCGTCCATATGATTTACAAAGTTTTTCATGTAGATAGCCACTGGGTCATCCATGTTACTTATGAAACTGCCTGTATATCTAGACACCTTGTTACTTGTCGCTAGGTATTCAATAATGCCATGCTCACTCATGTCCCTGAACTTAGGGTTATCTCGGTTGGTTCTGACGAAGTACTTGATGTTAGCCCAAGTTTGTCCACCAATGCTTCCGCTAGTTCCTTTTTGCCAAATACTATTACTAGTGCCATAGGACTGAATTAACGCAGTTTCTCTATCAGAAACTTCTTTAGCGTATCCAGTAATTAAATCATAGTCCCACGTGAACTTATATTCTAGGCTACCTAGGCTTTCTAACTCTACTAGTTCATCTCCAAAGTCTTTATCTATTAAATGTTCTTTAAATCTAGTTTTGATAGGTCGATTGGTATAGCCAATGTAACTAGGCTCTCCTCCTACCTTAATCAGATAAAAGTTGCTAACAATAGTGTTCATAGTTATGCTCCTCCATATCTATAGTATAGCACACATAATATTTAGTGTCAACATAATAGCATGGAGACTACTAGAGCCGTATAACGCTATACCTCCTTCTTAGCAAACCACTTACCGTTGAAGAAACTACTTCCTGCGTTCAACGTATAGAATAGATAAGTCACGGCCATCACCCATGTAGCGTCACCCATAGAGGCTGTGATGGACCATAGGACCACTTGTAGGACATTCTGAGCTGACCAGATAAAGAACCCTTGCTTAACCCGCATATAGCCTGTAGAGACCGCTGCAACGATTCCTAGAGTGGCTGCTAGAGGACTCCAAATAGCCCTAGGGGTGTGAGTCAGGTATACTTCCATGAAATGCAACCCAAGGAAAGCTACTACAAAGATAGAAAATAGGACTAGGCCTTGCTTACCTGTAATAGAATGAGGCTCTGCATCATGTTGCCATTCCCGATTCAGAATAATAGGAATATCTAAGGCAGCTAGAAATACTACGTTCAGGATAGCATCACTAGGGTTCTTAGCAATGATGGCAATAGCAATATAGATAAATGCAGATAGGGTTCCAGTAATACCAGCCCACCAGTTTCGGTTAACAATTTGAATAACTGATAGGAATCCTAGCAATCCCCCCAAGAGGGTTAGGGCCGATAGGTAGGTTACACCAGATGCTAGTGATACTGCTAGGATGGCAGTAGCTCCTAGAGTGCCAATCCACTTAGAGCTTGTTGTAAAATTTGTGAACATTAGTTAGTTGTTTCCTTTCATAGAAAAAGCCTAGGTTTCCCTAGACCTTTAGTAGCTTTACTTAATCTTGCGTGCAGACCATGGACTGAAGAACAATCCCAAAAGGTCGTTACCTAGGTATAGAACATACGTAGCAAATAAGACCCAATTTGCGTCACCTTGCATAGCAGTAATACCCCAAAGTGTTACGGACATAACACCCTGCAGTGTCCACATCCAGTATTGAGACGAGTACTTACCTAGCATCAAGAATGCGCCAGTAAATCCAACGGCTGCTGAGAAAGCATCAATTACTGGCCGTGGAGATACAAATACGTGTGTGTCAATAAAGTATAGCAATCCAAACATTGCTAGCAATCCAATGATAAGAATTAACCAACCTTGCTTATCCATAGTCTTAATCTTCTTGTTTTGCCACGCCATACCGAACAGAATCACGGGGATATCCAAGAACAGTACATAGCCGGATTGCATGAAAATATCAGCATAGTTACCCGCATGGAAAGCTACATAGCTAATCATGAACGCGCTAACAAAACCAAGTAATCCGTTCAATTTTTTATTATTAGTTATAGCTAGAGTACACGTAAATCCGATTGCCCCACCTACGACTGATATAATAGTCATTGAGTCAAACCCATGTGCAAATCCTGTTGTTAGCAATACAACTAATCCAATTACCCACCATACCCTAGATTGTGGTGTCCATCCAGAGAACCCCTCCTTGTAGTACTGTAAAGTGAACAGCGCCTTTACGTTGTGCTTAACATTCTCCCAGAATCCTCGTGACTCTGCTACTTGTGTATAGTTTTCCATTACTATTTAGTTCTCCTTAGAATTGTTGGTTGTAGTCTGAGCCAGCAGGATGGTTAGGTACCTTAATCTTACCGTCTTCAATGTCTTGCTTAGCCTTATCAGTAGCCTTCTTCTCAGAATCGTTTAGGTTCTTAGTAGTAATGCCTACACCACCTTCCTTAAGGTCATAGGCGGTAGTCTTTCCACCAGGGAACTTACCATCTTGAGCTTGTTTAGCAATCAATTCCAACCCACGACCAACATTCGTTAGGGAGTTAGTCAAAACAAAGTTAGCCTTCTTACCATTGGCGTCTGTATAGTTACCCATATCAGTTTGGTCCATATCAACACCAGATACCCATACCTTGTCCTTAGAATCATTAGCAACCTTTGAGTTTGCTTCCTTTGTTGCTGTGAATACCCCATTACCAACAGCTCCTGATGCTTGGAAGATAACCTTCTCACCCTTAGCAATCATAGTCTTAGTAATCATTTGACCCTTAGCAACATCTGTAAATGAGTCTGCATATTGTACGTCAACCTTCATGTTAGGGTCTACAGACTTAACACCTGCTGTATATCCAGCCTCGAAGGCATCAATAATGTTACCGTGCATCCCACCTACGAATCCAACAGAGTTCAATCCAAGTTCCTTAGCCTTAGTAGCGGAAGCCACACCTACCAAGTAAGATGATTGTTCTGAGCGGAACATAACAGAGGCTACATTCTTAGTACGCTTAGTATCAACATCATCAATCAAAACGAACTTAGTGTTAGGGTTCTTCTTAGCTGTAGCAACCGTAGCATCGTGCAATGAGTAGCCAATCCCAGCAATCATAGAGAACTTTTGTGATACTGCTTGGTTGAAGGACGTTTGGAAATCAGCAGCTGTCTTAGACTGGAAGTAGTCATAGCCCTTATTTCCCTTAGTTACATGATTAGCCTTACCCCAGCGTTCTAGTCCTTCCCATGCGCTTTGGTTGAATGACTTGTCATCAACACCTCCAACGTCTGTAACCATAGCTACTGTAAAGTGCTTCTTGTCAGTGTCCTTGTTGGAGTTCAACATTCCTGCAACTACTCCACCGACAACTACTACAGCTACACCACCTATAGCCAACTTCTTCTTTGATACCATTCCGTACCGCCTTTCTATGTTAGGTACTAGCTCCCGCTAGCGCCTTGTCCCCTAAGCATTAAGATTTTACCTAGGTTCTTTTGCTATTAAGTTTTTAGCAATGTTCCACCACGGACTCGAACCGTGCTCTCAGACTTAGGAGGTCTGCATTCTATCCAGATAAACTAGTGGAACGATAGAAACAGCTGAAGTAACTCAACTATTTCATTATACCATACATCATGTTACAGTGTCAACCTTACAAACCCTACGGATTGTTACGCAACTTATCGACTTCAGCTTGTGTACGTGCGTTAATCCTATCTAGAATTTCATTTAGGAACTCTTCAGATGATAGCTCTTCAAACGCGTCATCGTCTTCATCTTCCTCAGGCTCATTAGCCTTAGATGAACCATAGGCCTTCTCTGAGAATTCCTCCAAAAACTTCTTAACATCCCACTCAGATACTGATTCTGTAGGTTCTTCATCCTCGAAGTCGTCATAGCCAGTTTCTTGTGGACCCTTATCAGCTTCTTCTAGCTTTTGGATACGTGATTCTAGATTATCCTTTAGGGCGTGTAGAATGCCGACGTACGCATAGGTATCTCCTCCCAACTCAGGACCCTTAATACCCGCTAGCTTGTGCTCAACTTCTGCTAGTTCTAGTTCCAATTCAGTCTTATAATCACCTTGAGTCAACATCCCACGCATAGCGTTCATAGCTTCGATTAGGTCTTCCTTAGAGTTAATATTCCCTTGAATAAATGACATTTATTTTTCCTTCTTTCTTAGTATGTTATTAGTATAACCTAGGTTAGCTTAGTTGTCAACCAAGTTACTTTTACGTAGACCAAATACAAACGTCAAGTATCCATTATCTGGGACAATGTAGACGGACTCTACATAGTCTAGGAAGGGTTGGTCTACTAGGTCAATGAGCCTGCCTGTGTAATCTTTTACAAACTCGAATTCCTCCAATGTAATTTGTACTACACGCTTAACTAGCACATCCAGTTCAGGTTCGGGGGTAGTAACCTTCACATACAGTACATCTGATTTCTTGAGAGCATCTACTAGGTATTTGTCTAGTAAACGGTTTACTATATTAGCTACTAGTTGACTTTCTGGATTATTTTTATACATCCAAGAGGCTTCTAGGTCTTCCTTAGTTGTTTTGTACATAACTTATTTCCTCATTTCTTAGTATGTTATTAGTATAACCTAGATTACTCTAGTTGTCAACTATAGACGACCAGTTACTTGAGTAATCTTTTCCATTTCTTCGTTAATAGTAGGCTTAATCTCTCCATAGGTCTTGTCTACATGCCACTCTTCAACATCTTGAGACACAATACGCGCACGTTGTACATCAACATGAGTAGGCACCTTGAACCCTGTAACTCTATCAGCAATCTTAAGTTCCACGGACTTTGCCCATGAGTTGATAATCTTAGCTTGCTCGTTTTGAATTGGGGCATTATAAGGTTGGAATGCTTGCACGAGCTCTCCGTTGTGATTTAGTTCTAGTGTTAACCATACCTTGCTAGGGTCGTTCTTAGCTTGCATACCTAGGATAAATGACTTACCCTCTGCTACTCGGCTAACATATCCACCTACACAGTTAACAGCCGTTTGACCCTGATTGACCACCTCCTTAGGTGTACGTAGGGCAAGTACTGTATACTCATTGCCCTCAATCTTAAAGGTACCTTCTAGGTGCTTGTGCTTATCGTACTTAGCTGCCACTGCTGCATCATAGCGGTCGCTCTTAGTTGCTTTATAAGCACGTGCAACGATGTCATGAGCTACCTGTAGATACTTAGGGAATTTAACGAACCCTTTGTACTCAGATACCATTTGATAGTAGTCCTCTAGGGTACGTAGGGCGCTGTTAACGCTACCAAATGCTTGGTAGGTTACAATATCAGCCACAATATACTCTACTAGCCGGTTCATATTCAAATTCCCACCAGCCATTTCATCTAAGGCCTCTACGGTATCCCTCATACTATCAAAAGAGGTAACAACAGCATCTTTATTGGCTAATAGCGTAGGCCGTTCTTCATATAGCTTATCAGTAATCTTAACAATCTTTTCGTGGTACCTAATCTTATCAATTAACTCACTAGCTACTAGTTCCGTAGATAGCTTAGGTGTACCATATTTGCGTCTACTAAATAGGCTTCCTAAGCTCTCTAGGGACATGTTACGCAATAACTTATAGTTACCCTTAGTTAATCCTAGGTCTTTACGTAAGTTTCCAGTTGCAGACAGGTCATTACTACTCAAGTATCGTTTAGCCATGCTACGGAATTGTAAAAACATATTTCCCCAACTATCTAGGCGCCTCTCCTTATCATAGTAATTAATCTCTTCACGTGCTGATACTCTGCCCTCTTTGACACCATCTTCATTAATCATAAAGTCCTTGTAGAATTGTTCTGTATACGTATATTCTAGGGCACGCGCAATACCACGACCACCTGAAGCTTCCTCGTTATGATTAGCTGAGCCTAGCATCTTCATAAAAGTTGCTAGCATACTTGCTGAATGAGAACCAAACCCCTCCATACTCTGCTGGCTAGGAAAGGCCTTCTTAAGGTTACTATTCGTATTAGCCAGTACATTTCCAGAAGCAGAGTCGATACGGTACTCATTATTCACAAAGTCTAGGTAGAATCCATAGTAACTAATCGTAGGGTTTCCACTAGGTTCTGAGTAAACTCTTGTAACGCCTGTGTACACACCCTTAGACTTACTAAAGAACGCAATTCCCTCATTATGGGTATCCTCAGAGTAACCGTGTTCTTCGATATACTTATCAGCAAATGCGATAATTTCCTGTTTCTTTAACCTCATAGTTTGTTTCCTCATTTCTTAGTATATACATAGTATAGCAAAGCCACTAGAAACTGTCAATAGTCCCTAGTGGCTTTAATTAGCTAATTAGAAGTTCCATTTTCCAGTCTCAAATCGATAGACTCCGCTAGATACCCTCTTAATGGATACCCGCTTAGGGGGACTATAGGTTAGGCTATCTTCACCCATAAGCTTAGTTGTGTACTGCCTAGTGGTAATCTTTAGGTAGGTATCTTTGTTAATGGTCTTAGCATAGTATACATCATCAGTATAGGAAGTGAACCATAGCATAGATACTACTGACATAGTAAACATAGTAGACACCCAGATAATGAGGTACTCATATAGGAAACTTTTAGTTGAGAAGTTACCCATGTGGGATTGGCCTAGTACAACAATCAGCATAGTTCCTAGGGTGACAATAAATAAGGTAATCATAGATATTCCTGCTTTCTTAGTATAGTACAATACCACTAGGCAAGGCTACGCTCTTATTAGCTAATGACTCTTCAATTGTATCAATGATGAAGTCTACTAGAATCTCCCTGACAAGGAATACTAGGTGATAATCCTCACCATTGTATGAAAAGTCTGCAGTTTCCTTATCTACTGTGTTTTCCTTATCATATTTCACTAGGTCACTGCTAGAAAGCCATTGTGCTAACGCTTTCTTATCAGTAACACTAGCATCTACAACTTTACGTGTCTTACCAATATAGCTAAGAGCACCTCTCATGTCCATTAGCAGTTCATAGATGTCATCAGCCGTCCAACCAGTATGTCCATGTCTGGCTAGTATCTGGCTCTCATCTACTAGGTCTTTACCTGCAAAGGTTAGTTCTGTTACATATAGTTTCTTCATGCTTATTTCCTGCTTTCTTAGTATATACTTAGTATAACAAAAAGGAACCTAGCTGTCAACTAGATTCCTTTATAGGGTATTAGATGATGTGCTTAGCTTCTGCAAATGAAATCAATTGGCGTGTTTGAGCCTTATCTAGCTTGATAGAGCGCTTGTTTACTGAGATAGTAGTAAATCCTGCTTCCTTCAAACGTGCCTTAATATCTGCCTTAGTTCCTGTTAATGCTGTCATAGTTGTTTCCTCTTTTCTTAGATTCCTTTAATTCGATTGATTAAATCCCATTCATAATAAGCTTCATAGTATTCATCTCTTGTTAGCTTGCCATTCTGATAGTCCTCATAACTAGGTTTATCTGGTTGATTTTCTACAGCTTCCACTAGTAACTCTATAATGTGCTTGGCTTCTGGGTTCATAGCTTAGCCTCCCCATCTGTAATGGAATTAATAAAGTCTAGTACTTTTTCTAGGTTCTCCCGTGAATAGTTAATCTTCATAGCACTAATAGTAATGCTATCAGGGGCTATACTAACTAGAGAATCAGAACCACTAGTCTTATTATTTAGTTTCTCTTTCATCTCATTAAAGGCATCAGTATAGTCCTCAGTGGGTTCTACCAGCCGTTTCTTCATAAGTACCTCCCATATATTTAGATGGTCTTCAGGTTTTTCGTATGGCATATTACCACCTAGATAATCTTTCCTTCAAACTTACGAGGTGCAATATCTAGGAAGTTAAACTTCTTCAACTCTTCTGGGCTAGTTACATAAGAGCTAACACTAAATGACTCCATCAAGTTAACTGGGTGTTCATCTAAGTCTCCTGAGAACAAGGCTACAACCGGCTTGTGCATAGCCCACATAGCACCCCCCTCCCACGACGAACCCGTATCCGTGTCACTTGGCGTTTCCAACATAACCATCAACTCTGAATTACGCATTGCAACGGTGTCTGCTTCAAAAGTCTTCGTTGCCCATTCATACTTAAATTCGTCTGAGTGGTCTGTTTCACCACTAGACAACACTTGGCCTTGGTATTGGTGCAGCAATGGTACGTGGATGTGTCCAATAGTAGGATTTTGCAACAAGTTCTTATAAGCTTCAATCAACAAGTTAGCTTGAGTATCGTCAAACCACGGAGAACCTAGGTAAGCTGACTTAGCTGATGGTACCTTAGCACCTCCTGAGTACGTCTCTTGTGATTCTTCCAACTTTGCAATAATTTGTTCTTCTGACAATGACATTAATTTATATCCTTCTTTCTTAGTATGTTATTAGTATATCTTAGTTTAGGCTAGTTGTCAAGTTAGTTAGCTAGTGTATATAATGACTTAATATTATCTCTTACCCACTTGAAGATAACTGTATTATCATTTTCTTCTGCATAGGATTCTACAGTTGCTTCGTCAATCCCTAAGTCACGTAGGTTAGGCACAGCTAACACGCGACTAGCAATCTCTGGCATTGACTTTCCAACGATGTCTGTTCCTTCCAACCATAGTAGTCCACTATCCCTAACAATAGGGTCTGGCCATTCTAGCCGTTGTTCTTCTTTGGTAAACTCCATCTCACTCAAAGCTTTCCTAGTCTTCATTATTACTTCCTCCCTTTATTCAGATACATTAATCATAGTCGCGCTAGCTAAAATTGTGGCATAGTTCATTCGGTTAACCATAGCATACACCTTAAGTTCATCAAAATCTAGCTTTACGTAATCATTCCCGTGTGGTGTAGGAATTGCATACACAACATCTGCTTCTAGCTCGTTACCTGAATAGTCTTTAATCAGCATTAGTAATTCCCTTCAATCGGTCTTCCTTGTGTAAGTACAACGTTTCTCCGTCTAGCCAAACAGGTTCAACAGCAAATTGGTCTAGGATAACAACATCTCCTACTTTAACCGTTTCTACCTTAGGCCCTACTGCCTTGACTAAGCCAGTCTCAGCAAAATCACGCTCACCTTCCTGCGTGGCAGCCGTCAATAAGATATCCCCTACCTTATCCTTATAGACCGGCTCGTATTGCACATAATTTCCTAGTGGCTTAATTGTTTGCGACATCTTCGTCCCCCTTATCTTGGTAGTAATGTAATGTTAACATAAGGTAACCAATTAAGTCAAGTACAGTATCATAGGTTGACTCATCTCCTACTTCTGGTGTGGTACCTACTAGCGACTTCAATCGGTTAGTCTTATCCATAACTCGTACAACAGCGCCAGCTAATCCTAGCTTATCTACAACTGTATCAAATGAGGCACCATAGTCAATGTTCTTAGATACCAGCGTGAAGTGAATATTCTCTAGCAGGTCTTCCAAGTAGATGCCATGCTGAGCAGCTGTGGCTTGAATAAGCGTATCTAGGTTGTCATAGACCTTCTCATAGTATCCATAGACATCATTAGGCTTAACTGCGTCTAACCCAGTTGCCATTACCTCTTCAGCCAAGGCCATAATATCTGTAGCCCCAACGTTAGGGATAGTAATCTCTAGCGTTCCCTCTAGGAATGTCTTGACCCACTCTGAGAACTCCTTAGGTTCCTTCTCTCCAAAATCATGGAATTTCAATAGGTTTTGGTTATCTGCCATATTATTTCTCTTTTCTTTATTAGTATATCTAAATTATAGCACTAAAAAAGCCAACCGTCAAGGCTGGCTAGTTTGTACATACGGTACGACGTTTTTATAGCTAGATACTAGAGCTGTTTCCTTTGTTTTACCACTTACGATACTACCATAGACAACTCCTGTGACTTCTATGTTATCACCCTTTACCTGAGGCGGTAGGGAGTCGATAAAGTAAATAGCATAGATGCTGTCTCCAGAGGCTATTTCTAGGAAGTCTGGGCCATCGTTCATCTGTATCTTCATAACAACTTGACCCCTAAGTACATAGGGTTTATATAACAGTCTACTATACACTTGGTCAGGTGATAACTTAGGGTAATTACGGTAGTTATTCTTAGCTAGTCTAATTACCTCATGACTTGTTAATAACGAGGGGGTCATAGCATCACCTGTCTTGTTATAGTATTCTTTAACCATATCCTTATAAGGAACCATCTGGTTATGCATGTCTACAGTAGCCCCTGATACTCCTCGGCTGACAACTGTTCCTTCATAAGTGTTAGGCCGCATTACCAGAACAAAGCTGAGCAATGCAACTACCACCCAAAGTAACTTTAGCTTAAGTACCTCTAGTAAAAACTCATAGGCATCCTTTAGGAAGGCCTTTATTCTACTAGCTCCCATAGGTTCTTTACCTCATTGTTTTGCATTGCTCTAACCTTATCTTGAATAACATAGAACGCATTCTTATTGATGTCCCACTTGTAGTAAATATCCACTAGAGGTAGCCCAGCGTCATGTTCTGCTACAATTTGATGTAACTCCTTATCAGTAAAGCGGTCTAGTGCATCATATGTCTTACGCCCGTGCTTAGCGCGACGTGGAACGCCATTCATATCTAGAATACGATAGATAGTTCCGGCTGATACATTGAACTTACGCTGCATTGAAGGAACATCTTCACCGTTCTTGTAGTCCTGGATAATCTTATTTACTTTAGCCTTGTTACTATAATCAAAATGATACATAATTTCTCCTTATGAGATTGAGATTCCAATACGGTCTAGCGCTTCTTTAGCTGCTCGACCTTCCTTAGTTAAGTCTAGGTTATCATAGAATTCTTGTTCTGCCAAGCTTAGCTCTGCAAACAAGTCTTCTTGAATATCCTCAGGTACGTACTTAGCAATAACTTCTGCCATAGCACTTTCATAGGCTTTCTGTTGCAAGGCTACTTGTTGTAGTCCTGATAGCATTAGTCCACCGTTAGATGCTCCTGTAATCTTAGTGTGTTCAGAGATAGCCTTCAAAAGGATATTAGCATCAACTGCGTTAATCTCTTGCAAGGTTGCATTTCCCAAGCTAATAATGTTCTCTAGCACCTCTAGGGTTGATGTTAACTTGTCCTTCTTAGGCATGTAAATAGAACTGTTGCCAAAGTCATCGTCTTGAACAGCCTTAGACACGTGCTCTTTTCCTTGTAACTCTAGAATGTTATCTCCTGTCTTACGACGGAGGTCTAGCAATTCTCCCATATCACGCTGGTTCTTAGATGCTTCTAGGTACTTGGACTTATAGTTGTTAACTGTGCTAGTAGATGGCTCTAGCTTACCATCAGTTGCTTCAATAATATAGTCTGTTAGTTGGGCTAGAGTTTCTCCTTGGTCAATCTTATAGGCTAGCTTACTGTGGAGCAGCCCATCATTCCAATTGTAGATTTGCTCTACCATATTTTTCTTGCTCTTATTAGCCACTATTAAACCTTCTTTCACTTTTTGTTTTACCTAAAACTTCTGAGCTGTTAACTATCCTAAAAGGCGGATAACCCGCTAGTTTTAAGCCTTTACAGGTAATATACTGTACCGATTTTTATTATAGCATGAGCATTTGACTTATGTCAACATTTTAGCACTAAATAGTGCTAGTTATCCGTTTGTATAGATATTTGCATAATTGAATATTTATGTGATTAGTATTGATTTCGTAAAAATGATATCTTAGATATAAACAAAAAGCCCTACTAATTTGTAGAGCTTATGTTATCTTGAAACTCTAGATTTTAGTTACCCAAAGCCTGTAGGTTGTATAGTTATCGACACCACGTTTGTACAAGGTCCTGTTCTTACCTTCAATCCCCATATCAGCAGGGATACCTTGAGGGTCCATATTACGGGTGTTACTTAGTTCCCAACCATTAGCCCAGTCCTCCGGTAAGCCAGATTCCTTAACCTGATAACCTAGGGTTGTTAGTAGGTGTTTAACATCTTCCCTCTCGTTAAACACTCGTTCCTTATAGTCATTAGGGATTACTAGTGAGAACTCCTTCTTACCTAATTCCTCATTATCTCTGACTAACTGAGTAATAAGTGCTTCAACATACTTATTCATCATCTTCTTCCTTTCTAGCAACTACAGTGATAATTTCCCTAGGTTCTCCTGCGACTGTCCTAGGGTCTGCTTTTGCCTTATAGACTAATATAGCTCTAGGTTTAGACATAGATAACAACCTCCTCTTTTTCCTTCTTACTAGTTAGCACAATAATGTACCCATTGTGGGTTACCTTAACGTTACCAGTTAGCTTAGTCATATCTAGTGCAATTGTTTCATCACCCTTACCTCTAATAACTAAGTTATTCCCAATCAGTGTGACCTTAGACATATCGTTATCAGGATATAGTCTAAACTCTAAGGACTTAGATGTTGCCCTGATAAACTTAGGTACACGGTCATAGGAACCTACTAATGTGTCGTACAAGTATTGTGCTAGTTCAGAGTTCCTTAGTGTCTTACCCATGAACAATGAGTGAGCACCAATAACGTTCTTTGTAGTAAACGATAGGTCGACTTCTAGGTTAGTTGGGTCACCATCGTCCGTAGTTACCTGCCACTTAATTGCAATCGTCTCTAGTAATCCTCTAGGTGCCTTCTTACGACGGTAGTCTAGTTCTGGGCTTTCAATTGTGAATATTAAGTCAATATAGTCCCTGTCTTCTAGTGGTGTGTCTACTTGCGCCTGATTACTTACCTCTAAAAGACTCTCTATAAGTCCTAGAATGCCCCTTTGTCTCTCGGTAGGATAAATACGTAGAGGAACCTCGATAAGTCCCTTAGAAGTCGTTACAGGGGCATATAGGGTTGTCTCGAATACTTCCCATAGATTATCATAGATGAACTTAGCTGCAATCACCTGTTTATCTTGGTTATCTAATAGATTATCTAGCTTTTTAATAGTTGTCATTTTGTTTTGTCACCTCGGACTTTCTTAGTTAGGATAAAGGTCATTGTATTTCCACGAAAGGTTCTTTGGACGCTAATAGCTAGCTTGCCATATGACCGTCCTGCTAGATAAATATAATACACTTCGTTTAGTGTTGTCAAGCCCTGCGTGCTGATTTTCTTGTCCATTCTAATGAACTTCTTATCAGTACCTGTGTAGTTAGAGACAAGTGACTTACCATACTTACGTCGTAGGTCAATATCACTATCTGTGACATCTCTATACTCCCTGCTAGTCTGAATAAGATAAGTTGCTTTAGAGCTCATACCCTTTAGGGCTGCCTCTGTTCCTAGCTTAGAGAAGTCGGTACGCCAGTTACCTGTTGACAGCCCTTGGTTAACTCTATTTGCCATAAATTTCTCCTTCCATAGGTTCTATTTTCTTAAAGTGGTATGACTTAAGAAGCTTATCTGGATGATTAGTACCTGTAATAAACATATCTACAATAAGCTTATAAGCATTCCTAGTGCCTAGTCTAGAGAAGATAAATGCAATTATTTGCTCCTTAGACATTTTATCAGTAACAGCAACTGATTGTCCTCCCATAGACTTCTTAGTAAAGCGTTGCCTCTCACGCCTATGATAACCTCCACCCTTTTTATCGTAGTTAACTGTACCCTCTAGAGGTGCTAGCTGGGTGTATATTTTAGCTATTAATTCTCCGCTAGATGACAGAGAATTTCCTATCACAATTAACTCAGACTTCCACATAATCCGATAGATATTCTTGGGGTCAAAAGTTTTGGGTACTACTGGCCGTCTTACAACACCTGGGGATAGCTCCTCTCCAATTTGCCCATAGCTGATAATCCCAACCTCATCATGGTGATTATCAGCTAGCACCTTAGATACCTTCTTATACTGCTCATCAGCTATGACTACCCATACTTCGTTAGCAATTTCCTTATAAGCTGTAAGTTGCTTATTTAGCCTCTGAGTAGTGTCATGTGCTGTCTTAATCTCAATACCGATGATACCTCTATACTCCGAGAAAATAAGCATATCAGCTATAACATGCCTATTATGAAGCTTCTTTTCTAGAATAACTGTCGTTTTACCTAGGTCACCAAAGATAGCTTCGTTGTCTAATATCATCTTATGGATGTCACTCTCATATGCAATCATAGTTCATAGAATCCCTCCCATGTTTCCTTAGGTACTTCTGTTAGCAGCTTCATTAGCTCCTTATTATCCATATGAAGTTCGTTGAACCACTTAATATCATCTAGTAGAATAAAAACACCAGTCTTCTCTGATTGTTCATAGCCGTGCTTAATTGGATTATAGCGTTCAGGGGTGTACTCATAGAATCCTAGACCCTCTTTACCCCCAAAGGTACTAATACCATTCATTACCCTAGAGGTGTATAGTGCAGGCTTCTCTCGTCGTTGCATGACTTTCTTTTCTTTCTTTCTAGCAATTTCTGCCAAGGGAGTTTCCCCTTTAAATTCACTGGGCTTTTGTTCATAGCTCCAGTCCTTAACAATCATCTTACCCTTGCTTTCCTTGTAGGTTTCTTTTGATACGTTATAGACTCCTACAACAGACTCTCCACTAGGGAAGTCCGTTTGTCTAACGATGTACCTAGGCTCTCCCTTGAACTTTAGTACACCTTCACGCCATAATGGTATAACACTTGCACCCATAATAATTTCCTTTCTAAATAAAAATAAGGCAAAAGCAATTGCTCTTACCTTATAGTATACCATACTTACTCTTTATTTTCTAGTCTTTCTGACATTTGCTCTAGCTTAGCTCGTGCAATTAGGTGCTGTGAAATAAAGTAAAACCACAGCCAATTTAGGAATGGCGTCCCAATCCCAAATGCAACAGCTGAGATATAGATACCAACTACGTTTGTAGGTATTGTTAATCCTAACATAGTTGCTACAATCAAGCTAAAGATAAACGTAATAACCTCTGAAATATAGCGCAAGTGAGAAATTGTCTTAAAATCAGGGTTAACTAGTTTTCCTTCTTTCTTCAGTGCCTTATCTGTAGTTACTACTTTAACCTCAAAAGCTGTTAGGTATAAGAACCACAGAACAGGTACTAGATAATAGTAAATAGACATTTATAACCTCCTAGTCTAGATAGATTGGGTTGTAAGGCCACTCATCCTTGTATCTTTTATTAAATTCCTCCAAGGATATATACCTTAGTGTACCTTTACCATTACTAGTATTATTTCCATTTAATACATGAGATACCGCAGCAGGGCTTTTGTACCCCATATATTTAGCTGCCTCCGCTTCTCCAATGAATACTTTAGTGTCTCCTGTCGGCTCAGTAAGCTCTATGAATGTTCCTCGTGCGTAAGAACGTAATATTCTGAGAGTATCCTTACCAGGTTTCAAATAATCTTCAACCCAAGGCCTCTTACCATCGTTGTATTCCCTCTCAGATATAGCATAGTAATTACCACACCTTAATCTTTCACCACGCATATGGTTAGAAATAGAGGTCTGATTCATAGGTACTTTATCACTTCTACCTGCGTCTTTAGCACTCCTAAACTTTATTTCCATTCCTGTCGCTATGTCTATGAGGATTATAGGAGATGACTTGGCATCTCGAAACCGTTCGATGGTTGCAGGGTCATTCACGTTTTCTTTATGAGTTGTCCATGCTAAATTGCTGAGGTCGTTGTTACGTGTATTTCCGTCGATATGGTGCACATCCGTTTTGTTCTCAGGGTTTGGTAGAAACGCCTCAGCTACAAGACGATGTGCAAGCCTCTTAGTTGTTACACCTGGACTAGCGGTTATGTGGTACTGTACATACTTCTTTTTACCGTCCAGCTGAGGAGGTAAGTATTTACCTGTTAACAAGTTAACAACACGACCTTTATTAGATACCTTATACCTTTCTTCGGCTCCAACTAGAGGTTTAAATATTTCTTCCATAGCGCCTCCCTTACAAGAATACAGGATAGTACATAGGGGACTCAGGATGGTCTTCGTTGAATAGAACCATAGTCTGACTTGCTCTTGAGTCAGGTAAGTTTAACTGCTTGGAATATGTGTTGTTACCTTGCAAACTCCCTACCATGATACCTGTCGCTGAACCATTCTCTTGAATAATCTTAGAACTGTGGTAGTGCCCAAAGAAGACATAGTCAATTGGGTGGTCCTTAATCATTATAGGAATCTTAGGCTTATCGTTGTTAGGTAGATTATCTCCGTGTACTAAACGGATAGTCTTATCATACACTGTAAATTCTGCGGAATAAATATCGTAGCGGTTGTCAATAATATTTATTTCTCTACTCAATCCTCCATATTCCTGAAGCATCAATAGACTATCTAAAATATTATAAGCCACGTTGTCATTGTAAATTGCTTCCTTCTTGTTGGGTGTGTAACGGTCATGATTACCACCAATAACAGCTGCAGTAACATTATTAGCTACCTCTGATATACCCTTGATAAACTCAGCCAACATACGAGTAGCTAAAGCAATTTGTTCAGCCATGTTAATCTCAGCATCAAATGCTTGATTAATGTTACGCATTGAGGTATTTTCTACTGCGTCGCCAAGAAATCCAATATATACGTCTTCTACCTTATAATCTTCAATTACACGCTTAGCTTCTGACATAACCCTAGCTAAGCGGTCCTTAGCAATCTCAACATTATATGAGTTACCATTAACAGCCTTAACAGTTGCCCCGATATGCCAGTCAGATAATGCAATAATCAAGGTATTTTCACCGTGTACAAAATTAACTGGACTTTCCTTATAGTAGTTCTCGTCTGTTCGGACTACCTTAACTAGCTCCTCTGCTAAGCGGTCTGCAACCATCTCAGACAACCCTTCTTGGATAGCGCCTTCCTTTTGATACTTCTTATAGTTTCGTACAGATGCACGGTTAAACTCTCGGTCAACGATATCTGTACTAACATCTGGTCGAACTTGGCTAGCAGATACTAGATTACCCTTTACGTCATTATAATCAATATCTTCAACCAAAGCATCATTATAAATACCTAGCAATACACTATCGCTTTGAATAGCCCGCATGTAGTCCTTAAGTTCACCACGGCCTACCTTATCATATCCTAGGCGCGTATACATATAGTTAAATCTGGTCGTTGAAATCTTACCATCTGTCTTAACCAACTTGCCTGCAATCTTTGCCACTTCTTCTAAGTTTTCCATTAGTTACCTGCTTCTTTCATATTTTTAATACCATTTAGCAACTCATTAGGTGTAATCTGTGCTTCTAGGAATACTGTTGTTGCATTATACTTACCCCTAGCTCTATCTGAGAACATGCTACCGACCTCAGTTGCATCTACGTTATGGGTACGGATAGTAAGCTTAGTTTGACTACGCTCTAATGTTAGCATAATTACAGCAATCTTATTACTCGTATCAGTCTCATACAACATAATATTATCTGCTACTTCATTATAATGCATATCTGTTGCTAATGCAACATAAGTTACACCATCAACTATAATTCGGTTAGCATTGTACTTAGCCTTTAGCACATACTTCTCTGTAGTTAGCTTATAGCGCTCTAGGGGAAATCTATGAGTATTGTATAACTCTGCTAAACTAGTGTTAAAGCCAAAGGCTGTTACGTAGTTAAGACCATAAACATCATGAATATACTTAATGTGCTCTGACTCTTCCTTAGTTGTGTTCGTATAGTCATGTGTTAGATAAGCTCTAATAGGCCAGTAATAGCTAAGTGCAATAGCTGATAGCTCCTTGTTAGCACTATTCTTAGTTAATGCCATAACATATGCATCTACGATAGTTGTCTCTGGGGTAGAGTGCACATAGGTAATGCTAGGATTTACAATAGGCTCTCCATAGTCTGATGCCCAATAAGTAAACCGCATAGGCACATCTGAAAATCCTGATAGCATAGCTTCTAGCTCGTCCTGCTTAGCACCCACCTTAGGGGTAACCCCTAGGATATGAATTGCCTCTAGGTGTGAAATATCGGTAATAGAAGACATATAGCTTACAACTTCTTCTACAGATTTTACAGCTACATATAGATTAGAGCCCTGATATTCTAGTGGGTTAATAACAGACTGCATGAGTCCCATAGAGAACCCTTGGATTGTATCCGTATAGAATACTAGGTTTTTCATACAATAATCTCCTCATTATAGGCTACCTCATAGTGATACCCGAAGTTACCTGAGTTAAGGGTAACATAGACAGGATAGGCACGTAGGGTATTAAACAGCTTTGTCCAGAACGTAACCTCACTGGGTAAATAAGTACGTCGTGACTTTTTATCAATAAGCACGTAACCAACACAGTGGTTCTGAATATCCTTACCCGTCCCCTTGAATGGGTATGGCTGGTATGATTCATAGGCCCCGATTGTAGATAACTCTTCGATAGGGAGTGCTTTATAGACTACGTTACCTAGATTATCCTTTGTATATGTTCTGAATACATCTTTATCTGTTAGTTCCATAGATATACCTTCTTTCTTTAATGTACTATAAGTATACCATACTGTATATAAAAATGCAAATAAAAAAAAAAAAGACACCCTTATGGATGTCTTAGTTATATTAACCTACTGATGGAGCAGTAACCGTTACCGTAGCGTCTGCCTTAGCACCATTACCATCTTTAGCTACCCAGTGAATCTTAGTTGTACCAGCCTTAACAAAGTTAACTGTATACGTGTTATCCTTATTATCAACTAGAGTTGCAACTGAGCTATCTTCAATAGCCACATTCAATCCCTTGTCAGTAGCCTTAGCTGGTGTAAAGTTATTAGCTGTTAGAACAACTGAGCCTCCCTCTACACCACTTGGAGTTAGATTGTCAATCATGAAACTAGCTAGAGCTAGAGGCAATGTCGTAAAGTCGGGAATAGCTGCCTTAGCATCCTTTCCTGCATATGCTAGCTTCCACCCAGAGTACTTAGTGTTAGGCTCCAATCCCTCTAACGTTACTGGAGATGGCTTAGCTTCTGCTAATCTAGTACCCTTTTCATCATAAACGTCAAACGTCTTAGCCTCTTCTGCCATAGTTATTCACCTGCCACTTCTACTGATTCTGAACCTGGAGTTGCAGAAACGTTGATTGGTGCTACTACATCACCCTCTGATTCAACAACTTCCGTCTCGTATACGATAACACCAAACTCGAAACGTCCCTTAACAAATTCCTTGAATGCTTGCAACAACGCACGCTTCTTGTCAGCATCTGCTTCGATAGCAACGCTAACAGGATTTACCAATCCGTTATATGGGTCCTTGTTTTGGCTTGCAATGTAATCAACACGTGTATCTTCTACAGAGATAACAACCTTGTTGTCTGCCAACTTACCGTTCTTATCATTAGCCATGCTGTAAACCTTGTTACCAACAACGTGGAATACTTCTTGACCGTGCTTTACATGACGGAACTCATTAGCGTCCGTCTTAACAACCAAGTACGTTGGCAAGGTAACCGTCTCCGCTACCAACAACTCTTCTAGTGTCTTTGCCATTAATCTTTACCTTCCTTCTTTGGGACCACTAGGTCTCCAACTGCTTGACGCTTACGTGCGTCACTCGTAATATTATGATTTTTCCATAGGGCGTACCCTAGGTTTGCAACTAGCGTCACGATAGTACCGACTTGATACCAGACATTTTGGTCTAGCTGCTTGTTAACTCCTAAAATAGCTAGTACTGCGTTTACCACAACAACCACTGCAACAACTAGTGACGTTACAGTGCCTGCTGAAATTGGCGTGTCTGTATTCTTAGCATTCTCAATCTCATCAACAAGCTTAGATGCGTTATTAACTACATCCTTAGAGTCATCTAGTACCTTGTTAATATCTTCTGTCTTCACGTATCAGCCCTAACCTTTCTATTTGCTTCCTACCCCTAGTAATATACGTTATCGTTGGGAATAGTCGCTTAGGGCAATAGCTAACGCTGACTTTAACTCTGTTAAGTAGCTGCCTTGATAGTCATCTCCTATGGGTTCTAGCCATGACATAATTGCTTTATCTGAGGCACCTTCGGATAGCATACTAATTACCTTCTTATCAGTATCTGTTAGATGCATCTTACCTGAAACATGCTCTAAAATATTAGCAACACTCTCTAGGTCTTCCTCTTCCGGCTCATATACTGTATCAATCTGTGTTAGAATTTCCTCATCAGTCGTCTGTGCTTCACGTTCATGCTCTCGATTAACGGGTCGTACATAGAGTCCCTTAGAACGCACTAGCAACATCTTACTAATATAACCAGGGAAATCAACACCACTAGTCGGGTCATACTCCTTAACTAGCTTAACAAACTGCTCATTAATGAAGCTAATTAAATCTTCACGGTCTGCAATACTAGGTACACTAGGTGCTAGCTTTCGATAAACACTCTTACGCAATGGTTCAAACTGCACCCATAGTCGGTCAACATCTCTAGTAAATTCATACTCTGAGTTCTCTGGTGTATAACGGCTAGGAACTTCCCTAGCGCGTCTTGTATTGTGAGATAGGTTACTTCGTAGGTCTTTAGATGCCATATTGCTTTGTCTTTCCTTCCTTAGTTACTAGCTTTACTTCATTGTTCATCAGGTCACGGTAGTTAATTGTATAAGGCACACGCTCTACCTTATCATAGTAGACGAACTCAGCATAACCTAGAGCAAAATGCTCATAGGTCTTCTCAATACGGAGTACCACTACAGCCGACTCACCCTTCTGTTGAACTGAAATACGTTCCTTAGATGCAGCTAGTTCATCAAAAAACGCCCTAGTAACTGGCACTGAGTAAAACACGTGTGCACCTAGCTTAACAACATCTACTCGTTTTGCATTAGAATTTCCCATTATTTCCTCAATTCCTTAATTAGTTTTGATAGGACATCTGGTAGTGTGTCCTTAGCGTCTAGCAACATTTGGGTAGCTTGAACCCCATAAGTGTCTAACGTGGCCATAAGTAATCCCATCGTTTCATCTGATAAACCTTGATTATCTGCAATATCTAAGATACTTCCTAAGGCTTCTACATATTCCTCGTCTGTATCTGTAGGTTCATCAGGTGACACAGTATAGACTGTTGTTCCATTATGGTAGTCGATAGCATTGAGAAAGTTCAAGATTTGCTTAGGGGTGCTAGTATGGCTCTCTGTTAGGTCTGCTAGGTCAATATAGATGTAATCTTGATTTCCTATAAAGAAGCTAACAATATCTTGGTTACCATAGGGCTCCTCTAGCTTACCATACAGGACGATTTCGTCCTTCTTACTACCTAGCCGAGTGCCAATATTCATATAGTGCTCGTCAACAATATTATCTGCTAGAAACGACGTTAGAGAATCTGCGTCTAGATTAACGTCATTCTTGATGATAGCAACCTTTAGGTCATCTAGGTTATACATATCCATAGGGTTATTACCTTTCTTATATCATTATGTTACTAGTATAACATAAAAACCTAGGTACTGTCAATTGTACCTAGGCCTCACTAGCTATTCTTCTGTTTGTGGTTCTTGTTCTTCTGAGCTATCCTCAGAATCTTCCTTAGGCTCTTCCTTATACAAATCCTCTAGGCCTTGGTACAATGGGTTATTAGTAACGTCTGCTAGGGTATTATGCAAAGGTGGGAAATCATCAGGGAAGTAATGCTTCACAATACGTTGGAATAGTGGCTTCAAGAAGTACATGTATTCTTCAGCTCCTTCAGGAGTTGCAATAACATCTAGGAAATCAAAGTAAGGCAACTTCTCAACCTCACCCGTTTCTTCGTTAGGTACCTCGACCTTTCGACCTCCAGCTGTAGGAACCTTAACGAATCCTAGTTGCTCTGCCGTGTAGACGATATTTACCATCTCATTGAAACCATCACCTGCATACAAGAATTGCTCAGCTTCTTGGAAAGGCTTAGACAGCTTAGACTTTTTATTCTTAATCTTAACCTTATGGCCCATATATTCCGTACCCTTCTTAATATCCCCGATACGGCTCATTTGGTAGTTAAGACTTAGAGCGTGTTCTAGCGCACGCCCACCTGGTACACTAGGGCCTGCAAAGCTCATGCTCCCAATGGAATCACGTATTTGATTGAGCAATACGAGCCCACTGTTCGACATTGTAATCTTAGGAGATACCTTCTGAATCAACTTAGTAATAGCCTTAGCCTGAATACCTGGTTGCTCATTGTCAAAGTCTTGCTCCATAGTCTTCTTAGAGATTGCTGCTCCAATTGAGTCTAGAACAAACAATACAGGCTTACCCCTCTTGTCAAATAGGTCAATAGCTGCCTCAATAGCCTCTCCCATAGCTTCAATAGTTAGCCCAGCAGGGTCCTTAGAGGCCACAGACTTAACAAATACCTTTCTAGGGTCAATCCCCATATTAATTAATATTTCCTTAGAAAAGGTACCCTCTGTGTCCAAATATACGATAGGTAAATCCATTGACATAGCAGCCTTTACAACTTGTACGGCTAGCATTGACTTACCTGTTGCGTTCTTAGCATAGAACTGCGTAATACGTGATAGTGGAATACCTCCACCCATTGTAACATCTAGTGCAGGAAGTCCTGTTGGAATATAGTTATCTACCGTTGCGTAGGTACTGTCCTCCAACATAACGAACCCTGCCTTCTCTAACTCCTTCAAGTCAATAGAAGTACCACCGATGTTCTTTTCTTCAGTATCCTTTACGGGAGTTAACTTCTTACTACGTGCCATAAATTACCTCTTTCTTTGTTATATACCTATTATACACCTTAATAAACTCTAGTGTCAATAGTTATCTATACTTCTTCTTTAGCGTTCCTGTCTCATCTATGTCAACCTGAGGTACTAGGTAGTTCTTACGACCAATCTTAATAATGTAATCAGGTACTAGGGGCCTCTTCCACTCCTCTTCCTTATTTACGGATACAATAGTGCCCTTTCCACCTACATGGTCATCATAGTGGTGTAGGTACGTAGCCCCAAATACATAGACTGTTTCTTTTGCTTTATGTCTAGGTTTCATTAGATAATTACCTCGTTTCTAGTAACCTTAGTATAGACTATGTTAGTCTATGCTGTCAAGTATTCATAGGAGGCTCTCTAAGCCACTTTATATCATATCCTAATAATTATACTAGTAGATACTAAAAATCCCTTAGGGAGCATTATATGGCTTCCTAGGGACATTCTAGCGTATCTTATATTACATACCCAAGATGTTGTTCAACTCTTCATCCAAGCTAGTGTCTCCTGTAGAAGGGGCTGATTGCACTGGTGCTTTAGGTTGAGCTGGTGTAGGCGCTGGGTTAAATGCTGGTTGTGCTGGAGCACTAAAAGGTGGTTGTGTTTGTTGTTGTTGTGCTTGTGGTTGCACAGGAGCTTGGTTAAATGTTGGTTGTGTTGGAGCTTGTTGTTGAACCGGAGCACTAAATGCAGGTTGAGTAGGTGCTTGTGGTTGCACAGGAGCTTGGTTAAATGCTGGTTGTGCAAATGGTGCATTAGTAGCTTCTTGCGTATATGGGTTCTCCGCAGGTGTTCCTAGTGAACCTTGCTCCTCTTCCTTCCAAGCAACAACTTGTGCATAGTAGTCTGGGCTAGTCAATCGGCTAGGTTGTGTAAACGTTGATAGTGGCTCCAAATATGGTACGTATTGATTCAAGTCAATAGGTGGCAAAGCTCGATTAGCTGCACGTACAGTATATGAGTTGTCCTCATTCTTCTTAATCTTGATAGCATTACCATAGTTAGGGTCCAACCATCCCATTTGTGAACCTTCTGACCAAGAATCCTTATCTTGCAACAATCCCAACAATTGAGAGTATACAGTCTTAGGTGCTCGGTATACCATAGGTTGTCCTACAGGGTTGTTATCAGCGTCCAATTGGACAACATTCATCAAGAACTCTGGTCGTGGTCGGCTAGTACCGAATTGACTCTCCATCTTACCTTCTTGAGCCCACTTCTTAACCAAAGCTTGCGTTTCTGGGTCGTTCTTAACATTCCAGTTTACTCGTGCAAAGTTACCTGCGTTTGTTTGGTGCTTCGTAGAGAAGAAGATACGCAAGTTCTCTTCTGCAAACGTCATAGGGTTATCTGTTTCACCCTTGATAAATTCTAGTGAAGGCAAGATACGTACCTTAACTTCCTTAGTATCCTTAGGGATTACCAAGTAGCCTCCCTTTGGCTCTGGCTCACGTTGTTCATTGTTGTTTTGTTCAACCTTGCTTGCGGCAGTGTTTACGTAGTCCAAAAAGTTGTTCATTAATAGTTCCTACTTTCTTTATTTGATATTATTATTGTAGCACAAGTAATTTCTAGTGTCAACCTCTTTGAGGTACACCTGTTAGTTCCATAGCCTTACGTCGTTGTGCGCTTAGGTTAACTAGCATATCCTTACGATGGTCTAGTGCTTTCAAAATGTACTTTAGTGCACTTTCATATCCTAGCATTTCTGTTAGTTTATTCTTAGCCTCTACCACAGTTGGGTCTACATTAACGTTAGCAGTAATCTGAGAAGCTGTAGCCTTAACCCCAGTTGAGTTATATTGCGCCCTAATACTATTCTCAGATTGAGCTAGAACAACGTCTAGGTTATCCTTGGCAGCTCTAACAGCTCGTTCTGCAACTACTAGGTAACTAGACCACTGTGCGTATTTAGCTGCCTGGTGCTCCATAGACGTTTGCAAGCCACTCTCGTTGATTTCTAGTTCCTCAATTAGGTCATACGTGATGTACTCTCCTGTAATAGGATTTAATATGCTGAACTGCGCTACTGTGTCTGTATCTACTTCAAAGGGCATATATTATCTTCCTTCCTAGTCTTCCTTAACTGGAATAACCAGCATAATTAGTAATCCAATAGGTCCTAAGGCTACACCAAGCACACCTCCTAGAACAGGTCGGTTCTTAGCACCGCCAATGTACCAACCAAGCACAGCCATAATCATTCCATAAATCGTCATAAACATATCTATTTCCTTCTTTCTTATTATTATATCTAAAGTATATCATGTTAGTTTCTAGTTGTCAACTATCTTAAATTGATTATTTACTATCTCTAGTTCTACAATATTAGGCAACGTACTAGGGTCAAGAACATTGAATAGACCCTCGATAGCTGACATTTCACTAGATACAAAAGCTGTTGAAGCGCCGATACCTTCATCGTATATTGCTCTAGGGTCAGATGGGTCTAGCATACTAACTAGGTAATCTGTACCATCGTAGTGTGTTGCCTTCATTCCATATAGCATATCTAATTCCTTCTTTCTTGGTATACTAGTTGCTAACCACCTCATAAGTGTCCTTGAAGATTTTATTCTGAACAATCCAAACGTCATCGTGGTTTCCTTGGACTAGGTAGTCTCCTAGGTGGCCTGTCATGGTGCCTTCTAGTGTATCTAGCTTTACATAGGCTAAGTTACCAAGTTCATCATAGTAGTTTCCGATAACTCCCCATGAGTATAGTTCATTAACCCACTCAGGATAATTATCTGATAAGTCTGAATTATACTTAGTAATTTGCCAAACCCCTACAGGCACTGGCTTCTTAACTGCCTTCATAGTTACTTTCCTTCTTTCTTAGTATATACTAAGTATAGCAAAATGGAACCTAGCTGTCAACTAGATTCCTTAGTTTTACTTAAATCCATTATTAACTTCCATAGAGTAATACTTACTGTTAACAATCTTATAGGCCACATCTTTGATACTCCGGATAGCTTCTGTATTCTTAGCTACTGCTAGGTCTAGGTTAGACTTTAGAACTTCCTTTTCCTTCTTAGCTAAATCTAGCTTATCCTCTAAGGACTTGATTTGGTTATCAGCTAGGTCTAAATTAGCTTTTACATCTGCAATCGCCTCCTCCGTGTCTACCCGTGTCTGCTCAGCTTTTTGCTCAGCCTTAGCTAGTTCTGCTAGGAGACCACTAGCAATTGTCTTGTCAATCTCTTCACCAAATCCGTATTCAATAGGGTACGTCGTAACTACGGTATTGTTGCTCGTATCTGTGATATAGATACGGTTTCCCTGTAGGTAGTAGTTCATAGTGACCTTAGCCTTGATTTGGCCTGTGAATAGCAAAGTAGCTGTTTCCATTTCTTTGATAATCCGGTCACGAACCTCGTCTGTGTGTAGCGTAACATAAGCCTTAGGCGTTTCTAGCGGCTTGATATAACGTTCTGCATATCGTTCTAGTGCGTGTTTAGATACATTCATTAGTCTACCTTTCCGGTGAATAACACCTTAATTCGTTGTGCTAGGGTTAGCTTAGGTTGCTCCTTAGGCTCTTCTGGTTCCTTAGAGGACTCTACTTCCTGCTTATTAGGGACACTTCTAGGCGCCTTCGGGATGCTTCCATGTGCCTTCTTATACTGCCAAAATCTAGAAGCCACTGTATTATATGGCATCCCAGTAATCCGAGAAATCTCAGCATTACTCTTACCATTCTGACGTAGCTCAATTAGCTCTTCTGTAGTAATCTTCCAGTTAACATGGTCTCTAGTAGGCTTGTCATCTACTAGGTCTGCTAAGTTATTTGTTGTCATGTGTAGCCCTCCTTAGTCCATATAGGTTAATTCTGATAATGGTAGGTTGTTATAGGTGTCTCCTAGGATTGCCATGAGCTCACCCTTCTTATTAAGCTTTACTTTAATTCTAGTGACATCCATATAGGTCTTTAGTTCTCCTAGAGTGACATCTAGCAAGTCCTCATAGGGAATTCCTGTCACCTCACTAGCATACTCCTTTAGGTGTCGGTACTTCTTGTACACTAGGTACGTGCTAGGATTGTCCGTGTGGACTACGTACCATCGGTCTGGTCGTCTCATAGTTACGTCCTTCTTTCTTATTAGTATATGTTTAGTATATCAAAAAGGAACCTAGCTGTCAACTAGGTTCCTTAGGTTTACCTATCTTTGTTGTACTCAGAAATAGGTTTATACTGATAAGCACTACCGATGTTCTTAAAGTTATCCTTTCTAGGAGTACCCATAGGTTCCTTATACTCATGAGCCTTCTCAATAGTAACTTTTCTATTTGAGCCCTGAATAACTTGACCTACTCTACCATTCCGATAGGTAAACATAATAATGCTTCCTCTACCAGTATAGGCTACACTATGGACGTTCTTAATGACCTTAGTGACCTTACCACTCTCTCTGATAACTAGATTTTGTTCTGTACTAGCTGTAGCTGACTTATAAGTTCCGACCATAAAAAAGATAGCAACTATGCCAACTATCACAAGTATGGCTACCCCTGTTGGATTACCTTTATGTAGGTTATCAGCAAAGGATATCATGACTATAACAAGGACTGAGAAACATACAAAAGGCGCTAATAGTACTAACGTATACATTTATTAGTCTTCCTCGATTCTGTAATCATATGGGCTGTAGTAGGTGTCCTCAATGCGTACTCCTATTGCGTCTGGGTGACTAGCTTCGTATGTCCAAGCTTCCTTAGATAAGTCAACGACCTTACCTAGGTAAGGTGGGTAATTAAGCTGACTAAATGCCCATCGTAGGATTGGCAATGGGAGTGTGTCTAGGTTAGCTAGAATCCAACTCGCCTTCTCGTAGTCCTCTGCGGGAATGCTAGCACCATACTCCGTAAGTCGCTGTCGCATCATGTTGATAGGTTCATCAACAGATTCCACTAGTGTTGCTAGTTGTCCTAGCATAGGGTCAACTAGTACTGACCGCCATCTTTGCTGCCAGTCGTTATAGTAAAATGCCTCAAATGGTACTCTAGGGTCGTCAAACGAAACTATCCCATCCTCTACAGAGTCTACGGTTGCTGTAAAAATACTTAGTGTCGGTTTTAGCGGTGTTTGATACACCACTACGGTGGCTTTATCACCTGGCTTAAACTCCTTATATTTCATTGTATTCCTCCTTAGGTATATCTTAAGTATAGCAAAAAGGAACCTAGCTGTCAACTAGATTCCTTATGGTTACTTAGTGATAACGACCCCTAGGGGTGTCTTTGGTTCTGAAATTGACATTAGTCTTCCCTCCGTGTTTCATAAATTACGTGTTTCATAAATTGCGATAATTAACAGGTTTATTTCATAGTCTGATAAGGTTAGTTTGTAACTAGCCCAACTATAAAACCCCATATAGTGAGCGTAAGCATCTAGCTCTTCTAGGCTAACTCTTCCAGTTAGTTTCATCTTATATGTTGCCTCTCTAGGGATTACTTATTCATGTAATATTGCTTCTGTGACTCTAGCTCAGCAAACTCAGCTTCATACTCTTCATCGGTAATCAGCTTGTAACTATGCTTGTCATTTAACTTCTGAACAAGGTCGTAGTATTCAAAGTATCCCGCTGTAGACTTAGCATTTACAACCTCATCTTCTACGTATGGCCTCTCATCGTTATACTGCTCTGAGATGTCAATCTCTAGGGCTAGCTTAAAGTGTTCCTTTTTACCATTTAACGTAACATCTAGGAATGGTGTGTTAAGCTCAGTCATCATACGCTCCATGATATGAATGACCTTAGGCAACAACTCTCGCTTAGTAGAAACGACAATCGAGTCGTGGACAGTTACGGTGATATTAGCATCAATATTTAGCTTCTTGAATGCTCTATTTACATTGATTAAGGCTAGTTGAGTAAGGTATGCACTTACGCCCTGCACCTTAGTATTTAGCGCCTGCCTTAGGGCACCTTGTTGGTCTGCAAAATTACTAGAGTTAATAGCACCCAGCTTACGTTGGAAACCGCTAGGAACTTCTACATATCCATCTTGGCGTAGCTCTTCATGAGCTTCTTCAATAATGCGCTTGAAGCTAGGGAAGGCACTAAAGTACTTCCTAACTAGGTCTTGTCCTTCTGCTTCTGTCATAGGTCGCGTTGACATGTCTTCATTACGTACTTCTAGGTCTTTATAAAGCATGTCAGTGTTCTTTCCGTATAATATCATTTATACCCTCGGTTTCCCGATATTTATTAGGGGATTAGACTATATCATCCTCCGCTAGGGAGGCTCTGCTTTACTTCCTAGAAACAATCTAGGTTTTCTTAGGTCGTTAGACCACCTTAGTCGTTAGGCATTTTATACTTGTTTATAAGTTCTGTTAGATTTATTTCTTCAACCCATATTTTATGGCCAATTCTTAGATTATCAGGATGGTTAATTCTATTCGTTATGTAAGCCCTATTATACCCTAACTTAAGAGATAGTCTTCTAGGATTTACATCCCATATGTCTTCACCCTTTTCGTTTACGTAGTGATACCTGATAGGGGTTGGTGGATTAGTCCCCTTTATCCACATCCACCAGTCCCCAGCTCGATGTTTTCTGCCCTGTATAACAGAGCTAACAACGGCCTTATTTAGGTTGTTCTCCATGGCAAATAAAGTTTGGTTAAAACCTTCCTTTATTTCTTGGGTATACTCATTATATGCATAAAATGGTTTCTGAACTTCCGGCAGGTATTGCATATTTTCCTTATGTGTTACCCACATAGTATGCTCTTTATCATAAACCTTGTTACCCTTGAACTTAATGTCCTTATCAAGTTCTAGCTCACCTGCTAGGAATTTCTCTTCATCCCATCCGTCAATAGAGTCTACATCTTCTATAAATCCCTTAGAAGTTAACCATTTTTCATCCATAGTTACCCCTCGTCCTCCATAGTTTTTATACTGTTTGAATTTAGGGTTTAATACTCTATCCTTTAATTTATAGCTAACTCTTGCTAGCTTGTTAAATAAGAGTTCCTTCTTAGGATTTTCTTTTCTTTCTTCTAAACTTATAAACATAGTTTTATTTAGCACGGTAGGTCAGCATATCCCCTACGGGACTTAGCTTCTCTTATCAGCTTATTCCTTTCTTATTAGTTACATACTTATTATACCATAAGTAACAACTAATAAGGGTAGTTATTCAGCTATGCCCGTTTAACAGAGTTTTTCTATATTCCATTACTGGAATTATGCGGCTATTTTAACCGAAGGTAACAGCCTTAGCTTGCTTACGCAAATCCTTAGGAATTTCATCTTCTGGTAGGCCAAAGGCCATAGAGGCCACAACAGTGTGCATATCCTTACCATCCTTAAACGCTTGTAGCAACGTCTCGTCGTTAGCAATGATAGCGGCTGCCAACACCTCCTGTGCGCTAAAGTCAGCTAGAACAAGGACATCATGTCCTAGTTCATAGTTAGGTACCATAGCTGACTTGATAGGGTACTTGTAATCAAAACGACGTGGGTCGTTAATGTGTGTAGGGAAATTTTGTAATGTTGTTATCTACCTAGCATTTAACCAGGTATTCTTATGCTTTCACATAAGTTCAGACTATATCTTCGTAGGAACATCTATATTCCTAGCACGGCACTCGTGGAGATTATATTGTCTGTACTGACTCAATCTCTAGTCGTTGAACCTTCCTCTTACTTAGTGTACATTCAGAGGCTTGGATGCGGATTGTCCATTGTTCATCTAGCACTCTTTTACGATACTTCCTGTCTTTCTCAGGAACCACTAGGTATGTTTCCACCCTAGTTTCGTGTTGCTAGCTTTAGGAGTTTCCCGTCAATTCACCGTGTTTTATAACCTCCAAAGTTAAAGGTTAGGTCCGCTAGAAGCCAAACGGCCGGTAGCGGTTCCAGTTGCTTTCAAATTTCCATGTAGCACATCATGGCTATCTGTCTTATCTAGCAGCCCTTGAGTATAGGTCGAATTTAACTTCCCTAGTTTAATATATTCCTGTAGCAGACTCACTAGGTTATTATCTGGGTACGCACCCGCTAGCCAGTCTAGTGAGTCCTTACTAGTTGAATAGTGAGTATAGTTTAACGCAAGACTCCCTTTAGCTTTTAAGACTTTTTTACCTTCACCATTAAGGTAAGCGTCTTCTGCTGGTGGCATAATTCCTGGAAGTCCATATAAAGCCATTTGTAAATCGAGCTTGGAGCTGGGATTGAACTTCCTATCACTGGGCTTGCGGTATTTATTGTATAACTTATAGGTATCAGCATCTCGTTCCTTAACGGGCTTAGCTTTTTCCTCTAGGCCCAATTCATATTGCGTTTCCTTGAACTCCTCTACCTTAATAACATTCTCGTCCTGCATGATTAGCGCCATAAGGCGCGCCTGCTCAGTCTCGAAGGCTTCCTTCATCTCGTTCATACGGTTACGGTCTAGTTGAATACCAAAGACTTCGATGTCTGCTAGTGTGTCTAGCAACGCTGGGTAGTGTTCTGTGTATAGCTTATACAACTTAGGAGCGTCTCTAAGGTACTTGTCTAGCAACCCGTGGTGGATTTGTAGGGTAACGTCAACGTCGCCTCCGGCATAACGTGATAGGATGTCATAAGGAATCCATTCATAGCTAAACTTCTCCCCATCGGCAGGATTCTTTACTAGCTTAGCTTCACCATATGTCTCTAGTAATTCCTTAGCCCACTTATCAGCTACCTTACGGTTGTCTTCTGTGAACCACTCTAGGTAATCCTCGTCTGAGATAGGGTCACGCTTTCCATTATTAGCCTTTTCTACCTGTACTAAGAACTTCAAGAACCAGTCCTTATAGTCGTCTAGTGGTTGCTCATACCCACCTTGGTCTGTAAATTCATAGGCAACAGTCTTTAGTCCAAAGGATACCTTTTCCTCCTGAGAAACTGCTAGGAAGTACCCTACCATTGTGTCTAGGGTGTTCTTGAATGTAATATTCTTATCAATCAAGAACTTAGATTGACGCTCATCAAACTGTACATTGTGTCCAACCTTCCATAGGTCACTTCCTAGGAACAAGCTAAGCATTGCGTTAATCTTCTTTTGCTCTGCTGGTTGCCATGGTTGCTCCCAATGGTTAACTGGAATCGTTAACCCATCATTACCTGCCCATGCTAGGGAAATCGTTAGAATCTTAGACCCTTCCATCTCTGCCTTCAAACTAGATGTTTCATAGTCCCAAGCAATTGGGTCATCTACAGTCTTACCGTGTTGGAAAGCCTCTCGGAAGATGCTAGCAACCTCTTCAATATCATTAGGTACAATTCGATAGTTCTTCTGTACCGCCTCAAAAGCTGAAGGTCCTTCCTTTAGGAAACGTGCTAGCTTATTTAGGTCACGCTCTTGGTAAGGCTTGTTATTAGGGTTAACTAAGGTAGCTGCAGATGAATAAGTAGGTAGTACCCAATAAGTGAACTTATCACGGATAGTAACTTCCTTAGGTTGTCCACGTAGCTTAGCTAGAGATGAGATTCCTAGCAATGGCTTAGCAGATTCTCCAGACAATGGGATGATAATATCTGGGTTGTACTCTACAATCTTATCTAGGTATGCGTCCTTATATTTGTTATTCTCTGAAATCGTAGGCTTCTTATAAGAAACACGCTCTGGGTTACGTGGATTATCCTTTAGGATTTGTGGAATTAGTGGATAAGCATAGGCTACGTGGTACTCTAGGCTACCCTCAACACCTTCCTCCCGTAATTGCTGGCGTACTGTTGCCTTTAGGTCTTTACCCTCAGTTGTATTGAAAAAGTTATCAATGATTTCACCGTTTTGCTCCTTGAAGAAGTGCTTCTTAGGAAATGCTAAGGTGAATAAAATCTTTTGCTTTGACATTAGATAGTTAATTTCCTTTCTTTGCTTATGAGCCTAGTATAGCACAAAAACCTAGATACCGTCAAGGCACCTAGGTTATATGTTAGTTGTCTACACTAATTAGCAAGCCAATTGCCCTAGCAATTAGATACCTGCGGTGCTCTATATCTGCGTCTGAGGGTACATTTATTGTATGCCCATTTAGTAACTCATCAGTATGATACTCATTGACATCATCGCTAAAAACTATGTTTAACCCTAGTGCCTTAGCAAACCCCTCCACGTCAATTCCATCATCTTGTAGGGGCTTGTTAAACCAACCCTCTGTATCAGGAAATGTTTCAACCATATGATGTACAAAATTAGGGGCGTATACATCCGAGTTAAGCATCAGTCTACCACCTTAATTGACTCTGGATACAACCACGCCTGCATAAGGTCTTCCTCAGATAAGTCTCGGAACATTCCTTCGTCCCTAAAACCGCCCATACGGTTAATGCTATGTAGTAGCTGAGAAAACTTAGGTTCTTCAGGGTCTTCTAGGTAGCCTAAGATAATATCAGCTTCACCTTCTGTCATCTCTACCCTAGGTACGTAGTTATCCCTAAGCTCACCTAGTAGGAACAGTAGTTGTTCTCGTCCAGTTAGGACACCATCAGACTCGATAATAAAATCCTCGTGATATCTAGACATATCAATATCTTCCCCTAGTGTATTTCCTAGGATAATTTGTCGTACTTCATCAAAATCCATTGACATTAATCTTCCTCCTGTGGCTTCATAAAGTCGTGTACCTCAAGGTCGTAGTCTACTGTTGTAAATTGGTCATTATAGTAATCATATCCGTCAATCCAGTACTCTGCCGCCTTAAGCAGAATCTCTTCTACTTGCTCTGTAGTATACAGCTCGGTACCACTAGTAAGACTAATTGGTAGCATAGCATTATCTGTGATAGATGTCTTAGCATATTCTAGACTACCTAGTTCACTAGTTGCATATCCTACTGGCTTAACTCCTGCAATTGCCATTACTTTACCCCTTTCATGAAATCAACAACAAATCCGCTGCCGCCATGCCTACGCCAATAATCAAATTTAAGCAAAATGTCACGCACTTGATTATGAGTATATAATTCTGTCGTCTCATCTACGCCTTTACCAGTAATCACTGCTTCGATTTGGTCTTCATTGACGTGAAACACGTCAACGTCAACTGGTTTAACTCCTGCAATTGCCATTACTCATCCACCTCCACCAAGTCAACTTGAACAACAAACGCTTTGTTGATACGTGAAACGAACTTCGTATCTTTGTAATGAACTTCGTAGAAATCGTCAAATTCAATAATTTCAGAAACGACTTTTTCGTAAAAATAATTTCCAACGCTAAACACCGGTGTATCATTCAACAATAAATTCTGAATCTTCATCACTCATCTACCTTAACTTTTCGTGCGTTAAGAGCTGCTAGCTTCTTAACAAATTCATCTGCTTCTTTCTCAGTCATAACAACCTTGTCCTTAGGAACATCATAATTTAACAAGTTAATATTGCCTTCGTTATACTCGTTGTTAACAACTACCCCTAGGTTTGTTTGTACGTAGTATTCCTCTGTCTGTTCTGGTACATTAGGGTCTGGTACAAGTTCAACGTGCCCTAGGTACCAGTCTGCTAGCAAGTCAAAGTCTGTCTGGATTGCCATGTCGCTAGCAGTTAATAGAAAGCCAAACACTGTTTGCTCTCCATTATCCTTAGTCGTTTTGTAAGCTTCCTTGATATCTTCTATCTCTGCAGTAGGTAGCTCAACAACGCGCTTTACGACTGTTGCACTTTTTGCAACTGTCGGTGCATCATCTAGCATACCGGCACTTACCATGGTATCCTGTACACCATACCCTTCATTAAAGAATGTTACATGCATCTTTACCGTATTATCTGGTACATCAATAATCTTTTTAACCATAAGTTATTTCCTCTTTTCTATTAGTAACTAAAGTATACAGTAAAAGCTAGATACTGTCAATAGTACCTAGCTATAAGTTTACTTGTCTAATTAGTCTCCTTATTTTCCAATTTAGTTACTCTAGATAGCCTCTTAATAACTAGCCTACGTTTATCTGGGATAGTATAGCTACGCTTGTGTACACCGTCCCACGCTTGCCTAGCTGGCTTATTCTCTAGTTCCAACTTTAGCATATCACCTAGTTTAATAACTTGGCCTGCGTCTAGCTCTTCCTCTAGTGTATCGTATAATGCTCTTAAGATAGCATCAATTTCCTTCATGTTGGTTCCTGTCTTAGCCTTGATAGAACGAGCTAAGCTGTGTGTATTTACTGTCATATAGTTACCTCTACCAGACCGTGCTAGACTTCCTGATAGCCGAGTCTCTTTCCTTTAGCTTGAATAGGCCGTCTAGTTCCTCTTCTGTGTTATAAATCATAATGATATTCATCTTCCAGTTGGCTAGGGCGTCCCTTAGGTCAACAAACCACTCATATTCATAGTTATAGTCACCTTGCTTAGATTGCTCCTCTAGGTAGAAGTACACCGTATCTGCAGAGTACTTTAGGTGGTCTAGCTCCATTAGAATATCATAGGCTGTCAAGTCACCTACTGGGATATCTAGAGCTGTTTTACCAGCTGCAAACGTCTTGCCTACATTAAGTGAGCGTGTATCATCAAAGCCACTACCATAAGCATACATAGCCTCAGAAGTATATCTGTTCTCTGAGATTAATTCTGATACTCTATATGGTACTACTGTATCCGTATAGTAGATGCACTCCCCACCATAGCGGAATACTAGTTCTACTAGTTCATCGTCCATGTTGCTAGTGTGGTAAATGATATACTTATTACCATCTCTAATAGGCAATCCGTCTGAGTCATCTCGCAGTTGGGTAAGGTCTGCCTTTACCTGTAGTGCATTACTAGGTAAGATGTCAATGTATTCCTTACGTTCGTCTACGTGCTCAAAGTTAAGATTAAAAATCTTATCTGCGTTACCAATAATTAGTCGTCGTTCTCTTGCCATTCTGCAACCCCTTTTGCTAGATTATACTTCTTTCCTACTTGATAGATAAAATCTCGTAGCTTAGCTGGTGAGACATTCTGTAGTAGAACTAGGTCTGTTACCTGACCATTAGCCATCGTTAGTGATGCTAGGTCAACACCCTTCTTATCTGTTAGGACAACATAGAAGTCATCTAGTGCGTCGCTAATAATATTAATTGTCATAATTTGCTTCTCCAATATCACTGCCTTGTTCTATAAACCCTGTATCAGCATCTACATAGAAGATAACCTCTAGGGCTACTAGTAGTTGCTTGGATACCTCTGTACTCCTGATAGGGTACACATGGGTCTTACCGTTTTTAATAATAGTAAAGATATGTAGTGCGTCAAATTCTCTGTCCTTAACACTAACAACCTCTAGGTGAGTTATGATACCTGCTAGATACTCTTCTCTAAACCTGTCAATCTCATGTCTTGTTTCATAGACACGCTGTGATTCTCCACGACGTTCCTTCTTATGTTTTCTATTCATTAGGCTAGTTCCTTTAAATTATCTAAGTTAGCGTACCACCTAGAGAACATCTTCTTATCGTTATTTGCTAGTGTTTCATAACTATAGGTTGCTAGCAAGTCCTCTAGTACAACTGTAATCACCTCAGTATTGAAATCCTTATCTAAGGCTCCATGGTGCCATCTAATATTAAAGATAGCATAATCTAAGTTATTCGTTAGAAAATCCTTATGTATGATTGGGCTATATGGTAGTGTTACATATGCCTTAGAACGATTACGGTGCGTAATCAACATAGGTACCTTACTTACTCTAACTGCGTCACCTAGGTTCTGATTCCAGAATGATTGAATATTAGCCTGAGAATGATAGATGGTGTCCAGTGAGGTAAAAGATTCATGATTCTTTAGCTCCATAGAGAATGGCCATAGTGCCTCAGTAGCAATATCACCCGCAATATCTCCGCTTAGACCCCCATGACTGGATGCCCAGCTTCCCGAACCTGGAGAACGAGTGAACTTAACGTTAGGGTCGTTAGCCCATGCAGTTAATTGCTTAGAAATCTTTAATTCAAAATTGTTTCCCTTAAGTCTTGCCGACCTACCCACTGTAGCCATAAGTCTACTCCTTTGTGTTTATTTCTATAAGTCTATTATAACAAAAAAGGAACCCTGTGTGGGTTCCTAGTGATACTACTTATTATTCTTACCGTGCTTAGCATGCTTCTTACCGTGAGCATTAGTCTTCTTATTTTCTTCCAGTTGTTCCTTAATAATCTTTTGTGCCTTTTCACGGGCCTCATCACGTTCCTTAACGATTTCCTTAGCTTGCTTATCGAAGTCGGCTTGTGTTACAACACCCTTAGCAATCAACGTACGCTTGAATACGTCCTGTGTGTCCAACATAGCATATTGATTACCCAACAAGTTTTCCTTAGTAGGTGCCAGCATCATAGCAATCAATTGAACAACAGAACCCACCTCAACTTGGCGGTGCATAACCTCTTCAGCCCACTTATTAGTTTCCTTGTCAATTGGTTGTCCAGCCACGATAGGCAACAACTTTTCCAATTCCTCGTTAGTTACGACTTGAGTGTCCTTCTTTACTTGTTGTGACATTTCCTTTACCTCTGTCTCCTTTACTTGTGCTTCAAACGTCATTTCTTGATTAGTCTTGTGCTTGCTCATTAAGTTTATCCCATCCTTTATCTAGGTTATTAATATATGCTTCTGAGAATGCATCTGGGTTTGAAATTAACCCTGTTTGTACAATAGTATCTGCTAGTGCAACTGTGAACATACTTGCCATGTTCATAACTAACTCTTGTTGCCCGTCTAGGTCACCAATAAGCTCAGCAATCTTTGGTAGTGCTTCCTCTAGTGTAACTAGTCCAACATAATGGTTAGTAACTTCTTGTCGTTGCTCATCTGTTTTTGCATCTAGGTAAGCTGCAACATACTCGTCAATCATAAGCCCTTCCTTTCTAGTATGATACTAGTATAACATGCGCTTGCTATAATGTCAAACCATTTAGTAGCAGTGCTAGGTCATTACTATCTGTATAAGGCTTAGCATCTCTTATTAACTCTGCTGTTATCTCTCTACCTAAGTCATTGGCATCTTTATCACCATATGGGCTATCAACAATATAAACATTGTTAGAAAATCTATGGATACGTTCTGCTAGTTGAGATGCTTGCTTACGTGCATCACTATCTAGGAATACCACAAAATTTGTTTCTGGCTTATCTAATGCTACCTCTCTGAGTCTATCTAATTGGTCATCTGTTACCATCTTACCAAAGGTTGCTACCCCAGACTGCCCAGCCATAAGTGCGTTAAATACCCCCTCAAAGATAACAATTGTCCCTGTTAGCTTAGCTCTATTTAGGTTAAAGATAACATCGTTCTTAGAATGTTCTTCCAGAGTGGCTGGTCCGTTAAGTGACTTAACAACTGGGTGTGGCTCAATTGAACGTGAGTTCCAGTATAAGTAATTACCATTATCATCAAATGTTAGGAATACAATAGAGTTTCTAATCTTAAAGTACTCAAAGTTTCCTTCTGCATCTTTATTAGACTTCCTAACATCTCCCTCAGTAACATAACTAATGAGGTGTGTATTGATTTCATCTAAGGTAACCCCTCTATCATGCAAGTAGCCTAGAAATGGAAATGCTTCTGGGTTGTTCATGTTATCCCTAAGTAGCTTTAAGTTAGTTGGTAGAGGAATAGTTTTCTTTGGTGTACTAGCCTTCTCTTTACTCTTATCCTTACCCTTTATAATTGCTAGGTACAATGATTCCATATCTGATAGTTCTGAGAAACGTTCTGTTGTTTCTGCGTCTAGTTCATCACCAACCCAGTCTTCTACTTGTTCCTTTGCTTGTCCATATGTATATCCATAGTATACTTCCATGAACTTAATAGCGTTACCTGATACACCACAGTGAAAGCATTGGTAAACACCTGTAGAGTTTCTAACATAGAACTTGAATTTCTCTTCACCACAAATCGGGCAACAGAATCGTGTATTATCTCCTGCAGGAATAGACTTACCTAGTTCTTCTGATAGCATTGCTAGAAACTCATTCATGCTTACATTACCTTTCTGTACAACAAGTAGAACTGTATCAGCTTACCGATTAATTCGATATCTTCTGATAGTTCTGCTAGCTTACGTTCTTCTAATAGCTCGTTACGTTCGTAGAACTTAACCATATCGGCCTCATGTTCGTATTTATGAAGTACACTAAAGCCATGACTAATTGCATCTTCTACATCTGCCCTAGAGATAAATTCCTCTGGGTCTTCAAGGTCATACAGCTTAATTGCTGCATCAATAATTTCTCGATTAGCGTTCTCAATAGCTGGAACAGTACCATATTCTAACTCTTCCTTATCCACGGGTGTCCTAGCCTGTACACTCCTAGGGTGATTATAGCTATTAGAACCTGCATTAGGTTCTAGAACCAATTCGTTCTTATAAAATGTATATTCAAGCCCTTTATCCACTGGATACCACTCTACTAGGTTGGTATTATTAATGTACAATGACACGACGTCTTCTTCATTATCTGGGTCTCCGATGTCTAGGATGACCGTTCCCTTATATACTTCTTTAATTCTCAATACTAGTTACCTTCTAGGGTTGATACCCCATCCTTTTTAATTACTTCTAGTGAGTTGTCGAATAGAGGCTTTAGGTCCTCGTTGTGAGATACAACGATAATTGTTCCTACCTTCTCAATACGACTCTTTAATAATTCTACCACGTTCTCAGCCCCAGTTGCGTCTAGTGACTCAAATAACTCATCGTATGCTAACAAGTTAACATCTGCTCCGTATCGCTGAATAACCATATCCTGTAGTGCTAGAGAAATAGCTACGTCTACTCGTCGTTTCTCACCTGAAGATAGTGCATTATAGCTCATGACATCACCATTATAGGTAACTGAAATATCGAACTTATCTGATAAAGTACCATCTGCCTTTTTAGATTGTGTTGAGAACTCAACGTTAATAGCTCCTCCAGTTAGCGCTCCTAGATACTTATTAACACCCGCATTAAGTGTAGGCGTTACTAGGTCCAATACGTGTGACTTAATTCCCTTATCAGAGAATGCACCTAGTACCTTCTCTAGGTTAACTAGGTTAGTTGCTAACGTTTGCTTCTTAGTTTGCAATTCTTCAATTACAGACTCTGCATTATCCGTAGTAACATTACCATATGATTCTAGTTGTTGGTTAACTAAATCTAGACTTGACTTAGCACTAGATACCTGTGCCTCTAAGTTCTTCTTAGCCTGTTCCTCATTACGAAGTTGCTCTTTAATTTGATTAACCTTGTTGTTGGCTAATTGATATCTAGCGTTCAGTGTATTGTTAGCCTCAATCTCTTTATTAGCTTCTTCTTGCAGTTGTTGTACAGTTTGGTGTGCTACATCTTGCTTAGCAGTAGCTTCTGCAATTTGTTGGTCATAGATACTAGTATCAGTACCCTTATACTCTGCAATAAGATTTGCTAATTCTTCCTTTAGTCGAGCTACGGTATCCAAGTTAGTTGCTCCGCTAGGAATAATTGTGTCAATAACTTCTACTGGATTGCCATTTGCACCATAGTTGTAAGAAGTAACTAAGTTATCCTTAGTATAGGATGATTGGTTGAGTTGCTCATATTGCTTTACCATATCCATCTTTGATTTCATAACGGACTTTAGGTTCTCTATATGTGCTAGCAACTCCCGCTGCTTTGATTGTAGTTCTGCTAGTTCACTAGACACCCTCTGTGAGGATGTGAGAGCCTCTCTAAGCGCATTTTGTGATGTATTTGTAGTTTTATACGCAGATACCTCTTCTAGCTCATTAGAGGCTTCTATTAGACTCTTAGACAACGTTTGATAGTTTTGGTCATCATAGTCATCTAAAGTTGCCTGAGCGGTCATTAGATTATTCTCATACTGTTCCTTAGTCGTCCTTAGGCGGGATACGTTCTCTAGCTCTCGCTTTGAGGACTCACTAGCAATCGTGATATTGCTCTCAACAGAAGCAATTTGTGCCTTAGTTTCTTTAATCTCTTCCTTCGTCTTATCATGTGCCTTAGAATATACACTAAGGTCTACAATAGCCGATAAGAACTCCTTCTTTTGCTTATCTGTCATTTCTGAGAAAGGGGTAGTATAGTGCCCATCAAAGAACAATGTTGTTCGGAATACTTCTTCAGGAATACCAATGATTTGCTCAATATTAGCCTGTGTCTCCTTCATAGTAGAGAACTCCATAGGTTCTCCGTTTAAGGTAATTGATAGGATGTTCTTCTTACGCCCTCGTGTAATCACATAGGTGTTACCAGATACCTCTAAGGTTAATTCAACGCTAGCATTCTTCTTAGCGTCCTTATTAATAATGGCATCTGCTGACCGACCATCTGGTGTTTCTCCAAATAGTGCATAGAAGATACTAGCAACTAAGCTAGATTTACCAATACCATTCTTATCAAATGTACCAGATTTATCATCTAGGTTCTTACCTGTGAGTAGAATTAGACCCCTGTTATCTAGGTCTAGTTCAAGCTCTTTAAATGATAAGAAATTCTTAGCCTTAATCTTAATGAATTTCATAGTTATTCCCTTTCCTTATTTGTCTATACCTAATTATATAATATGAATAGACTTATGTCAACACTAAAACCACCTAAGGAATATCCTAGGTGGTAAATAGGTTATTGAACTTTATTAAGCATATCTACAATTAGTGTTTCTTGGTCTGGCATAAATTCCTTAGACCAACGTCTAGCAACTTCCTCTGGTGAGTCAGATGTACTAATATTAATTCTGGTATCGTCTACCGCTTCATAGGCAACGTCTAGTCTAACATTATCTGGAATAGTTGTTGTTAGCTCCATAGTCTTAACGTCCTCCTTAGAGGCTGTTAGACGAACATAGCTGTCTTCCTTAACATTATTATAGTTAGCTACTGTTACTGCCTCAAACATAGGATAACCTAGGTCAATAAACTTTAGGTCTTGTAGGGTATGATTATTTATTTCAAACGTATAAGCACCCTTAGGCATTCCAGCGTCTGAGAAGTTCTGTGCAACTGGGTTACCAACATAAAGCATGTTATCCGTAAACTTCTGAGAACGGTGATAGTGTCCCATTAGGACAACTTGATTATTCTCTGGGTACATATCAGCTACTGTGAACGCCCCCTCAAGCTTAGAGTAACCTGCTCCCTTAGCTCCTTCAATACCTAGGTGGGCCAGCAATATATCTGCAGGGTTATCCTTGATAAATTCCTTCATCTCAGCGTGCTCATCTCCATAGGATACTGCTGTAATTGTGTCCCCATGATAATCGAAATGTTCTAGTTGTGTCACTAGATGAACGTTTGGGAATACTGAGAACGGTTCAATAGAGCTAGGTGATGTTAAACTGTTGTTAGATGCGTCATGATTTCCCCTAATCATAATAACTGGGATATCTGTGTTTTCTTGAAATACTTTAAAGATAAAGTTAAATACTTCAGACCTAACAGAGCCTCTAGCGTGGAATAGGTCACCAGCAAATAGAACTGTGCGACTTTCCTTTCTAGCAATACTAAAGATATCCTTAACTGCGTTAACAATGTTAGCTAGTCTAGAATTGATATACTCATCATCAGGCCTAGCAAATTCTGTGAACTCATGGGCATGTAAGTCACTAAAGACAATATATTTCATATTAAACTCCTCGCTTGTTTACTCGGTCTACGAAACTATCCTTCTTATTCTCATAGCCCTCTAGGTTCTTTTGATACTCTGGCTTTGAGTTATTCTCGTTAAGTACCATATCGTGAGCAGTTGACTCTAGGTCCGTTTCGTCCCTAATATTATTCGTAAACTCTTGTACCTTTAGCTTAAACACTTGTGTTGCTGTAGGGGCATGTCGTGCCTTGTCAACATAGACACGAGAGAAACCAGCTTCACGTTCCTTAGGCTTCGTATTAACAGTTAGCCATAGTTCAACAGCATTTACCTTACGAAAACTACCAGATACGTTCTTAACAGTTAATAAGCCGTCGTCATTAGGTGCTGTACGGTTAAGTTGGGATGCTACCCACATAATCGTATTAAACTCTTGTGTAATGGCTCGTAGGTCTTCGTACAATCGCCCTCCAGAAGCGGACTCTCCAGCACTCTCATCATACTCTAGCAAATCAGGGTAGTCAACAAAAATAACATCAATTTCTTTACCCTGTGTTGTGATAACATTGCTAATAATTTGTCGCAAGTCTGGCACTGTAACTGTGTTAGGTGAGTATCGTGTAAATACTAGCTCACCTAGCTTATTACCCTTAGATTCTTCGTAAGAGTGTAGCACCTTAGCATAAGTCTCATGTTCAATAAGTATTGCTAGGTTGTTTGTCCACGTAAGACGTTCAATAGAGCCTCCTTGGTTTTCCTTAAATGACTTTAGGATATTAGGATACTCATCATCAATCTTTCCTAGCATACCTCTAGTTAAACGTTGAAACATTTGTCCATTAAGTTCTTCTAGGGCAATATATAGTACATTCATACCCTGAGCAATATAGCTGTTAGCTAAGCTAGTCATATACATTGTCTTACCAAAACCAGAAGGTGCGGCGATAGAGCCTAGTTCACCTCGCCCTAGACCGCCCCCTGATGCTTGGTCAATAGCCTCAATGCCAGTTGGAATCTGATTGACCTTAACCTCCTTAATCATGCTACCAATAGTAGACGCCTCTTCGTCAGAGAATATTGAGTAAAACTCGTGCATACCCGTAGCATTAGAGGTAAGTTGAATCTTATTATAATCACGTTCAAACTTATCAATACTCTCTGGTGTCATCTCATTTGCTACCATTGTCTTAATTGACTTTAGCAGTTGTTCACGCTTAATGTAGTCTGAAATCTTAGAGTCATAAACCTTCTGGTCTTCTTCTGAGTAATCATAGACTTGATTAAGCGTATCCATAATATCATAGCGGTCGTTCTCAGCTACTCCTTGTCGGTCTAGCTTACTATTTACATAGCTTGATAAAACATCCTTAGAAGGGCCTTTTTCTGGGTTCTCTGTGTAGTAATCCTTTAGGGATGAGTAGATAGTTGCTAGTTCCTCATTATCTTTAAATAAATCTACTCGGTTCTTCTTTAAGTTATCTAGGAAGTTAGGCTCCCTAATAGCCTTAAAGATAATTCGTCGTTCCAATGTTTTCTTATCTACGCTCATTTAAAAATTCCGCCTTAATTTCTTGTCGGTTAATAAATCCCTTATCAGACAATCGTAGTACTGGAGTAAGTTCTTTAATTACCTGTTGTACATTTAGTCTAGCATAATGATTCTTACGTGTCAACTCTAGGGACATCACATCGCGCATTGTACCCGCTTTATACTCATCATGGATAGCTTGGATATCATCTAGGTTGTCAATAACTTCGTCTTCATAGCTCTCCTGTGACATTGGGTAAGACGTAGTATTCACATCCTTTCCGATAGACCCATATAAGTCCATAGCTGCTTGCGTTGCATCTCCCCCATCTTCCTTTACCCACTCCTTATAGGTCTTATAGATACCATTGTTGTTATTTACTAGGTAAGATAGAATAGGACTCATACGCTTATAAGCAGGTGTCATAGAGCCAACTGCTAACGCTACCTGCTCCTTAGCATATTGATAGTACCAGAACTTATCATTTTCTGATAGGTCTAGTTTATCAATCTCGGCTAAGGCATAATCGTAGAACCTTGCATAGCCAATAGCTGTATCTGTTTGAGAAAAGATTGGCTCTACATCATTAGGTGTAATCGTTGACTTTGCTGTAAATAGGTTATAGGCTAGAGTTGCGTACATAACATCTGTGCTATTCATTGTGTCATAGCTGTATTGGTGTCCATTAACTAACCAGTTATACTCACGTTGCGCTAGAAATTTCTGTGCCATCTCTAGATGATTCTTATCTGTAATTTGATTTAGTGATGGTACGTAGGGCTTAGAGTAACCATAAGCATTCTTCCATGCATAGCGCTCCATAATGTTATATACGTATGCTGGTACACTAATCTTGAGCATATCTGCAGTATCTACTAGCTTCTTAGCATAGGTATAAGCCCTAGTGCCTAGAAATGGCACCTTAAGTGAACGATAAGTTGAGTTGTGGTAAATCTTCTCACGACCTCTAGTATACTTCACCTTAGTTCCTAGTTCTTTATCCTCACGATACCACTCACGATAGCGCTTATCAAAGGCAATAGTATAAGCATCGTATACTCTAGAAGCCAGGAATACTCGATAGACTTCACTAGCATTATCTAGCTTACCAAACGTTTCGTTGTAGTCAAATCCCTTAAAGTGGTTGAAAGCTTCTTGGAATAGCTGATTATAGCGCTTAATTTCGTTAGCCATCTTAAGCTTCTCAGCATTATACTCAGCCATTTCTTCTTTGTTACGCCTAGCACCTGTTGGTTCATAGGTACCCTCCTTAGGGAACAATAGGTCTGATAGCTTAAGGTTAGGTTTTGTTTCCCTAGCAATCTTAAGTTTATCTAGGTCAGTAGCCATAAATAGTGCTAGTCCACCATTATTACCTTTCTTCGTTACCTTAGTAATACTACCTTTCTTAACTAGGGTATTAAGTTGCCTCTTAATAGTGGACTCGCTAGTATCTAACGCTTTGGCTAATTTATCTACTGATGTCTTTAGGTAGACAATCCCCTCATGGTCTGCCTTATTATCTTCGATATATTTTTCTAGGTTAGTCATGTATGTGGTATCCTTTCCATAGTTTTATCTAATACTAGCATAACACAAAAAAGACGACAGTGCAACAGGAAGTTACATTATCGTCTCTAGGTTAATTTAGGTACTTAACATCAAAGCCTTCGTCTTCATAGATACTAATTCTTTCCATTGAATGCTTATACAGTATTTCGTTGGTCCTCTCTATGAAGTCATATACTAGTGCTGTGTTATCATCTTCCTTTCGACGCAGTACACGCCCGATACGTTGTAGCACCAATCTAGGTGACTTAAATCCACCAGCCATAATTAAGGCTCTAAATCCTGAGATATCGACACCTTCGTCTAGTACTGAAGTAGCGATAAGAACATCTACGTTCCCTGCTCTAGCAGAGTCTAGTTGTGCTGTTCGTTTGCTAGACTCAACTTTTCCGTGATTAAACTCTACAGATACACCTAGGTCTTTTAACTGTTGCTCTAGGTATTCTCCATGCTCTGTATAGTTAACAATGATTAAGGTCTGTTTGCCGGACTTAACTAGTGCATTTGCAAAGTTTACGATAATTCTATTTCTAGATTCATTAGATACAATTCCTTTAGCATATACCTCTTGGAAGTTCTTCTTAGACATAAGTCCCATAGGTTCTCTAATATTCACCATGTTAATTGTCGGCTTAGCAGACACGCCTCTAATAATCATTTCTGAGTTACGTACCTCATATACAATACGGTCAAAGATAGCATTTAGTCTAGCCACCATAAGCTTATCTTTAGAATCTATCGAACCAGTCATGCCCATCTTATAGATAGCGTTGTCAAATTGCAATAGGGTGTCGTAGTAAGTATCTGCCTTAGCATGGTGTGCTTCATCTAGTATAAGTACTCTAGTATCCCTAACTAAATCTTGGTACATCTGCCATTTATCTAGCTTATCACCTAGTTGCTTTTCAACTAGCTTCTTATACTTAACTAGTTCCTTATTAAAAGCCATTCTTATCTTAGCATCTGATACATGGTCATCATAGGCTAAGTCAATTAGATACTTCTTTATGTTTTCTCGGTAGGATACACCTTTGGTATCATAGTTAGTAATGAAGTTTCTTAGATTAGTTACAAGGTTAGTTACTCGTTCAAACTTAGGATAAATCTCTTGTGCAAATATTTGGTTCTCACGTTTCTTACCTGTAAGCTTAATATCACCATCTGGTCTCTTTAACTTAGCATATAAGGATTGCATCATGATGACATTAATCTTAGAAATCTTAGACTTGCCGTCACCTATATACCCTACGTCCTTTTTACCATATTGCTCTACCATTGTTTCAATGGCTTGTTCAAATATGTTCTTAGATGGTACAATATAGGCAATACGCTCACCCTCCTCCATATAAGGTAATAACGTGTTTATGATACCTACGGATGTAAGCGTATTATGATTGATATTTCCTTCTGCAATAAAGCTATGTGTTTCTGGCATACTTAAGTCAAACGTAGGTTGCATACCTCCATCTTCAATATCAGTAACCTTATTAAATACATAGTTACCACTAGCTAACTCCAATATATAGTCATATAGGTTTCTATCACCACCATGGTTATTAACTAAGGCTTCTAGAACTCTGTCAGCAGACGCAGATTGGTGCTGTAGGTTAAGCATACTCTTCTTACTTCCACGTACGTTTCCTTCTAGCGTATTAGCATATTCCTTAAGCAATACCTTAGCATAAGGTATTGCAGACTCTCTACTGTTGTGATACTTTCTCTCATTGAAGGTTGTCATGTACTCTTCTCTTTGTGCTACTCTCTGCTTAGTTTTAAAATTTAACATAGGTAATAGTTTAGCAGTTGAAACTGAGCTAGATGTTAGCCTGTAGTACACGTTATCTGGATACTTTTTAACGTGCTTCTCAGTGATTCTAGTTACGACACCTAAGTTAAATAACATTAACTGAACTAGGTGCAACAGTTCTTTAGACTTAGAAGTAACCTCCATACCTAGCTTATCGGTTGTATTCCAACTAGCCTCAGTTTCTAAGTAAGCCGTTAAAAATGAAAGCTGTACATGCTTCGGCGCGCTCATAATATATCCAGGTACAGTTTTGTCTATGGCCTTAACATAACCTAGGTCATATTCTTCCTTAAGGCTCCTTCTTGCATCTCTGGAACGTAGTACAATATTAATACCCTTGCTACATTTTCTTCCTACTCGCCTTACCCTTCCCATACTACTATATTTTTCATTAAGCATTGTTTCCATAAAGTCCAACAGCTCAGGTTGGTCATTGGTTAATTCAATACCGTTTTCACCTGCTATATAGCCATCAGCAATTAATAACCCTATGAAATAAGCTTCATCTTCAGTAACCTTAGTATTGTTACCAAATATGTTATCTCCTACTCTAGTAACTATGTAGTCACCTACAACGATGTCTTCTGACTTAACCCATTCAGTATCGCCTTCACTGTTCATGACCAACAATGGGTGATTATCTGTAGCTTCCTGAGTTATTCCTAGAAATGTATTAATCTTGTTAACGTGACGAACACCATTAACAGTAAGTGCGTCTGTAGTTTCCTCCTTACCATAGCGGTTAATCATCTTTACTTGTGCTGGGATTTCCCTAGGGTTAGTATCGTCCTGACTAACACCCCACTCAACTAGGACATCTCCAATACGCTTGTACCCTTCTGCTGTCAAAATATAAGTCTGTGACACCACACATTTCCCAGCGTTTGTGCTAAGCTTCACAATACCATTCCTGTTTAAGATACTTTCCTTAACAGAGCCATATTGATAGTCTCTTAGTGTAAGTTCTTGGTCACCCTTAACTACCTTAATTTCTTCTGGGAAGTCATCTTCGTCGATAAACTCCTCACCACGCTCGTCTAGATATTCATATGTAAAGTCTCCGTGTGAACGTTGGAACTCTTTAGAGTGTTCGTCTAGTTGCTGCCATAGTCCAGTTGGTAGCATATGAGTCTTCTTATCATACAAGTGTGTATAGCCATCCCATACACCTGCCTTATACTCTCTAGTGAATTGAAATCCATCTACTCGAATACCTGTATATCGCATTAGGGACTTCTCATAGATATCCACTAGTTGTTCAGACTCTGTATTAAACTCTAGAAAAATCTTAGTATTCCCTACATGAACTTTCACTAGTTGTCACCTTTTGCTAGAATCAGGTCTAGTTTCCCTTCAATTCGGTTTAGTTGTTCCTTTATCTCTGTGGAGTCAGGACTTATAGTCAAAGGCTTTGACTCTGGTGGCAACTCAGTATACTCCTCCTTCTTCATCTTTCTAATAATATCTTGTTTCTTTTCTTCTTCAGTCATAACGTAGATAGTAACCCCATCCACTAGTTTTGGTACTGGCATGTTTAAACCTCATTTCTATCTTTATCTTATTATTATAACATGTTATTTAAGTATATGCAAAAAGGAACTAGGTTTCCCTAGCTCCCCTAATGTTTTATTCGTCTGTTAGAACAACACTAATCTGCTTTACGCGTGGTCGGATGTATGAAACATCTGAGTGTAGGTCTAGTCTAAACTTAGCTAGTGTAGCACCTAGGGTACCGACACCTGGTACTGAGTTAGATAGTCTCACAGTCGTTGAAACAGTTTGGAAACCGTTCACGTTAGGTTGTGAGATTACAGAAGTAACCGTTGCACCTAGTGACTTAAGTTCATCCATAGTACGCCAAGTAATAGCAGTATCTGACTGCCCAATGTGTAACTTAGGCGTTACTGAAGTACCATTCTCGTTGTGTACTTGGTAGCTGAACTGTACAGTATTAAACGTACCATTATCACCTAGGTCAATGTTCTTAGTCACATATGTTCCGTTAAGGTCTGTTAGTAGTCCCATTAGCGTAACTGTGTCTAGGGTAACAAATGGTGATGTGTACTTAGATGCAGTAAACGTAATTCGTAGTTGAATTTGCTTAATGTATCCACCTAAGTCAATTTCATCTTGGTTAAGGTCAATTGGCTGCCATGGTGCAGTGTCTAGCGTAGCTGTTGAGTTAGCTGACTCTAGTACCACTCGGTATTCCATCTTAATGCTAGACTTCTCAGCCTCAGTCATCGTAGGAATCGTTAGCACCCCAATATCCTTCTTATCAGGAGTCCATGGGTCAAACAAAATAGTTGAGTCACCCTCACGGAACTGTGCCGTAAACAAATCAAACTTTAGGTCTGCATCTTGGTGAACTGTCCAAGAAATAGCGTTTGAAGAACTAAACATCGTTCCACCATAAGGGTTAGATGCTAGAACAGATGTATCTGCTCCTAGCTTACGTTGTCCCATTTGTGCGTAGAATACGTTGTAGTTGTTTGAATTAGACATTACAACAAACGCATAGTTAACACCAGATTCAATAAGTACTGGGTTATCAAATGAGAACATCGTTGGTACAGTACCGTCGTTAGAAGTCTTAACGTCAGCAGGCATTAGCAATGCTTCTCCCATAACCTGACTAGATGGTAGACCACCGTCTGCTAGTGGCCTGATTTGTACCTTAACAGGTACACTAGAGTCCTTAGATTGGAAGTACAACTGTACACCTGTCAACACACGGTCTCCTTCAAACTGGAATGACTCAGCTAGTGGGTCAACAAACTCAGCCTGAATAAATGTTGTGTTGATAATGTCTGTAACTGTAACATCCTTAGATGCTGCAGTATAGGTTGCCTTAGCACTCGACGTAGCTACGCCACTAGTATCTGTCTTAAGAATAACACTGTGCTTTCCTTGTGGCTGGTTAGCAGGTACCGTAAACTTACCATTTACAACACCATTACCATCTGCTCGTACAGTTCCAGAAATACTTCCACTAGTAGCGGGTGATACAGGAGTTGTTACTAGTCCTAGGGAGCCTTCTACTCCGTTACCATCCCAGTAAATACGTAGGTTATCATCTAGAGGCTTTAGTCCCTTAGCAGAGAAAGATACTTCAATGCTACGAGCATACTTCTTCATCTCTTCTTCGGTCTTCTGGCCTCCTGATTCAACAATTGAACCCTTAGCAGTTCCATTCCAGTTACCTACGTTTCTAGGTGCTCCAGCATTAGTATCACCTGTTAGTGCCCAACCAGCCGTTCCATCAGACCAGCTAATATTATTTAGGTGGTCGTAGACATACTGAGAGTCCTTAGTCCAGTTTTGACCACCGTGTCTCCAGAAACGATATACCTTTAACGTCTTGTAATTAACATTATTAACTGTCATGTGCGTTGTATCGGTATGATTATCAACAGCCGGTGACAGCGTTAGCTTACCATCTTGAGTTGGGTATACTGCATAAGGGTTAACATTCATAATACCCGTAGCAATCTTTTGTGACAGCTCATTAATGTTCTTATACGTACCAGAGACCATCTTACCTGGCCAATTCATTAGCTTTGTAAACTCATTATCTGCACCAGTTGTGCTCTTGATATTCGGTGTACCGTAGTAATCAGCGTTTTGGTACCCTAGCGTAATCGTTGCGTCTGAGAATGAGTGTGCTACTTCTGATACTGGCTTACCATTTTCTGTCCATGGATTTGTGTCATCACCGAAAATAGCCTCATCTGCCTGTTGAATAGTTGACAATCCATCTGAGAATACACCCCTTAGCTTTAGTGGGTCTTGTCCAGTAGCTGCTGTAATATCTTGTGCCATTTGACCTACGTTGTACTCTAGGTTCTGAACTCGTGCTAGCATCTTCTGCAAGTCTCTAAACGTTAGGTTAGTAATTGTATAAGGATTAGCAGATGCTGTTGTTGCATTTGGGTATACTGTTACCCAACCGATAGGTAGTGTGTAGTCATCGGATTGGTTGCTAATTTGTACCTTGTCAATCGTATCTGGAGTACCTGTTGTGACAACAAAGTTTCCAACAGCATTAAGTGAGATTAAGTCTCTTCGTGCTAGGTAGAAGTCATAAGTTGTATTAACTTGAGAGAACCCAGATAGCGTTGTTGGCTTATCCCCACTCATACTAGAGAAGTCAATGTATGTCCTAGAGAATCCATTCTCATCTGTAGACTTGTTATCAACTGTAATTCGATAGTCAACATTAGGTTGCATAATCTTCGTGTACAAGTAGGTTACTTGATAGGAAGTACCTGTAGCTGGAATAACCTTAGAACCAGATGCCCAAACAATGCTATTTCCACCAGATACCGTAACATCAGCTGGGTTAGCAGACGTAGCAGGATTATCTAGTGTACCATATACTGTTCCTTTAGAGCTAGTAATACTCTTAATAGCTACAATACCAGAACCATAAGAACCTGCTGGTAACGGGTCGACTAGTGTATTAGTTCTAGAGACTGCTTGTGTCTTTAGGACAGAGGCAGTAACAGATTCAACTACCTTCAATGGTCGCTGAGATAGCTCTAGTCTATTTGTAGCAGAGTTGTATAGCGCAGGCTCGTTAATAACCTGTCGTGAGTCCTTAGATATAGGAACACTCATTGCCGTAGCTGATTCCTTTTGGACACGGTACCCCTTAACATAGGCCCTACCATCAGTAACTGAGAACTTAACATTATTAACATCATCTTGCTTAGGGTTGATAACAATATCATAACCTGAAACACGATAGTGCCCATTAGTTTCATACGTTCGTGTTGCTAGAATATCCATGATGTTAGATACACCTGGCTTATCTGCAACAACATTTAGATTACCATCTTGGAAAGCATATACCTCTGCCCCAGTTGTTGTGTCATTAGCAATACCAGAACTAGGTACGTAAGCTACAAATATAACCTCTGACTTTAGTCTGTCTGCACCTTTAGCAGATGATGAAGGTACTCCTAGTGTTGGGTCATTCAACTTAGCATCTTGCTCAGACGTTACAATCTTCTCGTTAATGTAAGCGTTAATATATGCTCGACCTGTGCTTGGAATTTTTACAGAGCCACCTAGTGTCCAGTGTGCTTCACTATTTAGGAAAATGAACCCTTGCTTAATATCTACAGTAATCGTATTGCTTCCTGTATCTCTTGTTAGGGAGAAATCTAGTCCAGACATAATGTCACCCTCTTTAAATAGAGAGTCACCTAGTGCGTGGATTTTTTGGTTTAGGGCAGACTGTAGCTCATTAAGCTCACGTTGCTGGAGAGGTCGGTCTGGATTAAATAGTAGTTGTGTATAGTTATCGTCCCTATCAAATGTGTCAAAATAAGGGGACTGTTTTTTGTCAATGGTTGCCATTTGGACAAACCCTCCTATGCTTCTATAATAAACTGTTCTGTAATCTTTAGTGTGGTTCTATCTACGGGTTCTCTTGAATCATACATTTCTAAGTACCCTGGGCTTTCTATTGAATCACTAGGAATAATATCTCCTGTTACCCCCAGATTAAACTTAGGGTCTGTATAGATACCTACAGTATCATAAGTATTACCATTAAGCTCGTCTGGTGCTAAACTAGCCTTTACATAGATAAAGTGTGCATTTTTCTTATAGGCATCACCCTGAGATATTAGCTCATACTTATTTCCACCATATGATATATAGCTCCCAGAGAAGTTCTCACTAGGGTCTATCATTCTAGCTAGTGAAACCATCTCGGCACGTCTTAGCCCATATAGGTTACTAATAGTATCATTGGTTTTAGACGTTCCACCTAGTCCGATACCTACATAGATATTACCTATCTTTTGGGTAAATCTTATGGCATTATTTATGTGTCCAATAGTTGTAACGGTTGCCATTGGTTACTCACCTTTCTTATCATTTGTATATGCCCTAATATACGTACTTACTAGTATATCTTATTATAGCAGAAAAGGCACCAACTATGGGTGCCTTTCTATGTGCTTATTCTGGGTCTTTTGCCCATGAAATAGTTAGGTAATAGTTTGTGCTATCAGCAGAATATGCTCCAGATGCATTATAACCTTCCTTAGCATATGCCTGCTTTATGTTGTTTCCAAGTGTTACCAGGGACATACTGTCTAGGTCTACCTCAACTACAGCGTCATATGCAACAACAAGTTCCTTACCTTTAGCGTATATCGTAATAGTTACATAATCTCTTCCTGCCTGTGCAGCCTTCATGATAGTTGCATCTAATACGTCTGTTACAGTCTTACCAACAGCTGAGTCTACACTAAACGAGGCTTGCTCATCTGTTGTTACTGTTTGTACTTTTGAAATATCTATCATTTATATTCTCCTATTAAATTAAGTTATTGCCCATATATATCACCAAATGGGAATGGGTCTGCTGTTACGAATGAAAAGCTCCAGCGTTCAGTATATGGCGCCATTCCTGTTCCAACTGTAGCTAGTTTTCCTGATGGACGAATAACCACCCCTGTATCTCTACCTATGTAGTTTACAATATTTACTACAGAGTCTTGCCATATGGGTCTGTACCCAACTGGCAATGATTCGTCGGATACAGTATCACGTGGTATATCCTGTCTAGCACGCTGCATAACCGTCCCATAAACCATATCGCCCTCTCTAAATATATCAAACTTTTGGTCAAACCATGCGGGCCATTGTCTATGAGCAGTCCTAAGACTTTTTGTTCTAGACCCATCAGAAGCCATACCCTGCATAGTTATGTTACCTTTACTCATGGTTATCATGTATTTAACGCTAGTAGGAGATACGTATAACGTGTCGCCTGATATCATACCACTCGTTGACAAACCATTCGTAAATAGCCTAGTATACTGTCCGCCACCGCTCATAGATATTACATATGGAGTTATGCTTACCACAGTTGGAGCTATACTTGTACCATCAATAGTTTGTGACGTTTCTTGACCTGTTGCGTTACTGCTACTTAATGTTATAGAGGCATCATTAATATATAACTTTGGTTCATACGTTTTTATCCCGTATGGGTGACCACCTACGTTAACAATAGGCCTATTTCCTTCAAAGACTGCTTTTGATGAAATAGTAAATCCTGTTTTATCTAACTTGTATGTTCCTGTTGAAGTATATGGGTAACTAGTAACTCCACCTGTTATAGGATTTAAGTCTGTATAATTCAATGTTTGCGTTTGAAGATTAGCAGTTATTAGTCCGTCGTTACCCATCGTTAACGTTTTTGCGATAGTGGCATTTGTTGTGTTCAAACCCTGAGTAACTACAGTAGCTACATCAATATAGTCAGCTTTTAGCTTACCACCAGTAAAATTATCTGCATTTAGATTCTTAAAGTTACCACCTAAAGCGTAAAAGTCTTGTGTAACTATAACGGTCCCATCAAGACTAATCCTATCACCCTTAATGTATACTCCTGCAGGTGACGTATTAATAGCAGTAACTAGGTCATTACCCTTAGTAATTTGATTAATAGTACCATCAGAGTTTTGAGTAAAGTTGCTAGAATAACCTGAATTTAGGTTACTAATAATAGACTTAAGTTGTCCATTGCTAAGAGAGAAGTTTTGGGTAACTTGGTCATTAAGCTTAGAGGTGTTTAACATACCGTCTTCTGGCGCAGGTAGCCACATACCATCCAACTTAGTATCTCTCCTAGCTAGCATAACTCTTGATAGGTAGGTATCACTTATTGCCTTAACTGTTAGCTTTAGCTGACCGTTTGAAGATGTTGATGCATACTTAATCTCCGTCTTATTCCAAACACCATCACCAGACGTAGTAATAGGGTGCGTACCACCTTCTACTGCTGTAACACCATCTACAGTAATCGTAGTAACACCTGCTGATTTCACCCATAGTCCTAGTACATAGTCGCTTATAGCATCTGTTGCGTCCCATAGGTCATTAACTAATGTTGCTGTAGTACCTGCTGGGACTAGAATACCATTAGTACCACCTAGAGCATTATTAACTAGTGTAACACCACTTGATAATGTCCAACCAGAAGAATTTGTTAGTCCAGCTACGTCAGATAGTGCTGTGTTTTTAGCTAAGTTCTTGCTAGAGTCGGCTACTTGATATGTTACCTCGGCCATATCAATGTTAACTGCCTTAACTGCATTTACTGATAGTTTTTCTGTCGTAACTGACCTAGCCGCAATGTTTTCTGCTGAGAACTGGTAAACTACCCAACCATTATTTGCACGGTATACTTTAAGCACGTTAGGAACGGAACTAGTGTCGTTCCAAAACTGGTTATCCTTAGGTGATGCCGGAGGCGTATTGCTAGAAATAATCCCTGAAATATCCTCAGTCTTACCGTCAGAACCAGAGAATGCAATAGAATATGATACAGTGCTCTTACCATCTGAAAAAGTAACTGTAGTTCTTGTCCAAAGGAACTTACCCTGCTGTGGCGCTAGGACACTATCTGACCATTGTGTTGGCGTAGAAGTACCACTAGTAGATATAGCATACTGAATTGATGTGCTAGTAACAGTTACTGAGTCTCCCTTTGGACCCTGAGCTCCGTCTGCTCCCCTGATACTTGTTAATAGTGGCCCGTAGTCGAAAGTTCCACCACCAGTTCCTGAGGTTCCAACTACTACATTAGTAATTTGATACATATTGCCAATCATGTCAACAATGGTATCTCCAACTTTAGGAGGATTATCCGTTGTAGGTGCAGGTTTCAAGTCTGACCACCAATTTCCAGGTCTATTAGCTCCTCGATTATAGGGATAAGACCATACAGACTTACCATCAGCACCCTTGATTTGTGACCAAGTGTAATCAGAAGGATTCGTACTGTCAGCTTGTGTAAAGTCCGTGTATTGCCCAATATAGCTTGGCCAGTCAGCGTTTGTGACTTCACTAGCTGAAGGCATCCACGGAGTAGCAGTTGAACCTATCTCCCATTTATGACCAGCAGTCCATAAAATTGAATCTGCCCCACTACCTGTTATCTCATACCTAACCCATACAGTGTCATTGACTCTTAAATTTAAAGTTAGACTATCCCTAGTCCAGTCAAAATTATTGCCAATTGACTTTGTTAGTGTGGATGATGAGCTATTTACTCCCCCATATCTAGTTACATTAGCTGTATTTCCTGAACTTTTAACATAAGCGGAGAATGTGTAAGTTCCATCTTTAGGTGCAGTAAATGTTTTATAAATTCCCTGCCATAGAGCGGCAGTTCGTTTTTTAACAGTTAACCCTTTATATGTTCCATCAGTTGTCCAATTGCCTGAATTTGTCCAATTCCCACTAAAATCTTTAGTACTGTCCATCAAATTCAAATTTGGATAAACAGTTGTAAATCTGTCGCTTCCGTCTGCACTGTTTGCGTATGCAACGTGAATATAACTTGTTCTTCCGTCAGCTCCCTTTGGTCCCTGAGCTCCAGTTGCTCCGTTCTTACCATCAGCACCCTTGATTAATGACCAAGTATAATCTGCGTAATTTGTTGAATCTGGTTCAACGAAGTCAGTCAATGTACCAACATATGCTTTTCCTGCTGGGTCAGTTGTTGAGAAGTCTGTCTTTCCGTCTGCACTGTTTGCGTATGCAAAGTGGACGTAACTTGTTCTTCCGTCAGCTCCCTTTGCACCAGGTAAACCGTTTGCACCGTCTTTTCCATCAGAACCTTTAACCAACGACCAAGTGTAATCAGTGTACTTCGTTGAATCTTGTTCAACAAAATCAGTTAACGTTCCAACATAAGCTCTACCAGTTGGGTCAGTTGTTGAGAAGCTTGCGCTTCCGTCTGCACTGTTTGCGTATGCAACGTGAATATAACTTGTTCTTCCGTCATTTAACTTACCGACGGTCGCACTAGCTTGTGCTAAAACCTTTCCCATTTACTTTACCTCTAGTATCTTAATATATATTCCATATGAGGACCATAGGTTTTCAATAGCTTGCTCTGGTGTCATAGCCTGAACGCTAACAGTTTCCGTATGTCCTCTAACCTCAAAAGTCATTTCATAGTCTTTCATTGATGTTATAACCACCCTGTATTAAATTTTAACATATCTAGTCGATAAGGTGTTTTTGTTGACGTAACTCTAACAACACTAAGTCCCTTATCTGATATACTACGTGAGCTGTCAACAGATACAGAGCCCTTAGCATCTCCCTTTGGAAGTAGAATGCTGTTTCCCCATCGTTCATTGCTAAAGTCATAGAGTGAAATGTCAGTAGAGGTGATAATATCCTTTAGGCTATACATAAGTTCATTAGATGTTGTGTGATTACTTAGCCACGTTCCTATTGCTTGAATATTATTGAAGCTATTAACATCTACAGTATCTCCACCTCTAGAGTAAACTTGGCCAACCTTATGATAAGTTACCCCATCCTCAGAAACCTCAACCACCCGCTTAATATTGCTTGCATAGTTATCTGTTAGTGTAATAGTTGCTAGCTTATTAACCTGACCTAAGTCCATTGTATAGCTTCTCGTAGAAACACTAGGGTAGGACATGATTGTACCATTAGCTAGGTTAACGTTATCACTACCTACCTTAATCCACTTAGCTGTATCAGATACATCTATACCAGTTTCAGTTGTTATTCCAACTCTGCGCATATTGAACCCATATTGAGAGCCCTTAGTTGTAATCCTAATATAGCGTGCAGAGTTATCTAGGAATAGGTCTGATTCATTTTGCTTAATAAATGACAACCAATCAAATATAAAGAATGTATCTCTGGAGATGACGTAGGGAGTATTCTCAACTAGTTCTATTGCTGGGGTGTTACCTACTAGTAACCCATCGCTATTAATCATTAACTTAGTAGAGTTGATAATAGCCTTAATTTCTTGATTATCACTATCCTTAGTTGTGTAAACTAGGATGCCGTCCTCTGCTACATTAAATCCTGTTACTCGATATATCTCTGCCTTATCAGATTCTGAAAGGGCATCTAGCCTAACGCCTGTATTCTTAGTGTAGCTAAGTACTCCTGTTAGAGGGTCAATTGAAAGTGTATATAGCTTTAGAAAGTCCTTATACTTAGTTGCTAAAGTACTATCATAAGTTGTAGCAAGCCTAAAATTACCTATGTTGTCAATGTAGACATTTAGCTTAGATGCAACAGTATTAAGCATGTTATAGACAACTGGGCTTTCTGATGTAATCTGAGAAGTGATTCTAGTGATAGTATTAGTTGAGATATCGTATCTAAACGTAGTATTGTTTAGAATAGTATCTACATAGTACTTAAGTTCCTTATTAACCTTACTTGTATCATATGAATACTTAAACGTAGGATTAAGGCTAAAGCTAATAGATGAGAATACAGCATCTAATAGTTCCTTAGAGTATACAGTACTCTCTGCGTTTTCAATTGTATATGTAATACCATCCGCGTTATTAGAAGCACCATAGATAGTATTGTCATACTCTTCAACACCAACCATAGCGTCTGCCATAGTCATATCTGTCGTGTACTTCTTAGCAACAATAGCTGCACCTGCAGAGTTATATGTAACCTTCCCTCTAAGTGGGTTACCGGATAACGCGTCTTTACTGCTAATCTTAGAGTCATTGGTTTTGAATAGGTCTGCATCTGTAATGTCATCCCTGGGTTGTCCTAGTGGGAACTGCGTTTGCTTACGACCAACTAGAGAGTCATCATATGATGTATCTGTTAATCTAGTAATGTCCATTGTAATATCGTAGACATCTGTTGTAATAGACAGCCCAGTTTCATAGGTGAAGTATACAATAACTCCAGCGTCCTTGTACCTATCAACTAGCTTAGCTAACTTCTTCACATCAACAGTGCTAGAGATGTGAATATCAATAACAGCAAATCTATAGTAGAATCCTTGTAGTCGGTCAACACCATTAAGCACAGACTTATTTGTATAGAAGATATTACGCCAAGGCTCATAGATATAAACATCAATATCCTCAAACTCTTCCTTAATATTTTCTATTAAGGAATTAACAGTACCCTTCTTCTTAGTAAACCATCGCTTGATTCTTGCTCTATAGTGGTCATCTGTTTCATCTTTTCTTCTAGTAACTCCTGAAAAGCTACCCCATTTATCTAAGAAAATACCTGATGCCGTTTCTAAGTATGACTCTGCTCTAGAGTCTAGTAAGTCTGATTCTGCAGATACAAGTGTGTTTGCAATAGACTTGATAATTGCGTTGTGCACGATATTAGAGCTATCTGTGTTACGCCATGTTGGTGGGAGGAATCTATTGAATAGCCCTCTAGGGTCTGATGTTGCTTTATTGTACCCAGACATGTCTAATCCTCCATTTCTTGTACTATAATACTTCCTGCTCTAATTATAGCATTATTAGCAACATCTATGTTAGCACTAGGTTCTACAATCTCTAAGTCAGCTAGGTTATCATCTGAGTTCATTAGCTCTGTTGCTAGCTTAGATAGAACTAGGTCAGCATCAGCATCCAATGAGTTTAGGTGATTTCTAGCAACCTGCTCTAGACTAGTAAGTGTCTGTTGTGTGACTAAGTTCTCATTTAGGAACTTAACATTTACTGTTACGTCTACTAGTGTTTTAACCATAGGTGATACAACTAGTTGAATACCAGCAGGTCGATAGTCCTCTAGTACCTGCTCTACGTTACGTTGTACTTGGCTAGGTAAATTACCATTAGCATCTGCTGCATATACAGTAACTAGACCTACTTGTTCATACACATATACAGAATGTACTTCTGGTACAGTTAGTGCACCATACTTTAGTGAATTCTTAGTTGCTCTACCAAATGATTCAATGAATAGTTGAAAGCGTGACTTTGTCTGTTCATAGGTTTCTGCATCACTACCAGTTAGAAATGACTCTGGATTTGTTACAGTAGCTACATTATATATATTAGACTCTATTGAGTTAATCTGATTAGCCTCAACGTTTCCAGCTGCTCCTGTAGTATTTGCATACACTGTGATATTAATAGTATTTGTTCCTGGATATACGATGTAGCTATCCCTAGTTTGAAACTTTAAGTTTGAACTAGTATCACCTGTTGAGAAAGTTGCTCCTGCAGGGATAACAATCTGTGTTGTAGCGTCGTTATTAAAAGTGACTTTTAGGTCTCCGTATGCGTATGTTGCATCTCTAGGTGAGAAATCAAATGATGACATCAGCCCTGATTCAATCCCGTCACTAATGTTTTCTACTGTTAGCATATATAGGTTCTCTGCTTCAATTGAGAAGGCATCGAACAATGCTCTAGCTGCTGAACCGACGTTAAAATCAGTTAACCGGTTAGTCTCTACTGATACACCGTCAATCATATCAACTAGGATGTCTGCTTGTTTTCTGAATAGCATATTATCTTCCTTATTTTAGTATAACAGAGCCGTCACTAGCCAAGCTAAGTGCAATGTCTAGCTGCTCTTCTGCATCAATTGGGTTAACGTGTACTACTACATCTACCGTCTTTCCATCCTTAGAGGACACATTGACAGAGTTATCTTTAACTCTAGGTTCTTCGTTAATTGCCTTACGAATATATACCTGTAGCTTGTTAAGTAGGTCATATGTTAATCTGCTACCTAGTAGTGAGTGAAACTCATTACCGTATTCTGGATGTAACGGCATCGTACCCTTCTTGGTACTTAGCCTCAGTACAATAGCCTGAATTAGATTATCATTTCCATATACTGTTCTAAGGTCGTTCTTAGAAGTTGATAGACTGAATAGCTCATCAGTTTGTCCCCTAGATTTTAGTGCTTCATCATTAAGGTTAACTAGGTATAGGTCTCTTCCTAGTGAGTATGATGTAATAGCATCTAGTTCCTGTCTTCTTAGGGCAACATTATTTAGTGTGTACCCATCCTGCTCTAGGGGAATAATTAGTTCATCACCGATAGACAGTACATGACTATCGTTAGGCTGTGGTGTGTCACTTAGATAGGGGTAGCGTAGGTTATTATAGGTTACAATATCATGCCACTTAGACATATCTTGAAAGTAACTTTGAGCTATCGACTGAATCGTATCACCCTGCTTTATATTGTATTTGCTATAGCGCACTATTACCACCTCCTAGCGTATTTCCACTAATTACCTTATACATGTAGGCTGAGTCCTTATCAAGTTCCTTTAACTTTCTAACTAGTCGGTAAGCAACTACTGATTGCTCTAGTGTTCTAGTGTTTTTACCATTATAGGCATACTCATTTCCTAGATATTCATTAAGGTACATGATGTTATTATGAAGTCTATTAGCATCATCTAAGTTATATTCATTTGCTGACGTTGGTGCAATTTCTATAACTGCTACTAGAGAGAATACTTCTAGTGTAATCAGCTGTAATAACTTATATGCTAATGGGTTAGTATTTTTTAAGTCAAGTAGTCTTGCTAAGCTAATTATCTCGTTAGTTTGACTATCTGATTTAGACTTGAATGTTGTACCTGACTTTAGTATACCCGCCATGTCTAGTCCAAGTTTAGAAGAAACTAGCTCTGGTGTATAAAACTTAGATTCATATGATAGTAAATCAGAGAAATATGGTGTTCTAACTGTACCATCTATTTCAAGACCTAGGCTTGAAATGAATGATAGTAGTTGTCTTGATTGTGTTAACTTCATTAATTAATTCCTAGGCTACTCTTAGCTCTTGTTAGTCCCGTACTTGAGTTAGCTTGAGCTGTGCCTTTTTCCTTCCCAGTGCCTAAGTCACTATAGTTCATCATAGGATTATATAGAGAAACAGTTGAGGTAGGTACAATAGTACTCATCTCAGTATTTGCTAAGCTAGTTCTATTATCATCTTGGTATCTACTGCTGTCATATATCCAGCTAGTAACCTCATTCTCAAAAGGTGCATCAGCGGTAGGGCCTCCAGCAAGCCTTATGACAATAAACTTAATTTCGTAGTCCCACATTAGTGGATGTGATACATCTCTAGTAATTGAGTATCCTGATGGGTCTAGTACTACCTCCCATGAAATATCCTCTGTGTGATTAAAGAATATTAGGTTCTCAGTGGGTGCTTGCCCATACTTAGGCTCTATATTAGCATACTTATCCAAGAAGTTCCAAAGATTATTCTTGGCATCCTCAGCACCGCTTCTAGGACCACCTGTGTTACCCTTAATAGTTATCGTTTGGATATCATCATTAAAGTCTTCAATAACATACTGTTGTTGTGTCTTTACTACCGTTGCTCTATGAGGATTATCATAGCTGATAGACTGTGGATTAACATTAAACTTATAGCTTCCACCAGAATATGCAAGTTCAATGCGTTGCAATCCTGTGCCTTTTATTCCATCTAGTTGGCTCATTTCTTAACCTCGCTTTTAATTGCTAATATACGGCACCACATACAAAAAAGCCTAGGTAAACCTAGGCTTAATTATACATTATTTACTCTCCACTTGGGCAATTACTGTTAAGGTATTACCTTGTATTTCTCCTCTAGCTACTGATATAGTTTTGCCTAATCTATAAGGTAAGTCTCCTCCACCAAAATTAGGCATCTCTGTACCGTCCTCTAAATAAGCATACCACTTATACACATATTTACTTCCGTCTGAGTCAACCTCAGCTCCCCTAGAAAATACAGATGCTGTTAGGTCAGTCTTGGTTGTATTATCAGATAATAGTAGACCTGTTTTAGTGACAATACTTATCACTACAGGAGAGTCCATATTACGGATAGTAAAGTATCGTAGGTCGGACTGCTTACTTGTGTATGCAAGTAACTTATAATTCTGTATGTTTAGGACGGCCTCTGGTTTTATAGATATACCTAAGGATGAATTTGCAACAACGTCAAAGTCAACTGTTAGGGTATAACCATCAGATTCATTTGTTATCTTGCGCCAACCTAGGCCCCCATCCTTATCATAACCTACGTTACTAGTGTCAGATACGGTTGGGTCTTGTGCAAATAACTTGAACCTTCTATCGTCGCTAATAACTTCACCGTTTTGATAAACGTCACCAATGATAGTTACCTTATCTGGTATGTTGTCGACAATAATTTCACCACCAATAGAATACAGGTCTAGCGTTAACCCTGCTCCGACTGTCTGTGTAGTCGTTAGCTTAGTATCAGCACTTACGATTGCTTGTTTACCTGTTACTCTCTCTGTATACGTAGCAAATACAGACAACATTCTGTACCCAGGTTCTACTGGCGTATTCTTAACTACCTTAAGTGTTAGTCCATCAATAGTAAAACCTGGTGTACTGCTAGTAATTTGTACTAGGTTTCCATTATCATTATAGTACCAAGCAACGTTTGTAAGGTCAGATGTAATATCTGTGGTCGTACCTGGCAAATAAGCATTTAGTCTAAGTGAGATAGGTGACGTTGTATAATCTGGTGTATATCTATCCGTTATCGAATTATATATTTGGTTTGTATCTACGCTCGGTACTAGCACGGTGGTTATAGTTGGTTTGTCAACTAGTACCGTTACTTCTATCTCACCGTAGAATACTGTAACTCCTGGTTCCGTTATATTAGTCAGCTTAGCCCTAAACCTGGCACTACCTGTAACGTCCTTTTCTGTAATGCTTAGTGTACGACCTGTTTTGTTAGGATTATTGCTATTCCATGTAGCATCTGCGTTAGCATCACCAGATACCCTAGTCCATGCAATATCTTCTGGCTTTACAACTGGTGTTATGTCTAGCCCGTTTCTTAGGACTCGTACACCTAATGTTATGGATACTCCTGAGCCTTGACGTAAAACTGTTGGACCATCAGTTGTCACTGTTAGTGCATAAGTTGTGTTAACGTCCTGACCTCCTATTAGGGTTGCTAGTTTATTATTAATATCGTCCACTAGCTTTTCTAGTGAGTCAAAGGCAGATGATAGACTAGTTACAGTCTCTCTAATCGTCGCAATATCTGCTGTTTCCTCTAGCAAGTCCTTAACGTGTCCTGATAGGTTATCTAGTCGCAGTCCAACTGTGTCATAAGTTGCTCCTGTAGCGTTATCCTTACGTGCATTAACAACTTCATTAGTTATCTTCTCGATAGCTGATGCTCTAGCTTCTATTTTATCAAGCCTATCACCTAGAGTAGCACTATCACCTGCTGCGTTGTTAATAAGTACAGTAAAGTCTTCTATTGCACGCTTATTACCGTCTACAGTATCCTTTAGGCTGTTATACTGATTAATTACTAGCTGATAGTTTCCTACTATGTCGTCAATTTGACCCATAGCTTTTTCAACTTCACCACTTATAGATTCTACTTCATTCTGTAGTTTAGTAAACTTCTCTGAGTCAAAGTCATCAATTTTACCGTCTAGCTCTGCTAGTTCCTTTGATATCTCTGAAATAGTTTCCTTAAGCTTATCAAATTCCTCACTATGAGACCCCATACCAACAGGTTCACCGTCTAATAGTAGATTACCTGATTCATCTAGTGATAGCTTGTGAGAACCTGCAGATAGGTAGGCGCTCTCTTCGTCTGCCCCTACTTCAAAGTAAATAGACTCGTCGTTGTGCTTCTTATCATTAGTTTGGACTCTAACAGCTGCATGTGATTCGTCCTCTAACCTAAGTTCTGAACGGTGGTTATCATTCTCATCATTCTTAATTTTACTAATAGCAAACGTTGAGTCATCATCGAATAGTACGTTAGTCTTACTGGTTGCAAACGTTGCATTATGTTGGAATAGAATCTGTGGTAGCTCAGGTTCTTCTGGCTCTAGGTCTCGTCCTCGTAGATGAATACGCTCTAACTCATCGTAGTCATACCCATAGTCATTTGGTCGGCTACTTCCAAATAATCCAGTAGCTAACTTTAGAAATGACCTACCTTGAAAAGTTGACTCCCTATCGCCATTACCACTTACCCAGTCATAGGTTTGGCTAGGAAATAGTACTAAGTTTTCCATGGTGTACTTACGGTTTTTCTCATCTGAGTCAGGTGAGCCAGAAATTAGATTAGTTGGTGCTAGCTCGTAAGAAACACTACTGTCCTTGTATATACCAATAACAATAGGTGCTGTCAAGTCTTCTTCTATAAAGCCTACTAGTACTTGGTCGCCTACATTAATAGGTACGGTTTCACCATAAGTCTTACCATTACTGTATGTTCCACCGAATGTAACAGGTAGCTTAGCTGAGAATTGCCCTCTCTTGTCCTGAGACTTTACTAGCATTTCATGATTTCTAATGCTCTGTAGTTCTACTGTGTTATATAGGTAGTTTACACTAATAACTTCTGCCATTATTAGTCTATTTGGTGTTATAGAAGATACTGGTACTGTATCCCCTAGTAGGGACTGTGACCTAGGCTTATTACTTAGTTGTTTATTGTACTGTTGTACCATACGTACTCCTTTCTATTAAGTAGCTTAGGTCTATATATTGTTCCATTGAATCTGTCTAGCCATACTGTTGGAACTAGTTCACCACTCTCAAACTTAGTATAAAGATTCTCAACTGATACATCTGTATTTTCTTTACTTGGTACTAACGTAACAAATTTTCCTGAGTTAATATATAACCCAGCTAGTGCGTTATGCTTCCCAATATCAAACATGATAACATCACCATATAACATATCTTTTTTAATGGTGTCTAACTTAGATTCTGTAGTATCATCTGATGTTGCTAACTCACCAACACTATCGAATTTATCGTCAGATAGCATACTATCTAAATCCATAGTTGCTTCATCAGAACTAATAAAGCCTAGCTCATATAGTAGCCACCCGATAAATGCAGTTTCATCTAATTCAGATGATAGCTTTTGTAATGGTGAATACTCACTTGAATCTCTACCTGAGTTGTATCGGTATTTTACTGTTATCTCATCTGGGTCAATTACCTTATCTACAATAGCTTGTAATTTATTCATTACAGTAGACATATCTTTACTTGGGTCTTGTCCATCAGCACTGCTTACAGCCCCTTGGCTTCCTGGTAATCTAACAGAGGATAAGTCAACCCCTTGACTATAAAGCTCTAGGTACTCTAGTTTAGTAATTGAGATTTGTCCGTAAACAAATGTATCTGTGTCTTTATACGAGTCAATGTTTTCTATCATAATGGTACCTCATTCCTAGAATCTTAAGTACTTAGTTGGCGTACTAGCGGGCATACTGTGTGTTCCGTATTGTCCCATTGGGTGCCCTGCGTTATAGTCCTCAGTATAAATAGTATCACCATCTACCTTAGATACCATAGCTACGTGTCCCATTGCTCCTGCTCCCCAAGCACCTGGTCCGAATAATGCTACATCTCCAACCTTAGGAGATGTTTGGTGGTATTTACTATCAACCTTGTTCCAGTCCCATGCATTTCCTAGGAAGTAGAATGGCAGCTCAGATGGTTTCTTATCCTTATACTTCTTTTTCTGTGATAGTCTCCATGCGACAAATGATACACATTCTCTATTATAGTATCTCCAATCGTCTACAACATTATCCTGTATAGCATCACGCCACTTTGCTGGATAGTCGTCACCAGTTCCTACGCCATCTTCAGAACCTTCTGTACCACCATCACTTGATTTGTCATCTCCATTTGCCTCTTTGAATCCCTTATCAGCTGATTCTGCAATACTTAGTTCTCCAAACAGCCCACCATTAAAGAATTGCAATCCACCATTTCCAGGATTTTCAGCTGTTAGGTCACTATCACTTGTATTCCATGTTGCAAATCTGTTAACCCCACCAGGAAGTCCTCTAGTAACACCTAAAGTAGTTGTATACCCTCCTGTGTAGCTGAACTCGTGTGATACAGATTCAATGTAGTATACGTACTCACGGCTACCCCACTCTGAAACAGCTGGGTCATATCTTAGTAGCACGTTACCAACACGGTAGTCTGGGTTACCTACAACCCTAATCTCGCCAGATATAAAGCTATTATTGTTGCCATACCAGTTAGCTAGGTACACAGAGTACTTCTTAGCAAGATTTATATTATCATCATCAATCTTAGCAGCTTGCTTCTTTTTCTTATCTGCTTTAGACTTGTTAGCCTCATATTGTTTCTGTACAACATCTGCAAATGAAGGGTATGGATTGCTGTACCTTCCCATAGCGTCAGTAAGTGTCTTATTACTATTGCCTTTTATCCCCATAGCTTGAGTTAGTGTTTGGCCCTTACCAATCTTAGTAACGTCAATTCTACCCTCACCCTTAACGTTAGATAGGGATAACTCTGAGTACCATGCTTTAGCCATTGGAATACGCTTAGCTGTTTCTCCGGATGGGTCTGCTGGAACCTCCCATTTAGCAACCATATCAGCTACAATCGACTCAATAGAGTCAGTTCTAACTAGAAGTTCCTTGATTGTATTAGCCGCTGTATCACCAGATAGCAAATAGCTAACCTGTAGTCCTAGGTTATCCCACTTCTTTTTGTTAGCATCAGCATACTTTAGCAGTCCTACTCGTCTAGTTGCATCCCATTGAGCTAGTCCAAATCCATATCCACCAACATTACTATAGGCTGCTTCTTTTTCGTATCCTTGCCCACCTTGGATAGTACTTGGAATTAGCTGTGATTCACCCTGCATAGTTCCTAATAGCGCAGCAATCCCCTGCCCGCTAGCACCAGCCTTTTTAAGAGCGCTGGCAATGTTCTTAGCATTAGTCTTTGTATCTCCGCTAGCCATATCTAGAGAACCACCAGAGGCGTCACTACCACCCTTTGTTTTCTCATTTTCCTTCGACCTAAAGATATAGTCATTCTGTTGCTCTAGCATAGAATAACCATAGCGTTGTGTTAGTCCTGGGAAGTAAACAGGATACATCATTAGGTCGCTAACCGTATTTAGGGTAATACTCGTTGGGATAGAAGATGAGAATACAGAATATACTTCATTATCATTATGACTTAAGCTCTCTTCTATAACATTATATGATTGTAGTCTGATTGCATTACTCTGTAGCGCATTCCAATCATCTGGTTCAAATGGAGTTGGTCGCATGTTGAACACAGCCTTCTCATCTGACGTAAAGTCTACATAGAACTCATTGTAAGGCTTAGCCTGTGCTTGGGAAATCATTTGCCTTAGGGAGCCCGTGAAGCTCATAAGTGGTAGAGCATCTAGAAGCATCTCATCCTCTCCACGTGAGCTAAGATTTAGTTCAACCCAGTCTCCAAAGTTCTTTCTGTCACCATTGAATGTATAGTGAATATCTGTATTATTTAGGCTAGATGTTAGTAGTAAGTCGTCACCTGATAGGTTCATAAACCACCTAATGATATTTTCAACAACATCTGCAGCAGTTTTACCTGTAAACATTAAACCGTTAGCATCTGCTTTTACATTTCCCTCAGACTTCTTAGAGTCCTTATAATACTGGTCTGGACTCTTCTTTGAATCATATACCTTAACACTAGCCTTCTTGTTATCATACTTCTTGTTATAGGCGTCTCTAGCAGACTTAGATGATACGTCTATGTAAATTTCTTTCTTAGTACCAAGCGTTATGTCTTCTAGGGCGGTTGTATTTGCCATGACGTGAGCCTTAACATCTCCGTAGCCTTCTACTGAAATCCATGTATTATTCTTAATACCTGTGGACTTATCGACTATTGCAATGGTATCATTTTCTCCCTTTATTTTCTCACCGTCTACGTCCTTATACAGGCCAGACTTAATATTAATAGCCTTGACACCAAAACTCTTTGTATACTTTGGCTGTAGATGCTTTCCTTGTACAACTTCATTTCCTGATTGGTCTTTCGTACCCATAGCACTCATCCAACCAAAACTTTGGGTGATGCTAGCTATTTCCTGAAGTGTCCCTAGCTTTAGTTGCATTAATGCCTTAGCCATTGATTGTCCTGAAACTTGATAGACAACAGAAGACTCTCCGTAGCTACCTAGCTTCTTTACTTCAGATATCATACCAACCATAATAACATCGTTAACAACAGTGTTCCCATCACCAGGGTTTACCTTAATTGTAACGATATCATTTGGTTGTAGAATCCTATCCCACCTGTCTAATCCTGCTATCACTAAGCTAAATACAGGGGTATCGTTGGACATATCATTTTCTGTGTTAAAGCTAATTACTTGCTCTACTAGGCTACCATCAGTTAGGACACTAGCGTCACTAGCATTCTCTGCAGTATTTGTTTGTAGCGTAAACGTGTCAGTACTCGTAATGAACCTAACGCTTATTGTAGGCATTCTCTTGTATACACCCTGTACTCCCATTTGTTACCACCTATATTTCTTTTATTTATATCTATTATAACATCTTTTGGCTAATATACGGCAAAACGCCTTAGAGTAATACCCTAAGACGTTAGCTAGTTATTTACGTGTTTGTTCATTTGCGCTAGGTACACTTAGCAAATTATTTAATGCATTCTGTGTATTAGCTTGTAGCTGTGATGTATCAGCAACACTTCCTGTGTGATTAATAGTACCACTAACTACTACTGTGTTACTACTTGCCTTAGCATTATTATTGCTCTTTCCTTGCTCAGCTAGCGCTTTATCATAAGGGCTAGTTCCAGTAGTAGAACTCCTAGTACCACTTCCTGAACCACCATTAAGATTCTTATTTAATGCTCTAAGTTGCTTATCCGTGAGTGTTGTATCATCCTTGATGTTCTTCTCACGTTGCTTCTCGATAGCAGACTTCTTATTAGTATTTGCTTGGTCGTCCTTATCAACGACCTTGTTGTCAAATAATGAGCCAACGCTATTTCCGATTGCACCACCAGCTAGACCACCTATCAACATACCAATTGGTCCACCGAAGAATCCTCCTAGTGCTGTACCTGCTATGTTACCTAAACCACTACCAATGTGTGAGCCTCTATTCTCCTTATCTGTAATAGCCTGATATCCTTCATAAGCACCATAAGCATATGGCGCTACTTTACCTAGTACATTAGAGCCTCCTTCTAGCAACCCAGTTGTTGTACTTCTGAAGGCATTAAGCTTAGAGCTGTTTGCTACTGCACTACTTAGCTTGGTTGCCTTAGCCGTCGTACCTGTAACTAGTCCGCTCCCTAGGAACGACGTTGCAGCCCCAGAGACACCTTGACCAATTTGAGTATTACGAAGATAGTTAGCTACCTTACCACCACCTGTATTAATCTTGTTAGATAGACGCCCGTTCCACGTAGTTGGTGTTCCTGATTCCGTACCATTGTTAGGTGCATACTTAGATGTATTTCTAAGTCCTCCTGTAGCTGTTGAAGCAACCCATCTACCAGCTTTAATTGGTGC